>Ga0079996_132312_pt1 | contig 50462 bp, 42 predicted proteins | sample PerSpoAPS_AMetaG_FD_69199 | JGI IMG/M metagenome (GOLD analysis project Ga0079996, IMG submission 69199) | Thermal spring microbial communities from Yellowstone National Park, Wyoming, USA - Perpetual Spouter A (PS_A) MetaG (SPADES assembly)... | ecosystem: Environmental > Aquatic > Thermal... | reverse complement strand
CGTCCGCGCTTCTGATGGGTGGCAAGGATGACCCAGAAGTGCGAGACAAGTTTCTGCAAGCCATTGCCGATGAAGCGGAACGGATGGGCAAGTTGCTGGACAACTTGTTGGAACTGGCGCGTCTGGAAGCAGGGCGACGGGAATGGCGTTGGCAAAATGTGTCCGTCAGCGATTGCGTGGCGCAGGTGGTGGAGCGGTTCAAACCTTTCGCTGAAAGGAAGGGGTTGAAACTCACGGTGCGGACAGAACCCGACTTGACAGTTCGCACCGATCCTGAAGCGCTGGCGCAAATTCTTTCCAACTTGTTGGACAACGCCGTCAAATACACGGAGCGAGGTGAAATCGCCGTCGTGGCGGAACGGTTGGAAACCGCCGATGGCGTCTGGGTTGCCGTTCATGTCCGCGACACAGGCATCGGCATCCCGCCTGAGCATTTGCCCCGCATCTTTGAGCGCTTCTATCGGGTTGACAAAGCCCGCAGCCGCCAACAAGGCGGGTTCGGGTTGGGCTTGAGCATCGCCAAACATTTGGCGGAAAGTTTGGGTGGCAAAATCACCGTTCAAAGCGAAGTCGGCAAAGGCAGCATCTTCACCGTCTGGCTGCCAATCGGGGAGCAAGGGACGATGGGCGATGGTGCAATGGCTGGATGAACTGGCGAAGGCATTAAAGCCGACGCTGCGTTTTTGGCATCGGGCGCCGCAGGGCATTGCGGCATCAGGGCAACGCCTCGGCGTCTTTTCGGGTTCGTTCAACCCGCCGACGGTCGCCCATGTCCGCTTGTGCGAGCATGCCGAGCGCCACTTGCGCTTGGACGAAATCGTTTGGCTGCTAACGGTCGTGAATGTGGACAAACCGCTTTTCGGCTTCCCGCTGACGGAGCGGTTGGCGATGATGACTGCCGTCGCTCAGGAACGCTCCAACTGGTCGGTGGCAGCCTGCAGCCATGGGCGCTTTTTTGAGAAGGCGCAAGCCGTCGCCGACGCTTATCCGACAGGCACGCAAATTTGGTTTCTTGTCGGCTACGACACTCTCGTTCGGATTTTTGAGCCGCGCTTTTATCCCGACTTGCCGATGGCGGAAGCGTTGCGACGCTTTTTCGCCCTCGCTCGTCTCGCTGTCATGCCGCGTGGAGATGCGGACGAAACGGCAGTGCAGCAGTTTTTGCATCGTCCCGAAGTTCGCCCGTTTGCCGACCGCATCGTCGTGTTGCCTCTTGACCCGTCCATCCGTTGGATTTCGTCCACTTTAGTGCGTCAACGGCTGGAGCGGGGTGAACTTGTTGATGACCTCGTGCCATCGGCTGTCGCAAAGTTTTTGGCGAAGGGGTGATAGCGATGCGACGATGGGGTTGGCTTGTAGCGCTGTTGGTGCTGATGGCGTCGTGGGGCGCGGCGCAGGTTCGGGCGTTTGTCGCCCGTTCGCCTGCCGATTTGCCGTCCTCGCGTCGCGTCGGTGGGCGGGTCGGCGATTTTGTCTTGCAAAACGAACGCCTCGTCTTCGTCATCACGGCAGCCGACCATGTGCACCGCAGCGCCGCCAGCGGTGGCAACCTCGTGGATGCCGCCTTAATCGGGGCGAAAAAGCGGGGCGCTGACGAACTGGATCAGGTGACGCTCTTTCTGGGGCGCTACCCGCGTCAAGGGCGTTACACGAGCGTCCGCATCGTCAAGGACGGCAGCGACGGCGTGGCGGAAGTCGTCGCCGAAGGCACAGACAGCGAAGATAGTTCCCTGCACCTCGTGACCGTTTATCGCTTGGAAGCGGGCAAACCCTTTTTGCTCTTGCGCACGACGGTGACTAACACCGCCGACAAACCGTTGGAGCGGTTTGACTTCGGCGACGCCATCCAGTGGGGCAACGCCCGCACCTTTGCGCCTCTGTTCGGTTTCGGCATCCAGCGGCGGACAGAGACGCTGGATTGGGTCGGGGCGGAAGGCTACGGCATCGCCTACGGTTGGTGCACGGCGAAGGGCAACAACCGCATCATCAACGGTCTGGGTTGGAGCGACCCGATCGCCCTCACTGCCGACTTGCCCCCCAAAAGTTCGCTGACTTACGAACGCTACTTCATCGTCGCTGCCACCCTCGCGGAAGTTGCCCGCATCGCGTGGTCACTGCAAGGCAAGCCATTGCACCAAGTTCAAGGCGTCGTCCAATCACGGGCGACGGGCAAACCTGTCATCGGCATCCGAGTGACGGCGATGGCGCAGAAAATTGTCAAGCCCGATCAGCCCGAACCGTTGATGGCGACGACGCAAACGGACGGCAAGGGGCAATTCGCTTTTTGGCTTCCCGCTGGCACTTATCGGCTGCGGGCTTTGCATCCCGCAAGGCTGACGCTGAAAGAGGCGACCGTTCAGTTGCCGATGCAGAAACCGAAAGCGGTTGCTTTGCTCGTCAGCGGGGCGGGCATCGTTCGGTTTGAAGTGCGGGATGCGGAAACGGGTGAACCGTTACCAGCGCGGCTGACTTTCTTCGGCGTCAACGGGACGACGACGCCTGAGTTCGGTCCGAACTTCCTTGCTTCGGGGGCGGAGAACCATGTCTTCACGGCGACGGGGAAGGGCGTCCGAACCGTCCCACCGGGGCGCTATCGCATTTACGCCTCGCGGGGCTTGGAGTATGACGCCGAAGTGCGGGAGGTGACGGTGCCAGAGCAGCGCTTAACAGATGTCGTTTTTCGGCTCAAGCGGAGCGTAGAGACGACGGGTTGGGTCGCCGCCGATTTTCACATCCATTGCGCCAACAGTTTTGACAGCGCCGTCTCGTTGGATGACCGCCTCATCAGTTGCGCCGCTGAAGGGCTTGAGTTCGTCGTTATCACCGACCACAACTTTGTCACCGACCCGCTGCCCGCCATCCGACGGTTGAAGTTGGAGCGTTGGCTCAATGGTTGTGCGGGTCAGGAAATCACGCCTCGCAACATCGGGCATTTCAACGCTTTCCCGCTGCGTCCCGACCCGACGAAGGTGGGCAACGGGGCGGTGCCTTGGGAGCGGGTGACACCTGCCCAGATTTTTGCGATGGCGAGGGAACATCCCGACGACCAACTCATCATCGTCAACCACCCGCGCTTTGACAACATCGCCTACTTCGGCTACTACCGCTTTGACCCCGACAGTTGCACCAGCCCCCATCCCGATTTTTCGCTGGATTTTGATGCGTTGGAGTTGTTCAACGGGAAAGCGCAAACGGATTTGCCACTGCTTTTGCGCGATTGGTTTGGGTTGCTCAATCACGGCTACCGCATCACGGCGACAGCAGGTTCAGACAGCCACACTCTCACGCAGGACGAAGTGGGTTATGCCCGCAATTTTGTCTTTGTCGGGACGGGGGACGAAGGACGCGGGACGAGAAACGGCAGCGATGACCCGCGCCAAGTGACGCCCGCCATGATCGTGCGCGCCGTTAAGGAAGGTCGGGTCGTCATCAGCCTCGGTCCTTTCGTCACTTTCACGGCAGACGGGCATCCCATCGGGTCGCTGATTAGCAAACCGCAAGGCGACATCGTGCTAAAGATTCGGGTGCAAGCGCCCAACTGGGTGAAAGTGAGCGAGGTGGAGTTGCTCGCCAACGGGGTGACTGTCAAGCGATGGCAATTGCCTTCGCCCGCGTCGGCACTGGATTGGCAGGTGACGGCGAGGGTTCGCCCGCGCCGAGACGCTTGGTATGCCGTCCTTGTGCGGGGACCGGAAGGCGGTTTGGAGCCAATCTTGCGTCCCTTCCGCACTTTTGAAGGGACGACTTTCCGCGTCGTTCCGATGGCGTTGACCAACCCAATTTTCGTGGATCGGGATGGCAACGGCAAGTTTGATGCTCCCAAGAAGCGGTTAGTGCCATGAAAGAGTGGGCAGATGGGCAGGTAGGCAGATGGGCAGAGGAGACGAAAGGGCGGGACGCAAAGGGAGCGTCCCACCCTCGTCTTGCCTTTTCAAACGCCCACCTTGACGCCCGCAAGGATTTCAGCGGCGACTTCGGCAGCCCGCTTGCCCGACAGCAACATCGCTCCGAAAGTCGGTCCCATGCGAGGCAACCCATACGCTTCTGCGACCGCCATGCCTGCGACAATCAAGCCGGGGAAGATTTCGCCCGTGTGTTCCACGACGGCATCTTCGCTGCGTTCCACCCACATCGCACCCATGCCGGGCACTTTCAGCAAGCCGCGTTTCTCCAGCGCCTTGACGACCGAGGCATCATGCCCAGTGGCGTCAATGACCAACTTGGCTTGCAAACCGATGGGGTCAAGGCAGGTGATTTCGCGGGGCAGTTTGGTGACGGGCGTCCAGTTGACGACGACGCCCGCAACACGCCCTTCGTGCAGGATGACATCTTCCACGATGCTCATGTTGGCAAACTTGACGCCCGCATCGCAGGCAGCGGCGATGAGTTTGGAGCAGGCGTGAGGGGCGTCGGCGACATAAAGCCCGTCCGTCGCCACCTCGTAGGGCACGCCCAGTTCGTCCAAGACTTCCTGCGATGGCTCGCGGAAAGTGGCTTTGTTCATCAGGTAGCCACCGATCCAAAAGCCGCCGCCGAGGTAGTTCATGCGCTCAATGATGAGCGTCTTGAAGCCTTGCCGCGCCAATTCCCGCCCTGCCATCAAGCCAGCGGGACCACCGCCGACGACGATGACATCGCTTTCGGCGTAGTCTTCCAGTTGACGCAGATAGCCCCGCACGATGGCGCGGGTGACTTCCTTTTCGTTTACGGGCTTGAACAATGGCATGCTCATCAGCCTCCTTGAAGGTTTCGCCAAGCCTTTGATTATGGCAAGGTGCTTTCCGTCCCGTCAGTCCGTCACGGTGTCTTCGGAAGCGACGAGGGATTGTTGTTGGTAAGCGTGCCAACGCTTGATCAACGACAGCGATTCGGCGCGATGCTCCATCGCCCGCTCCACCTTCAGCGCCAAAAGGTCATAGACATCCACGCCGGGGATGTTTTTCTCCACATAGTCAAAGGCGCCGCGTTTGAGGCACTCTACGGCGTTGGCGACGCTGCCGTAAGCCGTCAGGACGATGACTTCGGTCAACACATCCCGAAGCAAGGCAGCCTTTAAAACTTCCATGCCGCTGTTTTCCGTCTCCATCACCATGTCCGTCACGACGACATCGTAAGGCGGGTTGGCGGTGCGGATTTTCTCAATGGCTTCCGCTTCGCTGGCAGCCGTGTCCACTTCGTGCCCGTCGCGCTCCAAGCGCATGCGGATGGCTTCGCGGGCAAGTTCCTCATCGTCCACGACCAAGATGCGTCCCATCAACGCGTCCCTCCTTGTGGCGGTTCTATGGCGGGCAGGGTGATGATGAACTTTGCCCCTTCGCCTTCCTTGCCCCGTTCCTCAATGGTGCCGCCGTGCGCTTCCACAATCCCTTTGACGATCGCCAAGCCCAACCCCATCCCTTTCGCCCGTGTGGAGAAGAACGGCTGGAAAATTTGGTCTTTCATTCGTTCGGGAATGCCAGGTCCTGAATCTTGGACAATCAGGCGGGCGACTTTGCGCCCCGAAAACCACTGGTCTAAGGAAAGGCGAAGGGAGATGGTGTCGCCTTCTTTCAGGAAGTGGGCGGCGTTTTCCAGCAGTTCTTCCACGACGCTTCGGAGTTTCTCGGCGTCGCCCCGAACCCAGATGGGTTGCTCGTCCAAACGCAACTCAAATTGCAGGTGGGGCAAGCGTTGCGCCGTTTCCTGAACGAGTTCCCGCACCAAGTCCGAGAGGCACAAGGGTTGCAAGTTCAATTGCGTCGCCTTCACGAAGTCGCGCAACTCTTGCAGCAGGATTTCCACCTCAAAAAGGCTGCGTTCCATCCCGTTGAAAATGGTTTGGACACCTTCGGGCAAGGGAACGGATTGCAGGCGCAACAAGACTTCCTTCAACGCTCCCTTGAGGGCAAAAATTTTGTTGCCGATCATGTGGGCGATGCGGGCGGACAGTTCGCCGACGGCGGCGATGTGCTCCATCGTGAACAAGCGCTCTTGCAACTCCGCCCGCTCCAACGCCGCCCCGACCTGACTGGCAAGCATCGCCAGCAATTCCTCATCTTCGTCGCTGAACAGGTAATGCGGGGCTGAGGGAGACGATCGCCTGCGGACAACCCGCAAAACACCTAAAACTCCGTTGCGCCCTCGGATAGGCACTGCCATAAAGGCGCTAATCTCTTCGGGAAGCAACTCGGTGTAAAGCCCTTTCCATCGGGGGTCACCCACCACGCCATCGGTGCGGATGGATTGACCGTGCAAAGCGACCCATCCCGTCAACCCTTCGCCCAGCCGATAGGAGGCTTGACCGACGAATTGGCGCAACAATCCCTTAGAGGCTCGCAAGACCAAGCGGTTGAGGGATTTGTCCAGCAAGAAGAGGGAGCAATCGTCGGCGTCCAAAATCTGAGCGGCGACCTCGGTGACCCGCTCCAGCAAAGTTTCAATCTCCGTCGCCGCCGCTAAATCTTTCCCCAACTCAATGAGTGCCCGTTCGCGGTTATGGTAGTCAGCGGACGAGAGGGCGAAGGAAGCGACCGATGCCAGCGCCGTCAAGATGCGGGCGTCCTGCTCGGTGAAGGCGTTGAGTTTTTCGCTCTCCACATTCAGCACCCCCAGCACCTTGTTGCCCCTGCCAATCAGCGGCACCGCCAGTTCGCTGCGGGTGTCGGGAAAAAGCGGGTAGTAGTGCGGGTCTTTCGTCACATCGCCGCAAAGGTAAGGTTGCCCCGTTAGTGCCACATAACCTGAAATGCTCCCGCCAGGTTCGTCCGTCACCCGCAGCCGCAACGCCATCCGCTCTTCCGTCCAACCGTTGCCGACGGCAATCCACATGACCAGTTCACCCGTTCGGTAATCCATCAAGGCAATGGTGCCCCGCGTCGCCCGAACGACCTCCAGCGCCTCTTCCAAGATGGCGCGCAACAGCGCTTCCGTGTTAGGCAGGGCGCTGAGGAAGCGATAGGCATGTTCCAGTTTGGGTTTGTCGGATGCAAGCGCCATCGGTTGCGTTGTCACAGGGTTTTACCTCCCTTCGCTTTGCCCGCCTTATTTTTGCATCCCGCCAACGACGCCGCTATAGACGCTCAGGCAATCTCGTGATTGCCTGCCACGCCCGCAAAATCGTTTCATCGCCCTCAAGGGCTTCCCAACTCAAGAGTTGGTCGGAAGGGCACCAAAAGTTGTTGGGGGGCGAGGCTCCCACCGAGCCCAAACGGCAGCGAATGGCGACTGGCGAATGGTAAAACGGCGAGTAATGCGGGAAAGCGAGAGGAGGGCGGGGTCGTCAGGCGCAAAAGTAGGTGGCGAAGGCTTGGCAAGAGGTAAGGGGAAGGTAAACGACGAGTAAACGACAAGTAGACGACAAGTAAACGAGAGGCAAAAGGTGGGTAGGAGGGAGGCGGGGAGAAGGCTTGGCAAGCGGTTGCCCTAAGCGCCCTTTGAGGCGGGCGATTGTTTTGCACCAGTTTGCCGATGGCTTCTGCAAGGACTTCCCCAAGCGTCATTTGAGGCGGGCGATTGTCTGAAAGGCTTGGGAGAAGTTTTCGGCAAAGGAAGGGGCAAAGGAGACGATGGACAGTGACGGTGTTAGTGACGCTCAAAGGCGAAGGGGCATGGCGCTGGCTTACGGGCTGCTGTTCGCTGCCGTCGCGCCTTTGGCGGGTTACCTGAACCTGTTTTTGCAGCGATGCGGATTGACCGACAGCCAAATCGGGACGGTCGCAGCGACGATGGCGTTGGTCGGCATCGTCGCCCCGCCGTTGTGGGGCTATGTCAGTGACCGATGGCGCAACCGTCGGGTGCCTATCGCCCTCGCCTCGTTGGGGTCTGCCATCGTTTTCCTCGCCTTTTTCAAGCCGTCGTTCCCATCGGTGCTGTTGGTCGCTGTCCTTTTCGCCTTCTTCAACAGCCCACTCATCCCGTTGATGGATGCCCTCGTCTTGGAATGGTTGGGCGATTCAAGGGAACGCTACGGACCGTTGCGGGCGTGGGGCTCGTGGGGTTTTGTGGCGATGATGCTGGTCTTCGGGTTGACGCTCAAGCGAGAAGGAAGTGCGCAAGGGCTTTTGCCTGCGTTGGTGTCGTTCGTCCTTTTGCGATGGCTGCTTTTTGTGGTGGCGTGGCAGTTGCCGCCTAACGGAGGGCATCGCCTTTCGGGCGATGGCGATTGGCGTGCCCTCAAAAGTTTGTTCGCTGACCGCCAATGGCAAGCCTTTTTGGGCATCTCGTTGCTCAGCACCATCAGCAACGGCGCTTTCTACGCCTTCTTCCCGCTTTATCTGAACCGTGCGGGCATTGGCGATAACTGGCAGGGCTACTTTTGGGTCATCGCCGTGTTGGCGGAAATCGCTTTCATGGCAAAGTTCGCTTCGCCCCTCATTCAACGGTTGGGCTTAAAGGGCGTGATGCTATTGGGCATTGCGGGTCGGATGGTGCGTTATGGCGCTTATGCCTTCCCGCTGCCTTTTTCTGTCCTCTTGGCGTTGCAACTGTTGCATGCCCTCACTTTTGGCGCTGCCCACACGGCTTCGGTGACTTGGGTGAGTTTGTTCGCCCCGCCATCGGCAAGGGCATTGATGCAAACGCTGTATGCCAGCATCTTGATGGGCATCGGCAACGCCATCGGGGCGCAATTGGGCGGATGGGTTAGCGAGCACTGGGGATTGCGGATGATGTTTGGGTTAGCAGGGATGCTCAACGCAATCGCTTTCGTTTTGGGTTGGTGTTGGTTGCGCGAGCCAGTGGACGGAAAAGTCGTCGTGCCCATTTCAGCCCAAAGGGGGGAAGTTTGATGACGCCGTTGCGTGTCGCTCTCATCGGGGCAGGCGGGATCGCAGGGGCACATTTTCAGGCGTATCAAAAAGTGCCTGAAGCGGAGGTCGTCGCTGTCGTGGACATCGTGCCTGAGCGGGCAAAAAGTGCCGCCCAACGCTTTGGTGTGCCCCGCTGGTTCACTGACCATCGGCAAGTTTTGCGTTTGCCCGATGTGGACGCCGTTGACATTTGCACGCCGCACGGCGCCCATGCGCCTATCGCCATTGATGCGCTCCGTGCGGGCAAACATGTGCTGGTGGAAAAGCCGATGGCGTCTGACTTGAAGCAAGCGGTGGCGATGGTGCGGGCGGCGAAAGAGAATGGCAGGGTGCTTTTTTGCGGCATCAAAAGTCGTTGGTCAGCCTCAACCCAGCGACTTAAGCGCTTCGTGGAAAGCGGGGCGTTGGGTGACCTTTACTTCGCCGAAATCGTGGCGACCCGAAGGCGGGGCATCCCTGGTGCCAGTTTCACCCGTCGGTCAATGGCGGGTGGCGGCGTCGTGTTGGACTTGGGCGTTTACCTCGTGGATACCTTGCTTTACTTGCTGGGTTTCCCGCAACCGCTCACTTGCTCGGCTTTCATCGGTGGTTTTCTCGGCACGCAACCCGATGCCGTCGTGCAGGGCGGTTGGCATTGGAATCCTGCCGATTTTGAGGTGGAAGATTTCGCCGTCGCTTTCCTTCGCTTTGCCAATGGCGTCGCAGCGGTCATCAAAGTTTGCTGGGCTGCCCACACCGACAGTTTGGGCACTTCCTTCCTGTTGGGCACAAAGGGCGGATTGAAGTTTGGCAATCCGCCCGAATGGTTCTTTGACCTGCATGGCTACATGGCTCAAGCGCCCTTGCCTTCCGTCACCGACAGCGAAGATGGCTTCGTGCAGGAGATTCGGTTTTTCGTGGACGCCGTGCGCAACGGGACGCCTCCGCCTGTCCGTCCCGAAGAAGCCCTGACCGTCCAAGTCATCTTGGACGCCATCTATCGTTCGGCTGAAAAAGGGCACGAAGTGGCGGTGACAATTCCGAAAGTGTGAAGACAGTTGTGGCTGATCGCCACTCCAAACAACAGCCAGTTTTGGGCGAACTGCCGTTCGCCCCTACTATTCGCCGTTCGCTACTCGCCATTCGCTGCCGTTTTCCGTCGTGGCTGATAGCCTTATGGCAGACACAAGGGTCTGCCCCTACCATTTGCTATTCGCTATTCGCCATTCGCTACTCGCTGCCGTTCTTACCAGTCGCCAATCGCTAATCGCCAGTCGCTGCCGTTTGACCAGTCGCCAATCGCTAATCGCCAGTCGCTGCCGTTTTGCTACTCGCTGCCGTTGCGTGATTGCGACAAATTTTGAGGGCGGAGGTGCGTGACGATGGGATTGCGGACAATTCGCGATGTGGATGTGCAGGGCAAGCGGGTGTTGGTGCGGGTGGATTTCAATGTGCCCATTGAAAACGGGAAAGTGTTGGACGATTGGCGGTTGCGGGCGACCTTGCCCACCATCCGCTACCTGACGGAGCGAGGAGCGAAGGTCATCCTTCTTTCGCACCTCGGTCGCCCTAAAGGCAAACGCGATGAGCAATTTTCCCTTCGTCCCGTCGCCCAGCGGCTCAGCGAGTTGCTCGGTCAACCCGTCCAGTTCGCCGACGATTGCGTCGGGGAAGTTGCCGAGCAAGCCGTCGCCCGATTGCAAGCGGGAGAAGTGTTGCTGCTGGAAAACTTGCGATTCCACGCGGGCGAAGAAGCCAACGACGATTCCTTCGCCCAGCAACTGGCACGACTGGGCGATGTCTTTGTCAACGATGCCTTCGGTGCAGCCCATCGTGCCCATGCGTCCGTCCACGCCATCACGAAGTTTTTGCCGTCTTATGCGGGGTTGTTGATGGAGCGGGAAGTGACGCATTTGAGCCGATTGCTGGAAGCGCCTGAAAAGCCCTTCGTGGCGGTTTTGGGTGGGGCGAAAGTTTCCGACAAAATCGGTGTCATCCGCAACCTGTTGACTAAAGTGGATGCCCTGCTTATCGGCGGGGCGATGGCGTTCACTTTCCTGAAAGCGCAAGGCTACGAGACGGGCAAATCGTTAGTGGAAGCCGACAAACTGGACTTGGCGAACGCTTTGCTGGGTGAAGCGAGGGAAAAGGGCGTGGAGTTGGTGTTGCCAGTGGATGTCGTCGTCGCCGAAAGCGATGCCGAAGACGCCGCCACGCAAGTCGTCCCTGTCACTGCCATCCCTGCCGACAAGGCAGGCTACGATATCGGACCAGAGACAGCCAACCTGTTTGCCGAACGCATCCGCACCGCCAAGACAGTTTTCTGGAACGGACCGATGGGGCGGTTTGAGCGGACGCCTTTCAAAGCGGGCACGAAAGCCATCGCCGAAGCGTTAGCCCAATGCAGCGGCACGACGGTCGTCGGTGGAGGCGAGACGGCGGCGGCTGCCTTTGAGTTCGGGATTGCTGACAAAGTGACCCATGTGTCCACAGGTGGCGGCGCCGCTTTGGAGTTACTGGAAGGGCGCGAATTGCCAGGCATCGCCGTGCTGAAAGAATGACAGAGGATACCATCTCGCCTCCACATTTCCCCATCGCTCATAGACTCCCAAAGCCAAATGAATTGACCGTTGATGCTGCCCTTGCACATAAGCGGCATAGGCTTCCTTCAAACTTTCTGTCGCCTCCCTATTTGCTTTCGGAAGGGAGAGGCATCGTCCACCAAGCGGTGAAGAAAAGCCATTGCGCTCTCAAACCATAAGAGAAGACACCAACTCTTGCCCGATGACATGGTGACCACCATTGCTGCCAAAATGTTGAGAGTTATCACCTCGGTTGTGGTCAACGATGAAAGTCTTCTACGGGGGGAGGCGTCGGAAGGGCGGAAGACAAAGCAACGGACAGAGACGGGTAGGTCGGCAGTAGCGTGAAGGAGGGCGCAAAATGGAGGGCGTGTAAAAACGGATGGATGACGCTGAGTGAGGTGAACGACGATGGCGGTGCGCATAGTGGAAGTGACGGTGACCCCTTCGCCGTTGCGGGCGGGTAGCCAAGCGCGTGCCCGATGCTGTGTGGAATCGGATGCCGAGGTGCGACGGGTCTATGCGTTGCTGCCCGATGGCAGGGTCGCGGAATTCCGCAAGGTGAGCGAGACGGAATTTGAGTTGACCGAGCAAGTGCCATGGGATGCGCCGATGGGCACTTACTCAGTCACCGTCGTCGCCGAGACAGTCAGCGGCGAGCGGACATTTCTGCCTGCGACGATCACCATCGCTTGACACCGTTCATTTCGCACCCGTTTGCTGGGCGACTTGCGGTGTGCGCAAGGCGGGCATGATTTCTTTGAGCAACCCGCCACTTTCTACGCCCAAGCGATGGGGCGTGATGTAAGTGACGCGCCCTTGCGGGTTGGGCAGCCGCTGGTTGTAGTCAATGCCCAGCAGGGTGTAAATGCTGGCTGCCAAGTCCCAAGGATAGACGGGTCGGTTCTTGACGAATTCGCCCTTCTCGTCGCTTTCGCCGACAACTTGCCCGCCTTCAAATCCGCCGCCTGCGACCAAAGCGCTGAAGACATGGTTCCAGTGGTGGCGACCGCCTTGCCATTGCGATGACCAATCAATCTTGGGGGTGCGCCCGAATTCGCCGACGCAGACGACAATCGTCTCCTTCAGCAAGCCCCGCTGTGCCAAGTCTTCCAGCAGCGCCGACAAACCTTGGTCAAGGATGGGGACGCGCTTGCTCAGTTCGTCAAAGTTTTTGAAGTGGGTGTCCCAACCGCCCAAATGCACGGTGACGAAGGGGACGCCCGCCTCCACCAGCCGACGAGCCAGCAGGCAGGATTGACCGAAGGTGTTGCGACCATAGCGGTCGCGCACTTCGTTTGGCTCTTGCGACAAGTCAAACGCCTTTTTGGCATCGCCCAGCAGCAGGCTGAAGGCGCGCTGATAGAAACTGTCCACCGCATCAAACAAACCCGACGCTTCCACCCGCCGAGCGAGGTTGTCCAACGCTTGCAGCAAGTTGCGGCGGTTGGTGATGCGTTCCGTTGTCACGCCCGAAGGCGGTGTCAAGCCTTGCACTTTGAAGTTGGGATTGTTGGGGTCACTGCGGACGGAAAAGGGTTTGTATTGCGCGCCGAGGAAACCTGATTCGCCATACCAAGGCGCAGGGTCGGGGATGGCGATGTAAGGGGGCAGTTCGTTGGGTGACCCTTTCGCCCAAGCGACGACGGAGCCCATGCTGGGGAAGACCAAATCGCCGCTGGGGATATTGCCCGTGATGACGATATGGGTCGCCAGTTCGTGGGCAGGCGAAATATGCGTCATGCTGCGAATCAGCGAATACTTGTCGGCACACTTCGCCAACTTCGGCATCCACTCGGAGATGCGGATGCCTGAGACATTCGTCTCAATGGCTTTAAGCGGACCGCGATAATCTTCGGGCGCTTCGGGTTTGGGGTCAAAAGTGTCAAGGTGGGACGGACCGCCGCTGAGCCAAATTTGGATGACGGATTTGGCGTGCCCGTCCTTGGCTTGTCCGTAGGCTTTCAGGCGGAACAAGTCCGCCATCGTCAAGCCCAGCAAACTTAAAGTGCCGATGCGCACGAAATCCCGCCGCGTCATCCCGTCGCAAGTCTTATGCATCCCCGTGCAAAACTCCAACATCCGTCATCGCCTCCTTTGCAGTTTTCATCGTAAAGGCAGGTAACGCACCTGCCCTTCCCATTCCCCTTCCAGACTGCATTTGGCGATGAGGAGCAAATCCTCTATCGCCTGACCGATCGGGATGTCTTGACTGACGGCAAAGACGCCAGGCATGGGCAAGCCGTTTTGAATTCTGGCGATAGCATGGGCTGTCAAGGTGCTAACATCATGCGTTAACAGTATTCGCCCTTCTTTCGCTGCCCATTCCAAAATCACAGGGTCTGGCTGACCCGAAAGAGTGACATCTTGGACGCGCACGATGTCTAAAGTTGGGCATCGGCGCAACAACCCCCGCACGATGTCATTGTCAAAGTCCTCATCGGCAAGGAAGCGAACACTCATTTAACCACCCCGACGAGAAAGCAAGCGCAAGCGCACGCCATCAGGGTTAAATCGCTTCTCGTTTTCTTGCTGCACCTGCTGGGCGATGCTTTGCCGTTCTTGCAGATAACTTTCCACTTCGTCCTGATGCCAAAGGTAATAGGTGATGACGGCGTAAATGTCGGTGAGGGAGAGGGACGGATACTTCAGCAAAATTTCTTCGGGCGATGCCCCTGCCTTAAAGGCGTTGATGACTGTCTCCAAACGCACCCGCGTCTTTCCGATGCGCACAACGCCTGATTCGTCTTTCCGCAAAGGCGGTGGCTGGGCGACTAACAACTCCAATTGCAATCCACTCACCTCCTTAGTGGTTGAACAGAAACTCCTTCGTGTTCAGCAGCGCCCAAAGGACATCTTGCCATGCTTGCTCGCGCAAGGCGTTGGCATTGTCCTTCGCGTCTTTCAATCGGTCGGCAAGGTAGGCGCGCACCTTTTGGCGCTCTTCGTCGGTCGGGAAGCGGCTCAGCGCTGCCAGCCAAAGTTCGTCCATAATGGCGTCATCGCTCAAGCCCGCCTGAAGCAACCGCTTGATGCGCTGTCCGTCCCGCACTTTCCGCTCCAAATGTTCGCCGCTGATGAGGTAAAGGGCATGTTGCAATGCCGTCTCCGATTTGCGTTCGCACTCGCAGGCGATGTCGCGGTCGGGGCGCCCGAACAACTCCAAAAAGTAAGACGGCACGCGGCTGTCGGGCAATTGGATGGCTCGGAAGCCCAACGGCAAGCCGGGAAACTTTTCGGGATGCTCCGTCACTTGTGAGACGGCATCCAAAAGTTGCTCCGCCATCAAGCGGCGAACGGGATAGCGGGCGAAATGCACTAACGCTTGCTCGCTGCGGTTCCAATCGTTGGCAACGCTGCTGGTCTGATAAGTGCGGGAGGTGAGGATGAGGCGGTAGATGTGGCGCAAGTTATAACCGCTTTTGACCAACTCGCCTGCCAAGTAGTCCAACAACTCAGGGTTGGACGGCGGGTTGGAGAGGCGGAAGTCATCGGGTTCATGGACGATGCCCCGCCCGAAAAGCCAGAACCAGATGCGGTTGACGATGTTGCGGGCAAAGTAAGGGTTGTCGGGAGAGGTCAGCCACTGGACGAACGCCATGCGTGGGTCTATCCCGTCCAACTCCAACGGTTTGGAGTCGCCGAGGAATTTGGGCTTGACAGGTTCGCCCGTGCGGGTGTGGCGGAAGATGCCGTCGGGTCGGAAGAAAACGATTTGCTCACCCCATTCGGGCGTGTCTTTCACGCCGACTTTGGCAAAGAAAGCAGCCAAGCCGTGATGGTCGTTTTGCGTCCAGGGCTCATAAGGATGGCTGTGGCATTTGGCGCAATCAATGCGGACGCCCATGAAGACGGTCGCTACATTTTCCGCCCAAGTTTTGGGTTCTCGTTCAGGGACGGCGCGGTAAAAGTTGGCAACACCATCCCGATAGCCACTGCCTTCGCTCAGCAAAAGTTCCCGCACGAACTGGTCATAAGGCTTGTTTTGGGCGAGGCTGGTGCGGATGAAGCGATAGAATGCCCACATGCCCTTGTCCCACAAGTGAATGGGAAAATCCCGCTTGACGCGCAGCAGGTCGCCCCATTTCATCGTCCAGAAATCCACGAACTCAGGTCGCTGCAACAAAGCGTCCACCAACTTCTCCCGCTTCTTCGGGTCGGTGTCGGAAAGGAACTGGCGCACTTCGTCGGGCATCGGCAAAGTGCCGATGGCGTCAAGGTAAACGCGGCGGATGAATTCGGCGTCGCTGGTCAAGGGCGATGGTGGGATGCCCAATTTGCGCAGTTTCGCCAGCACCAATTCGTCTATGCGGTTGTTGGGCTTGAAATCGGCGAACAGTTTTTCGGCGTCGGGTGGCAACGGTTGGGGGACGGCGACGCGGGCGATGTCCACCTTGCCCATGTAAACGGCGAGGAGGACGCTTTCGCCATAGCCCCGCGCCGTCACCCGTCCGTGCTCGTCCACTTCAGCGACGGCAGGGACGGTGGAGACGAAATGCGTCAGGCGCGTCACATCCCGAACCGACTGATCGGAGTAACGGGCGAGGACGCGCAACTGCCGCCCTTCACCGACTTTCAGGCTTCCTTCTTTTGGCGTCACTTCCACCGAAAGCAACTGTGGTTGCTTTTCATCGCCCCAAGGCAACCCTTGCCGCACCCATTCCAGCAGCAAGCGGTAATCCAGTGAACCCGCTTTGATGCGTTCGCCGCCGCCGTGCGGGATTTGGGCGGTCGCCTTCAGCAAAAACAAACTCCTTTCAGGCTCCACACGGTTGACCCGTCGCATAAAACTTTGCTTGACCAGCGCCAGATAGTCCCAATCGGGCTCGGAGGCAAAGAGGGAGAGTTTGAACCCGTTTTTGCCCTTAGGCGAACCGTGACAACCTGTTCGGTTGCAACCTGCCTTGCTCAAGACAGGCAAAACATCGTTGGCAAAGGAGAGGGACAGTTCGGCGGCGAAGTTTTGGACGGTCACTTTTGCCCGCGCCGTCAAGCCCGCAAAAGTTGCCGTCACCACCGCCACGCCGTCGCCCGTCGGCTCCACGACGCCGAACTCGTTGACCGTCGCCACCTTCGGGTTTTCGGTGCGGAACTTCGCTTGCGCCGTCACATCCACCAACCGACCATCGCGATGGCGAGCGAGGACGACCAGTTGCGCCGTCGCATAGCGGGAGGGCAAAGTCAATACCGACGGCTCAAGGCGAATGCCCATCCACTCAGGAGGCGCTTTGGGGGAAGTGGGTTGCGGTTTGCTTTTTGAAGGTGAAGGGCGAGGGGCGGGCTTGCCAGATGGACGAACGGAGTGAGTTTTTCGGGGCGCCGCAGGCAGCGGCAAAACCCAACTCAGCGCCAGCACCACCGCAAGCATCTGGGCGACGATGCGTCTCATGGTGACCGCCTCCTGACAGCGGCGGGTGTCTGGCGCAATTGTAAGCCCGATGAATGTCGGCGTCAAGAGGCGGGTTAGAGGGAAGCGGCAGCAGCCACCAACGCCTCCGACAACCGCAGCGTCCCTTCGTAAAGCGCCCGACCGATGACGCAACCGACAACGCCCAGCGGCTCTAAGGCTTTCAACTGGCGCACTTGGTCTATGGTCGTCACGCCGCCTGAGGCGATCACAAACGCTTGCACCGTTTCGGCGAACTTAGCGATGGCGTCAAAGTTGGGCGCCGTCAGCATCCCGTCGCGGGCGATGTCAGTGTAAACGAACCAGCCAACACCGCACTCCCGCAAGCGTTTGCCGACTTCCAGCGGCGAAAGTCCCGCCGTTGTCGTCCAACCTTCCACTGCCACCTTGCCTTCCCGCACATCAATGGCGACAGCGATGCGGTCGGCGCCGAAATGCTTGACGGCTTCGTAGGCAAGCAGCGGTTGGCGGATGGCTGCCGTGCCCAAGACCAAGCGTTGGACGCCGAGGTGAAAAAGTTGCTCCATGACGGGCAACGAACGGATGCCGCCGCCGACTTGCAAGTGGCAGCGGACGGATTGACGGATAGCAGCGATTTTGTCAAGGTTGCGCAATTCGCCCGTCCGTGCGCCGTCCAAATCCACGATGTGCAGCCAAACGGCGCCGTCGGCTTCAAAGCGTTTCGCCACTTCCGTCGGGTCATCGTCGTAAACCGTCGCAGCGTCGTAGCGCCCTTGCTGCAACCGCACGACTTTGCCGTTCAGCAAATCAATGGCGGGGAAAACGATGAACGCCATGCAAGTTACCCGCTCCCTTTCGCCAACTCTTTCGCTCGTTGATGGGCGGCAGCGACGGCATCTATGACCGCACCGCGAAAGGCACAACGCTCCAACACTTGTAACGCTGCGATGGTCGTCCCACCCGGCGAAGTCACCATGTCCTTAAGTTCGCCGGGATGCTTGCCCGTTTCCAGCAGCATCTTAGCGGCACCCAGCAGCGTTTGCGCCGCCAACTTCAAAGCGATGTCGCGGGGCAGACCCAAGTTGACGCCCGCATCCGCCAACGCTTCGGCGAACACAAAAACATATGCCGGTCCGCTTCCCGAAAGCGCCGTCACAGCGTCCAGCAACTTTTCGGGGACATCCACGACAAGCCCGACGGCGCGGAAGATGGCGTGGGCGATTTGTCGGTGCGGTTCGCTGGCATGCTTGCCCAAGGCGATGGCGCTGGCGCCCGCCAACACTTGCGCGGGCGTGTTGGGCATCACCCGCACGACAGGCGTGCCGTCAGGCAATTGCCTTTCTATTTGGGCGATGGAAATGCCAGCGGCGATGGAAATGACGCAATGGCGATGGGGTTCAACGGCAGGGGCGATGTCCGCCAACACTTCGTCCATCACTTGCGGCTTGACGCAAAGCAGGACGATTTCGCTTTGTGCCACCGCCCGTTTGTTGTCCGTCGTCGTCGCCACGCCCAGCGTTGCCGCATCGCTCAACCGTCCTTCGTCAATGTCAGCGGCAATAATTTGGTCGGCAGCCATTGCCCCGCTTTGCAGCAACCCGCGCATCAAAGCGCTGCCCATCGCTCCCGCGCCGATGATGGCGAGCCGTTTGCCCTTCAAGACATCGCTCATCGCCCTTCACGCTCCCCTTTCAGGCTCGCCACCATTTTGCCAATGCAATGGCAAATTGCCAAGCGCTCCAAGTTCACCAAGTTGCCCATCGTTAGTCGCCAGTCGCTGCCGTCACGGTGCTGGGTCAGGGAAACGCCCGTTCCACCAACGGTTGTCTTGCATGACCGTATCCACCCGCATCCATTTGGCGTGACCATCGCTGAAGGCGAAATTGGCGCCGTCAAAGTGGCGGTCGTGCGGGATGCTCCATCGCCCGCCACTGCTGGGCGCGTTCGGTCCGCCACCGCTACGACAAGGCGGTAAAACGGGCGGGTCAATGCTGTAGCCGTGATTGTGCAGGCAATCAAGGTTGACAAAATCAGGGTCAGTCGGTTCATCGTTGTCGCAAGGTCTCGTCCCTGTCCCGCGACTGTCGGCGATGGCGATAGTGTGTGAAGGCGTTTGGATTTGGCTTTCCGTCACAGGCACATTCCAACAGTTCGCCCGCGAGTTGCCCAGATACTGGTAGTTGTAGCCGTAGACGATGTTGCGCCCCGCTTGCCCCAAAGCGAATTTGCGAGGCACCGTCGGACAGACAAAAAGTTGGATGTTTTGGGTGTAGGCGTAGATTTGGTCATACCAGCGGAAATACATCGGGTAGCCGCTGGGGTCGGGGGCGAACGGTCCCGACGAATACATCGGGTAGGCTTCCCAGTCGCTGACATACATCGCCATCGCCATGCCCTGTTGACGGACATTGCTCAGGCAGGAAACTTGCCGTGCCTTCTCACGGGCACGACTGAACACAGGAAACAGGATTGCCGCCAGAATGGCGACAATCGCAAGGACGACCAGCAATTCAATGAGGGTAAACCCACGCCGACGCATTGGAGTCCCTCCTTTCGCTCAAAATTCAAAACCGCCGATGAAGCGCAATTGAGTGTCAGCGCCACGATTGAGCCCGAAGGCGACACCCAAAAGCAGACGGGTGCGATAGTGGGCGTCCAAAACGACGGTAGGACTGAGCCAATAACGATGGTCGTGCAAGTTGCCGAAGGCTTCCCAACCCAGCCATAGCGACCGGGAAAGGCGTTGGCTGTAACCGAGATGCGGCTCTAACTCCCATTCGTGCCCGCCGCCTAATTCCCGCTCCGCTGTCAGGTCAAAGTTCCAAACGCGCCCGTTTCCATAGCGCGACAGCAACAGTTTCGTCTCCAACTCCCACTCGCCACCGTCACGAATGACTTCCAAGTAAACCCCGCTGAGCCAACGGTTGTTGCGGAAGCGGTTGAAGGCGAAGCGGTTCGTCAACTTCCAATCCTGCAGGTGCCAACCGCGCCCTTGCTCCTTGCGGGCGATCAGGTAGGGCGAAAGCGTCCAGCGTTCGGTGATGCCGAATTCAAATTCCGTCAAGTGCTCACCTTCGTTTGTCTCGGCGTTCCAAGTGAGCAAAGGTTCGTATTCCCGTTCGCCCCGAAATGCCGTCGCCGCGCCGTATTGCCAGACGAAGTTGCGCTTGTGGGCGAAGGCATGGGAAGGCAGCAAAAAAGCGAGCATGGCAGTGACAAGGTTCGCCATCACGACTTGACGCCACCAAGCAGTGACGCTATGCTTTCGCCGACAGTGCGGACGCGACATTTTCCCTGCACACCCCCTTTTGTTGCGAGCGTGGGTGCCCCAACACCCACGCTTCTTCTGTGTTTGCCCGTCCATCGGCTTTTACGAATTTCAGGGCGCAAAAGTTAGCCTGAATTGGGACAGTAGCCGCGAGGGGAGCGTTGCCCTCCCAAATCCGCTATTCACCGTCGTTCTCACCGTTCGCCGCTCGCTATTCGCTACTCGCTGCCTTTGAGCGGAAAGAGAAGGCGTTGGATGGCGGGCTCGGTGAAGTTGCGTTTCGTCACGACGGTGACGCCCGTGTCCACGCGCTTGGGGATGGGTTTGCCCTGAAGTTTGAGGACGGCGTAGCGGACGCCTTCGTAGCCCATGCGGAAGGGGTTTTGGACGATGAGGGCTTGGATGATGCCATCTTGCAGCGCCTTGATTTCGGTGTCGGACGCATCAAACGCTACCAACTTCACCTTGCCCGCCAATTTGCGGATGCGCAGCACTTGCGCCGCCCCGACGCCTGAAATCTCGTTGACGGCGAAGATGCCTTTCAAATCGGGATGCGCCGTCAGCATGTTTTCCGTCGTTTGCATCGCCGTCGCCACGCTGCTTTGCCCATACAGCACCGAAGCGATGCGCACCTTTGGGAACTTTTTCAGCGCTGCCCGAAAACCTCGTTCCCGTTCCTGCACGCTGGCGGCGCCAGGGATTGCCTGCACGATGCCGACTTTGCCCGCCTTGCCGATCAGTCCCGCCAGCACTTCGCCCGCAATTTGACCGCCCTTGAAATTGTCGGTGGCGATGAAAGCATCGGCGATGTTGGGCTCAAGGGCGGAATCCACGACGATGACGGGAATGCCTTGCCGTTGCGCCTTTTGCACGACGGGCACCAATGCTTTCCGCTCGCAAGGCGCCAAGACGATGGCGTCCACCCGTTGGGCGATGAAGTTTTCCACGATGGCGATTTGCCCGGCGACATCCGTCTCATCGTTCGGACCGCGCCAAAGGATTTGCGCCCCCAATTCTTTGCCTGCCTTCTCCGCCCCCGCTTTGATCGTCAGGAAGAAAGCGTGGGAATTGGTCATCGGGACGACGGCGATGCGATAAGGTTTCGTCGGCGAACTTGCCATCAGCCAAAGCCACGCCAATCCAATCGCCAAGACGCTTCGCATCGGTCATCACCTTCCCGTTGAACTTTCACCGCTTCAATTTTGCCCGAAGGATGCGTCAAAGTTGGTGGGCGAGACAGAAACCGTGAGGGCAACCGAAGCGGAAAGGGGGATGGCGTGATGGGCAGTTGGCTTTGGCTGACAAGCCTTTTGGCGTTCGCGTTAGGCGTGGCAGTTTGGGCGCCGCAAGATTGGGTGGCAAAAGTTCGCAAGGAACATCCCCGATTGCTGGCGACGACGGCGGATTTTGAGCGCTTGCGCCAACTCGTTCAAACCGACGAGCAAGCCCGCGAGTTTTACCAGCGACTGAAAAGTCAGGCAGACCGCATCTGTCAAGAACTGCCGTCCCGCTACGAAATCCCCGATGGCTTGCGGCTTTTGGCGACCAGCCGTCGGGTTTTGCTGCGCGTTTACACTTTGGCATTGCTGTATCGGTTGGACGGTGACCGACGCTACTTGGAACGGGCATGGCGCGAGTTGGAAGCGGCGGCAAATTTTCCCGACTGGAACCCTCGCCACTTTTTGGACACCGCTGAAATGGCACATGCCTTCGCCATCGGTTACGACTGGCTCTTCAGCGACTGGACGGATGAGCAGCGACGAATTTTGCGGGAGGCAATGGTGGCGAAAGGTTTGCAGCCTGCCCTTAGCGTTTACCGAGAGAAACGCTGGTGGTCAACGGCACGGCACAACTGGAATCAGGTTTGCAACGGAGGCATCGGGATGGCGGCATTGGCGTTGTTGGACGAATTGCCCGATTTGTGCGGCGAGATTTTGAACCATGCCCTTCAATCCCTCCAAATCCCGATGCGCGAATTTGCCCCTGATGGTGCATGGGGCGAAGGTCCGGGCTACTGGAACTATGCGACGAGTTACAACTGCGTTTTTCTGGCGGCATTGGAAACCGCCGTCGGGACGGACTTGGGGCTTTCGCAAATGGACGGCTTTGCCGAAACGGGCTTGTTCCCGATTTACATCACAGGACCGACGGGACGGACTTTCAACTTCGCTGACGGGGGCGACGGGACGCTACGAGCACCGCAAATGTTTTGGCTGGCACGCAAGTTTAACCGACCCGTTTACGCATGGTATGCTCGCAGCACCGCATCGCCTCATCCGTTGGATTTGCTCTGGTTTGACAAACAGGGCAACGACGCGCAAGCGGAAGGGTTGCCGCTGGACAAATACTTCCGCCGCGTGGAAGTCGTGACGATGCGGACGGCGTGGAACGACCGCAACGCCCTTTTCGTCGGCTTCAAGGCTGGCGACAACAAGTTCAACCACAGCCACCTTGACATCGGGACTTTCGTGCTGGATGCGATGGGGCATCGTTGGGCGTTGGATTTAGGCGCAGACAATTACAACCTGCCTGGCTACTTCGGGGCACAGCGTTGGACTTACTATCGGCTGCGGGCGGAAGGGCACAACACGCTGGTCATCAACCCCTCGCAAGAACCCGACCAAGACCCACGCGCCGAGGCGAAAATCGTCCGCTTCGTCTCCCAACCCGACCGCGCCTTCGCCATCGCCGACTTGACAAGCGCTTATGCCAAGCACGGCGCGGAGAAAGTGATGCGAGGCATCTTGCTGGATCGCCAGCGGCGAGAAGTCATCGTGCAAGACGAAGTGACGCTCAAGCAAGCAGGCGATGTTTGGTGGTTCATGCACACGCCCGCACAAGTGCAACTGAGCGAAGACGGGAAGACGGCGACGCTGACGCAAGGGACGGCGACATTGCGAGCAGTGTTGCTATCGCCGAAAGACGCCCACTTCGCCGTCATGGACGCCAAACCCTTGCCGACCTCACCCAACCCACTGGGTCAAAACCCCAACAACGGCATCCGCAAGTTAGCGGTGCACCTGAGCCAAACTGCTTCAATGCAACTGATTGTGTTGCTATCGCTTCAGCGGGAAGTTCAAAGCCCTCAAGCATTGAAGCCTTTAATGGCGTGGTGAACCAATCCGCTGCCATCCGCAACGAGGAAATAGCGTCACCCTTATGGCGGTGGTGTTCGGTGGCATCGGTGTTTGCGTTGGGGCAGTTGTTCTGGGAGCGGGTTTTGCCCGTCCTGCTTTTGATTGCCCTCGGCTACCTGTTTCAGCGCTGCATGCGGGTGGACGCCGCCACGCTCAATCGGGTCAACCTCTTTTTGTTCGTGCCTGCATTGGCGTTGGTGCGGTTGCTGGAGACGCCTTTCTCGGCATCCGTGTTGGGCAAGATTGCTTTGGCGGTCTCGCTGAACATGGCGACTCTTTACGCCTTGAGTTGGCTCTTAGCCATCCCGATGGGTTGGCAGCGGGCAACGGTAACGACGGTGGCGCTGGCGGCGATGTTCGCCAATGCAGGCAACTACGGGTTGCCGTTGGTGGAATTGGTGCTGGGGCGGAAAGCCGTCAGTTACCAAGCCCTCGTCTTCGTCCTGAACAACCTGCTCTTTTTCACCGTCGGCGTGGCGTTGATGGCACGGTCGCGCCAATCGCTGACAGCGACGGTGCAGCAAGTGTTCTCGTTGCCACCCGTCTATGCGGTGATGGCGGGGTTGCTGTTGCCCATGTTGGGCGTTTCGTTGCCGATACCTGTGATGACGGCGTTGCGTTACTTGGGCGATGGGCTCATTCCTGTCGCCCTCATCAGCCTCGGCGCGCAATTGGCGGAGCGGACGGAGATGGGCGACGGGGCGGCATTGGCAGCGGCAACTTGCTTGCGGCTCATCGCTTCGCCCATCGTCATGGTCGGCGTCGTGCACCTTTTGGGGCTTTCAGGGACGCTGGCGAAGACGCTGGTGTTGGGCGCTGCGGCGCCCGCTGCCGTCAACACCGTCGTCTTGGCGATTGAATTGCAAGTCAATCCATCGTTAGCGTCGGCGATCGTGCTGGTAACGACGCTGCTGAGCGCGTTGACCGTGACCGTTGTCGCTTTTTGGCTAACGGCTTAAAGTCGCGACTGCGTAGTTACGCCATCAACTCGTCCCGCAACCGCAGCCATTCGTCCACGCCCAGAAGGGTTTTGAGTTCGTCAAAACTGACCATGCGGTCGCGCACGGAAAGGGTCGTCCCCGTCCCCATCAGCGCCTTCGTCAACTCCATCACGGCTTTCGCCGTCACCAGCAAGGTGTCAATGGGGTAGACGACGATTTTGTAGCCCATTTGCTCCAACTCTTTCGCCGTCAAAATCGGCGTCTTGCCCCCCGTCAGCATGTTGACGAATTTCGGGTAGGGCACTCGCTCGGCAATCGTCTCCAATTCGGCGACGGACATCGGCGCTTCAATGAAGATGACATCGGCGCCCGCCTCGCCATAGCGGTTGGCGCGATGGATGGCTTCGTCCAAACCATAAACTTCCCGCGCATCGGTGCGGGCGATGATGACGAAGTTGGGGTCTGTCCTTGCCTTTTGCGCCGCCTTCAACTTCAGCACCATCTCTTCCGTCGGGATGACCTGCTTGCCCTCAAAGTGACCGCAGCGCTTAGGGACGACTTGGTCTTCCAAGATGATACCAGATGCCCCCGCGCTCTCAAATTCGGTGACGGTTCGGACGACATTGTGGACATCGCCATGCCCCGTGTCGCCGTCAGCGATCAGCGGCACTGTCAGCCGTCGCGCCATCCGTCGGACGGCATCCGCCATCTCGCTCAGCGTCAGAAAGTTCAAATCGGGCAAGCCAAGCAAACTGGCGGAAGTGCCAAAGCCCCCGATGAACACCGTCTCAAAACCCGCCCGCTCCACCAGCAACGCCGTGAAAACATCGTGGGCGCCGAAACTGCGGATGATGCCCGGCTCCCTTAGCAATTGGCGCAAGCGGGCGTTTTTCTCCTGCGGCGTGACTTTCCGATGCAGCATTGCCCTCACCCCATCACTCGGCGACTTCGTTGACGCCTCAATTGTGCGGCGTCTTGCGGGGGGCTGCGGCACAATCTCTGACAACGCACCCGCAAAGCGAGGTGTGGCGGCATGGGTTGGTTGACCAATGTGCTTAAGAAAGCCTTGGCGGAAGCGGCGACGGAAGTCCTGCTGCCCCAGATGGAGCAGCGCCTTCGGGTCATCGTCCAAGACGAACTGCGCCGCCAAATGCAAGAAGTCTGGCTGCCGCAGATAGAAATCCGCACCCGCCAAATCGTGCGGGAAGAGATGGAGCGGCAGTTTCAGGAAGTCTGGCTGCCGCAGATAGAAATCCGCACCCGCCAAATCGTGCGGGAAGAGATGGAGCGGCAATTTGAGGAGGTCTGGTTGCCCCGCTTGCGAGAGATGTGGCGACAAGACATCCGCGAGGAGATGGAGCGGCAATTTCAGGAGGTCTGGTTGCCGCAAATTGATGTCCGCATCCGTCAGACAGTGCGCGAGGAGATGGAGCGGCAGTTTCAGGAAGTCTGGCTGCCCCGCTTGCGAGAGATGTGGCGACAAGACATGCGTGAGGAAATGGAGCGGCAATTTGAGGAAGTCTGGCTGCCCCGCTTGCGAGAGATGTGGCGACAAGACATGCGTGAGGAAATGGAGCGGCAATTTGAGGAAGTCTGGTTGCCTCGCCTGCGGGAGATGTGGCGAGAAGACTTGACAGAAGAGACGCGGGCTTTGAACGGACGCTTGGATGCCATTTATGTGGCGGTCGTGCAAGCGACGCAGGTGCGCCCTGAAGACATTCGGGAGTTGCGGGAAGAGATGCGGGAGTTGCGGACGGAGATAGAGCGCTTGAAGGCGCGGGTCGGCTTGACTTAACTTGGCTCTTCTTCCTCTTCTCGGCGGCGGGTGGCGTCCAGCCAAAACAGGTAGGTTTCGTAGCGCTCTTTGGCGATTTCTCCTCGTTCCACTGCTTCTCGCACGCCACACTTTGGTTCATTGGTGTGGGTGCAATCGTTGAACTCACAGCGATAAGCCCGAAACTCACGGTAAAGGTGGGGGAGCGTCTCTATGGCGACCCATTCGGGCAAGTCCACTTTTTGGAAGCCGGGTGTGTCGGCGACCCAGCCACCTTGCGGATTGGGCAACAGACGCACTTCCGTCGTCACATGCCGTCCTCGCCCCGTCTTCTCGCTCACTTCGTCGGTGCGCAAGGAAGCGCCGGGGATAAGGGCGTTGAGGATAGACGATTTGCCGACGCCTGACGGACCCGCCAGCACGACAAGGTGACCTCGCATCGCTTCCCAAAGTCGCTCCAGCCCTTCCCCCGTCTCCACGCTCGTCAGCAAGACGGGATAACCGAGGCGTTCGTAGAGGGCGACCCATTCTTCCAACTTTGGGCGCTCTCGCTTGCGCACCAAGTCCATCTTGTTGAAGACGACGATGCAAGGCAACTCAAAAAACTCCACCTGCGCCAAAAGCCCATCCAGCGTCAAGTTGCTGAACTCAGGTTCGTGCCAACTCATCACCAACACGATTTTGTCCACATTGGCGACGGTCGGTTGGGGGAGCAAGTTGTGCCGTTCTTCAACGGCGTCAATGGCGACTTCGTTGGGGGCGACGAACCGAACTTGCACCCAATCGCCCGCATAAATGCGTTCCCCTTGCTTGAGCAATTTGCCGCGTGGGATGCCCAAGACGATGCGGTGGTGTTCGGGCAACCAAACTTCAATGCGCATGGCACTGCGGGCGACGACGAACCCTCGCATCCCATCAACCGTCCCGTCCGAAGAAGTTGCGCCAAAGTTTGAACGGTCACTGAAAAGTTTGGCGCAAGGCAAGTTGCCGTCAAAGGGGGTCGGGCAAAAATGAGCGAAGTCCGTCGGGAACGGGATGCGATGGGGGAAGTGGCGGTGCCTGCGTGGGCGCTATGGGGCGCCCAAACGCAACGCGCTATTGAAAACTTCCCCATCAGCGGCATCCGCTTCCCCCGCCCGTTCATCCGCGCCTTAGGGCTTGTCAAGGCTTGCGCTGCGAGGGTGAACAAGGAGTTGGGGCTTTTGGACGAGCGGCGCGCCGATGCCATCGCCCAAGCGGCGCAGGAAGTGGCAGAAGGCAAGTGGGACGAACATTTCCCGCTGGACATCTTCCAGACGGGTTCGGGCACTTCCACCAACATGAACGCCAACGAGGTCATCGCCAACCGCGCCTGCGAACTGTTGGGCGGGCAACGGGGCGACAAATCGTTGGTGCATCCCAACGACCATGTGAACTTGGGGCAATCGTCCAACGATGTCATCCCGTCTTGCATCCACATCGCTGCCGCCCTTGCCATCCACGAGCACCTCTTTCCCGCCCTTGAGCGGTTGTATTCGGCGCTCAGTGAGAAGGCGAAAGAGTTTGACGACATCGTGAAGACGGGGCGGACGCACCTGATGGACGCCATGCCCGTTCGGTTGGGGCAAGAGTTTTCGGGCTATGCGGCGCAAATCGCTTGGTGTCGCGAGCGGATAGAAGCGACTTTGCCCCGCCTTTACGAGTTGGCGTTGGGCGGGACGGCGGTCGGCACGGGCATCAACACGCACCCCGAATTCGGCAAGCGCATCGCCGAAACCTTGACGCAAGCGACAGGCATTCATTTCCGCGAAACCCGTAACCACTTTGCGGCGCAAGCGGCGATGGAGACGGCAGTGGAAGTGAGCGGAGCACTCAAGGCGCTGGCAGTGGCACTTCACAAAATCGCCAACGATTTGCGCTGGATGAACTCAGGTCCGCAAGCGGGTTTGGCGGAAATCCGATTGCCCGCCTTGCAACCCGGTTCGTCCATCATGCCGGGCAAAATCAACCCCGTCATCCCTGAAGCGGTGATGATGGTGGCGATGCAAGTGTTCGGCAACGATGTCGTCATCACGGCAGCGGCGGCATCGGGCAACTTTGAACTCAATGTCGCCCTCCCCGTTATCGCCCACAACCTGCTTTTGTCCATCACCATCTTGGCGAACGCTTGCGAGGTGTTGGCGAGCAAGTGCGTGGCGGGCATCGTCGCCAACCGCGAGCACATGGAACGCTTGGCGGCGCAAAACGCCATCTTGGCGACGGCGTTGACGCCCCACATCGGCTACGACAAGGCGGCAGAAGTTGTCAAGAAAGCGATGGCGGAAAACAAGACCATCCATCAGGTCGTTTTGGAGATGGGCTTGATGGACGAGGCGGAACTGGATCGGGTGCTGGACATCCGCAAGATGACCGAAGGGGGCTTTGTGGCGGGTGTCAGTGGGGGCGGATAAGCGCCAAACGGGATGGCAGTGGCTGCGTTATCTTTTGCGGAGTGACGAAAAGGAGGTGCCCGATGCGTGCACGAGTTGTTGGCTTGTTCGGAATTGGCGGACATCGCCGAGAAGGTGCTGGCAGGCGAACGGTTGAGCGAAGAGGATTGCGTTCGGATGTATCGCAGCCGTGATTTGTTGACCATCGGTTACCTTGCCGACTATGTGCGTCGGCAACGGCATGGCGACAAAGCCTACTATGTCGTCAATGTGCACCTGAACTACAGCAATGTTTGCTTTGCGGGTTGCCCTTTTTGTGCCTTCGGCAAGTTTCAAGATGACCCTGATGCCTTTGAGTTTACGGTGGACGAGTATGTGGAGCGGTTGGGGCAAATGCTTTGGGATCGGGTGAGCGAGGTGCACATCGTCGGCGGGTTGCATCCCGACTTGCCCTTTGACTACTATGTGGAGTTGGTGCGGCGGGTCAAGGAAGCCTTTCCGCACATCCACATCAAAGCCTTCACGGCGGTGGAAATCCAGTTCTTCAGCGAGATTTCGGGTTTGAGCGTGCGGGGGGTTTTGGAGCGGTTGATAGAGGCGGGATTGGGCAGTTTGCCCGGTGGTGGGGCGGAAGTGTTGAGCGAACGGTTGCATCGTGTCCTGTTCCCGCTCAAGGCATCGCCCAATCAATGGCTTTATGTCCATCGGGTCGCCCACGAGTTGGGGCTCAAGAGCAACGCCACGCTCCTTTACGGGCACATTGAGACGCCCGAAGAGAAAGCGCGCCACTTCGCTTTGCTCCGCCAGTTGCAGGACGAGACGGGCGGGTTCATGTGTTTCATCCCGCTGGCTTATCATCCCGCCAACACGCAATTGGGCGGGAAGCCGACGACAGGGGTGCAAGACCTGAAGGAAATCGCCATCGCCCGACTGATGCTGGACAACTTCCCCCACATCAAGGCTTACTGGATTTCGTTAGACCCGAAGTTGGCGCAAGTGGCGCTCAGTTTTGGGGCGGACGATTTTGACGGGACGGTCGTCAACGAGAAAATCTTCCACATGGCGGGGGCGCAAAGCCCGACGGAGTTAACGGAGACGGAGTTGCGACGGCTTATTGAAGAAGCGGGCTTCGTGCCCGTTCGGCGCAATTCGCTTTACGAGCCGATAGAGGACGAAGTGGCGGTGGGATGAAGTCAAACCAAAAGGCGAAGGACGCCGCACAATCTTGACAGGGGTGATGGCGATGTCATTGCTGCAACGACTTCGGCAAGGGACGCAAGAAGCGACCGTCACTCCTTCGGTGACGGCGGCTGAAGCGGAAGCGGCGGAGGCGGAGCGCCGTTTGAAAGAACTGCGGGACAGTTTGATGGATCGGGTGCTGGAGAGCCTGCCCCCCAATGCCGAAGAGATGGCGGTCATAAACCTAAGGTCGCAAATAGAGACCATCTTGGAGGCTGCCATTGAAGAGCAGGGGCTTTCGGTGCGTCCTGAAGAGCGGCGGGCGTTGTTGGAAGAGATGGTCGCCGAGGTGAAAGGATTCGGACCGTTGGAGCAACTCCTCAACGACCCGATGGTCACCTCCATCACCGTCAACGGACCGAAAGAGATTTTGGTGGAGCGGATGGGAAGCATTCAACGGGTTGGGATGACTTTTCGGGATGAGGAACACCTCAACCGCATCATCCGCAAAATTGCCCGTTTGCTGGGGACGCGGGTGGACAGTCGGGTGCCCGTGCTGGACAAGAGTTTGCCTGAGGGGGGACGGGTGCGCATCAAAGTGCCCCCTTTGGTGCCGACACCGACTTTGACCATTGACAAAGGTCCTGAAAATCCCCTCAGGTCGTTAAAGGAGCGACAGGAACGGTCGCAGTGGCAACAAGATGCCTTAGAGCATCTTCGGCAAACCCTTCAGGAGCGGTTGATGCAGGAATTAGACCGAGACCCGACTTTGATTCAGCAACGGGACGCCTTGACACGAGTGTTGGAGGCAGCCTTTGACGAAGAGGTCACTGCCCGCAACCTTGTCCTTTCCCGCAGCGAACGGGTGCAACTGCAAATCAGCCTCATCAACGACATCCTCGGCTACGGTCCTTTGCAACCCTTGCTGGACGACCCAGAAATTCAGGAAATCATGGTCAACGGACCGCACCAAATCTATGTGGAGCGGCGAGGGAAGGTGGAACTGACAGGGATTCGGTTTCGGGACGAGCGACACTTGATGCGCATCATTGAGAAAATCCTGCTGCCGTTGGGCAAACGGGTGGACGAACGGGTGCCGATGGTGGACGCAAGGTTGCCTGATGGCAGCCGCGTCAACATCGTTATCCCGCCCATCGCCCTCAACGGTCCTTGCGTGACGATCCGAAAATTCGCCCGCGACCCCTTCACGATGAGCGATTTGATCGCCTTCGGGACGCTGACGCAGGAAGCCGCCCAATTTTTGCAAGCGGCGGTGCAGGCGCGGTTGAACATCGTCATCTCTGGCGGGACGGGTTCGGGAAAGACGACCCTTTTGAATGTCTTGTCGGCTTACATCCCCAATGACGAACGCATCATCACCATTGAAGACACCGCCGAATTGCAACTGCGCCAAGAGCATGTCGTTCGGTTGGAAGCCCGTCCGCCCAACATTGAGGGCGTCGGCGAAGTGACCATCCGAGATTTAGTTCGTAACGCCCTTCGGATGCGTCCCGATCGCATCATCGTCGGGGAGTGCCGAAGTGGAGAAGCCTTAGATATGTTGCAAGCGATGAACACGGGGCACGAGGGTTCTATGACGACCATTCACGCCAACAATCCCCGTGAAGCCTTCGCCCGCTTGGAGACGATGGTGCTGATGGCAGGGGTGGAACTGCCCGTTCGGGCGATCCGCGAGCAAATCGCTGGCGCTTTAGACCTCATCATCCAAATGCAGCGGATGCGGGATGGCAGCCGAAAAATCGTCGTCATCAGCGAAATCACGGGGATGGAAGGGGATGTCATCGCCCTGCAGGACATCTTCGTCTTTGAGACGGAAGGCGTGGATGAAATGGGTCGCATCAAAGGCGAACTGCGCCCGACAGGCATCCGACCCAAATGCTTTGAGCGGTTCACCGAGCGGGGCATTCGGTTGCCCGTGTCCTTGTTCTATCGGGGCTAACAGTAGGCAGTTGGGCGGTCGGCAGAGAGGCAAGATTGGGGCTTATATCCCTTGCACGCCTACCCTTTTGGGGGTGATGCTGAGTGCTGGAAATCACCCTTTTGGTCGTCGGGCTGATGTGGCTGATCTCGCTGGGATGGGGCTTTTACCAGTATCTGCAAGAGGTGCGGAAAGTCCCTTTGAGGTTGCGGACTTTTGAGGCGGAAATGGAAGAGACCGAAGCCCTCAACCTCTCCAATAGCGCCAATTTGGACGAAGCGTGGGAGCGGGAAATTCTCAGGACGAAGCCACCGATGTTCCCGACCCTTCAACGGTGGCTGAGCGGGAAGCAATGGATGAACTGGCTGGACCGAGAAATCCAGAAGGCGCACATCTCTTGGGAAGCCAGTAGCATCGTGGCGATGACTTTGTTGGGGATGGCGTTCGCTTTGGCGGTCGGGTCAATCCTTGTCACCTTGCTTGCTCCGACTTCCTCGCCCTTTGGGCGCTTGCTCTTTGCGTTGCTGTTGGCGGGGAGCGTTCCTTTCGGCGTCTTCCAATGGTTGCGATGGTGTCAACGGCGCTTTCTTCGGCGGGTGGAACTGATCTTGCCTAACACCTTAGGTTTGCTCGCCAATACCTTGCGGGCGGGAATGGGTTTCCAGCAAGCCATAGAGATTGTCGCCCGTGAGGGGTTATCGCCCCTGAAGGAAGAATTTGCGACCGTCAATCGTTCCCTGACGCTCGGAAGCACCATTGAGGAAGCCTTAGAGGCGATGATGGAACGGGTGCCCAGCCCCGAATTGCAACTGGCGCTGGTGGCAGCCTTAGTGCAGCGGGAAGTCGGCGGGAGTTTGGCGCAGATTTTTGAGACGGCAGCAGCGACCGTCCGTCGCCGCTTGCAAGCCCGTCGGGAGTTGCAAACGGAAACAGCCCTCCCCCGCCTCAGCGCCATTGCCTTAGCCTTTGGCTTACCCCTCTTCATGTTCGTCGCCATCAACCTCGTCACTTACCTGCAAACCCGTGAGGCGTGGTCGGCACCCATGTTCACTTCTGAAGGGCGCCTCTTTTGGGTCGCTATCGCCATCTTGGAGGTGTGCGGTTGGGTCTGGCTTTCCCAAGTCCTTACCCGTCTGAGTGAGTGAGGGCAAAACTTTTTGCCTGCCCATGACCCGTCGCGGGAATCGGCAGGCAAGTTGGCAATCGGCAGGTCGGAAATGAAAAGGACAAGGGTGAAAGGGCATGTGGCTTCGTCGGTCACCCTTAGAGCGGTTGCGCTCTCCTGAGGAAACCCGAAGGGTCGTTCGCCCGCCTTGGTTGCGATTGGCTGCTTTGATCGGTCGGCGATTTCCGAAGGGCTATCTGAACCGCTATCGCCTGCTCGTCCACAAAGCAGGTTTGGTCGGACGGTTGCTGCCTGAGGAAATCATCGGCTTCAAAGTCCTTGCGGGGTTTGGAGGAGTGGTCATCGGGATAGCCCTGCGCGCTTTTACAGCCCAAGCGGTAGGGCAGGTCGCTGCAGTGACTTTGCCCATCCTCACTGCCTTCGCTGGTTTTCTCCTGCCCGATTTTTGGCTTCGCCGTCAAATCGCCCGACGGCGCTATCAGATCATCCGCACCCTCCCTGACTTCGTGGATTTGTTGGCAGCAACGGTTTCGGCGGGATTGAGTTTGGATGCTGCCATTGACCGCATCGTCCGCCGTTTTCCCGGTCCGCTTGGGGAAGAGTTTCAGCGTTATCTTTGGGAGGTGCAATTGGGACGAAGGCGAGGGGAAGCGTTGTCAGCGATGGCGGAACGGATAGACAGCGACGATTTGCGGTTGCTGGCGTCGGCGTTAACACAAGCCGACCTCTTTGGCATCCCTGTCGCCAATGTCCTTCGGGCACAAGCGGACGATTTGCGAGACCGCCGCTTCCAACAAGCCCGCGAGCGTGCCCGAAAGGCGCCGATCTGGATGATTCCTGCCATCGCCCTCTTTTTCTGCCCCATCCTGTTTTTGTTGATTTTCGCCCCTTTGATCCTGCGGCTTCGGGCTTCGGGGGCACTCAAGCCGTTCGGCTTTTAGCCCGTTGAGGTGGGAGGCAAAAAATTTTGTGGTGGGCAAAGGTCATCAACTTGAGGACGGGAAAAGTCCTTTGCGAGCGCTGCGCCATCGCCACGAGTTACTGGCTTCGCCTTCGGGGTTGGATGTTCCGCCGCAACCTTGCGCCTGAGGAGGGCTTACTCCTTGCCCCTGCCCTCGGCGGTGTCCACACCCTTTTCCTCTTCTGCCCCATTGATGTCGCCTACTTAGACCGCCGATGCAAAGTCGTCGCCCTTCGGTCGGCGATGCCGCCTTGGCGTGTTTGGATTCCCCGTCATCGGGATGCTTTGTTGGCGTTGGAATTACCGTCGGGTCGGCTCGCTGAGACGCAAACCCAAATCGGTGATCGGTTGGAAATCGTGCTGGTTGCGTGGCGCTGAAGCCCCGTTACTATGCCGAGGGGCAATTGTCTAAGCCAATGAGCGAGGTGAAAGGGGCTGCCCCGCTCGCCCATTCTCAAAGCCCAAAACAAAGGGGCAGTCTGTTTGCATGATGGAAAGGTCATCGGTGCTTCCCATGACAGGGCGAAGCATTCATCCGACCGCCGTCGTCAGCAGCAAGGCGGAGTTGGGCGATGGCGTTGTCATCGGACCTTATTGCATCGTGGAAGACGATGCCGTCATCGGCGATGGGTGCATCTTGGAAGCCTATGTCGTCGTCAAGCGCTACACCCAACTGGGTTGCTTCAATCACATTTACCCTGGCGCTGTCTTGGGAGGTGAGCCACAAGACCAAAAGTTCAAGGGCGAGCGGAGTTTCCTCATCCTCGGCAACCGCAACATCATCCGCGAGCATGTCACCATCCATCGGGCGACGGGAGAAGACCAAGCGACCATCATCGGCAACGATAACCTCATCATGGCTTACTGCCACATCGGGCACAATTGTCGCTTGGGCGACCAGATTTCCATCGCCAGTTATTCGGGCGTCAGTGGGCACGCCGTCATTGAGTCCTTCGTCACCATCGGCGGGATGACGGGCATCCATCAATTCGTGACCGTCGGCAAATTGGCGATGATCGGGGGCATGTCCAAAGTCGTCCAAGATGTCCCGCCCTTCATGCTGGCGGACGGTCGTCCCGCCAAAGTCGTCGGGCTCAATGTCGTCGGGCTGCGAAGGGCGATGATTCCCCCCGAAGTCCGCGAGACCCTCCACGAAGCCTATCGCCTCCTCTATCGCGCCAACCTCAACACCAGCCAAGCCTTAGAGCAAATTGAGGCAGAGTTGCCCCCCAGCGAGGAACTCCGTTACCTCGTGGACTTCATCCGTCGCGTCTCGCAAGGTTATTTGGGTCGGCAGCGCAACGCCCACAGGTGACCCTTTCCCCACCGTGCCGATAACCCTTCTCAGCGGGATGCGTCAGGATTTTTGGCTGCTTGCCACATTCACCAAAAGCGGAGGGATTTCGCATGCCCTTCCCTTCAAGACACCGATGGAGCAGGCGGGGATGGGAGCGGACAAAAGGGCAAGCGTTTCGTTGGCTTCTCTTCCTGCTTTTTTGCCCCCTTGTCGCTTCCCCTTCCCTCGCTCAGGAGCAGGCAGGTGGGCAGACAGGCAAGGGAGCGGAGGAAGTCATCGCCAAAGGGTCGGTGAATGTTTTAGGCAAAGAATTTGCCGACCTGCCCATGCTTTGGCGGGACGAACCTTTTGCGCCCGTCGGCGAGTGGCTAAAAGGTTTGGGGCTTTCGTGGACGGAGCAAGGGCACGCCGTCACCCTGCAACTGCCTCAAGGGATTTCCGTCGTCTGGACACCTGAAACCCTTGCCCTTCCCGTCCGCGACGCTTCTGTCAAGGTCACCCCTCTTTTGGAAGCGGATGGGCGATTGTGGCTGCCGTTGCTCAGCCTCGGTCGCCTTTTGGGGTTGCGGGTGCTTGTCAACGCTGAAAAGCGACAGGTCAAACTCCTCGCTGCGTGCCAGCGGGTAAGCGTGCAAGCGTGCCCCGTCGGTTGGCTGATGGAGGTGACGATGAGTTACCCGCTTCCTTCGCCCCCTCGCCTCGGAACGCTTTCGCAACCCGACCGAGCCTACGCCGATTTTGATGGCGCTTGCTTAGACCCCTCCGTTGAACTGCCATCAGTGATGGACAGCCATTTGTCATCGGGCATTTTGAAAGGCGTTCGGGTCGGGCAATTCAGCAGCGACCCGCCCATCGTTCGTGTCGTCGTGGATGCCCAAGCACCCTTGCGCCTCCATTGGCTTCGCCGCCAGCCGACGGAGACAGGAGGGGAGCGATGGATTTTTTTGCTGCAATCCGTCCGTGACCGAAAACCCTGGTTGGGGCAAATCACGCTGGACGAAAATGCCACCACCCGCGCTGTCGTGCGCCTTCAGGGATGGTTTGGGGCTGCCCCAACCCTCAGCCAAAAAGAAAACTGCCTGATCTTGGAAGTGCCCGCTTTGCCCCTCTTGACCGACGGGGAAGACAATGTCAAACCGACCCCTCTCTCATCTTCCGAAGGCGTCATCCAAGACATCACGATGACACCGACGGAGCGAGCCACTCGCATCGTCGTCACCTTGCGCGCCCCTTTGAGCGGGCAACTGCGTCCCTTCGGTGATGACGCTTGGCTTTTGGTCATAGAGCCTCCGCCTCAACCCCTTCGGCAACGGCTTATCGTCGTGGATGCGGGACATGGAGGGCATGACCCAGGCGCTTTATCGCCTTTCAGCCCCCTCACCGAAAAGCAATTGACTTTGGACATCGCCTTACGCTTGCGCCGATTGTTGGAGCAAGCGGGCTATCGCGTCCAGATGACCCGCGAGACGGATGTTTACCTCTCCCTCGCCGATCGTGTGGCACTCGCCAACCGCTTGCAAGCGGATGCCTTCGTCAGCGTCCACCTGAACTCCTTCCCGCACCCTGGCGGACGATCGGGCACGGAAGTTTACTACTGGAAACCCCAGAGTTTGCCCTTAGCCGAAGCCATCTATCGCAACCTTTTGGCGTTGCTGGGGCGAAAGGGCAACGGCGTTCGGCAGCGACGCTTCTATGTCATCCATCACACGACGATGCCATCGGTGTTGGTGGAAGCCTGCTACTTGAACCATCCCGAAGAAGAGCAACTGCTGCGGGACGAAAATTTCCGCCAAAAAATCGCCCTCGCCATCTTTCGGGGCATCGCAGAGTTTTTCGGCGACCAAAGAATCCTTCAACGAGCACCGAAAGAAGCGACGGGCGAATAGCGAAGTGGCAGCGAGTGGCGAATGGCGAGTAGCGAGTAGTGAATGGCGAATAGCGAATGGCGAGTGGCGAGTAGCAAGTGGTGAGTGGCGAATGGCGACGGGCGCAACGATGGCGAATGGCGACCGATGGTGTTGATAGGCGTGTTGTTGCCGTTAACGAATCGCCAGTCGCTAATCGCCAGTCGCCCATTGAAAGCGCAGGAGGGGATAGCGTGATGCGAAGGAAAGAGCCGACGATGTTCCTTTTGGCAGCCATCGCTGCCGTCCTCATTGCCCTAACCCTCTTTGTCGTGATGCACTTTTCCCTTTCCCGCCAACCGCCACCTTCCGAAGAAAACGCTGCCGACGCCACCTTCCAAGTCGTCCTTTGCTATCCCGACCTGAAAAACGACCGCTTAGTGCGCGAGCCGATGGTGTTTTCGGGGATGAGCCGAAGAAGGGTCGTGGAAGAAATCGTCAGGCGGTTGCAATCGCCAGAAAGGGTCGGGGTTGATCCCGCCTTACCGCCTTCCGCTCGCTTGCAAGGCGTGCAGTGGGAAGGGACGACGCTGGTCTTGGATTTTGATGCGGGGTTGACCGAACCGAATTTTTGGCAGGGGAGCGAAGTCGCCCACCTGCGCTTGCAAGCCCTCGTCCATTCCCTCACCTCCCTACCACAAGTGCAACGGGTGAAATTGACCGTCAACGGTCAACCGCCCGAACCGTTGGGAGGGCACGAAGAAGTCAGCGAACCATTAACGCCCGACCCGTCTTTGTAAAGCGCCTGAAAAAACGGCAGCGACTGGCGAATAGCGATTGGCGACTGGTCAAACGGCAGCGAGTAGCGAGTGGCGAATAGCGAATGGTAGGGGCAGACCCTTTTGTCTGCCATAAGGCTATCAGCCACGACCGAAAACGGCAGCGACTGGCGAATAGCGATTGGCGACTGGTCAAACGGCAGCGAGTAGCGAGTGGCGAATAGCGAATGGTAGGGGCAGACCTTTAGAAAACGGCAGCGACTGGCGAATAGCGATTGGCGACTGGTCAAACGGCAGCGAGTAGCGAGTGGCGAATAGCGAATGGTAGGGGCAGACCTTTGTGTCTGCCATAAGGCTATCAGCCACGACGGAAAACGGCAGCGAGCGGCGAATAGCGAATGGCGAATAGTAGGCGAATAGTAGGGGCGAACGGCAGTTCGCCCTGAAGTCGTGAACTGTTGGAGTGGCTATCAGCCACGACCGAAAGGGCTATTGTTTTCTCGCCCGCAAGAACGCCTCAGCGATCAACAAATCGGCGGGATAGGTCACCTTCAAGTTGGTCGGTTCGCCCATGACCAAACGGATGGGTGCGCCCATCCGTTCTACGAGCGTCGCATCGTCGGTGGCGGTAAAGCCATCGGCAAGGGCTTTTTCATGGGCGGCAATCAAAAGGTCGGCGGCAAAAACTTGGGGCGTTTGCGCCAGCCAAATTTGCTGGCGGTCTAAAGTCTCGGCAATCAGCACGCCGTCCAAAGAGCGCTTCACTGTCTCGGCGCAAGGCAAGGCAGCGATGGCAGCGCTGCCGATTTCCCTTGCCGCTTCCCAGACAGCGATGACCAACTCAGGCGTCACTAAGGGGCGGGCGGCATCGTGGACAATCACCCATTCCGTTTCAGGTGGCAACGCTTTCAAACCATGCCAGACAGATTGCTGTCGGTCGTCGCCACCATCCACAAGCCAGACGGGTTTTTGAAGGGCGAGGGCTTGACAACATCGTTCAAATGCAAGGCGATGGGAAGGTGGGATGACCAAGACGATGCCGTCCACGATAGGCGTTTGCGCCAACGCCTCCATCACCCAACCGACCATCGGCTTGCCAGCGACAACCACCAACGCTTTCGGCAAATCCCGTCCCTCGTCCCCCGTCCCTCGTCCCCCGCTTTTAAGCCTTTTGCCCAAACCGGCGGCGGGGACTACCGAAATCGTCATCAAAGAGGTCACCGCCTTCCACCTTGACGACATTGCGCCGCACGACTTCTTTGAAGTCGCCGAAAATCATCTTGCCGACGGGTGATTGAAGGACGCTGGTGACTTTGATCTTGACTTCGTGCCCCAAGTAGTTGCGCCCCCGCTCCACGACGACCATCGTCCCATCATCCAAGTAGCCGACGCCTTGCCCCGGCTCTTTGCCCGCCCGTTGCAAGATGACGGTCAATTCTTCGCCGGGCAAGACGACGGGTTTGAGCGCCGTCGCCAATTCGTTGACGCAAAGGACAGGGACACCTTGCAGTTCGGCGATTTTTTGCAAGTTGTTGTCGTTGGTGATGATGGCTGCCCCCAACTCTTTCGCCAGCCGAACCAGTTTCAAGTCGGTTGACGGGGCGGCGTCCACTTCAGGGCTGAAAGCGTCCACGACTTCCACGACAGTGCCTGGCAAACTTTTCAGCGTCTCCAACACCGCCAAGCCCCGTCGCCCCCGTGCCCGTCGCAGTTCGTCTTCCGAATCAGCGATCATTTGCAGTTCGTTCAACACGAACGACGGCACTAACAAGCGCCCTTCAATGAACCCCGTGCGCACGATGTCAGCGAGCCGACCGTCAATGATGACGGAAGTGTCCAGCAATTTGTCGCGGCTTCGGGGCATTCGGTGATTGGAGGCGGCGACCTCTGGGGCGCTCCGTAGTATCTGGGCGATCTGGGGGAAGGACAGCGAGATGGCATCCCGCACCCGCAACAAGGTGTGAACGGCGAAATAGACGATGCTAAAGGCGACGGCAAAAGTTATCGCCAACAAAGGGAAGGGAGGCACTTGCCCCCGAAGCAGCATCAAAGGCATCAGCAACACCAAATACGCCAACGCCAACCCCAATATCGCCCCGAACAACGCCGCTATCTTGTCGGCGGGCGAAAGGGCTTCCAAAGTTTCCCAAAGCGACCAAAGGCGTTGGGTGAACCAACTGCCCAAAAGGAACGCCGTCAAAACGCCAATCATCACAAAGCCCAAATCCACGAGGAATTGCTGCTGGGGGGAAAGTTTGACTTGAAAGTAGAGGCGTTGAAGGGTCTGCGTGTAGTAGTTGGCGGCAACGCTGCCCAACCATCCCAAAGCGAAGGCTAAGGCAGTCGTGATGGTGATGAAGAAAAGCCGATAGCCCCATTGTTGCCAGTTACGCATCGCACGAAACCTCCTTGTCGTTGGGTGATGAGCGCCCGACATTTTTGCCCTGCCCTTATGTTGGACGGGTCAAGCCCAACCGTTGGGCGGCATCGGCGAGGGTCATAACGACCTGCCAAGCACCCTCTTTCGGATGACCGCTTGCCCGTCGCTTCGGTTCAGGCGGTCCAAAACATTGGACGAAACCCAATCGTTTCGCCTCCCGCACCCGCACTTCTCCCTGCAGGACGGGACGCACCTCCCCTGTCAGCCCCAACTCCCCGAAGGCAGCGACCTCCGAAGGGATGGGCACATCCAAGCGGCTGGAGAGCAGCGCCAAAGCGACGGGCAAATCGGCGGCTGGCTCAGTCACTCGCAACCCGCCCACGATGTTGACGAAAACATCACGGTCGCTAAAGCGCACCCGCAAATGGCGCTCCAAAATGGCGAGCAACATCAGCACCCGCCCAAAGTCCAAGCCCGTCACAACCCTCCTCGGCATCCCGAAAGGGTTGGGCGCAACTAAGGCTTGCACTTCCACGAGCAATGGGCGATGTCCTTCCATCAACGCTGCCACGATGGTGCCCGCAACAGGTTGAGGGCGAGCGGAAAGCAACCATTCCGACGGGTTGGGGACTTCCTCCAACCCCTGCTCATTGAGCCGAAAGACCCCGACTTCTCCCGTCGGTCCGAACCGATTTTTCGTCGCCCGCACCAACCGCAAGGCGTAACTCGCTTCCCCTTCCAGATAGAGCACGGCGTCCACGATGTGTTCCAACACTTTCGGTCCCGCCAAAAACCCTTCTTTGGTCACATGACCGACCAGCACCAAAATCGTCCCCGTTCGTTTGGCGATGCGCAGCAAATGGGCGGCACTCTCCCGCACTTGACTGACGCTGCCTGGTGAGGAAGAAAGCGACGGGTGATAGGCGGCTTGGATGGAATCCACGATGGCAAGGGTGGGTTGGGTCGCTTCAATGACCGTTCCGATGGCGGTGACTTCCGTTTCTGCCAAGACGAGCAATCGCTCGTCTTCCACGCCCAATCGTTCCACCCGCAAAGCGATTTGCTCTAAGGACTCTTCGCCCGTCACATACAGCGCTTTCTGCCCACTTTGCGCCATCCGCCCTGCCACCTGCAAAAGGAGCGTGGATTTGCCGACGCCAGGTTCACCGCTGAGGATGGTGACGCTACCAGCGACGAAACCGCCCCCTAACACCCGATCCAGTTCGCCAAAGCCCGATGGCAGGCGCTTTAAAGGCTGGCGACGCAATTGGGGCGCAGGGACGGGCGCCATCCCTTCCTTGCGCGGCGTTCCCTCAGGAACGGTCTCTTCCTCCAACTCCTCCACGAGGGTGTTGAACGCCCCACAGTTAGGACACCGCCCCAGCCATTGGGCACTCTCATAACCGCATTGCTGGCAGACAAATTTGCTTCGGCGTTTCGGCATCGCGCTCCATCCCTTTCGGTCAGGGAGAAAGCCTCTCAGGCTATAATTATGGCTGTCAACGGCTCAGGTTTGGGTGGGGCTACTGAGGGAGGCGCGCCCGCCGCAAGGTTAGGGAAGAACCGATGCAGATGGCGGATGGGTTGGTTATTGCCGTTTGCCTTGGGGCGATAGTAACGGATAGCCGATGGCGGCGCATCCCAAACTGGCTCACTTTCCCTGCGATAGGGTTGGGGTTGGCGGTCAATGCCCTTGACAGCGGATGGAGTGGGTTGGGGCGGGCAGTGGTGGGGTTGCTTGTGGCGCTCCTATTGACCGTCCCCCTCTTTGCCCTCAACTTTGTCAAGGCAGGGGATGTCAAATTGATGGCTGCCTTTGGCACAATCAAAGGTGTCGGGGCGCCGCCTATCCAATCCTTCGCCCTCTGGGCGTTTTTGTATGGGGCGCTCATCGGTGGCTTTTGGGCGATGGCGGTGCTCCTTCGGGCAAAAAGTTTAGGAGTTGCCTGGCAGCGGGTGTGGGGTATGGTCGCCCATCTGATTGGGCTACCCATCCCAGCAAAGAAGCAGGAGGAAGCCAACGCCCTTCGCCTGCCCATGCCTTACGGGATTGCCCTGAGTTTGGGGGCGCTGATGGCGCTGGCACTGGAAGAATTGTTTGGTCGCCCCTTCCCGCTGTTGGGCGCGTGAAGGTGATCGGTAATGCGTCGGCGGTTTCGCTACTTTCGGCTCTCTCTGATAATGACGGTCTTAGTCGTCATCGTCGGGGCAGTGTATTGGGCAACGAGGCGAAGCCCCACCCAAAGCGCTCAAAAACCTAACGGCGACCAAATTGTCCAGCGCTATCGGGTCGTCGTCGCCGCGACGGATTTGAACCCTTACACCCTTTTGACGCCTGACATGGTGCAAGTGCGGGAAAGCGAGATGCCCCCGCCACCAAGCACTTTCACTTCACCAGAAGAAGTCGCCCAACGAGTAACCCGCACCTTGATCAAAGCGGGCGAACCTATCTTTGCCCATCAAGTGACCCCGCCCCTTTCCGCTGGCACCATCGCCCCGATGCTCCCTGTGGGCATGGTCGGCATCGCTATCCCTATCGCTCGCCGTGAGCAATTGCCTCCCGTTCGGGTCGGTGACCTCGTGCGCATTTATGCCGTCTTCTCCCGCAACAAAGTCAAGGCGGTGGCGATGCGGGCGATTGTTTTGTCAAGTGGGTTAGCCAATGCCGCTCCCTCAACCAGTCAACAAGCGACCAGCCAACAAACAGGTCAACCCTCTCCGCAAAGCGCAGTGACGGAAAGCCCTCCCGTTTTGCTGATTGCCGTTACCCCCGATGAAGCGCGCGCCATTGCCTTAGCGATGGACAGCGGGGCAACCCTTTACTATGCCGTCCTTCCGCCCCCGCCTTTCCTTCCTCAGTGGGAACGCCCCCTCACCTTAGATGAGTTGGTCGGAACGCCACCAGCCAAACCGCCTGCCAACCCTTCCCCGTCTCGCCGTCCAGCGCCTTCCTCGCCCATCACGGTGCGCCCTTCCCCGCCTGCCCCTTTGCTGCCGCCACCCCCCCTCATCCTTCGGGACAGTGGGAAGGCGAGTGAACTGAAACCCAACCGTCCCGCCCCGCCCGCTATCTTCGGGATTGTCGGCGACCGTCCCACCATTTTGAGCGTGCCCACAACGGAGGAGGCGAAGGGGAAGTGAAGCGATGGTTCGTCGTCTTTTGGGGTGTTTTTCTGTTGCCCTTTTTCTCCGTCTCCCTCGTCAGCCAGTCGGCGCCGCCTTCCGAGCGGGTCATAGACGCGCAAATGAGCCCTGTCGTTTTTCTGCAACCCGAAACGCCGACCCGCCTGATTTTGCGGCGGGGTGTCAGCGCCGTCTTGGTTGCCAAAGGGCTTCTCCGCCGCTTCGTTTTGGGCGACCCCCAAATCGTCGCCCTTAACGCCTTGACCGAACGGGAATTGGTCGTCAACGCCAAAAGCGAAGGGACGACCAATTTGCTCGTCTGGGAAGAGCGGGCAGGACAAACTTTCGTCTCCACCCTTTGGCTGGAAGTCGTCCCCATCAAAAAGGAAGAGCCCGCCCCTCCCCCCAAACCGCCCGACCCCGCTCAATTGCAAGCGCTCCTCTCCCAAGCCTTGAAAGGGTTGCCCATTGAACCCCTCGTCTTTGTCCTACCCGACGGGACGGTTGCGGCGGTCTTGCGGGGCGAAGTGGCGACGCCCGAAGAAGCCAAAGCCGCCGAAGCCTTAGCCAGTTTGGTGGCGACGAAGGTCATCAACCTGCTGCGGGTTCGGGCTGTCCCCCAAATTCCCCTCTCCCCCGAAGAGCAGAAAGCCCTGCGCATTGAGATGGCGATCGGCATCCCCGGCGTGCGCGTCACCCTCGTGGACGATAAAGTCGTTTTGCATGGGACGGTCAACAGTTTGATGGAGCGGCAGACCGCCGAAGAGCGGGCGAAACCCTTCGGGACGATTGTCAACCGCATAGAAGTCGCCCAACCCAAAATCCGCCAGTTCGTCACCGAGGTGAAAGTTTTGGAAGTTTCCCGCACCGCCCTGCAACGGTTGGGCATCACCTTTGGGTCGGTCATCGGCGCAGGCGCCGCTCAACCAGGTCAACCCCAAGTCGGCATCTTTTCCGTCCGACCTGGGCAAGTTATCTTCGGCGAACCAGGCACCGTTGACCGCCCCATCGCCCGCGCCACGCCCGTCGGGGCACAATTGGATGCCTTGATCCAAAGCGGATTGGCTCGGCTGTTAGCGAACCCCCAACAGCGCACCATTGAAGGCGCCGACGCCACTTTCCTCGTCGGCGGGTTAGTGCCCATCCCTGTCTTCGGCTTTTTTGGCGTCGGTGCGGGGGCGGCTGCGCCCGGCGCTGCCACCGTCGTCTTCTTCCCCTTCGGCATCACCTTAACCTTGCACCCTGAAGCCTCCCCGCAGGGCGAAATCTTCCTGCAAATGCGGGTGGAAGTCACCTCACCCGATTTCGGCTTAGCCGTCCAAGTGCTGGGCACGACGGTGCCGGGCTTCCGCTTTCGCGGTTTGGACGATGTGCGCCTTTTGCTGAAAGACGGTGACACCATCGTCATCTCAGGGCTCATCCAAGATGAACTGCGCGAGCAAATCAACCGCGTCCCCTTACTGTCCCGCATCCCCATCTTGGGCGAATTGTTCAAAAGCCGCGAGTTTGTCCGACAGCAATCGGAGTTGGTCTTGCTCGTCACCGTCCGAATGGAAGAAGTTCCCGTCAGCCCTGAAGCCTTGCAGTTGCTGCGGACTTATCAGAAACGCCCTGTTTTGCCCCGTCCCTCTTTCGTCGTCCCATTGGGCGGCATCGGTGGCGGATTGGGTGGCGGGTTGGGTGGCATCGGCGGCGGATTGGGCGGGGTCGGTGGGGTTGGCGGCGCCCCAAGTGGCATGCCGACCCCTTCACCTTAAACCCTCACGGAGGGATGAAGGATGCCCGCCAGAGTTATCCTTGCCATCAGTCACGAACAGGAGCAATTGACCGTCGCCCCCGTTCTGACGAAAATCCCCGGCGTGGAACTCATCGCCACCGTCACCAACCCAACCGAATTGGAACAACTTGTCGCCCAACAAGTGCCCGATTTGCTCATCCTTTCCAGTGAGTTGGCGGGCGCAGGGACGGCGGGATTGTTAGAGCGCCTCGTCGCCCGCCACCGCCTCGCTGCCGTCGTCCTTTTGCCTACCGAAGACTTGCGCACTGCCCGCCGCTTCCTCCGAGCGGGTGCTGCCGATGTCATCCCTTTGCCCTCCGTCGCCGATGAACTCCCTGAATTGCTCCAGACCGTCCTGCGGCAAGGGACGCCTGCCCTCCGCTCCCCCTTGCAGGTCGGGCGCATCATCGTCTTTTACGGGACGAAAGGCGGCGTCGGCACCTCTTTGCTGGCGACCAATGTCGCTGTCGCCCTTGCCCGCTACCTGCCTCCCGATTCGGTTTGCCTGCTGGATTTAGACTTGCAATTCGGCGCCATCCCCATGCTGCTGAACTTACAACCTAAAACCAACCTCGCCACCCTCGCCCAACGCTTTCAGGGCGAACTGGACTTTGAGATGCTCCGCTCCTTTTTGCTTTTGCACCCCGAAAGCAACTTGCGCGTGTTGGCAGCGCCTTCCCGCCCCGAATTAGCCGAACTGGTGACGACTTACCTGATAGAGCGCGTCCTTCAAGTCCTCAAAAACCATTTCGCCTTCATCCTCGTGGACACCCCCAACATGCTCCAAGACACCACCCTCGCCGCCTTAGACGCTGCCGACCACATCCTCGTCGTCACCGCCTTAGATTTGCTCGCCATCCGCAACGCCGAAATCGTCCTGACGATGTTCCAGAAACTCTACCCTGCCGAACGCATCCGCCTCGTCCTCAACCGCTCCAACACCCGCTTCGGCGGCTTGACACCTGAGCAAGTGGAAGAGCATTTGCGCATGACCATCGCCGCCCGCATCCCTTCCGACGGGCAACTGGCAGTCACCTCCATCAACGAAGGCATCCCCTTCGTCCTTCAAGTCCCCGATGCCCCCATCTCCCAAGCCATCTTCCAACTGGCTTCCCTCATCGCAGGACAACCCATCGGTCCAAGCGAAACGGCAGAGGCGACAGGCGGCAGCCTCTTCCGCCGCCTCGTCGGTTACTTGCTCGGCGAAGAGTGACAGTTGTTGGAGCGGCTACCAACCGCGACAAAAATAGCCGCGACGAAAATAGCCGCAACAAAAGTGGTCAATCGGAGTGAACGACGGATGGCGGTTCGGCGTCCGACAGCGGCGTGGGCGCTCTTGACAATCGCTTACCTCGCTTTCGCCTGCCTTTACAACGCCCTCATCCCTTTGGGCTACGGTCCCGACGAAGCCCACCATTACGGCTACATCCAACACCTCGTCTTGTATCGCTCCTTGCCTGTCCTCGGTCCGCAAGACCATCCCATCCTTTGCCATCGCGACCCGCGACCGCCGATGGCGATCGGCATCCACCCGCCCCTTTACTACGCCTTGCTCGCCCCGATTTACGCCCTCATCGCAGGACGGCGCATTGACTACCCTGCCGAAGCGGCGAGAAAAACGCCCTTCCCTTTGCTCCCTCGCTCCCGCAGCGAGTTGGTGCAGCGCTTGTTGCGAAGCATTTCCCTGCTGATGGGTTTGCTCACCTTGCTTTGCCTCGCCCGCCTCGTTGCCTTGCTGACCGACGACGCGTGGCGACAATTTGCCGTCGTCGGTTTCGTCGCTTTGCTGCCTCACTTCCTCATGCTCGGCGCCGTCATGAACAACGACAATCTCGCCGTCTTGACAGGGACTTTGTTTTTGCTGTTGCTCCTTCGGCAAATCGTCCGCCCGTCCGAACCGTTGCGGGAAGCGATGCAATTGGGTTTTGTCGGTGGGGCAATGTTGCTGAGCAAAGCGTCGCTGTTGGCGTGGCTGCCACTGCTTTTCTTTGGCGCATGGCAATCGGCGCGTCGCCTCCCGACCGCTGTGCGATGGCGGGCGTGGCTTTTCGCCCTCGCCATCCCCGCCTTGCTTTCAGGCTGGTGGTATGCCCGCTTCTACCTGCTTTACGGGCGCATCATGCCCATCGTCCAGTGGACGCACGAACCGCAAATGCTTTTCCTCTCACCGACGGAATTGCTCACGCAACCCGACAAGTGGTGGCTGATTTGGCGCTTCCTTTCAGGGGCACACCGAAGCCTTTGGGCGCAAGTGGACTGGTTTCTCCTCAAACCCGAACATGTCGCCCTGTGGCATCAAAAATTTCGCACCGACTTCGCCGCTGCTTATCCCGTCTCCGAACCGATTTACGCATTGCTCGTCCTCTTGACCGTTGCGATGTTAGCGGGTTGGCTCATTCGGTTAGGGCGATGGTGGCGCAATCGCCAATGGACGCCAAAGCGCCTCGCCCTCGCCGTCCTCGCCGCCGCTTTCGTTTTGCTCTATGGGGCGCTGATGCACTACACCCTTTTCACGCACCCCGGCGGTTACGAAGGAGGGCGCTACTTGCTCCCTGCCATCGGGGCTTTTAGCGTCCTGTTTTGGTGGGGCATCACCGCCCTCGTCCCAACCCGCTGGCATCGTCCCCTCATCGCCACCGTCCTCGCACTGCTCGTCGCCCTCAACCTTTGCTGCGCCGTCAACCTGCACACCTTTTTGAACCCGCTTTATGCGCCCCGATGAAACTCCGAACTCAAATCGGGCGGGATGCCAGTTGTTTCAGCGACGCAAGGAAGGGCTCAAAGGATGGGCGTGTCTCGGCAGGAAGCCGCTCCAAAAGTTCCACCAACAACGCCGCCATCGCCACACTGAGCAACTCAGCGCCGTCAGCCCCCTTGACAGAAACGCTAACTGCTTCTTCCGTGTCCGCTTCCTGAACGGCGATGACGATTTGCGTTTCACCCCGTTGCCAAACGCTTGCCTCAACGCCCGCGACTTCGCCCGCTCGCACTTGCTCTTGAAAACCTCGTTCCTTCAGCAACCGTTCCATCACTGCGATGAAAGTGTCGGCAAGCCCTGTCGGCAAAGAGATGCGAAAAGTTTGCTCATCCATGAACCTTCGCCTCCTTCGCTCGCACGCCACTTTGCGGGTTGCGGAAGAGCGGCACCAAAGCGATGGGTGCAAGGAAAGTCGTGACGAAGGTCATCATGATGGCGACGCCGAATTCCGCCTCGTTGATGGCTTTGTATGCTAAGCCCATCCCCGCCACAATCAAAGCCACTTCGCCACGCGGCATCATCCCCAACCCGATGCGCGCCCCACCGAGGGCGTTGAAACCGACCGCCAAAGCGGGCAACCCGCACCCGAAAACTTTCGTGATGATGGCTGCGATGGAAATCGCCACGCCGAACCAAAAAGCGGGGAGCATCGCCGAGAAATTCACCAACATCCCCATCGCCACGAAGAAGATGGGCACTAAGCCGTGAAGGAGCGGGCGAAGGGCATGCTCCAAGTCTTCCCGCAACTCTGTCCGCGAGAACGCCAGACCAAGCGCATATGCCCCGATGATCATCGCCAACTTCCCGACACTCTCCGTCAGCGACGCAATCAGAAAGCACAAAGCCAACGCCAAGCCGATGAAGGCGCCCTCACTTTTGAACCGCCGCAAAAACTTCGCCAGCATCGGCGCAAGGGCAACCAACACGCCCGTCAACACCAACCAGAACCCGAAGGCTTTCACGGCGATACCGCCCAGTTTCAACGCATCCACTTGCCCGACCTGAACGATGCTGGTGACGATGGCTAAGACGATGATGCCCAGCACATCGTCAATGACGGCAGCCGCCAACACTGTCACGCCCTCAGGTGTCCCCAAGCGCCCTAACTCCGAAAGCACCCGCGCCGTGATGCCCACCGAAGTCGCCGTCATCACCGCGCCCATAAAAAGCGCCGACGGATGCATCAAGTTGTCGGCATAGCCGAACATCACCGTCAAAACGACGCCGAAAAGGAACGGAAAAATGACGCCACCCATCCCCACGACGAAAGCGGGAACGCCAAAGCGCAAAAACAGGCTGAAGTCCGTCTCCAATCCCGCCCCGAAGAGCAACAACACCGCCGCCAATTGCGCCACACCCCAAAGTTCGGGCGACAACGGGATGCCCCCAGCGTGCCCATGTGGGATGGCAAAAAGAGGCTCTTGCATCCCTGGCAATCGGATGAGATGACCGAGGGCGTAAGGACCGATGAGCATCCCACCGACAAGTTCGCCCAATACCGCCGATTGCTTCAAGTAGCGCTCAAACAGTTCGCCAAACAGTTTGGCGACGAGCAAGATGACACCGAGTTGGGCAAGCAGATGCGCCGCCCGTTCCACCAACTCCATTGACAACCCTCCTTCGGCACAAAAATTTGGCGCACCTTGATTTTGAACGGCAGCGACAGGAAAAGTGATGCGCTAACCTTTCAGCGACGACCGCCACTGACGAAAGGCAGGTGACCGCCCATGACCAAACGCATCCGAGCCATTTACCGCGATGGCGCCCTTCATCCCGCTGAGCCGTTGGATTTGCCCGACGGGACGGTTGTCTGGTTGGACATCACCCCCTTGACACCTGAAGAGCGGCTGGAGGAAGCCACCCGCCTTTACGAAGGGTTGAGCGACGAAGAAATCGCCGAGATAGAGCGCGCTATCTTAGAGCCGCGCCAACTGATGCGGGAATTCTTTGACCGCCTGTCGGTGGAAGGGGGGGAAGAGAGGCGATGACTCTAATGCCCCCTTCCTTGCTGGACACGGACATCGCCTCCCTTGTCCTGCGCCGCCATCCCCTCGCTTTGGCGCGGGCGCAAGCCTACCTGCGCCAACATCCCAAACTCCTCATCTCCATCATCACCCGCTACGAAATCTTACGGGGCTTGAAGTTTCGCGATGCCAAAGTGCAGTTGGTGCGGTTTGAGTTAGCCTGTCAGCCGAACGGTATTTTTGAAGTGCTGCCCCTCACCGACGCCGTTGTGGAGCGGGCAGCGCAACTGTATGCCGATTTGCGCCGTCAGGGCAAACTCATCCCCGATAACGACCTCCTCATCGCCGCCACCGCCTTGCATCATGGCTTGGTGTTGGTGACGAACAATTTGCCCCACTTCCAACGCATCCCCAACCTGCCCATAAGCAATTGGGCACAATGAAGCGTGGCAGCGCAAAGGGTGATTAGCCGTTAAAATGCATCGCACTGAAGCGAGACCGCAAAAGCATCGCTGGTGAAGGAGGCTGGAGTGATGACGGATCGGCAGAAAGTGGACGCGTTGGCGGCGATGGCGCAACTGCTTCGGCGCCATTGCGTGGAGATGACGACTTTGGCGGGTTCAGGGCATCCGACGACTTGCCTGTCTGCCGCCGATTTGGTGGCGGCACTCTTTTTCCACACACTCCGCTACGATGTCTCCAACCCTGACAACCCGCTCAACGACCGTTTCGTCCTTTCCAAAGGTCACGCAGCGCCCTTGCTTTACGCCGTTTGGGCGGAAGCAGGCGCAATCCCTGTTGAGCGATTGAAAACGCTGCGGCGGGTTGACAGCGAATTGGAAGGGCATCCGACACCCCGATTCAAGTGGGCGGAAGTGGCAACGGGTTCACTTGGGCAAGGCTTGTCTATTGCTAATGGCATGGCGCTGGCTGCGAAAATGGACAAACTGCCATACCGAGTTTATGCGCTGTTGGGCGACGGTGAAGTTGCTGAAGGCGGCGTTTGGGAAGCAATTGCTTTCGCAAGTTACTACAAACTGGACAACCTGACCGCCATCGTTGATGTCAACAGGCTCGGGCAAAGCGCCCCGA
>Ga0079996_111506_pt1 | contig 50771 bp, 48 predicted proteins | sample PerSpoAPS_AMetaG_FD_69199 | JGI IMG/M metagenome (GOLD analysis project Ga0079996, IMG submission 69199) | Thermal spring microbial communities from Yellowstone National Park, Wyoming, USA - Perpetual Spouter A (PS_A) MetaG (SPADES assembly)... | ecosystem: Environmental > Aquatic > Thermal... | reverse complement strand
TTAAAGATGTGACTACACAAGATTATATTGAAGCAGTTAGAGTCGCTAACAGAGAAAAAGTAAGCGTTAATGACGCGTTAGCCTACGTAATAATGCGAAATAATAATATAAGCGAAATTTATACATTCGATGAAAAACATTTTAAAAAATTAAACGTTACAATCCTCTAGTATACCTAGGACTCCATCTCAAATTTGTTATATCTCTTTGAAGATGTAACATCTGAAGCTTTTCAGAAGACCTAATGCTCCTTCACGGGTTCGCTTGAATTTAACGATTTTCACGAAAGTTTTAACGAATTATCACTTCCACTTCTCTTGATTAAAAAGGTAGGGAGTTTTCAAGCCCTTTTTAACTCTTCAAATTCTTTCTCGAAATCGTAAAGATCAATTCTCCTTTCCTTAGGACTTATATTAAACAGCTAACTTACCCTACCCCAAGTAAACTTGGGGTATCCCAAGTAATATTTCTGATTTTTATGTCTCACTCACAAGGACAGTAACTATTCTTATCTTTATACAATCAAGATTATCGCATAAAATAAATATAAGTATCTATTCAAATTTGTGAAAATTTATTTCCCTCCTGAAATTCCTGAAGAATTGCTTAAAGAACCTGATAATTTGATATGCTTAGAAGTTATTTTAACAAATCATAAATTTTTTATCTCAGAATTTTTCCCATACCAACTTCTTCTTGTGTTCTCATTGATCTTAGAATTCCTCATAAACGTCTATAAATCCCTTGCACCATTCCTCATAAATTTTTGGAGTAACTATGTGAAGCTCTAACGGGTCGCTAAAGCCTAACCTTCCGTGAATTTTTACTGCAATTTCTGCTCTTTTCCATATATCGTTTGCAAGTTCGGTAATTATTAAAACATCAATATCGCTGTCTATTCTGTGATTGCCTCTAGCAATTGATCCAAAAAGAATTACTCTGCAATTCTTATCAATCTCCTTTACACATATCTCTTTTATTTCCCTAACATAATCTCTTGCATGCGCTAAAATTTCTTTTCTTTTACTCCACCAGTCTGAGTTCATTTAAGAACACTTTAACTACATTAAATTCCTCAGACTTAATATTATTTAAATTTAATCTTTTATTTACTAGGACAAATATGAAATATTATCTTTAAAAGTGGCCTGTAAAAATAGTAAAAGCAAATGAAATTTTTTTATAAGAACTGTTTCATTAAGAAAATTAAGACATCTAATTGAGAACATAAAAACATTTAGCTAAGGATAAGACTTCCTTTAAAGCATTTCATCCGCTTCTCTTAAGACCAGGATTTAACTCCTTCAGTAGTTCGCTTATTCCAATTATTTCAAGTGCTGTGATTTCATTTGTTTCCTCCTCAGTGAATAAAGTTGCAATGGCTTTCATCTCCAGTGGTTCTCCAACTTCAGTATTGCTAGGCTCTTTAAATCTTATGAACAGCATATCATGCTCCACATCCAAATACGTCTTAATAACCCTTCTTGGTAGCTTTATGCTGCATTTACTCTCAATACTTAATAACAGCTTCTCAAGATCTATTTCAAGTAAAGATCCTACCACTATCTAATCACCCCTAATCCATCGCCTAATTCTTTGTTTATCCCTGTTTTCTATTATTAAATTTAAGAGATAATGCTAAGCTTGCATAAAATCAAAGGAAAATTGATAAGCTGCTCTCAGTAATTTTACTCATATTGCTCCTATAAGTCTAAGAAGAATTAGGGTCACGGTTGCACACCCTGTCGACAACACGACTCCTATAGTCCACTTAAAGTTGCTATGCATCTCATCTCTTAACTGTGCCATCTCTCTCCTTAACTGTGCCATTTCGCTTCTAAGTTCCTTTACGTCCTCCTTTGTTGCTACATTTGGAAAAAGTGAATTTATAATAAATTCTTTATTTATCTTCTTATTTGCCAAGGTCTAGTAATAATTAGATTGAAAGTAATTACAAAATATCATCAAGTATCTTTGAATTTCTTAAGTTTATTTTTATATAATGATTTCTTGTAAAACTTAAGATAATTTGCAGAAATCTTTTTACTCAAACTGTCAACGTTGCATAAAATCTGTAAATAATTGAAATGCTGAGACAAGAGTACATTTAATTTTCACTTATTTTAAATTACGTAAAATTAACATATTAAGTATACCTATTAGTTTAGCATTTAAGCTTGAAAGTTTAAGTGTAAGTCTTCTTTGTAAAGGCATATCTGATAATTTGGGTATTAAAGTTGTTCTTCTACCTAATATCATTGAATATAGAGCTATGTTTGATAAATCTATTAGTATTTTTGATATTTTCTTAGCCTTTAGAAATACTCCAGGAGCTTCATGATCCTTAACTAATTTAATAATTTCAAAATCGCTAAAAATTTTCTTCATATCCTCAATCTCATACCTCCAAAAATCATAAGGATATGCATGATATGGGAAGCCGTATGAACGAGTTGTAATATATATATCCACCGCTCTTTAAAACGCTTTTCATGTTATTTATCACTAATCTCCAGTTTTGAACATGTTCTAACAATTCTGTACTAATTACAATATCAAAAGATTCTGGACCAAAATATTCAACTAACTTTTCAGCAGGCAAGATCACATCAACAAACTTCCCAGCTTCGATATCAATACCTACATACTCCCTCGGAGAGCAAAAATTCTCGATCAACGGTCTTACACTACCATTAACATACTTACTCCCAACTTCAAGCACTCTTTTTCCTTTAAATTCCTCAGGCTTAATATTGTCTATGAAAAATTCAATAATAGCTATATTACACATATAAAGCGCTTAACTATGTGAACTTATTGCGAACCATCCAAGTATGTAAGCACACGCATTACTTCTATGTACACCAATAATATAAGCATGATAATTGGTTAAGTTATACCTTAATATATGAGAATTAAATATTTTTGCTACAATTTATTGTTATTTCTCTGCATATATTGTTCCATGGTCTGATAAATGATAAATTGCCCAATTGTGTTTGTATATTCTAAATTTGCTGAAACCTTTGCTTTTTAATTTATTTATTATATAGTCTACTTTTGGTTTATTGAAACCTGTATATTCAATTTTCACTTTTTCAAATTTTGAAATTGCATCATCTTCGATAATATAATATTCGCAGCCTTTACAATCGGCTTTCAACAAGTATGGATCCTTTAAATTGTTTTCTTCTAGAATCTTTCTAAGGCTTACACTTTTTATGCTCAGAACTTTCCCTTTAACTTGACCATATATGCTAAAACCTCCATTTATGCTTTCTCCTATAGATATTTCGATTTCTTCATCTTTACCTACTGCTTCATTAAATATTTTTATTCTATCTTTTAAGTGCGGATTTAATTCAATGTTTTTCTTAAGCCAATAAAAATTGATCGGATGCGGTTCGTAAGCATAGACGATCGCTCCAAAGTTCGCATAATATAACGCTGTATCTCCAACAAAAGCCCCAACATCAACAATTACCTTATCTTTTAAATCAAATCCTACGAAATGAATATCATGAATAAAGGTTTCAGAGAAAATCAATGGATTTACTGAATATAAGTAAAAGCGCAATCCATTTGATAAAATTAAAATTTTATTCTGCCAATCAACGCGCCAGCAATATTCACAAGTATCTTTTGCATCCTTTAATGGAACACTTTTATATAGCTCGTATAAAACATAAGCTAACCATTTTGTTTCTTTATTGACATCTATAATTAAACCGCTTCTAAATTTCAATTTTGCTTTATCTTTAATGCCTGCAAAATATAAAACTGCATCACTAAAATTCTCGAATGTTTTTATTATGGTTTCAATTTCTAAAATAAAACTGATCTTTCCCTTCAAAGAATAATATAAGGTAAGAGGGGTTCTAAATCTTGTCATGAATTATACCAAATTATTTAATATTAAACGAATATCCATTTTAAATCTACCATAATCAATATGATTCTCTTAATTATTATTTGAAAGTATGGTAAAAAATCTTACATTATCACCGGAATCTTTACTTAAATTATTAAATGATAATTGGAAATGCCTTATCCACTTTTCTTACTTCAAAAACTTACGTATACATTATAAATAATAAATAGTATAAGCTACTTTTATTTAATTCTCTTTTCTTTACATTTTAGAAAGTCAATAAAATCGTTTAAAATGTTTCGAAAAGCCATAGGAGATAGTAATTTATGGGCGATTTCCTTTGACGCATAACTCATTTCTTTCAAGTCTGCATTTAGCATAAAGATTATTTTTTGCTTAAGATCGTTTAAGTTATCAGGATTGTATAAAACACCATTACCTTTGATTACTTCTTTAATTCCGTATAAAGAAGGAACAATTACAGGAAGACCAGCTGCTAAATATTCAGATAATTTAAGTCCTGCAACGAAATGCATGAATATCTCATTTATACCACTCATAAATCCTATATCTGATACTTTATACAAGGCTACCAATGTTTTACTAGTAGGGGTCAAATAACCTGTATAGACCACATCAAGTGATAACGTTTTGCCAAGTCTCATCAAATATGAAAGTTGCTCACCACTTCCTACAATGATTATTTGTATTTTTTCTTTGGATGATATTTCACTTACAGCCCTAAATAATATAACTAAAGATTTTAAATGCCTTGGATGGAGTCTACCTACCCACAAAATTTTGTATTTCTTTAAATTTATATTAAATTTTGAAATGACTTGATTTTTAACTTCTTCTGATACATTATTATAGATTTCTGGGTCTACCAATTCTCTTATTATAAAAATTTTTCTTGCTACAGGACTAAAGTATTTCTTTCCAAATTCAGTTGTAACTATTAATCCCTTTACATTTTTCGGAATTATTCTCTCGTTAATTAATATACCTAAGTTATATGATAATCCTTTTTTATTAGGATAAGAACATAATCTTGCAATTAAATCCTGATAATCTACAAATGTTTTAATTTTAAATATTTTTGAAAATATTGTAAACCAAAAGCTAAAACCAACAGGTTCATCTTGAATAATTACTCCATCTGGTTTTATTTTTAGACATAAAATTAGAAACATTATAGCTTCAAAAAAGTTGGCAATAAACAACCTATCTATTATTACATCAATCATTGAAGCCCACCTAGGTTCAATAATGTTAATAGCAGAATCAGCTTGTTCAAAGTATCCGAATATTTTTTGCTTTTTATTATTCCATATCCTTTTTAGACCTATAACGTGAACTTCATGACCAGCTTTTCTTAGCTCCGAAACAATAATATCAAATCGTTGGTAACCTTTTTTATATCCTGAAAAATCCCAACCGAAATACATATAGATTATTTTCATGATTTTTGTTTTTTATTGGGAATCGAAATAGTAATAAACCAGATAACTTTTAAAAATTTATTTTAGCTAAAAATATTTATTAATATTAACATAATTAATCTTCTGTATTTTATCCAAAAAAATATTTTTGATTATAAAAAATTAATTAAAAAATAATTTAATCTTATGAAGTAAATCTTACGTAGAAGGCTTCTCCGTCTCCTGAAACTATAGATTGTAAAGCTGACGTAAAACCTGGATTGTATGTTGAAGGTGTAAACGAAAAAGCGGAGTATGAAACACTTCCAGTATATAGATATGGAGTATAACTAGGTGGTGTAGATATTGGGTTCCATTGAATCCATGCGAAATTAAACGAAGGTGTGAAAACATTATTACTAGAGGTGCTAGTTTCACCTACTACAACAATATTGCTATCACTAACTGCAATTCCATGGGCTCTATCAATGGTTGCTTTGCCATAACCTTTTGCATCTACCAAAGCACCGCTATTATCTATTTGTAATATTAGAGCATCATCAGCATTTGGCGGATTGTGGAATTGTCCTGCGGCATATAAATATGTACCGTCATAAGCAATGCTATTTATTCTGCTTGAGGTACCAAATACTGTAGCCTTTCCAGCTATAACTCCTCCATCTATTGTGAAGCTTGCTAAGAAACCATTATTATTCGAAACACCAGCTACAACAAAAGTACTTGAAGAAGTAAATTTAACTGCCTGTATTACATCATCTGCAGAGGTTCCAAACCTTAAAGACCATACTAAACTAGGAGTGCCAGCAGGGTCCCAATCGATTCTTAAAATACTAGCATCATGTCCTCCAAAAGTAACAGATTTTGTTGATCCGCCTATAATAATAATATATTGGCTTCCTGTCCAGTAATAATCTATTCCATAACCAAATTCATAATCAGTACCTGCATCAAGTCTTACAAAATGTAGTAAATTTAAATTAGCTGCATCTAATATTGCTAAAAATGTTTCTTTTTCGTTGAATTGTCCTGTTACAAATACATAATTCACGCCAACAGTAACTCCAAAAGCTCTATCAGTAAATGGCGAAGCAATAGCAATTTGAGCATCTATGCCAGGATTAGCCAAATCCCATTTAACTACAAATATATCAAAATAACTACTTGGATTTCTTGTCGTACCTACAATATAAGCATAGCCACCATAGACAGCAACAGCAAATGCATAGTCATCATTGGATGTTCCAAAAGTCCACATACTAGTGGTTGCCCCGTCTGTTACAGCAATAAATGCATCATAATCACCAGCACCAAAGCTTTTTGTATATCCCACAATTACATGGTTTGTACCCCATACTGCAACACCTCTGGCCACATCTTGGTTGCTTCCTCCAAGTATTGTTTCTCCTACAAAAGTAAGTGCGTATACATTTGTTTGTTCTTTAATTACTGATAATAATAGCATGCTTGTAATTGCTAATGCTATCGTTACTATTATAATTTTTTCTTTTTTTGGCATACTAATCTAATTATTTAAAAGTATTTAAATCTTTACTCTCATATTTTCGAAATATTTAAATACCTATTACTTTTTCGATTTGTTTTCTGTTCAACTCTCTTAAACTTCCAGTATTTCAAACTTAATCTAAAAAATTAATTAATTCTCTTTATTTAGATTTATTCTGTAAGTATTTTTGCCAAACCTCTTTATCATTTAATTTGTTTATTAATGCTTTATCCATTGAAAGCATATACCCTTTTTTTTATGTTAACTAATAAAATAACACAACCTATAGATTCCCCCATTTCATATGTTTATATTTATCTTATAAATCAACTTCATTTTAGGATAACTTAATTTTGTTAAAAAGCTTTACAGAAAATAACGCATGATTTACTACATTTAATAAATTTCATGTAATTTTAATGTATTCCAAATATTATTAGGCTAACGAATAAATCCTGTAAATTTACTCAGCAATAAAATCTAATAAACTATTTAGCAATTTATCAATTTTATTTTTATTAAAAAAAGAATCTCTTACACTTTTATAATATTCGACAGCTTCACCATAATTTGTCACAATATTTTGAATTTTACACTTAATATCTTCAGGATTATTTATATCAAAAAGATATTTATCACCAATAACTTCGCGTATACCAGCTAAATTTGAACCCAGTATTGGAATGCCTACTGATAAATATTCAGATAATTTAATACCTGTGATAAAAGAAGTAGCTATATCTTTAGGTAAAACATGTACAGCCAAGTTTGAGGCACTAAGATATGAAAAAAGCTTATTCCTATCATATGGACCTAAATACCTTATATTAACTTTAAATTTCTTTGCGTAATTTTCTAAGATTTTTATAAACTCTTGCCTCCATGATGTCCCAGCAATTAAAAAAACAATACGTTCTTTAATACTGTTTTCCAATAAAGATAATCCATAAATTAACTTCAAAAGCCCAATTACTTGATAATCTCTTATAATGCCAGACCAAATGATTACAAAATCATTTTCTCTTATATTCAATGCTTTTCTTATATCCAGTTTACTTTGACCATATTCTGATCTGTTTTTAACTAATTCGGGTAAAACAAAGAATTTGTCCAAGGATTTTTTACTTATAGAAGCAAGATAATATTTCCCAAAATTGGTCAATGTGAGAATTTTATCAGCTAGCTTTACGCTTACTACCTCGTTCAGAATTATTTTAATGTAGTCAAAGAAATTTATCTTTTTTCCTATTAAACTCATCCTTACAGTTAAATCATCCATATCAATGATCAGCTTTATCTTTTTAAAGATTTTCAATAAAAATAAAGCAAATACCAAAGAAGTTAAAGAACCATGTATTATGATAATATCGCATTTAAGCTTTAATGAAATTAAAACATAAGTTATATATCGTGAAATAGGTAATTTAAATAATTTATCTAGGAATGACAATAATCGAGGAATTAGAATTCTAATTCGAAACAAATTATCATTCATTTCTAAAATCCTTAAATCAATTTTAAATAAACTTTTAGTCTCCCAGCCTCCGCATTCTAAAACTAGATACTTTTTAGATAAAGTTTCTAGCAAAAAGTCAGTCCTGTCACGTGCACCTCTTGGATAACCCCAATGAGAGAAGTATATTATTTTTTTCATTTTAAATTTTTGCCTCATTATTTAACAAAAAGGACACCTATACCAAATCCATTTTGTTCTCTATCTTTGACCATTTCCAAATGTTCGTATTTTTCTTTAATTTCATTCCAAAATTTATAAACCTCACCTGCCCATGTACTTGTCTTAATTCCATATCTTGTATAATAATCAGGAATTATATCATGAAAAGCTATTATTCCGCCTTTTCTTACTAAAGGTGAATACATTTCAAAGTCCCTCTTAACTCCTTCATAGCTATGATCACCATCTATAAAAAGGAAATCTACTTTTCTACCTTTAAGAATTTCTTCAATTTTTCTCAACGTTTCAATACTATGCGAATCTCCTTGAATTAAATAGATTTTCTGCTTTCCTTTTTTAATATATCTGAATAAAATTCTTTTCTCGATAGTTTGATATAGGTCAACTGAAATTAATATAGCCTCCTCATGTGCAATATTCGAAAACAAGAATAATGTACCACCTCTCGCTGTTCCGATTTCTAAAATTACTTTAGGTTTAACTTTATCCAAAATTAATAATAAATTCTTTATCTCTTCCATTATTTGCCAAGGTCTAGTAATAATTAAATTGAAAGTAACTTTCAAAATATTATCAAGCATCTTTAATTCTTTTATGATCATAATTAAACAAATATCTATAAACGCCAACATAATTTGAAGAGATCTATTATTGGTTATAGTATAGCAGATAATAGATTTAATAGATGACATTTTGTTTTTTTATTTAGGGTATGTTGAAAGGTAATATGTTATCATTCAAAAGACTTATATAAGAAAAAGAGACTCAAGCAGTTCTACCCAAAGTCTCATTGAATTTAATAATTTATTAAAGTATTTGCGTAAACTTTCCTTATCAAAACTAAGAAAATCCAAACGCTTTTCTAATTGAGATATAAGTTCCAAATATGCATCTGTATATGATTTTGCATTTATTTCTATTTCATTTATAACATAAAATAATCTTTCAGATACTATGATGCCCCAGAATTCTTTCATGAAATCTTCAAAAGTATTTCTTGGCTCTCTTCTATGTTCTACAATTGGTATTCCTATTGAAATTCTCCCTCCAATTTTTGCCATAATTTTTTCTATAAAAAGGTTACACCAAATATCTCCGAATCGATCTAACTTTAGTTCACCTACATATGCTCCTTGAAAAGTATCATACATTATCGGAAGAAGTCTTATTGAGTAAGCAGTATTTGCTGTATTGATAGGTGCAAATGTATCTTTTGAAAGTAAAACTCTTTTATGGCTTTTTAGCCCTGTAGTTTTTGTGATTGGAAGACCATTCATAGCACCTTCGCTGAGAACTGTGATAGCATCAACATCAGGATTCCCAGTCCAAAGTCCAACATTAAGCATTACATTTCCTTCAGAGGGCTTATAATGATATTGATCTGTCCCTCTTTTACTATAAGGATACCCCCTAGCATAAATACGGTTTGATGGTTCTGTCATTAACATAAATATTGTATTAAACCAACCATTAGTAGATGAAACTTCAACTTCCTTAATATGGGAATTTACAATATCATGTGCACCGAGATAATCAAAATCATTTTCCTTCAAGTTTAATGCCCAATTATCATCATCATAAGTAATTATTACATCTACATCTTTAAGTGCTGCGATGATATAACCAAATGAGCGGCATGCATCTGTTCTATGTGGTATGATCTCCCAATATTTTTCCCAATTAGAACCAAAGCTCTTTTTAAAGAAATCAATTTGCATAGGTATAGTCCAATACTCATATGGCACTCCTGCTTTCTCCAGAATTTTGATGTTTTCATTCACATAAGGACTGTAATCGTCAACAGCTATAAGAATTACCTTTTCAAGAGGATGACCAAATATTCTAAAGTTTTCAGCATACGATAGCCATGAATTAAGTATTCTGTTTGTTGGAACTACTATAGCAAATTTTCTATTATTCTTCATTTAATATCACCTTTGTATTTTATATAACTCCTTAATTCTGTATAAAAACTTTATTCGCAAAACTATTAAAATAAATAAGATATGATCAAGAATTAATTATGAAATTTAAAAATTAATTAAAATAATATATCGAAATCTTATATCCTAAATTATTTCACTATTATACCAAGATTTGCTGAAAGTATAATAGGTTTGCATTTTACTGCTTTGCAAAAATCTATGAAAGAATTATTTAAGTGTATGTCATCAGATATTAAGATACCATCTTTTCTAATTTTAGGCCAAGCTGTTTTATATTCGAACATCATATGCTCATAAGTATGCAGAGAATCATGGAAGAAAACATCTATTGAATCCAAATCTTTAAGCAAACGCGGTAATTCGATTTTACTATCTCCTAATATTAGTTCCCATCTATGTCTTAGCCTTTTTGGAACAATTATACCTACTTCCTCTTTAGTTGCGAATTCAAAAGGCAAATCAATTGAATAAAGAGTCCCAAATCCATTTTCTTCCATTGCTTGAAGGATGAAAGAAGAAGTTACGCCAAAGCTTACACCAGTTTCTACAACAATTTTTGGTTTTATTTTTCTCATTAAGATATAAAATATCTCAGGATTAGGATAGCCACCATAACGAGATCTAGGAACTTTTGCTTGGATTTCATATATTTTTCTTATTATATCTTTACAATTTCTAAGCTCAAAGTAATAATTCACGATTTCTTTTTTAGTTATGCCTATTTTCTTAAGCTGTTTCATTAAATTAGCTTTATAAAATTTTCGTCTTAATATTTCTAATTTTCTTGATCTTAAATATGTTTCAGGGAAATCATAATAACCTATGGTATAATATGGAAATGTAAGTTTAGATTTATTATATAAATAATGAGTTAAAGAAAGCATTTAATTAAATTATATTTTTAGATAAAGCATTTAACAAATTAGATTGTTTTTGAAATTCTTGCGGGAATTCCATAAGCTATGCTATTACTAGGAATATCCTTAGTAACGACTGAGCCAGCTCCTATCAAAGAATTTTCACCAATTGTTATTCCTGGCAAAATAGTAGCGTTGATGCCAATCTTCGCTCCTTTCTTGATTATTGGTCCTTTTATTCTTTCTAAAGAAAAAACTCCTGTTGGATATTTTTCATTTGCTATCATAACTCCTGGTGCTATGAATACATCATCCTCTATTATTGTGAGCTGAGCAATATAACAATTGCAATGAATCTTTACATTATTACCTATTTTACAAGCATAATCTACTACAGTATTGCTCCAAATTTTCACGTTGTTTCCTATAATATTTTCCTCTCTAATTATAACATTATGCCCAGTTTCGAAATTTTCTCCTATCTTTGAACCTAAATAAATAATAGATCCTGCTCTAATTATTGCATTATCTCCAATTTCTAAAGTTAGATCATTGATCTTTCTGCTAGGCATATAGCCAACGATTGCAGTATCATCGATTTTGCAGTTCTTTCCAAGCTTTACGAATTCCTTATTCAATATCATAACTTTTCACTTTAACTTTTTTACCTTTCTCTATAGATTCTTCAACTGCTTCTAAAATTGAAATGACTCTAATAGCTTGGTAAGCATTAGTTAAAGGCTCTTTGTTAAATCTAACACAGTTAATGAAATGCTCAACCTGTTTCATTAAAGGTTCCTCCTTTTCTATCCTTGGCATATATAATTTCCCTTTATAAATTTCACTTTGCTTTTTTATTAAATCTTCTTGCTTAATTTTCTCAATATTGCTTTGATAAATTGCCAATGGCCATTCTTTATTCATATCATCGAACTTTATTAAATATTTAGAAGTTGCAATATACCAGCTCCTAATTTTCTCTGCTGCATACCAGCTTGTAGTTATTGCGAATTGCATTTCAGGATACTCCAAATGAATATAAGCATAATCATAAATATTTTTATCTTTTTGCAGAAAGGTTGTAGCTGTTGCAGTAACATAGATTGGCATGCTATTGAATAGGTAATCCAAAATGGCTATATCATGGGTTGCAAGATCCCAAGTACAGCTTGCATCTTGTCTTATTGGTCCTAAGCCTATTCTAATTGCTATTCCATAGAAAACTTTTCCTAGCTTTTTATTTTTAATTAATTTTCTCAAATATTGAATAGCAGGATGGAAGCAATATATGTGACCAACCATCAATATTGCTTTGTTTTCTTTAGCGATTTTTGCTAGTTCAAATGCTTCCTTAACATTCATTGTCAAAGGTTTCTCAACTAACAAGTGCTTACCTTGTTCCAAGAATAACTTGGCTATTTTGTAATGAGTTGAAGCGGGTGTTGCTAAGAAAGCTGCCTTAATATCATCATCTTTAACTATATCTTCATATTCTAAAGTAGTCCTAACATTACTTGGAACACCCTTAAAAGCCTCAGGATTGCTATCGCAAACGTAACTTAATTTAACTCCTTCAATGTTCTGCAAAACTCTCAAATAATTCCTTCCCCAATAACCTAAACCTATTAGAGCTACCTTTATCATTTCTCAAATATCTCCTCAACAAGAATCTTTGAAATTTTATTTAGATTGTAGAAATTTTTTATACTTTCTATGGCTTTTAATGATAAATCTTTATAATAGTTTTCATCCTGAAGCAATCTTTTTATAGCTTGTTTCATCTCTTCAAAATTGCTTACTTTTATCACCCAAGGAAGATCATCCCCTTCTCTCCCCTTCTTTATTAATCTTATGCAGGGTAATCCAAGTACTGCGTAATCGAATTCCTTTCCTCCACCCCCTATTGCTTTAAGATTTAGACCTATTTTACATTGAGATATGTAATGCTTTAATCTAGTATGAGGAACAGCTTCAATAACTTTAACAGAGTCATACATACCTTCATCTTCGATGAATTTTTGTAATTTTATCCTTTGTTCTTTATTAACTCCTATCCAAAGCATAGATATTTTATAATTAAGCTCTTTTTGCAAATTTTTGATTAAAGCAAAAATATTATTTAAATAATTAGATATAAATCCTAATCCTCCAACGTAACATAAATCGTAATTATCTTTTCTGTCATTTAATTCAGACATCCATTCTAAAAATGCACCGTTTGGCAAATAGACCGCTTTATTTTTTTCTATTCGGTATTCATGTTTTAAATACGCTGCAGCATAAAACACCTTCTTTGCTTTATTGATAAAAATGGTAAGGAGAAGTTTATTTAACATTAATGAGCGTGTGAAAAAATCCAGATATGGATCCCTTACATCATTGAAGTTCGGTATTCTTCTTAGTTTACTTATGACATACCCTAAAGCAAAATCAATTATATCGCCAGCAATTATTGCATCGTATTTTGCGTTAATAAGCAGTCGTAAAGGTCTACTAGAACCTATTGAATATTTTGCAATTGAAATCTTTTGATACTTTGCTAATGCAAATGCCATCTTCTCGTATCTGCTTGGAATTGTTGATTTAGGTAATTGGTTAATTAGTAAGATTGTTTTATCTGTTTTTATAGCATACTTTTCTAACCAATTTATCTCATTAAAATTATACAAATTATCCTTAATTTTCTCATAAATATTTTCAAAGTTCAATAAATCGTTTTCACTCCTAATAAAACAGGCAAGAGGAATAATAATTCTTTCTTTTATGTTTCTAATTTTTTCAAGAAATTCATTAACTTTTTCTGGCACCCCAAAGCTCTCTCTAAAGTATCTAATGAGTATACTATTCGGAGTAATTATTGGCGTTAAAGGAAATCTTTTACATTTATCTTCAAATGATACTTTAACAAGTTTATCTCTTAATTGGTAACTACCGAGTTTAAAGTATTTATTTTTTAAAAGATCAGCGCTATTAATGTAAAATTTTATTATTTTTTCATTTATTTCAATATTTTTGAGTTTATCTGAAATTAGTAAAGTTAGTATAAACTTCGGCATTTCGTTGCTGCTTAATCCATATTCTTCTTTTACAATATTTCTGACTTTAATAATCATGAAAATAATATCATAAGCATTCAAACCAATAGTATTTCTTTTGATCTTTTTCAAACCATTCTCTAGGCATAATGGATTATAAAATATAGGGTCAAATGTAAAGTATTCAACTTTATCAACTAAATCTTTTAGATGAATTAAGACTGATAGTTTAAGATTGTCTATCATAATAAATAACTATATATTCATAATTTGCAATCGAATGAATGCATTGTGTGTTATCAATATCCGTTTTTTGAAAGGTATTCTATTAATTTTTCAGCCACCTTCCTTATATCAAAATTATCAATCGCGTATGTTCTTGCTTCTTTTGACATTTTATAAATTTGTTCCTTATTATTATAAAGCTTATCTAATATAACAGGATATTCTTCTATTCTTGCGACTAAGCCGTTTGTTCCATTTTTTATATGTTCAGTAGGCCATGAATTAGGAGGAACTATTGGAATAATTCCCATTGCCATATATTCAGCTAGTTTTATCAATCCACCTCTTATAGGAGAAGGAGAAACTATTCCTAGGTTTGCTAATTTTAAATATTTTGGTATTTCTTCTCTAGGAACAAATCCTGTAAAATAGAAGCTGTTTGATAAACCCAATTTCTTAACGTTTATTTTCATCTCATTCAAATAAGGCCCATCTCCTACAATAAAAAACAATAATTCTTTTAGCAAATCCTTTGGAATATTTTCAGCTACACGAACTATATTATGTACACCTTTGGATTTTGAAATTGTACCTGAATAAATTATTACTAGTTTTTCCTTTGGAATCCCAAATTTCTCTCTATCGAAAGGATAAAGAGCAGGATTAAACACATTAATACAATCAACAGAGTTATTTAATACGTAAACATTCCTTTTAGATAATCTCTTTAAGTAATTAGCTAATTCATTAGAAGCAGCGGTAACAATAGTAGCATTTTTAACGATTATAGATGCTATCGCTTCATGTAAGGTAGCAAAAATACTCTCATATGATTTATACCCCCAAAGATCTCCAAAATCCAATACGGTAGGGGTAAATTTGAATTTAAATATAAACTCGCAAAAGCCTTTAGTAATCGGCATTGGAAGTTGTAAATATACAAATTTGTATTTAGTTTTTTCTAAAGCATATCTGAAAGGCAAAACTGCATTTAATAAATGATTAATAATATTATTATTGTATTTTTGTATGAGATTTGAAACATTAATTTTCTTAAGTTCTTTAATATGAAATTTTAAATGAGGCGTAGCTAACCAAACATCATATTTTAAGTAATTAAGGCCTTCTGCTAAATTTATTGTCCTCCAATGACCGCCACTGCTCAAATAATTAAATTGGTCATTTATCATTAGAACTCGTTTGTTAAAAAATGGCATAAAAATGCTAATGAAATATATTAAACTAAACTTTATTCATGGAGTTATTCTTTTTTTAATTTTTAGAATTCCTAGGAATCTCTCGCTGTTTTCTCATCGGAACTTCTTAGTTATCAGCATTCCGTTATTCCAATTTAGTTATAGAGCATTTGGTTCTTTAATAACTCTAATATCTTCTCAGTCATCTATAACCGGTATTAAACTAAACTTTACTTTTATTACTTTCATGCTATATTCTTGTAATAATATTTGATATTATTTCTGCTCTTTTTTCTATGGTATGATATTTTACTGCTTTTTGGTATCCTCGGTTGGCAATTTTAAGTCTTTCTTCTTCGTTATTTAAATAGTACTCTACAAGTTCTAACATCTCTTCACGCGATTTAACCATTACAATTTCTTTATTTATTTCAAAAAGTTCATGAATTCCTTTGATTTCTGAGCTGATCATAAAAGAACCGCTTCCTAATATTTCAAAAAATCTCGAATTTATTGCTAAATAATCATTTGCTACATCATCTCTTAGTATATTTAAATTAATTTTGCTTAAATTATATAATATGTTTAAAAAATTATATGGTATTTCTCCTAGATATTTACAATCATTAACTATATTGCTTTTTTTCCATCCAGAACCTGCTAAATATAATTTATGGCCATATTTCTCAATTAACGGTATTAAATATTTTCTATAATTATTTATTCTATTAGGAAGATTTGAGCCAGCGAAAAATATATCTAATTTCTTTTTTTTATAATGGAGAGGTTTAAATATATCAGGATCGAATGCTAATGGCAACCAGCGGCTTTTAACTCCTTGTTTATTAAAGATCTTTTCGCTAAGTTTACTAACAGTAAAAATAAAATCATAATCCTTGTATTCTTCGAAAATATGCCTGTCATAATAATAAGTTCCATCCATATCCCACAGTATCTTTTTTATATCTAATCTTTCACAAGCTTCAATAAAGGGTTTTCCAAGATGAAAACCTGTAATAACGTAATCTGGTTTTAAAATTTTTAAATATCTTAAAATGTTTGAATATTCCCAATAATATTTAATAGGTTTAAATAGGCGAATATTAATAAAATATGAACTTATTTTATTTAAATTAGTTAACTTGTTTATATTCATCACATTAGATTGAAAATTATATTTATTATTTAAAATTTTAGATAATGGAAAAAGAAGCATATTTTGAACAGTTCCTGAAGTTACTAGTAGTATTTTAAGCATAATTTATTCAAAGTAAACTAACTGTTCTATTCATGAATAGTTTTATCCAATACTAAAGTTGAATTATGCAGATATACGTAATTATTGAAATTTTTATTTTTGTAATATTATAACATTATCTGAATTTAATAAGATGTTTGCTTCTTTTTCTTTTATTTCACTTATGAAATTATAAACTAGATATTTTTCATAATATGCTCCATTTCTTTCTATACCGTATTTGCTAAAAATATAAACAATATCAGGTGCCTCCTCATCTAATTTTATCATGTATAACGGTTTAAAGCCTTTACGTATTTCCTTTTCAAAATACTCATATGTGCTTATGGCTTCTAGAATCCAATGTTCAGCTGTGAAATTTTTATCCTTTGGTAAAACTCCCATAAATTCCTTAGTTTTATACATTGAATCTGTTTTAAATAACGCTCTAATAAAAGGACTGCTGGATTTTTCGAAATAAAGATTATCATCGGTATTTAATATAAAAACAAAGAAAGCTAATGTTACTAAAATTAAAAAAATACTTAAAATTTTCTTCTTTGTAATATTGGATAACGTGCTAATTGAAGCTCCTCCTATTAAAGCAGCCATAAATACAATTAACCATGTTCCAATGGTTTGTTCTGATATTCTATAAGTAATTAATAAGATAAAAGGAAACATAAAAGCTATTGTTATTATTATTGGCAAATAATAATTTTTGAAGTTTTTATTTAAAATTAAATAAGGAATTGCTAAAGAAGCAAAATAAATAATTATTGGATAATGAATATGAGAAAAAATATAATAGGAAATATATTCATGAAAACTTTTTCCTCCTGCTAAATATTCATAATAACCAGGGTTTGTCGTAGGTAAAGTTAATCTTCTTATGAACTCTTCAAAGAAAACACCAGTAACGTAAATTAAATAGGAAATTGTAACTATTAAATAAATATAAGGAAATAATTTGTTTAAATTTCTTAATGAAAATAAGATAATATTCATGGTTATAAAAATTATAGATAAAAATATACCAGAAGATGGATGATATAGAAACGAAGAAAAAGATAGTAAAACTAATAGTAAGAACATTTTTCTTGATAATTTTTGATTAAAAATAACATTGTAAAGTAAATAAATAGCGATTAAAAATAACATAAAACTAAAAGGATGTGGAGTAAAGTGAGGATCTGGTAATAATATAGATGCTAAAATTGAAGCAAATAAACCAGCTTTAAAGCTTTTTGATATTCGATATGTAATATAATAAGCAAATATAATAATAACAAATATTATTAAAAGATCAATATAAATATAATTTATATTTACTTCGTTGAATAATATTTTTAAAACTATCGTATTAAAAGTATGGAATAGACCGAAGGCTCCCCAGTTAGTTTCAGCTGGTGGTAATTGGTTTGTGTTAAATATATTATAAATTACAGTATAATGGAAAAATGAATCCCACCAAGCTATTTCATAATTAATAAAATAAATTGAAATTTTATTTATTATAACAATTAAAATTATTTCAAATAAAATAATTTTAGCTAATTTTTTATCAAGATTTAAAAATAATATTTGGAAGGCTATAATAAAGAAAGCAAATGATAAAAATATGAAATATAATAATGATCTATATGTTATACTAAAGTATGCTAATAATGAGGAAAATGATAATAGAGCAAAAAATATTATAATTGTTATGTAAATATTTTTATAATTAATTATTGGATCTATTTTATTTTTATTATTTGGTTTTATAATAATATATGAAAATATTCCTAATGTTACCGCTAAAATATTCATTAAGAAGAAAATACCAATTGCAGTTAAATTAAATAAATTATAAATAGTTAAAACTATAGATATTCCTATCATTAGATATAATACATATTTAAGATTCTTATAATTAATTAATTCTAAGATTTTTATAATTAATTGTTTCATAATATAATTTAATTAGGTAAGTTAATAATAGTTATAATGTAAAGATAACATAATTAAAATTAAGAGTGTTTAAGCTTAACGGATTGTCAAATTTCTTTTTATTTCACACGAATTAAGAGTTTCAGTTTAAAGTATTTTTAAAATGTTAGTTAAATAGCGATAAACACGAAATTTTATTCTGGTGCCAATTTTGTATTAGTCATAATAGTCTTATCGCATCATAAACCTTCTTAGCCCTTTGTTTAAAGGTATGATTCTTTATTACTTTTTCATAACCATTACTTGCTATTTTCTTTCTTTCTTCTTCATTATCTAAAAAATACTGTGCAAGTTCAATAATTTCCTTCTCATCATTAACCATAACTATCTCTCTTTTATTTTCAAACAATTTTTCTAACTCATTTGTATAATCGCTTAGCAAAAAGGTCTTACATGCTAGAGTTTCAAAGGTACGGTAGTTGACAATGTATGAAAATCGATGAACGTTTAGAGAAATCTTTGAACATGAATAAATTAAGGGTTGCAAATACCAAAATACTGGCTCATGAACGCTACATGTATCTTTAAATTTTTCCCAACCAAAGCCAAATAAATGTATTTTTTTACCATATTTTTTTATTAAAGGTAATATCATCTTCGAGAATTTTTTTTCTCTGTCATACAAGTTTCTTCCTATAAATACAAAATCTAATATCCTGTTTTTGGTAATAGGTTTGAAGAGTTTGTCATCTACCGCAAATCTAAGTATCTCGGAACGAATACCTTTCTCTTTATGTATTTTAAATCCATACTCTGAAGCACAAAATACTAAATCGCTTTCTCTAGCAAAATCAAACCACTCTTTGGAGAAATCTTCGTCACCGCTAAATAAAATTAATTTAATTTTATGTTTTTGGACCATTCTAATAATTGGTTTAAAATATTTATGTGTAAAGACCATATCTATTTTATTTCTTAATAGAAATCTTTCTAAATTTTTTTCTTCTATATTGTAAGTGATGTTAATAAAAAATTTATTGTAAAATAAGGGAGTTAATATTGAAATAATATTTAAATTTATTTTATTTGCTTTATAATTTATATAAATTTTTGAAAATGAAATATCATTATTATTTAGCCATACCAGTCTCCTGTAATCGGAAAAAAACACTTCCAAACCAAAAGTCTTCAGTTCTCTACCTAACAAAAAAAGAAACGGTATATGATAGGTATGCATGCTTGGAAAATCTTGAAGAAATAGAATCCTTAACAATTTATTTCTTATTATATCGTTATCGTATTAAATTCTTGCACATTAATTGTAACGTTATAAAATTGAGCGAGAACTTACCAATTAGTTTATGATACATTTATGTGGTTGTTGGGTTTAATTTTTAATTATATCAGAAATTAAGGCAAGCCACTTATTTGCTATAGAACTTAATGAAAGAAAGGCTTCAGCAACCCATCTTGCATTTATTTGCATTTCTTTTAATAACTTTTCATTATTTAAAATTGTTCTAATTGAATCTAAGTAATCTTCTGATTTAGGCTTACATAAAAAACCATTGAAATTAGGTTTGATTATTTCTTTATTAACAGTGGAATTTAATGTAATTATAGGTCTTCCGCACGCTAATATTTCGCTTTCTCCTAAACCTATCCCTTCTTGACAACTTATGAAAACATCAGCTTTATTTATGTAATCTGGTAACTTGTTTCTGGGAACCCAAGATAGAAATACTACATTTTTCTTATCAGCAAATTTATTCTTATATGAGCCATCGCCGATTATCATGAACTTTAATTCAGGATGCTTTTTCATAGCAAGGTCAACAATTTCAAGTAACAAATCGACGCCTTTTTCTTTTTCTAATCTTCCTAAAAAGCCAACGATATTTTCTTTTTCTTTGAAGATAGGCTTAAAGAATTCAGTATCAACAGCAACAGGAATTATTTCTATTTCTTTTTTCGTGTATTGTAGCATGCCTCTTTTTATTCGTGCATTTTGAGCTATTATTTTATCAGCTAATTTCAAAGCTAATTTTCCTGTAAAAATATTATAGCCCCAACTGATTGATGAGACATTATAATTTCTATAAATATTCCATGGATACTCATTTCCTTCATAAAAAATAACCTTCTTTTTAATAATTTTAGCTATTATTGATGGAATTATTAATTCAGATTTATCATAAAATATAATTACTTTAGATTTGCTTTTTATTATGATAAATGAGACTTGTATGGTATAAAATAATAGAGAAGCAAAAATTGAAAAAATCTTATTGATTTTATTCATTTTTATGGAATCATAACAGGGAAAATATACTTGATTTATTTTCAAATTTTTATTTATATGTATATTTTTCTTATATTTATATCTGAAAGAAGAAATTAATGTTATTTTAAAGATTTCAGATAACTTTTTTGCTATATTTAAGGTATTTACTTGTGCTCCTCCAAATCTTAATGGCATATAATCGCTTATGCTTGGTAAAACAAATATTATTTCCGTATTTTCAAAGCGACTTCTATTAAATTTTTCCATTTCTTTGAAACATTCTTCAAGGAGAATTCTTTGGCTCTCTCTATGCTCAGTTTTTTATATTCATTAAGTTTCTCTTTATTTCTTATTAGATATTCCATGGCTTCTTCCAATCTTTCAACGTTTCTTTGAGGAACTATAATACCAGCATTTCCTACCAGCTCAGGTAATGAACCGCAATCAGTAACTATTGTAGCTAAACCGTTGCTCATTCCTTCCAAAACGCTATAGCCAAATTGTTCTTCCCAATTTTTTATCTTTATTGAAGGATAAACTATAACGTCGCTCATCTCAAAATGTTTCTGTAGCTCCTCCTCTTCAACATAACCCCTAAATTCAATTAGCTCGTTTAAGCCCAATTTTGTTGAAAATTTTCTTAGAGCATCAGTTATTATTCCTTCGCCGCATAAGATTAGCTTTGCTTTGTATCCCTTATCTATCAACTTCTTAAAGGCAAATATAAGGTAGAATAATCCTTTTTCATATACATGTCTTCCTGTATATAGGATAGTTACATAATTATTATCATTTTCCTTAATACTTTCCTTAACATTGTAGCCACTTTCAGGAATGATAAAGATCTTATTCTCATTGACCTTTAGTTCCTCAATTAACTTTATTTTCATTCCATTAGTTAGAACTACTACAAAATCTGGGATTAAGTATAAAATTCTAAGCATAAATCTTTCGAATTTCTTATATTTAATTGTAGGATTTAATGCTGAAATTACTATAAACGGTGTTCTTGTAACTTTACAGAATATCCCGACTAATATGCCCATCAGTGAATGGTAAAGATTAAGTACTACTATTTTAGGCTTTATTTTGTAAAGGCTGAAAATTACAGTAGGATAAAATTGTATCAAAGGTTTGTCTACAAACAATACTTTATGCCAAATTACGTTAAACTTTACTTCTTTCTCATTTATAAGAACTTGCTTCGGCACTCCTAAATATTTTAATTTTTCACTCCAATTAGGAACCAATGCATAAATTAAAAAATATTTGCTTAGTTCATTTAATAAATAGCTTTGCCTTTTTTGCGAAAAACTTTGTCCAACGAATGCTACTTTAATGAGCAAAGTATAATTTATACCAGTTTAGAAGTAAAGCGATTGAAAATAATCTATTTGTATATTCATAGGAAGGATAATATTCATAATATTTCTTTATTTCATTATAATTTAAATTTAATTCCTTAATTAAATAACTTAATTCATCAATTTTATTTATAAAATCTTTGTGATATTTTTTTAAAGATATACTAAATCCAACTTTTTTTCTTAAAATTATATGTTTAGGTATTTTTAAATATTTAATTGCATATATTTTTAATAAATATTTATCTATTCCATGATTTATTTTTACTTCGTTTTTAAAGCTAAATATTTTTTGCATCAAAATATGATTTAAAAATGGTGCTCTTAGTTCTAGCGAGTTTTTCATGCTAATTCTATCATCTTTATGCAAGAAATCATTCGGCAATACTTTCTTAATGGTAACGTATGCAGCGCTTTTATATCCATCACCTTTTCTTAACATATTTTCATATTCGATGAAAGGATCTTCGAAGCTATTTACAATTATATTTTTTAACTCTTCTTTGCTGAAATGAGAAAGCCTTAGCAATCTTTTACCTGCATTATCCAACGAATAATACTTATATTTTTCATATCGCTTTAAGTCTTGAAATGTTCCTGCTAGATTTTTATTTAAATGACTTCCTAAAGAAGTCATAATTTTCCTAATGAACTTAGGCAAGCTAAACCATTTGCTAAGAATATCATTTATATTTATCCAAGGATATCCCCAGAACATTTCATCTCCTCCTTCTCCTGTTAAAGCAACCGTTACTTCCTTTTTTATTTCTCTACATATATAAAACGTTGGAACAATTGAAGGATCAGCTACAGGTTCATCTATCGCTAAAGTGATTTGGTCAAAATCTTTCATGAAATCTGTTTTTACATATATTGTTTTATGATCGCTTTTTATTAAGTTTGCAACTTCTTCAGCAAATTTAACTTCTTCTTCGCTACCAGTAACATGCATTGTTTTAAGTCTTGAATGTTCCGAGGCAACCTTAGCTATAACGCTTGAATCAACTCCTCCGCTTAGCAAAACTCCTAAGGGAACGTCGCTTATTAAAGTATTCTTTACTATACTTTTTAAGTTTGTATCAAGAATTTTTAAGGCAGCATCCAAATCCATTTCATCATTTTCCTCAAAGTTCAAATCCCAATAAGAATTTAAAGTAATCTTTTTATCTTTTAAAGAATATAAAATGTAGCTTGCGGGCTTTAATCTATAAACTTTTTTTATAAAACTTTCTTCTAAATGATTGTAGAAGAAAGCCAAGTAACTTGCTATTGCATTAGGATTAACTTCAGGATTTTCAATGCAATTAATGATTGCTCTTAGCTCAGAAGCAAATATAAAGTTGCCATCAACAAAAGTATAATATAAAGGTTTCTCTCCAAATCTATCTCTCGCTATGAAAACAATCTTTTCCTTTGAATCATATATTGCAAAAGCGAACATTCCTGTTATTTTATCTAGCATCTTCTCTTTTTCTTCTTCCCATAAATGGACTAATACTTCTGTATCTGTATTTGTATAGAATTTATGTCTTGATTTCAGCTCGTTTCTTAATTCAATGAAATTATAGATTTCTCCGTTGAAAACAACCCAAACTGTTTCATCTTCGTTATGAATGGGCTGGTCTCCGGTCTTCAGATCAATTATCCTCAACCTTCTTACTCCTAAGCCAACATGATCATCGATGTAATATCCTTCGCTATCAGGCCCTCGATGAATTAAGCTGTTGCACATTAATTTCAAAAGATATTTATTAGGTTCTCCTATAATGCCGCAGATTCCGCACATTGTATTATTTCTCTATTAATTTTGATCAATTTAAGTTATCTCTATTTAGAACAATAAGACATGATTACCTATATTTTATCTGAGGATGAGGACGGATTGGCGTGTGCTCCTCAGCACTGTAGGTTTCATGCTTTTATAAGTACACTCTTTATAGCTTCTCTGTGAAGTGGTGTTTGCCATGCGGCATATTTGCCTATGCCTAGCTCTAGGTCCTTTTCGGGAGGTGGTATGTCTATCCATAGGGACTGGATTCTGCTATACACGTCGCTTACCGCAAGGTTTATTTCAGCCAGCTTGTGCAATAGAGGCAATCTCTCCCTTGTATAGAGAGTGTCAGGATCATCTAGCGCCTCTCTAAGCCATACCCGCTCCTCTTCTTTCATTGAGGTTACGAATCTTCTCAAAGCTTTAGCTTCAATGATTTCTGTTATTATATCATCCACGTTCCATTGCTTTCTATACAGATCCTGTAGCATGTAAGGATTTCCTCCTGTTAGCTTCCATGCTTCTTCAAGCGATGGTTTCGGACCTGGTATTTTCTGGTAGAGTTGCTCGAATCCCTCTTTGTTCATGTTCCACATGGGTAATATATAAGCCCACCTGTGCCTGCCTATTTCATAGCGAGTTATGCCCTCGCTGGTTGCTACTAACACAACCATTTTTTCGTAGTTGTAGAATGGGTGTTCTATCATGTTCAGCAGACCTTTGACATAAATTGCCGCTCTATTGAGTCCTATTGCTTGAAACACGTCATCAGCTATGACAGCCATTTTCCTTTTTCTTCTCTTTAATACTTCGCGTACAAAATCGAATACTGCCCATGCTACTCTGCCCAAAGCATCCTCTGCTATCGCTCTTTGGGCTAGGTCTATAAACGCTTTTTTCACGTCTACTTCCTCTATTTCTGCTTCGAAGATTTTGTCTAGCGGATGTAGGTAGAAGACATCGTAGTCCATCTCTTTAAGCATTGCTGCTGCTTGTAGCAAGAAGGCAGTCTTTCCACAACCCTCGGGCCCAAAGATTACTACTGGATTTCCGGTACCTCTATCAGCCCATTCAGATACTTGACTAAGCGCTCTATCTCTATCTGTAAATTCAATTTGAAGATCATCAAAGCGTAGCCTTATTCTTTTCACGTTGCTACTCAAGGGTTGCATTCTAATTTGTGCTGTGCATTACTACTATTTTAGAGGTATCATGAATATAATTATGAATGGTATTTCTATTTTTCATATCTTTGCACATATTTTCCATCCCTTCTTGTACTTACGTATCTTTAACCTTTCTTTGACTTCCTCATATATTTTCCGCTTTTCCTTCCATATTCCATCATCATAAATTATTTTTCCTTCCTCAAATGCTTCTATGAGCTCATATTCAGCTGTTTTTATAGCATCAAAAAGTTCTTCTACTGTATATATCCTTGGATCCACTATTCCAAGGGATGGTAGCTCGGTATATGATATATCTTTATCCACAACTATTATGGCATCTATATCGCTACTTAACTTCCAATCTCCTCTAGCTCTAGAACCTATAACTACCACAGCTCTTACATTCGTAAGCTTTGATAACTGTTCTATATAATTTGCTAAATACTTTATTGCTGGTTTTCCATTCCAGATTTTGCCTATATCTATTCCAAGTATTTTCTTAGCGTATCCCATAATTCTCTCATAACTTCAACACATTCTTTTGCAGTATTTAAATCATATTTTATCATAGCCATTCTTAATGCATCAGGATATCTAGAAGCATGGTAGTGTATGGTTAACTTAGATAATTTATTTAATAAAATTGGTTCTTCAATACCTACTTCATGTGCTAGTTCTATTAGATCAAGTATTGGTATGAACATGCCTCGTTTAATCAAGATAGCCTTAAGTAACTTTTCACAGGATTGTTGAGCATGAAAGCATGCTTCTTTAAAAGAGTTTCTATTAAGTGCAGAAATGGCTTCCTCCTAGTCGCTCTTGGCATATTGAAGCCATTCCTTCCAATCATTCGAAGCTAACCTTGGCATAAATTTAAGGTTAAAGTAAAAGATGCCATTTTCTATTATAAATAATGACATCATAACTATCAATATCTCTATCCGTGAAATTCATTTGATTTCTCTGAATAAGAATTAATTCCATCACATCAAAACTTTCTTAATACTTTCCTTATATAATGGTATTTGCCAAGCAACATGCTTTCCTATACCTAATTCCAGATCTCTTTCTAGTGGAGGCACATCTATCCATATTCGCTGATCTCTTTCTGGAACTGCATCGATAATTAAGTTTAGTTCGACTAACTTGTTAAGTAGAGGTATTCTATCTCTGGTTAATAATGAATCTGGGTCTATAATAGCTTCTGAAAGCCATTTCTTTTCATCATCACTAAGAGAAGATATGAAGGTGTCTAGCTTCTTAGATTCTATAAGGTTTCTAATAACTAACTCTATATCCCATTTAAACTCATAAAGTTGTGCAAGTATCCTTGGATTGCCACCAGTAATTTTCCAGATGTTCTCAAATGATGGTTTTTGGCCTGGTATTTTTTCATATAGTTCTTCAAAACTGCTCTTAGACATGTTCCACATAGGTTTCAATAGAGCCCATAAGTGTCTACCAATTTTACCCCTAGTGACCCCCTCACTTGTAGCTAAGATTGAAACAACTGCTTCATAACTTGCTGGCGGATATTCAATTAGATTCAGTAAACTCTTTACATAAATTTCAGCCTTATCAAGCCCAATAGCTTGGAAAACCTCATCAATAAGTATAGCGACATACTTCTTTCTCCATCTGCTTATAAGATCCTTAAAAATGTCTAAAGCAAGGGTAGCTAATTTAACTTGAGCAACGCCAATAACCTCTGCGGTAGCTTCAGCGAGTTTCTTAATCGCTTCTCTTATATCGGTATTAGCAATAAAGTCTCTATGCAATGGATCAATATAAATAGCTTCAAAGCCGAGTTCCCGTAAAATAAAAGTAGCTTGTTTTAACAATGCAGTTTTACCACAACCTTCAGGCCCGAAAACGACTATCGGGAATCTGGTGCCTTTCTCAGCAAGTTCTTCTACTTGTTTTAAAGCTCTTTCTCTATCAACAAACTCAATTTCTAATCCGGGCGCAAATGAGAGCTTAATCTTATTAGTATTCACAATATTTTTCCTTAACATGAAGTTAACTCTTATGGAAAAGAAAGCATCTATCTTGCTGTAACTGTTAATTAAGCCCTTGCTATGAAAGTTCTCGTAGGTTTAACTTCTCCTGTCAAAGGATCCATAGCTAATCCTAAAGCTTCAAGTGTAAAAACTCCAAGCAATGGCTCATCAACATCTAAAACTCTGATTGGAATTAAATCACCTCTTCCTATAATTTCTATATAAGTTGTTGCATACCATGTCTCAACAATCCTTCCATCAGCTAATGTGGCCATAGTCTTAATTTCCAATCTCAAACCTAATGCTTCAGCCAGCCATTTAGGAATACATGGATATGTTGCACCAGTATCAACGAGCATCTTAACATCCTTAATCTTTTTCTTAAGCGAATCTCCCAACTTAGCTGTAACGTAAATGTGACCCATTGTTTTGTTGTTCTTACTTATATTGCAATACTTCTTTATATAATTTGTAATATTCTTCAACCATTCTTTCATAGCTATAATTTAAAGATTGCTTATGATTATGCTCGCCCATTTCTTTTATTAGTTTAGGATTTTCTACAATTTCAATTATTCTTTCGCCCATTTCTTTGTAATTTTCATGATTTACAATGAAGCCTCCTTCTTTTCCTATGAGCTCCTCAGCTATACCAACAGGCGTACTTATAATTGGTAACTTAAAGTAAGCTGCTTCTACCAAAGCATGTGCAAAGTTATCATATCTTGAGCTCCATAGGAATAAATCTGAATTGCAATAAACTTTCCATAATTCTTCGCCGCTTAGCCATCCTTTAAATATTACTTTATCTTGCAAACCTAGATCCTTGCATAATTTAATTAGCTTTTCTTTATATCCTTTTTCTTCTTTTCCATATCTGCTAGGAATTACATCTCCAACTATTATATAACGAAGCTTATTATTTCTTTTATAAGCTTCATAAAAAGCTCTGATTGCCATTTCTAAATTGTTTTTATAAGTCAATCTGCTTACAGTAAGTAAATTTATTGTTTCTTTATTTTCTTTTTTTATATCAATATTTGGAAATTCTATACCGTTTGGAATTATTCTTATTTTATTTTCTGGAATCCCAAAACTAATCAATTCTTTTGCTTCACTTTTTGACGTAGCAACGATTTTCTTTGCTATTTTTAAAGAAAACTTCATTGTTATTGCATCATAGATTATATTTGGCAATCTTGATTTCAAATCTAAATCCAAGAATTCATAGCCTCTAACAGTTCCATGCGTTGTAATTATTAAAGGTACTTTTCTAATAAAAGAGGATATAGCTCCTACATCTGTCTGAAAATTCCTATAGCCATGAACATGAATTATGTTGCAATCTTTTTTTAAAGAATCAAATACCATCTTCAAAGATAGCTTGTAATGACCCGAGCCGAAAAATGGTTTATATTCGATTATTTTACTTCTCTTTAAATTTACTAATCCTTTTTTAAAGGTTAAGATTATTGAGCTAATTCCTCTATTTTCCAAACCTTTAGTTAAAAGATATGCTTGCTTTGAAGGGCCTGTTAATTCGCTTCCAAATTCTCCAATCAATCTTAAAATTATCAATTTAGTTTCAAATCGAACTTTCTAAGATCTTTAACATTGCCTTCAACTATTGCTTCCATAACCTTGAAATCCTGATAAATTATATTTTTCCAATCCAATTTTTTCGCTATGCTTCGCATAAAGCTAAAATCTCTATTTTCAACATCTTTCAAAGCGAGTTCTAAGTCTTCAGCGATCATATCTGCATTTGAAGAATCTCTAAAATACATTGCTACGTTGCCCAAAGATTTTGAAATACCTTCAGTTTTCGTAACCAAAAAAGGCTTGCACATGCTTAAATATTCTCTTATTCTTGTATGAAGATTTGCGCGGTTCATTCTTGTTACAGGTAATAAAGGTAATGCGCATAATGATGCTGAAGCTATATAGTTTGGCAATTCTTCATATTCTATCCATCCTGTTAGTTTAACTTCTTTAGCTAAACCATTTTCATTTATTAAAGATCTTAAATAATTCATATAATTTGGCTTACCTTCTCCTACAATTAATAGAGAAGCTTTTTCTTTTAGTTTATTAAAAGCTTTTATCAATAAATGAACTCCATCATAAAGTCCCATGTCACCGTGATAAAAAATTACTTTATCATTCAGTTCAAGCTTACTTTTTATCATATCAGGATTTGTTTTATCAGGATTAAAGTGCTCTGTATCAACACCATTAGGTATTACTGCAACTCTTCCTTTGTTAAGACCATATTCATGCCAAAAATCTCTACCTAGGTCTGTTTCAACGTTTGCATAATCTACTGTTTTGGCTATTTTCTTTTCCATTCTTTTTAAGAAAGGAACTATTAAATTTTTAAGAGGCATATCAAATTGAATATAAAGATCACTTATAAAGTCAGTTAGTTCTGCATAAATTGGAGCCTTTATTTCTTTTTTGTTTGATATCGTTGCATAAGTTGGCAAGATATTAATAGTTCTAATGATATCAAATTTTTCTTGTTTACATAGCTCTTTTATTCTCTTTCTCATTTCCCTCATTATTTTTATTCTTGATAAAATGTTGAATTGCTTAAATTCTAAATTTATGTATTCGTAATTAGCTAAGTTATCTTCTGGCAAATCTGATTTAGGGCAAATAACTGTTATATCATTCCCTAATTCTGAAAGATACTTAACGCTATAATTTGGTCTTCCTGCTCTTTTCTTAGAAGGTAAAGGTTGTTCACAGACCAATAATATCTTAATTTTACTCACTTCTTGTTTATAATATTCTTTGTTTGCTTATTGATTTAATGATCGCAGTTTGGATCTATAGTCTTTATCCATTTAATGAATTCACTTACTATTTTCTCTGCTGTTTCCTTAGCTGTTTGATAGAGAATTTCGATTTTGATTTCTAGATAGCGATGTACAAGTATGTTTCTTAAGCCTGCAAGTCTTGCTACGTATTCCGCTAAGTCTCTGGGCATTTTATTTGCTTTTGCTAATTTTTGTGGATATTCACCATAACTTTCAGCAAGTCCTAGAGAGAAGACCGAGACTAGATGCCTACATATGTCAAGCATAGCTTCTATAGTTCTGTGAATAGCTCTTTCTAGGGCTAGCATATCTTTGTAATTTAAGTCTTCGATTTTCTTTGATAGTATTTCGCTTTTAATGAATTCTGTATTTCTTCTGATTTCCTCTATTCTTGGCATAATGACCATTTTATCTAATTTTGGATCAAAAGTTGCCCAATGCTTGATCTCCATTATAGCATCTGGCGCTTGTTCTGCTTTTTGTAAGAGTTCCTCAATGCATTTAGGTTGAGCTTTGATTATGATACCATCTTTGAGTATTTTTGAGAGCATTATTGGATTTGCTTGGTTTAAGAGCACGATATCTATATAATCTTCGCTGATATGTAGAGTGTTTGCGATCTGGGTTATAATGTATCCAATTTCTAGCAGGTCTTCTTTATTTAATTTTAAGGCTATATCTATGTCATGGACGCTGAACTTATTTTTTACTATAGAACCAAATAATATTGCTGTTTCAACATTTTCAAATTTTTCAAATAACTCTTTTAATCTCGGCAATACGTAATCAAGTGTAAGCTTATTCTTAATCATAAGGATTTATGAGGTTTAATTTTAGAATTGGGTTATTATAAAATATTTATCTTTTTAAATTTGAATATGTTAATCCTAACCAAAAGATGTAATTAGGATCTTTTAACCAATCTTTTATTGCAGGTATCATTATTACTGTTTTGCTTTTTAATAGCATTTCTACAACTTCCTTTCCCTTATTCATTATTTTTTCTTTAAAGGAATTTAATTTCTTCATTATTGACATTACTGCTTCAATGATCTCCCTGTTTACTATCTTTTTTATTTTTGACAGCTTCATGCAGGCAATGTAAAATGCCTTATCTAGCGCTGAAAGATTATTCCATGACCCTTTTCTTAAGCATAATTTATAAAATCTTGATAATTCTGAAAATGATAAGCTGAACATTTTATTAATTAATCGCTTTATCGTTTATAAACTTTTAAACGACAATTTTTGCAAATTAGAGAAAACTTATATATTATTCAATAGAGTCATTTTTATTAAATAATTTAAATCCTGATCTGAAGAGAAGCTAATGAAATACTTTGAAGGAAGCCTTATCCTTAGCTAAATGTTTTTATGTTCTCAATTAGATGTCTTAATTTTCTTAATGAAACAGTTATTATAATAAAAAATTTCATTTGCTTTTACTATTTTTACAGACCACTTTCAAAAAATATTTCATATTGGTTCTAGTAAATAAAAGATTAAAATATTAAGTCTGAGGAATTTAATGTAGTTAAAGTGTTCTTAAATGAGCTCAGACTGGTGGAGTGAAAGAAAAGAAATTATATATAGCAATATTTATCTAAAAATCTTCTTTTCTAAAAATCAAAGCAATTATATCGCTTATTGCTACCAGCATTATAAATACGCAGCCCATCTTCATACATTTAAGGCTTTTGCTAATAGGCTATAATTATTTTTGCTTATTTGTAACCAAAACTTTTACATGGAAACTTGCTCTAAAGTTCGATTAAATGTCCCTCTTTTAGTATAAAGTCTCTGTTAGTTGGTAGCTTTTCATAAAGATCTGTTGTAGTCATAATTATTGTTACCTTTCTTTCTTTGTTAATTTTGCTAAGAAGATCCATTACAAGTTGTGAGTTTTCATCATCTATACTTGATGTAGGCTCGTCTGCTAGGATTATTTTTGGATTGTTGACTAGAGCACGTATTATGGCTATTCGCTGTCTTTCACCTCCGCTCAGTGTTTCAGGAAATCTTTCTTCCAAGCTTATTAAACCGAAATATTCTAAGAGCTCACGAGCTTTCTTTCTTCTCTTATGCTTATTTATTCCAGCCAAAGCTAATGGTAGTTCTATATTCTCCAAGACTGTTAAGGAAGGGATCAAGTTGAAGAATTGAAAAACGAAACCTATGTAATGCAACCTTAGTTCTGATTTCTCATCATCGCTTAATCCGTTGACATTCCTTCCTAAAAGTTTAACTTCACCTTTATCAGGTGTTTCCAGTAAACCTATAATTTTAAGCAAAGTTGTCTTACCGACTCCTGATTTACCTCTGATCGATATGAAATCACCTTCCTTGACTGTGAGGTTTATGTTCTTTAAAACCTCAATTGTTCCATATCTCTTACAAATACTTGAAAGTTCTATCAAGTTCATTCTCCGTAAATGTTTACAGGACCATTAGAGTATATTAGATTAAAGTCATTCAGTTTTTCTTTCCAGTCTTCAGGAAGTTCAACGCTATAGCCTTTGTAGATTACATATCCATTTCTCAACATTTGCTCATAAATAAATAGAATTTGTGGTTTTAAGTCTGTTTTTCCCATAAAATATTGCAGTCCTTGAAGCACATCGACATTTAATTTAAAGTAGCCACTTAATAAATGGGATACTTTTGCATCTCCTGCAATTGCATTGTTATAAGATACGCTTTTAATCCATGCAGCTGCATAGTATTCCGTCTGATCATAAAGCCAGTAATATCCCATGTATCTTTCTTGAAGATTGATTGAAGCATACATGTTATAAGAGTTCATAACTACAATAGCTATTAAGCCTACTATAACAATGGTCTTTGTTGCAATTTGTCTTCGATAACCGCTGTAGACTTTATACAGCTTTTGGAGCCCAAATGCTGAAAGTATTATCAGAGGTATACAGAGGAAGTTAAGGATTCTCTGAACTAAAGTAATTCCTAGTGGTGAATCTCCGAAAACAGCATATGCCTCAAGTCCTGCAAGTGTTGAGAACCATAAAAGGAAAACATGGTTATCTTTGCCTATGCCTCGCAATTCTTCTATACCTAAGACTATTAGCGGGGACATTAAGATAAAAGGAATTGCATATAACATGTAATATCCTGGCAAGATTGGTGCTTCAGGTGTTATAGGTCTTTTAGTTAATAGGAAAGCAATAAGGAAAGCTATTATTGCTGACGCTATGCATGTAATAAATGTTTTCCAATTTGAGGGTTTTTGGGGTTTGAAAACAAAATACAATGCTATAGCGAAAGCAACGATTATATAGGAAGCTAATGAAAGCAGTTCACTTGGCGTAATTGTTATCTTAAATCCTCTGTAAGCGTAAAGCTCAAAGTACAGTACTGTTAAAGTAGCTAAGAGTGCAACAAAAAGAAAGCTGGCTTTATCAGAGCTTGTACCTTTTTTAATTCCTATAATAAAAGATCCTAGGGCTATGCTGGATAAGATTGCTATGGTAATGAAGGTTGTTAGATGGTGTGACATAATTAACGCTAATGAAGCAATTGCAAAGAGCAACATTTTCCTCCATTTTCCATGACTTAAGAAGATTAAAATGAGAAGCATGTAAAGCGGATTGGCATATGTTTCTTTTGTAACCCCAGCTGTAAAGTGTGCATATGGATAGATCGTAGCTATCAGAATTGAAGAAAAAAAGGCCAAATTAAAGCTTTGGCTTATTCTATATATCAGTGTGAAGAAGATCGGAATTGTTAGAGCTCCTGCTAATGGGATGCCAATAGCCATGGCCATCATGGGCTTAAGTTCTATGATTTGGGAGAAAACTGCACCAAAGAGGCTATTTGCAGGCCAGTAAGAATTGTATCCATCCATTATAGGACTATCTAAGCTTATTGGTGTATGTTCTAAGAGAAGCTCAGTGTTTCTGATAGGACTCCAAGAGTCTGTAGAGAAGGGCAAGCCACTTAAGAATACCGGATAAAGCCTAATAGCTAAGGCGGCAGAGAAAGCTATGGTTATGCAGAGAAACTTCTTCATTCGAAATTGCTTTTAAGAATGCTTATTAAGACAAGCAACATGACAAGGATGAGATTTATTGCTACAATAAGAGGATCAATATGAATAGGGACGGCGTGCGATAGAACTTGAAAGTAATCGCCTTCTTGAATTACTATCAAGACTGCTATTGCCATTGCGAATCCTAAAAATGAGAAAACTATAGACCATGGTAAAATCTTGATAAGCATGTCTCTTTTCAGAAGCTTTTTGGATGCTCCTATAGATCTTAAGACACCAATTTCTCCTTTGTGCTGGGCTATTATAGTTTTTGTGGCTATTATTATATTGGCACTGGAAAAGATAAAGACCATGCTTGAAAGGATAAGAAGCGATTCTCTTGTTAATCCATATCTATCCGTGTAGCTCTTTAGAAATCTATAAGCTTCCTCAACACCTAAATCTTTGCTACCGAATCTTATTATTATTCTTGGTGTGATGCTTGGAGGCTGAGGCTCTTGATTTTGGGGCTGGCTTGGTTCAGAAACTTCTTTAGCTATTTCCTCATAAATTATAGATGGCGTTATAATGTTTCTATCTATCTTAAACCTTATTAATGTAACGTATCCATAATCTGTGCCAACTAACCACTGGCCAACGTATAGAGGTACAAGGATTTCATCATCTATGGGAGAATTTGAAATAAAAATTCCCTTGATTTTTAATTCTAAGTAGCGATCTGTTAGGACGCTTAAAATAAGTATTGTGTCATTAAGCTTTAAGCTAAGTCTCTCTGCAACTTTTTTCCCTGCTATTGCAGAGTTTAAGTCATTTAGCTCAAGCGTAGCTCCTTCTATTATAGTTAGTTGATTTATCTTTGTGAATTCTTTAGGAATAATTCCCCTAAGAAATGTTGCTTTGTTTTTTATTATACAGGGAATTATGACTTCAGGACTAGCTGCTAATACACCATTTAAGTCACTTATCTTTTCAGCCAAGTAAGCTGGAACAAGACCTGTGAAAGGAGTACTGCTCTTCTTATTATAGATAACTACAATATCTTCTTCTTCGCCTAAATAAGTAGTGAAGCCCTTGTAAAAGCCCAATAAGCTTAGAGCTGTCATTGAAAAAAGCATAGAGGATAAAGTGATTATAAATAAAAGAGTCAATATGCGTTGCCGCTTAAGGTATTTGAAAAATAAAATTCTCATAAAGTCTGCTCCACGTATCTCGTATGTGCAGATTTTATTACAGGGTGAATGCAACCAATAATTGATGAGATTAAAGTTAATAAGAATATTTGAGTAGCTTGCTCTACTTCTAAAAAGGGTGTTATATCTACATTTTGAAGCATCCATCTAAACATTGTTGAGACTGCTTGGGTACCTGCTATGCCTAGACTTATTCCCAATATTGAACTTATAAAGGCTATAATTGCAATGTAGGCTAACATTATAGTGAAGATTTGATGTCTTTTGGCTCCCAATGCTTTTAGCATCGAAAGCTCATAGCTTGACTCTATTACCAGTCTTGTAGAAACTATGTATGAAGCTAAAGCTACAGCAGAATAAACAGCTATGGACCAGATGTTTAGGAAAGTTACTACTTGCATGTTAATTTGTTGTGCAAAAGCTTTTAGCTGCTGGACTTGAACGAGCTTAGTGTTCTTTGGCAATAACTGAGCAATTTGGCTTAGAGCTTCATGAGGATTTTCATTTTCTTTTAGGGAAAATTCAATAAAGGATATTGTGAGATTGTTTCCTGATAGTATGTTAGCTGTCTCCATGGAAACCAAAATCTCAGAATCGCATTGAGTTTGGCTTCTAAATATTCCAACGACTTTAACTTTAACGCTCCTTTCACTTGAAGCTATTTTTATCTCGTCTCCCAGTTTAATTGAAAGTGCTCTTGCCAATACTTCACCTACGTTTGCTTCTGTCCAATTCTTCGCAACCGTCCCGTTAACATATGCTCCTCTTGAGTTTAGAAAACTGCTTATGTCCTTAACACCTCTGACTGTAATTGTGATGTTTGAGTTCGTTGTTAAATTGGCTGTAAGCATTTTCTGCGGAAATATATTATTAATATAGCTTAGATTGCTGATTTTTTCTGATAAGTCTGCTGGTAATCTGCTATCTGTTAGGGCTGTGGAGTTCGAGCTTAAAATGAGATAGGTTCCACCTGGGCTAATTAGTCCTGCTAGAGTTTCTGATTGAAGGTTTAAGTAGTTTATTATAGCGTTTGCGGATGAAACTATGGCAACTAAAAGAGCTATTGCTATAATTGATTGGGCAGTTCCACTTTTCCTAATGAAAATTTTGAAGCTTAAAATGAACACTTCTAGGCTTTTGTTTCTTTAATTATGATATGATTTTATTAGGCTTAATAATACTATTGCCTTTGCTATTATTATGCCATTGCTGTTAATAAATATTTTTGGAGTAAATGTATGATCTTAAGGCTTGAATTGTTCCTATGTAATCCCATTTCTGCTGTTGAATTTTCATTAAGCATATGTTGCCATCGTTTTTAATTTAAGATAAACATATTTTCTGTATGTTGAGAAAGCTAAGAATGTTAGAGTTAATATTGTTAGTGATATGAGTATAGGATCTAGTTTTATACCCCATGGAGTATAATTTAAAATTAATCCGACCAATGGAACCAATGCCAAGCTTAATCCTATCGAGAATGCGAGTCTTTCTAATGGTGATAGGTCTTCTTCTTTTGGATATAGCGCTTCTACGAGCGCATATCCAGGTAGGAAGAACATAATTAATGATCCTAACATATACCTAATGAACGTGATAAATATTGAGATTTGTGATGTATATACTGATATGATCGCTAGTATTAGCAGAATTGTTGCTGTTATGAAGCCTGCATTATATCTTGAACTAAAGTATTTTATAAATGTTGTTGGCGGTGTCGGATCTATGAGTTTAATCATGTTTGTTCTTGTCATTGTATAAAGTGTTTTTGCTATTTCATGTGTTTTATAACCTTTAGATAATGATAATAATATGTTTTCTATTGTTATTGCTTTTTGTTTGTTGTTTTTGAGTAGATCTTTGATCGATTTTGCTATCGGATTAAGTTTTGTGTTTGTATCTGCTATCCATATTATTTTCCAGCTTTTGTGGAATTTTGCCCAATGAAGCCATATTCTATGTCTTAAATATATGTATGAAATTATAATTATGATTGATATCGCTGTTATTATTCCTATATTAGTATAAAGTCTTATTCTTTGTATTTGTTGTCCTATTTCTGTAATTTGGGGTTCTAAGGTAAAAATTTGATTGATCAAGTTATCTGCTTCAATATTGTTTCCGTTTTGTGCATAATAGATTGCTTGATTAAGTAGTTGTATCATTTGTGTAACATTTCCGCCCGCATCTTCTGCTCTTCTGATTGCTAAATATGCTTGCGTAATTTTATTATCTGTATCTGGGTCTATTGTTATTAGTTGTGGTTGGATAAGTTCTGTTTCTGCTGGCGGTTTTGTTACGTTTAGCCAAAGTTGATTCCATCTATTATAATATGTGAATACTTGTTTTGTTTCATTAAATATCCACATTTCGAATACAAGTCTTAAGTTTGTCATTGATTGGTAAATTGTAATATTTACTGGAATTAAAACTGATTTGTTGTGTGGTAATACCGTTCTAAGTTCTAATATTGGTTTTGCATTAAGGGGTGTTATCTCATTTATTATTGATGTTTCGTTTCCTAATTTTATTAATATTTTATAATACATTGTTTTTCCTTCATGATTTTCCACGTAAACGTTTAATTGAAATGGTGTTCCTGCTACAACTTCTCTTGGATAATCTCCTATTTTAGCATCTTTATTAAGCAATCCTAAGACTGAGAATGGTTTTATGACTATTTCGTTATTGATTATTTGTATTGTTGCAAGTATTGTTGCTACAATTAAGATTACTGTTATAACTGCTATCACTTCTTCTTTAAATATCCAACTCATATTTTAGAGACTTTTACTTCCTTTAATTTTTAGTTTGAAATGTTAATCCTAACCAAAAGATATAATTAGGATCTTTTAGCCAATCTTTCATTTTTGGTATTATTATTGCTATTTTACTTTTTAACAATATTTCTGCAACTTCCTTTCCTTTCTTCATCATTCTTTCCTTAAACGAATTTAGTTTCTTCATTATTAATATGAGCGTGTCAATGATTTCTTTGTTTATTATCTTTTTTATTTTTGACAGCTTCATGCAGGCAATGTAAAATGCCTTATCTAGCGCTGAAAGATTATTCCATAATCCTCTTCTTAAGCATAATTTATAAAATCTTGATAGATCTGAAAATGATAAAGCAAGCATTGTAAATATAACCGCTTCATTCTTTAAAAACTTTTAAATAAAGCTTTTACAATTTAAAACCTCATATTGAGTTATTTTTTGATCAGATAATTACCGATAGCTAAATATTTTAAGCCTGAATTTTTAAAAGTCCATATAGCAAGCTCAGGTGTTCCTACAATTGGATATCCATGCAAATTAAAACTTGTATTTAAAACAGCTCCAACGCCTGTAATTTTTTCAAAAGTTTTTAATATTTTTCTATAAGAAGGATTCCATTCATTTAAAGTTTGGGGTCTTGCTGTAAAATCTTGGGGATGAATAGCCGCAATTATTTCATCTCTTTTTTCTGTTGTATCAAAGGCAAGTATCATATATCTCGCAGGTCTTGCATTTACCAAATATTCATGCATTCTTTCTTCAAGTATTGTTGGTGCAAAGGGCATCCAAAAATCTCTTTGCTTTATTGCGCTATTTAATTTTCTTACAACTCTAAAATCTCTTGGATCTGCTAAAATACTTCTGTTGCCTAACGCTCTTGGTCCCCACTCAACTCTTCCATTAAATCTTGCTACAATTTCTCCTTTAGCTAATAGTTCTCCTACAACTTCTTCTATACCATCATATTTTTCAGTTTTATTTTCCAATCCTTCTCTCTTTATTACTTCTCTTATATAATCATCATCAAATTCGCATCCGTAATAAAGATCTTCCAAAGGATGAAATTCTGGTTTCCTACCATCTCTTTTACAAAGCTCATAATAAATTTGTAAAGCAGCACCAACAGGAGTTCCATCATCTCCTGCTGCAGGATAAAAGAAAGCATCATCAACTTCTTCCATTTCCAAAACTCTTTTGTTTGCTTTAACATTCAATATATTTCCTCCTGCAAATACTACTTTATGAATTCCTGTAATATTTATTGCATTTCTTACCCATTGTGTAAATAGTTCTTCATAATAAGCTTGACATGCAGCAGCTATATTGTCAAATCTTTCTCCTTCAAGTAACTTTCTTAATTTTTTCTGCATAGATTTTAAGTAGCTTCTGAAAGTGTTCTGAAATTCTAAAGGATTTTTTGGATTTATTCTTATTATTTTTCTCATTTTATCAATGCAATATTCTGGCTTTCCATATGGAGCAAGACCCATTACTTTATATTCATGATCCCAAGGTTTCATTCCCAAATATCTCGTTATTTCGCTATAGAACGCATTACCTAGAGAATCGTAGAAAGTTGACCATGCAATTCTTCTAATTTCTCCTTTTTCTCCTATTGAAACTGTTGAAGAAACACCATCACCAGCACCATCTGCAGTCATTATTAAAACTTTCTCATCGTAACCAAAGGGAGAAGTTCTATAAGCACATGAAGCATGGGCTAGATGATGTTCTACAAAAAATACTTCTTTGTTTTCAATTCCTAATTCCTCAAATATTTTCTTTAATTCCTTTATGTTTCTAAATTTGCTTAGGATTTTTACGTAAAGCTTTACAAAAGATTTAAAATGAATATAAGGAGAAATTTTTTCAAATATCTTTACTTTTAAAGGATATTCTTCTAAAGGCGAATAAACTCGATTTAGACTTACTATAGCTATCGCATCTGTTTCAGAAGGGTCAACTTTTGCTATTTTATATACTTCTTTTATAGATAATTTAGGTATTCCGCTGTGATGCTTTATATTTGATAATCTTTCTTCTTGTATTGCTGCTAAAACTTTTCCATCTCTTATTAAAGCTGCTCCACAATCATGTCCATCGTTTATACCTAGAACTGTTATTGGTCTATGTGGCATTAACTCCTTTCAAAAAGTAAATAATCAAGTTTTTTCTTTATTTCTTCAGGATCTTTTGTAGAAAAATACCATTCTATTGTTCTTTTCAATCCTTCTTTATAACTAACTTTAGGTTCCCAGCCTAGCAATTTCCTAGCTAAAGTAAGATCTGCTGCTCTAGATAATACTCCGACAGGCTTAGTTGTATCATAGATAATTTTGCTTGGTCTCCAGTTAACTATTTCAAATATCATTTCAGCTAATTCATTGATCGTTATGCTATCTTCCCTTCCAGCATTTACAGCAGTACCGTCTTCGATTTTTTCACAGGCTAATATTAAGGCATCTACAATATCATCTATATAAGTATAGTTTCTTTTTTGCTTACCGTTTCCCCAAATTACAAATGGATCCATTTTTATGAAAGCTTTAGCTATTAAAGCTATAACAGAATGTGTTTCATTTTCCCTTGGTCCATAGGCAGTAAATATTCTAACAGAAGATGTTTTCATTCCATACTGTCTATGATAAGCTTTTAAAGCCATTTCTCCCATCAGTTTAGTCCAACCGTATTCTAGATCTGCATTGGCTTTACCATAAGTAAAAGGATCAGCATCTTCCTCTTTTAATTTATAATTACCTTCAGGATCTTCCTGTAAGTGAACAGGGTAAACACATGCAGAGCTGGCATAGCATATTCTTTCTACGTTATTTTTACATGCTTCTTCAAAAACTAATTGATCTATTATCATTCCTGTACAAACATCTGCAGGATGCGTAGCTATGTATCCTCTTCCTCCATGAATTGCTGCTAAATGAAACACAACATCTATATTTTTAACTACTTTCCTTACAAATCTTCTATCTTTTAAATCTCCAACATAAACCTTTAAATTTGCTTCCTTTGCAACATATTCTCCTCTTGCAACTCTTGAAAAATTGTATTGCAAATTTTCCCATTTTCCACTTGAGAAATTATCAGCTACAATAACTTCAGCACCTTCTTTTAGCAATCTATCTACCAAATGACTTCCTATGAATGATGCTCCTCCTGTAACAAGAACTTTTTTACCTTTATACATTGTTCAATTTCTTATAAGCCCATTCTATTGTTCTCCTCAACCCTTCTTCTAATTTTGTCTTTGGCATCCATTCAAGCTTTTCCTTCATTTTTGTAAGATCTGCGCAGTATCCTTTTACTCCTACTGTTCCATTTAGATCATATTCTATTTTTATCTCCTTACCAAGAATTTTAATAATTTTTGAAGCAACTTCATTTATTGTAACTACTTCATCACTTCCAAGATTTATTGGTTCAGCATCATTAGCTTTTAGCATGCATCTAAGAAGACCTTCAACACAATCTTGAACATATAAGAATGCTCTTTGCTGACTTCCATCACCTAATATTACAAATCTTTCCTTTGGATACATTATTGCCTTTCTTATCAATGATGGAATTACATGAGCCCATTTTAGATCAAGATTTTCATTTTCACCGTAGGCATTAAATATTCTAGGAACTGAACATTTTATTCCATAGTCTTTATAATAAGCTTTACATGCTATTTCTCCCAATATTTTTGCCCATCCATATGTTGTAGGTGGATTTGCTGGATAAGCATCTTCTTCTTTAAATACATTCAATCCATTTGTTTTGCTTCTATAAACACAAGCAGAACTTGTAAATAAAAAGCCTTTAACATCATTTTTTCTTGCAGCTTCAAGCATGTTTATATTCATTGTTACTGAAGGAGATAATTGTTCAACATTCACCTTTGAAATATAATGAATTCCACCAACAGATGAAGCTAAATGAAAAATGTAATCGACTCCTTGACTAACCTTTATACAATTATTTATATCTGTTAAATCTACTTTGTAAAATTTTATCTTATTAATTATTTCACTTAAATTTTCTAAGCTTCCTCTGGAAAGATTATCCGCAACTATAACATTCGCACCTATTTCTACTAATTTCTTAGCCAAATTTGAACCTATAAATCCTGCTCCACCTGTAATTAAAACATTGCTTCCTTCAAATTCTTTAAAATTCATTTCTTTAAAATTTTCTTTATAAGCTTAAATGTTTTTAGTTAAAGATTTTCTTTAAAATTTCCTTTAATTTGTTTTCTGAAAAATACTCATTTAGAACTTTAATATTTCTTGATTTGAACTCTTTTAATGAATTTTTTTCTTTGGAAATTTTTATTAACAAGGAAGCAATCTCTTGGTAGTTGGCTTCCTCAAATACAAAACCAACATTTTTTTCTTTCGAAAATTTTGCTAAATATCCTTTTGATATTATTAACATTGGTTTCCCAAATCCTAAATATTCTACAAATTTTATTGGAAAGGATGCATCTGGAAACATTGAACTTTTTAAAGGAAGCATAAAAATATCTGAATTGCACATTTCTTTTAAATATTCTTTATAAGGTAAAGGCTTATTTTCAATTTTAACATTCTTTAAATTATATTTTTTTATTAATTTGCTTAGAATGCTGTACATTTCTCCTTGACCTCTTATGATAAACTCTATCTTTTCGTTCCTCAAAATTTTAGCGACTTCAATGATTGAAACTAAATCATAATTTTTACCAAGATTTCCTGAATAAACGATCCTCAATTTATCTTTGCTAACATTTTCTTCGCAATCATGTTTTTTTGCTATATTTGGTAAAATTTTAATTTTTTTAGGTTCAATTTTATATTCTTTTACAATGAAATCCTTCATTGAATCAGTTAATACTGTTACCTTATCACTTAACAAATATACAATTTTAGCTAAAAATCTACCTATTTTGAAAAATATACTATTATATTTTGTATAACCAGTGTTTACTAAAGCTTCTGGCCAAAGATCTGTAATATCGCTTATCAATTTGCATCTGTAAAAAATTTTAAATATTATTCCAGAAATGGAAGAAAATATTCTTTGACTAAAAGCCCAAACGTAATCTGCTTTCTTTAAAATAAACAATGGAAAGAGAGAAGTGAAAGTAAATGTAATATATAATATTAATCTTCTATGTAAACCTTCATGCTTTAAAGGAGGAATGTAAACTCTTATTATTTTAATATTTTTTCCTTTCTCTATTATAATAGGTTTCGATTTGTAACCTTTTCTATCTCCATATGGATAATGAGGTAAGGAAGTTATTAAAGTTACTTCGTATCCAAGATTTATCAAAACTTTTATACAGTTCTTTAATCTAACTACATCTCCATTTAAATCTGGAAGCCAATATTGTGATATTATGCATATTTTTTTCATTATTTAGATATTTCTTCTCTTATTAAAGAAACAAGTATAAATATTAACAATCCAGTTGTAGCTAAAATTATTGAAATAATCAAACTCATTCCAGATATTATAAGCAAATTTGTTGGTAATTGTCTAGTAGTATTAAAGTAATCCATAGCTAATATTCCAGCAATTATGGAAATTAATAAGAAAATAAAGGATGGAATTCCAAATAAAATTAAAGGATGCCTTATAGCATGTCTTTTTAAAACTGTAAGCAAAACATCTAAACCATGTAAAATAGGATTTGTTTTTGAAGGCTTTGGAACATCGTATTTAACAGAGATAGGAATTTCTATTACTTTTAAGTTATTATCTAGTGCTTTTAGTAAAATTTCAGAATCAGCTCCATAACCCATTTCTGATGGAATTAAGAGCTTTAATACTTCTTTTTTATAAGCTCTAAAACCACATTGGGAATCTGTATATTTTTTGTTTGTAATAATGTTTAATATTTTATTACCAATAACTCTATAACCTGGTACTTCCTTACTTTTTGAATTTAAAAATCTTGAACCTATTACAACATCAGCATCATTTTCTGTTAAAGTATTTATAAAAAAAGGTATTAGATCTGGATCATGCTGCATATCAGCATCCAAAGTTATTACAACATCAGCATCTTCTTTCAAAGCTCTTTTAAATAATTCAGCTAAACAATATCCTTTGCCATAATTTCTTTCATTTTTTATTACTTCAGCTCCAAGACTTTTGGCTATTTCATATGTCATATCTTGCGAGCCATCATCACAAACTATTATTTTATCAACATATTTTTTCGCTTTTAATATGACTTTAGCTATTGTATTTTCTTCATTATAAGCAGGAATTAAAGCAATAACTTTCATTCAAAAGATTAGTTTTTTAGAAAAATATAAACTTAGCTAACAAAAAATACAGGTATAAGATATAAAATTATGTTGCCAGAAAAGTGGGCTGTTATGGGAGTGACAAGGCTATTGAAATAATAAGCAAATAAACCAAATATTAATCCTGCACCATATGCTAAAACTACTTCCCAAGGATTTAGCCAACCTATGTGCATTAATCCAAATATTACTGAAGCTAAAAAAATAGCATGAAATTTAGGCATTAATTTTTCAAGATATGTTTGAAGCATTCCTCGGAATAAAATTTCTTCAGCAAATCCTACTAATATCATAACAAAAACAATGTATGAAAATACTAGAAGCAAATTCTCGAAAATTACGACTTTTAACTTTAAAACAAAATATTCTGTTGTTCCAACACCAATACCTACAATTAAACCTAAAATAATTTGGAATGTTAAACTTGAATTTCCTTTGAATAGCCTAATGCTTTCATTAGGTATTTTTCTTATATACAAATAAGTTACTATTGCTATTATTAAAAAAGCATAAATAATGATCATCGAATAACCAAGAAATAAAAATTGTTTAGGAAAGGCTACCAATATTGTTCTGCTAATTAAAATTAAAGCTAGAGATTCAAGGCAAATTCTTAATCTTTCATCCTTAGTCATTAAGTTAGCAAAGAGAGGTAAAAAGATTATAAGAAATATATTTATAATTAATCCATAAAAAACATATAAAGATATTAAAAGTAATTCTTCAATTAATATTAATATTGTTATAGAAATAAACAATAAATATAATTTTGTTTTTTCTTTAATTCCAATAAGTATTAAAAAAAGGGATAAAAGAGTAAAAGCGGTTGTTGCTATAAAATGTAAAGATAAATAATAATAAGGAATAAATAAGCTTAGAATAACATAGTAAACTGAAAAGAATATTAAAGAAAGAAAAAAAAGTGTTAGTGTTTGCCTTATTATTTCTGAGCTATCTTCCATGAAATTTTAGCCTGTTATTACTAATATTGCTCTTAAAGTAACTATTGTAAAGAAAATTAAAGCAAGTATTATTCCCATTGGTAATAATGCATTTCTAATTTCAAAGTATTTTCTTTTAACATTTCCATAACTTTGGTGAGTAATTTCTAAATAAATTAATAAACCTATTGTAGCTATAGCAATTATTATTTGAGCTATATATAATGCATTAATTAAAGTATTTAAATAAGTTTCAGCGTAAACAGTAGTTAAAGTTACAGAGCCTAATATAGTGCTACCTAATATTGTAGATCCCATTACTGTACTACCTAACACTGTAGATCCTAACACTGTGGAACCTAACACTGTACTGCCTAATATTGTTGAACCTAGTATTGTGCTACCTAATATTGTTGATAAACCTACAAGTTGTGCTGGTGAAATAAAAAATGATACTATTATAGCCATTATTGAAATTACTATTAATCCTAGCCTTATTTTATCCATTTTGTAATTATACTATAGCGTAAGAGTATTTAAATCTTTCTACTATTTAAGATTTTTATTTTATTATAGGAGAGCAAAAATCTCGCTATAAATGATGGTTAAACCTACTCTAAACGCAGAAATCTTTGCCATTAAGGAATAGCTCATAATTGTATCTCTAAAATTCTGGGTTTTAAATTGTAACTTACTTTAACTATCTCATAAGGATAAAGAGTTATTTGATTATTTACTTTATAGAATTTTTTACCATCCTTTGAATATTCTACATTAGCTTCTCCTATAATTATTATATTCACAGGGTAAGGATTTTCGTTTATATAAATGAAGGGGTTTTCTTCAAAATTTATTTCCTTTATTTCTTTTTTGTTATAACCTTCATTATTAATAAATAAAGCTCCTTTAGTTTTTATCTCAAATATGATTGAAGGATAATCTTGGCTATAATTTTCGAAGATATTGTTTGCGAAAATACTTGAATCCATTTTGTTTCCTCTAACAACTACTCTTATTGTTTTAATTCTATTGTTTACTACCTTAAGGTATCTATTATCGCATTTATTTGGATCTTTAGCATAACTTATGGAAAATATTCCGCCTATAAACGTATTTCCTTCAATATGGCATCCCCTTCCTGAACCAAAAATAACAAAGGGATTACTAGCTATTACTGTATTATTAACTATTTTCACATCGGTATTATTTTCTATTCTTATTCCATATGTTGCAATTTTTACTTTAGAAAAATCTGTTAAAATTGTATTATTTGCTATTATGCTTCCATTATAGCCAGGATTGTCTTCAGTAGCATTTGTACCTGCTACAGTTATAAAGCTCCAATCTTGGGCAGGCAAATCTGGAGAAATATTTCTATCTAAAATAAATGTGTTATTTGATATTACATTAAGGGCTGAATGGCCGTATAATAACAATGAAGTATTATAAAAAATATTGTTTGTAACAATATTTTTACCTGTTATATCAGTAAAGGGAGGTTCGCTTATAGGATTATCTGAACCCCATAAAGTTACAGCAGGAGCATTAGTAATTAAAGGATCGCTGTCTTGTCTAAAAACATTTTCAGTTATTACTACATCAGAAGCATAATCAACACGTATCATGTTAATAGGAATTTCTTGATAAAATATGCACCTTCTTATAATAGTTCCCTTATATGAGCTTGGTGAAAACCAAATATATTCATTATTAGCACCTGTAACAGGATTGTTTCTAAATATACAATCTTCTATTAAAATGTTTGCATCATTAATAATGTTATATCCTGTTCCGCCAGGCTTTCTAGCCCAACTAAAACTAATATGATGGAACTGTTCTTCTGGAGCAATAGGTAAATTAGGATCGATTACAGGAGTAACTTTTAAAGGTTCAGCTTCAAATATGATGTTTCTTATTACTATATTATTTGCTCCGTTTCCTGTTCTTATTAAAAAAGTATTACCATAATTGGGCTCTGCAGAGACATCCACTTTTCTTCTTAATACTGTATTTCCTTCTCCTTCTATTATTATAGGAACACCTTTGTTATCAATTTCAAAACCTCTCACAACATAAACTCCATTTCTAATAAATATTCTTCCTCCTCTTTGATAAAGTGCTTCTATTGCCTTTTGTATAACAACTGTAGCATCATAATCTTGGAAATCTATGTTTCCAGTTATCCCATTTAAAGCCTTAAAAAGTTCCCTTTCTTGAAAAATTATATAGTTAGCTAAAATATCTCCTCTTAATGTTGTAGGAGATAATCTTTGAGATAATAAAAACAATGTTCCTGCAGTAGCTATAGCTGCAGCTCCTAATCCTAATGTTTTTAGCCATTCCCTTTTTTCTTTATCTTTTATTTCGCTCATTTTAAAGTACAGTTACAGATTTAGCTAAATTTCTTGGTTTATCAGGATCAAGTCCTTTTAATACTGCAGTATAATATGCTAAAAGTTGTAAAGGTAAAATATATAAAATAGGTGTAATTATGCTATTCATTTTAGGCATTCCTATGAATATATTGCTTAAAGATCTTATTTCTTCATCATCTTCTTCTGCTAAAGCAATTATTTCTGCTCCTCTTGCTTTCATTTCCATTATATTTCCAATTATTTGTTTCCTTGTTTCATCCTTAGGAGCTATAAAAATAACTGGCACTCCTTCTTCTATCAAGCTTATTGGTCCATGCTTAGATTCTCCTGCAGGATAGGCTGTTGAAGGAATATATGCTATTTCCAAAAGCTTTAATCTTCCTTCCAAAGCTGTTCCATAATTTAATCCTCTAGCTAAAAAGAATACATGGTTTTTATTCATTATTTTCTTTGCTACTTCTTTTACTTCTTTGCTTTTTTCTTTTAAAATTTTTCCTGCTAAAATTGGTATTTCGCTAAGAGTTTCTTTCATTTCATCCATTTCATATTGTGAAATTTTTCCTCTTTTTTTAGCTAAATTCAAAGCTAAAAGTAAATGTATTATTAGCTGCGATGTATATGTTTTAGTAGCAGCTACACCTATTTCGGGTCCTGATTGTTGCAAAACATATGCTCTTGCTACTCTTGTTAAAGTTGAACCTATTACATTACAAATAGCTAATATTGTACATGCTCTTTTTCTTGCAAAATCTACTGCATTTAATACATCAGCTGTTTCTCCTGATTGAGAAACAAACAATATTGCTGTGTTAATATCTATTGAGGAGCCATAATTTTCTATGAATTCTGAAGCTATTACAGGAATTGTAGTAATTGTAGCAAGCTTTGAATAATAATATGAACCTACAACACATGAATGATATGAAGTTCCTGCCCCTACTAAAAATACCTTATTAGCTTTATCTATAAATTCTGAAATTAAATCTAAATAAATCTTTTGGGCATTTAAAGACCATCTCATAGATGTTTCCTGTTCCATTATCTCTTTTAGCATATAATGATCATAACCTTCCTTGCTTGCTTGCTCCAAGCTCCAATTTAAAATTATAGGCTTTCTATTAACCTTTGTTTTTCCTTCTAATTTGTATATTTCATAATCGTTAAGAGAAATTATTGCTATTTCGTTATCTTCTAAAGGGATGCATTCCTTAGTTTTATCTATAAAAGCTATAGTATCTGAGGAAGCAAAATTGAATTCTTTTCCTATTCCTAATAATAAAGGAGCACCGTTTCTTGCAAGGAAAATTTTATCTGGTTCATAAATTGTAATTACCGCAATAGCATATGAGCCTTGCAATCTTTTTATAGCTTGTATAAAAGCTTCTTTAAAATCTTTTGTTAGCTTGTAATATTCTTCAATTAAATGTACTATTACTTCTGTATCTGTTCTTGAGACAAATTTGTGGTTGAGCTGTTCAAGTTCCTGCTTTAATTCCAGAAAATTTTCTATTATTCCATTATGGACTATTGCTATGTTTTTAGTGCAATCTAAATGAGGATGGGCATTAATCTGTGAAGGAGCACCATGTGTTGCCCATCTTGTATGAGCTATACCAATGTTTCCTTTAAGATCATCAAAATTTAATCTTTGATGAATTTCATCTATTTTTCCTTTATCTTTTTTTAAGAAAATTTTATTATCATAAATTGTAGCAATTCCAGCTGAATCATAGCCTCCATATTCTAATCTTTTCAAACCAATTCTTAATAAAGGAGCAATATCACCATCTTTAATTATTCCAGCAAATATTCTACACATATTCTTTAATTTAGGTTAACACTATAAAAATTTGAAAACTGTATTTGAAATGTTGAACGATGTTTCTAAGCTTTTAAAATAATTTGATATTTGGAGTAAAAAAGAAAATTATTCTAATTTTTAAAACGTACAACATAGCATTAACTGGAAAACAAAATGAAATTATTCAGAATGTATAAATATGCAGGGGGTGGGATTTGAACCCACGAAGGCCTTAAGCCATAGGGTCCTAAGCCCTACCCCTTTGACCAGGCTAGGGAACCCCTGCTCCAATATAATATAATTAAATTTTGCCTAAAAATTTTAAAGAGAACCTTCTTCTGAAGATAATTTTTGACCTAAGAATGCATATATTCCTAATTTTAATACCTTTAAAGACAATGTAGCACATTTTATTCTTGAAGGACCTAAATAAGGATTTCCCATTTCTTCTAAAATATCTTCTTTCTTTAGTTTCTTTATTTCTTCTAAAGTTTTGCCTTTTACCAACTCAGATAAAATTGAAGCTGAAGCTTGACTTATTGCGCATCCTCTTCCAATGAATTTTATTTGTTCAATTCTCTTTTTCTCAGGATCTAATTTTATATAATATTCAACTTCATCACCGCATAAGGGATTTGAATCTTTTACTCTAATATCTGCATCTTCTATTTTACCATAATTTCTAGGATATTTATAATGTTCAAGAATTATCTCGTAATAAATATCGCTCATAGTTTTACTTTATACGAACAAATTTATATAAGTATTTTTCAATAAATGAAAACCCCGCTTTAAGATGGTAGTAAGTCAGATTTCTATAAAAATCTCTCCGTTAATTACTTCTACTTTATATGTTTTTAAGTTTCTTTCAGCAGGAGGATTCAATACTTGACCTGTCTCTATATTAAAAGAAGATAAGTGTAAAGGACATATTATTTCATTTTCTGTAAGTATTCCATAAGCTAAATCTGCTTTTTCATGTGTGCAATATCCTTCAAGAGCATATACCTTATTTCCAAGTTTAAAGAATATTATATGT
>Ga0079996_113270_pt1 | contig 50829 bp, 57 predicted proteins | sample PerSpoAPS_AMetaG_FD_69199 | JGI IMG/M metagenome (GOLD analysis project Ga0079996, IMG submission 69199) | Thermal spring microbial communities from Yellowstone National Park, Wyoming, USA - Perpetual Spouter A (PS_A) MetaG (SPADES assembly)... | ecosystem: Environmental > Aquatic > Thermal... | reverse complement strand
CTGACCACCCCCACTGCCCCCAAATGACAGATGAGAACCCAAATAGATAGGGAGGAACCAATGATCCGCCCGAAAGGAATGACGATCAAGATGACGACCTAAGGGCGGGAGAGGAGGTCAGGCCGCTGTCTGGGTTTTTAGAGAACTTGCTAAGCAGGCAGGATAGTATAAAAAGCTAGAGCAGGTCAGCGAATAGGTGTTGCCATTATGGATATGAATAGTGGTTTTAGGAGTAGCATGAGAACTATTACTATTGACATTATCAGGGGTACTCTAGCTGCTCTTAGAGTCCCATACATTGCTTTGGATGATGCGAGGGAGAGCACTATTCCTATCTCTATTATTAGGAAATCTACTAGGTTTACAACGGATAGATCTATCCCCTTTCCGGTTATCAGACCTATGATTGACTTTGGGACTGGCAGCCTGCCTACCTGGCTCATCATAGCCTCAATGTCAAGGTTGCTCTTAGCTATGAACGAGGAAGCACTTGTCATTATCCCCAGGGCTGCTGAGAGCACTATCACCAGTACTGCTGGCACAGCCATCATGATCCCGCTTGCCATCATGAGCCTTGCCCTTGTAGTCTTCACTATCACGAGGTATTCTGAGAAGAAGTAGCTCAATAGCTTCACCACCTCCTTAGACCTCTGCCCAGCAGCCTCTATCTGTGCAAGGACTAGCTGTACGAACCTCATTATCCACGATCCTGAGAACCAGCCAGCCTTGGAGAGGGGGTCTCCCTTCTGGAGGTATGCTGCCATCCTTTCTATGATTGCCATGAACTCCTTCGAGAACCTAGAGCCGCCAGCCCTCTTGGTCTCAACTATGAGGTATTCGAGGGCCTTCCCAACACTCCTAACCTCGACTAGGTCTGCTATTGCGTTTAGAAAGATCACTATGTTCTTCTCAACCTCCGCAGCCTCTTTATATGCCTTCCTGAAGTCCATGTACAGCCCTACTAGGAAGGGTATCACTATGGACATCGAGGCTATAGATGGTGGCTGTTTCAAGAAGAAGATCATTGCGATGGCAAGTATAGTGCCCACTATGAGCCCAGCTGCTGGGTATGCCCTCTCCATCTTGGGGAGCTTGTTTGGAAACGAAACGCTCAGCCTAGACGCTGTGGATCCGAAGAGGAAATACGCCAACGGGCCTCCGACCCCTAGGAGCATTATGATCATGGGCGTCACTGTCTCCGGGTTGAGGAGTATGCCTATGATGAGGGGGAGTATGGGGAAGGCTAGTGCTGTTATGAACATTGTAAGGGTTGTGTTGAGCGCAGCCCCTAGTCCTTCAAGCCTCCTCTTAAGTACTTCGAGGGACTCTGACACGGATCTTATTGCGAAGTCCTTGAGAGGTGTTCCTATTGATAGCTGGTTCACATAGCCCCTCATATAAGATCTCATGCTCTCTGAGGGACAGTAGGTTATGTAGCGGTCAATTGCTGAGAGCGGGGTTAGCCCCATTATCCTTATATATCTAAGGAGTATGAACGCTTCCTTCTCAAGGGCTGGCAGCAGCTCTGATGCCTTCGCCCCAGAGGTCTTTGTGAAGCTCTCGAAGATCTTCTCTATATCCCTGACACCGTTTATGATCATGACAGCGGAGAAGATGGTGAAGAAGGGGTAGACCTTCTCAAGCCTAGACCTCCTGGAGGATATAGCCATAGATACTGAAAGCCTTAGTAGGAGGAACGGGATTACTGGCAGGGCTAAGGCTAGGGGAGCTATGGCATATGCTGAGGGCGATGTCATGAGGATCAAAACATATATTGTTGGAGATGCTGAGAGGAGGAGTATCGAGTAGGATAGATATTTTGCTGCGTAGAACACAGGGTCTACAGAGAGCCCAGCACTCTCGATCCCCTCACTTATCATTTTTCCAACCCTCTCAGCAAGCCTGTAGAGACCCCTATACCTAGAGAAGTTCCTGTAGATCCTTAGGAGCCCCCTGCCACCTGTGAACCTCACCTCTAGGGGGCCTGGGGACATGAAGAGGCCGAATACCATCGTGAACACGAGGATCAGGGAGAATATGAGTGATATAGACAGAACAGGGTTTCTTGTAATGGCAAGCGCTGCTGCAGACATGACGAAGGAGACTATGGTTAGTATGTTGTCGACAACCCTCTCCTTAAGCTCTTTGAAGCTGTATGGGGCTGCACTCTTTCTAACGGTCTTCTTGAGGAGGGAGAACCCCCTAGATATGGCTGATTCGACCATAGGTGCATCCAATGTGAATTCAAGCCTGGGGGAGATGGCTGCAAGGCTAGCCGCTACCGCTATCCCATGGACTGGGTAGTAGTATAGTAGCCCAGTGTAGTATGACATCATTGCGGCTGCTATGTAGAGCCCCATGTGGATCAGGTTTGCATGTGGAGCCATGAATATCAGGATCAGGGGTGAGGCTACCATAGCTGATAGGCCGACCTCAAGCATCACATAGTCAGCCCTGCGGTAGAGACCAGAAAGAGCTACAGCCTCTATCACCAATATTGCGATAAGCTGGAGGAGGATCGCACTTCTCTGGTACATATATTTTCTAGACCAGAAGCCCTTGATCAGCATGAATACATGTCTCGGTGTTATCCTCGGCAGCCTATGCCTAGCCTTCTTAGTGGACACCTGCATGGTATCTCCAAAATCATGCTGGGCTATGAAAAGCGGAAGCTATTAGCAGCACCACATATGGATGGGGATCTCGATGAGCTCCCAGGTGCAGGCACAGAACCAGAGCCAGAGCCAGAAGAATATCATCAAGCTGCAGAAGAGGCTTGAGATGATAAGGGATCTAGCATCCTCAGTATCGAACCCTGCGGTGGCTAGGGCAGAGCTCTCAGCAATTATGGCTGACCCCACTACATACTCAGCTGCTATACTCAATATACATCTACACCAGACTCTGAACGAGATAGTGGCGATAATGAATAAAAAAGCGCTTGAGAGACAAGAGGAGATCGCTAGGCAGAGACAACAACAGATTAGGACTCCAACCCCTGTCCACACTCCGTAGGGGCGGAGCCCTCTAAGATCTTTTTAACAGTGAATATTCTCCCCTCACACTCTATGTAGCCCAGCCCCCTCCCCCTCAACCTCTCCCCAGAAGGCACTATCTCAGCAACTGCGTAGACACCGCCGCACTCAACATAGGCAACAAGCCTGCCACCCTCCCTTGATACAGATATAGATGGGGCCCCGCATCCTGGGGAGCTGAGCACCTCGAAGAACTCGTCCGGGAACGAGTGGGCCCCGCCCCCGCCTAGCCCCAGCTTCCTACATATTTCGAAGAAGAGCTCGTTCAGGGCTGCGAGCGCAGCGACACTCATATATATCCCCTGCCACCACACCTAGGGCATGCCCCGCTGCCGTGGCACCTGATGCAGTATAGCTCCTCATAGCCGCTGCCACCACACCTTGGGCATCTCTCGAAGCCCCCTCCTGCAACTCTTACCTGTCCGTAGCCTCCGCAGTATCTACACCTAACACGCTCCCACCTCCTCCCATTGCACGATGGGCAGTAGCCGCTACCGCCGCAGGCTGGGCATACAGTCCTCCAAGAACCCCATTGCCCTGAGCTTTGACCCCATGGCCAATTCCACCAGGACATCCACATCCCCAGACAATATTGTTTGTATTAGAAGATTTATATAGATCTTTCCTATAGGAGTCTTTCAACAAGCTTAGGGATCGAGGCTAGCTCTCCCTCACGCACTATTCGGAGATCCGAGGATATCCTCCCCATCTTGAGATCTGTTTCATAGTATGTGGAGAACGAGTCGTAGTACCTTCCATCTAGGAAGACCATCACATGCCTCTTCCCCCCACTCCTGTTACACCTATACGAAGCCTGGAGGTTGGAAGCCTGGGCAAGCTCATATGAATACGCAGTGTCAAGCCCATCAGCAGACAGGGGTGTGAGGGCTGGGTGCTCCGGATCCCTGTAGAACCTCTGGAACATAGATACCACCACATCGGCCTCTGGAAGACTGACACCCCTGTAGAACCTGCCCCCAACAGTTATGATCACAACACCAGAGTAGCCTTGAGGGATACCCCTCACCGCTGGGTCTTGATCCGAGATCACCGGCATCCCAAACCTCCTAAGCTCCGATGCAAGGGCATCTGTAGCCTCTTTGTTCTTTGAAACCACCGCACAGATCCCCCCAGCCTGGGTCGGCGGGGTACACACACCAAGTATTATCGAGGCTATCTTCTTCAGCCCCCTCCTCATCTCAAGCCACGGGATGACACCGCTATATATTATGAATATGTCCTCCCTCTCAGGTGTGGTTGTGTATGTGTAGTCATCATAGCCCCCTACCTCGGATAGGATCGTCTTGAGCGATGGGGGGAGGGTGGCTGAGAGGAGCATATACCTCATGGCAGCCAGTGCATGCCCAGCCTTGACGTAGTATTTCCCCCCAACCTTCTCGAAGATCCTAGATATCCTCCTCCATATGATGGGATCATGCCTGTAGGGCTCAACCTCCTCCGGTGGGACAGGCTCCAGAGCCTTCAACACAAAGTCCTCAGCCTCGTCCACAACAAGGTAGGCTGGGGATCTCGATATAGCCTCGACCACATACTTAGCGATAAAGGATAGTCTGTGGGTTGTTATGAGAACCCCACTGGCATATGCAGAGGAGGCCACCCTCCTCACATGGTCTATATAGATGCAGGAACCGCTCCTCAAGTGGATCGAGAGGGCCTCGTAGTAGCTGTAGTCCTTCGCCAGGTCAGCCGAGAGGTCTTGACACACCTCATCATGGGCCCTCAACACAGGGGGATCCCAACCCGAAAGAGCCCTGTACATTGTTGCAACGCTATCCCTGAGGATCCTGAGGGGCTCAGAGATAATGACTATCGGGCCAGGCTTCGACAATGCAACATCAACCACAGCCCTGGTCTTCCCAACCCCAAAGAAACCAACCACAGCTGCTGGAGAGAGGGTAGAGACTAGGTTCTTAATAGTGTTATACAAAACAGCCCCGAAAATAATGCTATAAAAAGGGATTCCAGCTACAAAAAAAGAACTATATCTAGCTCAGGGTGAACCTAGTGCTCTGGTCGTTTGTCAGGCTGGGGTTGGTCTGATCCACCGCATAGACTGTCACTAGTAGTGGGGTGCCCCTGTAGAACCCAGTTCCTGTGAGGACTATAGTTATTGTTGCGCTTGTCCCCGGCTGAACCACCAAGGTACCTCCAGGTCTAGTGGTTGGTGGTGTTGTCCCATAGGTGACCGCAGTCGTTGGTATGCTGCTAGGCTGTACAGCAGATATGGTAGCCGTGCCTGGGGCTCCAGCACCTCCTGGGGATATCCAGACCCCCTGAACCTGGACTGGCTTAGACCCTGTGTTCTGTATTGATATCGTTATCACAGCCCTAGATCCGTCTGTGCTCCCACTGCCAGTTACTCCTAGCCCGTAGCTCACACCTCCAGCTCCACTCAGAGCAGGCATCACGAGGAACCACACCACCAGCCCTGCAACTACAGCTATCACTAGCAGGATTATTGCCTGCATCACTTCGCTAATACCAAGCCTAGCTCTTCTACTTGATAGCAGGGCTCTTCCAGATCTTATCGTTACCCTCACCATGTCTGGGTCCAGATATTAAGCCCACCGGTGTTAAGCTTTTCAATTCTAGATCTTGAATGTTGCAGACGCCGTGAAACTCCCGGATCCATATTTGAAGACTATATTTATAACCCCCTCTCCCCCGCTCTGGATAGTCCCCGAGGATCTCAGGATCACAGGCACAACTATCGAGGAACTTGGTATGGGGCCGCTGCAGAGCTCTGCCACTATTGATCCGCAGTTGATGGCTGGGGTCAGTTGGTACTGGGTGCCAGATACTGTGTAGACACCCCTGATCTCAGAGATATACACAGACCCATGGGCAGGCGCATATATCTGGACTGAAATCATGAGCACAACTAGGTTGCCGACGTAGGAGGCGGATGTGACCTGGGCAGATGCTCTGGGCTCATATGGGGTTACAATTGGTATAAGCGGGAGGTAGATCGATGCGAATACAGCCACAAGAATCCCTGCTGCAGCTGCTAGGAAGAGAGAGGCTATGACCTGGGATATCGCCCTCATCAAACAGGCTCTCCAAAAATATGTGGAGAGGTTATAAGGGCTAAATAGCTATGGCCAGAGACCGAGAGGCTTCAGTAGCCAGGCAAGGAGTCTCAGGGCTATCGGGCCCTGATCTGCTACCACGGTGATCTGGCAGACATCCCCGGTCTGCTGCGGTGGTGTAATGATTATTGCCCTGTCTATGCCGAAGAGGAATAGTGCCCAGAAGAGGAGTGGTGCCACCATCACCGAGAAGCTCTGCAGGAGGAACACGCCTCTCAGGACTTCTGCAACACCTCCTATGAAGAGCCCTAGCACTCCAAACAACGCTAGTATGATGTATATGAATATCCCCAGCAGGCTAGCGAAAATCATCACGGATTTTAGGGTGTTCACAGTAGTCTGGTCGCACTGGAAATTTATCTGGGCTGTGGCAGCGGAGATTACGATGAAGGAGAGCATGAAGAGTATTGGCAGTACTCTGATCTCGAATCCACCTGCATACCCCGACTCCATTATCTTCCTAGCTATCCTCCTACCCAGTATCAGCATTATAGCTGCTACCACTATGGATGTTACCGCTATGACTGATGCGAGCACCCCACCAACACCAGGGATCTGGTAGATCATGGCGGATATGGCAAGCCCAGCTGCGAGAAAGCCTATGCTAACAGCTAGCACAATTATCCTAAATCTATTCACAGCCCTCTCCACACTCACATCTATCCCCATAGTATGTGCTTGAATATGTTTAGCGTCTCATGGAACCTCAAATATTGGTGATATAGAGTGGATCAGTGATCTCGTGCTGGCATCCACAACCCCTACAAGCCATACAGAGGGATCTGAATATGTATAGCCCCCTGAAAGCCCCACAAATACTGAGAAGTCCACCCTATAGCTGCCCTGGGACGATGTTATAGCCCTACACCACCCACCGCTATCCACATCACTTGCAACGGTTAGTAGCATCGGAGCCTGGCCTGAGAATGCCGGGACTAGAACGCAGACCAAGAGTGGTGATGGGTAGTCTGTGGGGAGGACGACGCTTGCCACGACCCTGACTATGTGCCCGTACAGCCCATACTGATATGCCCCCCTCACCAGAAGTATGAGCTTAGCAGCTGCAACCTGGGGTGGTGATACCTTCGATGCTGAGGAGACTATAGAGGCTATTATGGGGGCTGCTATGGCTGCCATTATAACTGCTATGAGGAGGAGACCTAGAGCCACAACGACCTGGGATGCCACTACAGCATCACCCTCGTGTTCTGCGATATCGGGTTTCCATTAGGGCCGCAGGCTACGAATACGAGGTTCAATTGTATCCCCTTCTGCCACCCTGATCCGATAATCTGAATCGATGCCTCGATGTATTGGCCAGGGTAGAGTATCTTGGAGCCGCATTGGGAGCCCGGGGTGTTGGTCGAGACAACATATATAGATGGGTCTGAGGACTGGTACCAGCTGATCTGTGGAGGGGGTGAAGAAGACGAAGGCACGACGTATAGGTAGCCTACGTAGATCGGCGTGTCCCCCACATTCTTAACCCTAATAGTTATCGCCGCAGCATAGCCCTGAGGGGTTCCAGATGCGGCGGCCTCGAAGTAGAATGCAGAGCCAGACGTCAGATATATCGACGATGCCATGATCATATAGGCTATAGCAAACGCAACAACTGTGAGCGACACAATGATCAGTGCTATAAAAGCCTCAGAAACACCCCTCAGCCTCACCTATATCTACACCTCGTAAGCATCTCACTTAGAACCTCCCTGGGGAGGATACCGGAGAAGGAGGAGCTGCCACACCTACGCCTGCCAGCCCTGCAGAGCTCCTCCTCGACTACAGAGAATATCAGGCTGTCCAGGAGTTTGAACGGATCCTCTGATGAGAACCTCCTAGCCAGGGCTTTGACCTCCTCTTCGCTGTAGAGGCTTCTAAGGAGTTCGACCGCCTGCTCAGGGCTGCCGCCCCTAGAAAGCACCATCTTAGCCTCTTCCACAACCCTCTTAAGGTCTAGGAGTATGTATACCCCGCACCCAACATGGATTATCTGCTTGCCAGGGCTCCCCGGCTTCGAGAGCTGCTCAAGTATCTCCCTAGCCATCTTCGCCGAAACCCCGATCTTTTCGGTCTTCTTCAGGTTATCCACAATCTTCATAGCTGTGGTCTCGGATATCGCCTTGTTCTCCTCTATATATCTGATTATCTCCTGATAGACCCTCTCCCTAGGCCTGAGAACTACACCCAACTACCCCCACCATGGCCCTCAAAATATATGACTCCCAAATAATTGGGAGGCTATCTAGACCCTTCATAGCTCAGGTATATCAGGATCGGGAGCTGGACACTCATCTGAACCTTCTTCTCCTGACCCCTGGTTGGCGTCTGATCTATGAACACCTGGCCAACAAGCAATATTCCCGAGAAGCTCTGGAATATCGCCTTCTTCCCCTGGAACTTGAGCAGGAACTCGGGGGTGAACATATATATTATTGGTGGTGGATCGCCTGCAACTGCCTTCTGATACACAGTATATGTCTCCACAACCCCGGGCTCTGCTGGTGGTATTTGGAGCCCCGTGTCGATCCTCTCTATCTTTAGCCCGGGCCCTATGTCGCTAACAATGATCACAACGCCGAAAAATACGCCGGAGTATAGCCCGGTCTCGGAGCGCCTCACAATATACATTATCTCCTGGTAGTTGTCTTTGATCATTGCCTTTGTACACTTGGCATCTATGTTCGATGAGAAGTCCGAGTATATCATCCTTATGTTTGGAGGCCACTGACCCCCTAGGTAGGGCATCGGAACAGCATCTCCCGCCGAGTTCCCGAAGTATATATCCACGGCTATTGGTAGCTCGACGCCCGAGGGGTAGTAGCTGTAGTATGCATAAGAGGATGGGGCTGCGAAGCATGCCAGGACAGACCTCACATATAGGGTTACAACTCTCCCATTTGGAAGCTGCTTCTGCACAGTCCCAGCGTCGATATCCTCTTTTGTGATCACAAACACGTTCCCCACTCTCTGGAGCGGGAACCTATAGCTGCCCGAGTTCTCTGTTACCAATGATAGGAAGCCGTCTACCTGGAGCGCCCTCCCAAGGGATGAACATGTTGTCGATGCTGTATATACCCCGTTATAGTCCGCCCCATACAGCCTCACCGTCTGGTACCACTTCTCGCCACTGGATAGGATCCTCTGGCCCAGGTATATCTTAGTCCTATAGTATGTGTCTCCCCCTTGGCACCCTGCTGAGAGCTCTAGATATGAGGATTTGATCCTAACAGGCTCTGACCCGGTATTCACAACGCTAATGGCATAGGTATATGGATCCGCAGCGTAGACTGATCCTGTGAGCTGCTCCCTGGAGAGCCTCGAAGCATAGTACGCAGCCTCCAGGATCCCTGTGCCGACATGGGATAGGAAGGCCAGGATCGATATCGAGAAGACGGCTAGCACCAGCAGAGAAGCGGCGGAGACGAGAACCTGGCTCAATGGCGGCACCAGATATATCCATAGCGGGGAAAAGCTTTTCAAAGGAAGAAGTTTAATCTGGGATATCCATGGCAGGTATAAGGCTTGCAGCATCAGCCATAATAGTTGCCCTGGCAGTCGCAGGCATAGCCTCCGCTATAGCGATATCTGTGTACTACCTCTCCCTCTACCCAACCCAATATACATCCATAGAGAGGTTCCCCGGGCCCGATGCGATATCCGTCTCGGTCTTGGGCTCTTCAGGGGATGTGCTGGTAATAAACAGGGCTGGATACCCCTTCCAAGCAGCGATAATGGTCTATGCGTCTAACGGAACCACAGGCTCATACTACGGCAGGATCGTCAGGATACCCCCAGGGGAGAACACAATAACCATAACAGACCTTGTACCACCAGGCCTCAAGCCGGATTTCACAAAGAGCTATATGATCGTGGGCAGGCTCGCAATACCAATATCCAAGGGGATCAGAAGCCAGGAAGCCGGAGGGGGGCAGGCTACAGAGCAGCAGTATAGCTTCTCATCATATAGGTTCGGATCTGCAGGGAGTGGTGCGGTGAAGATCTCTCAGTACTGGGACAGCCTATACCTAAGCAACCCCCAGTACACAGTTGAGGGAAGCTATCCAAGAAGGACGAGCTACTGCGATCAGATAACCAGAGAGATAACCAAGAGAACCGGGGAAAGAGCAGCTGGCATGCTATATGGATCTCGCTGTGGTTGGTGCTGTGCAGCGTGGGAAGCAACCACATGTTGCTGGTCATGGGGAGGATTTGAGTATTGTTATACCTGCTACTACTGCGTATCACCAGGAGAAACGCCTTACTCATACGAAGTTGGCCCTGACAGTGTTGTGCCTGCGGTGAGTGACTATAGAGATTACTTCTGCACAAACTATTACTACGGATACTATGAAGATGTGTTAGCATATTTAAGAGGATCATATAGACAGCAGGATATAGCCATAGCAGTTATAAGGGGTGCGGAGTGGGGGCAGAGGGATGAGAGGAGGGGGTATCAATATCCCTCAATAGATAGCAGATCCTACTTGGTCGTCACAGGAGATATAATACCGGTAGAAAATACCAGGTATACCTGGGAGTGGTGGAACTACTGGGTAAGGGGCAGCATAGTTAGCTATACAGTGGCTTTTGGGGGATGTCCGAACTGCGCCTCAATAGATAGAACTGCGACCATATATGAGGAGTATTCAAAGAAAATAGCATCGGAGATCAGGTATGGATGTGAAGGCTATAACTATGGCGCAACTGACTGTAAGAGGGTGATGAGGATCGATGATATGGGGTCTAACATCTCATACATATTCTACCCCACACCCGATGGAAGAGCAGAAGGTGAGGTGAACATCACGATCAAAGCTCGGATCACACTTGAAAACGATCCACAAGCAATTGGTAGTAATATAAGGATACCTCTATCACTAGGATTTGATATCGTAGGCGGAAGAGCCATCTATGAAGTATCGCTTCCAAAGCTTCCGAGACCACCACTGCTATATGGCGGTGGCTCGATAGCGATATACCCATCATCAATCACAGCATATATAAATAATAAGAGGGTGGACATCTATTTCAACATATGGAGCAGCGATCTCAACAAGGGCTATGTATCGCTGAGCCCGGTCTCCCTGGCACAGGGGAACATAGAGACATACACAGGATCAATAAACCTGGGAACATCCTCTCTAAGAATGAATACCGTTATTGATGTATCACGTAATGAGATAACCACATGTGGGCCAACATATGTTTGTGAATATAGATGCTGGTGGTGGTGCTGGTACAGCTGCTGGTGGGCAACAACATGCACATCTACCGCTAATATTGAGATCAACATCACCCTCAAAATAATCATAACCCCGATTGCGGAACTGAGATCACAGTAGAATTTTCACCCCTAATTTTTTAATATATTTAGTGGGGGATGTGGTTGAGTGTGTTAGATGCTTTATCCCAGGTCTATGCAGCTCAGTGTAAGGTTATGAAGGGAGCCCAGTATCTGCTTGCGCTGCCATACTATATGAACAACCTGTGGGAGCAGATATATCTGAGAGGTTTGAAGAATCTCAGCATGCTCGTAGTAGTCCCAAATATCCCAGGTGATGCACCTAAAATACTAAAGCTTACCGAGGGCAGAATACCCCTTAGAAGGACTATAAGGGCTATTAAGAGGAGGAACGCAACAACATACTATATAACACTACCTGAGATGATGAACGAGATATGGGAGTACATATACAAAAATGATATAAGGCTAGACCTAATAGTGTTTTTAAAACAATGAAATTTAAGATCTACAACTGTATTAGGCGAATTTTCCTCACAGCGTACACTTGACCCGAGAGCTCATGGTGAACATGGGCACTCAGGGGATTGAGCCTGCTAAGCCGGTGGGGGAAACCCCGCGCGGGTTCAAATCCCGCCCCCGGCGCCACAGCTATTGATTCTTGTTTATAAATAAGTGATCCTCGGGATCTATTTCCGATCCGTTTGGATCGATCTGTTGTTTCTCGTGTCCTTCCGATCCCTCGTGCAGATCGGAAGGATTTTCTGTTTGAATATATGTATAAATATCCCTATGAAGATGTCTCCATGATGTGGCTCGATAATATAGATATCAAATCCCTGGGTGATAGTACATGGATTTTGATCCTCCAGAGGCTGAGGGAGGGGCTGGGGTATGTGGGTGCCTATAGGGCTCTTGGAATCTCGGACTCATCCCTATCAAGATACCTAAGAGGGGAGAGGAGAACACCTGGCGAAGTGGTTAGAAGAGCCCTCCAACACCTTGGGGAGGAGGAGTTTAGACAGATCGTGCAGGGGGAGGAGAGGCTGAGGGCTCTGGGCATAGTGAGGAAAGAAGGATCCATAGACTATGGGTTAGCCTACAGCTGATAGCCCTAGCATCTAGGGTTAGGGTTCACACACTTGTAAGTTCTAGGTTCTGTTTTTAATATGATTTGCTAGACTGGGGGTGTTTCGTAGTTGATTGCTAGGGGTTAGATTTATAAGCATTGTTTTAATTATTGTTATGGGGTCAGGCTCGGGAGGAGCTCGTGCCGTTAGCCCCGATGCCCTATGAACCCACTCTCGAGGTAGTAGTGCTACCCCTGAAGGAGTGAATGAGGAGAAAGTCTCTAGATGTGACGAAAATTAATGAGAATGAGCATCTAGAGACAAACGGTGTATTTCCTAAACCTATTTCTTATTTGCTAGCTCTACTTAGGTGATACGATTCTAAGCACTATTGCTATGATTATGACTAGCCAGCCTATGGCTATGATAACCCCCAGGATCTTTCTGAATGCTGAGACTAGTACTAGTAAGAGATATATTGCTGTTAATGATATCAGCAATGTTAAGGCAGATCCGTATTCTCTTGCTATATCAGGGTTGTCCTTTATTATCGTCTGCTGGAGAATAGTTGTTATTATATTCACTAGCCAGTTGTAGATCGTTAAAAGCCCATTCACAATCATATCAGATGTGCTTCCAGCCCCGGCGCTGCTCACAATCCCACCGATAATATATAGCTCAACCCCCTAATATGAAACACCTCAATTCCATGCCACGGCTATGCTATGTTAAAAACTCTAGACCAGAAGATTCTATACTACGCCCACCTTTAGCTGTTTTGGGTTTCATATCTCTATTTATAAGGGTTGATATATAGTCTTTTTATGGAGCGATTTTGCTGAAGATCCTTGAGCTTGTGAGAACATACTCTGTACCTATCAGGGATGATAGGGTTAGGGGGCTGATAACATGGTATGTCAAGACTCTACAGAATGCTATAGATATGATCTGGGATAATATCGAGTGGAAATACAGCTTCCCAGAGCTTGTTAGAAAAGGTAAAAAGCTGGTTGTAATCAGAGGTTCGAATGTGAGGATCCCAATAATTCCGAGAGACAGGGTTTTTAAGAAACGCCTCAGAGATATGCTTATGAAGGATAATCCCTACGCTGCTCATTGGGTTGATGCTGTTATCAGAACAGCCTACTCGATTATGGAGAATCGGAGGAAGAGATATCTAAGGGGTAGGGCTAGGAAGGTAAAGCAGAGGATTAGGAGGAGATTCGCTAGATGCAAGACAACGCTTATAAAGATAGATTATCAGGCTAAGACCATAAGAATAACTCTAAAACAAGGAGAATATCTCTATGTATCGTGGAGATCGACGTGGTTTGAGAGAAGGGTTAGGGGATGGGGTGTTGGCGAGGTTATAATCAAGGACGATAGAGTGGTTATCCCTTTCAAGAGCTCTAAGGAGATCAAGGTTAGAAGGTTTATTGGATGGGATAGCAATGAGCTTTCATTGGACGGCTACGAGCCCAGCATAGGATTTATACATGTAGATCTAAAGCCTCTCCAGAGCATTAAGATCACCTATGAGCGTAAAAAGGTTATAGCACAGAGGAAGGGTAGAAGAGAATTATATGAGAAGTATGTTAGAAGAGAGAGGAATAGGGAAAAAGACTTTATAAACAAGCTCTCAGCAGGCTTGAGAATGCTATTCCAAAACACTATTCATGTCTTCGAGGATCTTGATAAGGAGGATCTCGTGTCTAGGAAAAGGGCTAAGAATAGGAGGAAGAGGAACTATAGAACACCTTGGAAAAGAATACATAAGAGGATATCAGAGGTAGCTTTAACAGCTCATGTGGATCCGAGGAACACATCTAGAGAGTGCCCCAGATGCGGGTATGTTGTGGAGACCCAAGAGGGGCAGATCTTCGAATGCCCAAGATGCGGATTAAAGATGAGTAGGCATAGGGTTGCATCTATAAACATTAGGAGGAGATATCTAGAAGGCAAGAGGAGAGGGAAGAGGAGAGCCAGGATGCGGGGGCATCCCCACAGCAATGAACCTGAGGAAACTATGATGGTGGAGCTGTGGGTTGGGGTCACCCCGAGCGGGTGGAGCCCTGTGATATGGATCCCGATGAAATGGGATCCTGAGGGCGATGAAACCAAGGGAAGAGGGCTTGATATCAAGCTATATCAAGCCCAATGAAACCCGAACCCCTCAAGATATGGGGGCGTGTATACATTTATGGCTACGAGCCATATTCTTAGACACAATGTCTATTAAGCTTCTCAACATATATTACTATGGCGGTCTCTGTAGAGATGATGTGTGTGGCGGTCTCTGAGCAGTGATGTCTTAGGAGCTCGCTGAACCCCCTATAACACCCCTTTCAATATTATAGAAGGTGAGCCTAGATAGCAGGTGACAGAGGTCTGGAGGAGGTTAGGAAGATCTTATCCAGCTCTAAAGCCCTATTCATAGACCTAGACATGACCCTTGTAGATACATCGCAAGAGCTTATAATAGCTATCTCCAACGTGTGGAGTGAATATGGATGGAATATAGATATAGATACAGATCCTAGGGCTTTCATGAAGATATATTATAAGGAGAGGCTACCCAGACCAAGCGATCCCATGGCCAGATGGTACTTCTGGAAAGCCGTTTGGATGAAATACCTCGAGAATAGAAGATATGGAAGGCCAATGCCATGCTCAAATACCCTGCTCACAACATCCTCGGGAAGATATATAACGGCAATCGTGACTGGGAGGGAGGTGAGGGCTGAGATGTTTATGGAAGAGCTCCAGAGCTATGGCTTTCCAACCGGGCTTATCAGGGTATATTCAACAGGAGATCTATGGCCGGGAGCTACGAAAAGAGATCTATATGAGTATCTAGCAAACATATACAGAGGACTAGGTGTTTCCAGGGAGGAGGTGGTGGTTATAAGCGACTCGCCTAGGGATATAAGATTTATTAGGGAGACGGGCTTCAAGGCTGTGGGCTATATACCCTTCAAAGATCCCGAGGTGGTCTCTATGATAACATCTGAATCTCTAGGAATAGCGATCGACTCTCTATGCATAGACCGAATATTATGATTCAAATAAAAAATAGAGATTGGGTAAAAAGATAAACATGAACAAAAATAGCCGGCTTGGAAGAGATCTCTATAGCTCCTGTGTTCTATTAGCATATCCGATGGAGTATTTCTTGGGTTTGAGGACCTCTATTATATACTCCATAGCCCTCCAGGGATCCGAATGATCACCGCATGTATATACATCAACCGTTGCATAGGAGTACTCAACCCATGTGTGTATAGATATATGGCTCTCCGTTATAAGAGCTATAACAGAGACACCGCCTTTCCTCCCACCGAAGCTCCATGACTTAACCTCTACCAAGTGCATGTTGGCTTTTTCAGCTGCTTCAACAACTAGTTTTCTAAGCATCTCCTCGTTAGATATATATCTTGGGTCTGGATCGTATAGGTTGGCATATACATGCTTCCCAATGATCCTCGAATCCTTATCCTCAAGTACTAGGCCTTGTATAAACCGGGTACTTCTATTTTCTTCCCCAGAGCTATCCCCCATCTTTGACCATTTACCCTCCTTTTCCAATTTTATTAAAAACATTAGGTGGAATTTAAGCATAACGGAGAGTTTCTATGGATATCTAGAATGTGGAGGGAAATACCCCCGCCAATCCAACTTCGATCTTTAAGAAAATATGTCTTCAGCTATAACAATGATTAGATTCTATCTAACTGGACACTAAGGCTTCTAATATATATCAGATTAGTAGTAGAGATCCTAGCCATTATAACTATAAGCCTCACCTTTTAGGGCGGGGATGGAGATTTATAAGCTCTATATACTCTGGTATTCTCGATTATGATAGCGGTATATGTGAACATCGGGGTCATCCTCTAGCTATACATAATATGTATGATAGATACGTAAGATTAAACCTGCGTCTCTGATGCTAGGGTAATGAGCTGGAGACCTCGGCAAAAAGATCTTCTATAGAACTTAGAGAGAGGGGTCAGCTCTTCCAGAATCTCATGACTATAAATGGGTGGGACCTTGCTCTTCTGATATGGTGTTAGATCCTGGTTTTCCTAAGATCCTTTGGCAAATGTTGTGGATGTTTAAATGTTGTGTTAAACTATAGAGCTGGGATGTATTTAGTTGGATGCTATAGCTGGTAGTGAGGCCGAGCTGAGGGATGTATATGCGGTGAGGACTAGGCTTGAGGAGCTCGGATTTGATGTAAGGCTCTACAGTGTAGATGTTGTTTCGTGGTTCCATGGCAAATGCTATGTTAATGGTATCAAATGTGTCCCTATCCCTCCGACTGTGGGTGGAGATGTTGAGGGGGTTTTAACCGGGGATATAGAGAGTTGCGGCGATAAGATCCTGATCTCTTCTACAACAAGTTTTCCAGATAATATATGGAATATCTATAACATGGCCCTTGAAAGGGGTGCCAAGGCAGTTATATTTTATGACTACTATCCAGGCAGATTTAGAAAGATAGTTGTGAGCGGTGTGTGGAGCTATGGATATAACCATAGATCTAGCCCAGAGATACCGGCTGTTCATATAAGGCTTGAGGATGGTGTGAGGCTTATTAGAAGGATGGTTGGTAAGAGGATACAGATTAGCTTAGCTGCTGAGATCAAACCCTCCAGAGGCATATCGGTGGAAGGCTTGATAGGCGGTAAAAAGCAGGGTTCTATCTTGGTTGCTGCCCACCACGATAGGTGGTTCAACAGCTATAGAGACAACATGATCTCTGTGAAAACCCTCCTAGAGATAGCTTTCCAAACATCTAAAACAGGTAGGGCTTTACACGATATAAGGCTTGTAAGCTTTACCGCAGAGGAGTTTGGAGATCCTAACATGTCTGCCTGGTACTGGGGCTATGGATCCAGAATATATGCTAGAGAGATAGATGCTGGGGAAATCCTATTGGCAATAGTTATAGATACAGCTTTTAGAAAGCCTATAAGGGTTTCAACAACATCTCCAGACCACCTCACAGCCCTTCTCGAAAGCGTTCCACTTGATGCTAAGCTAGAAGGGTATGGACACCCATATACAGACGCCCCATCCCTCTGGATGGCAGGAATTCCAACGATAACCCTCCACAACCTAGAAGATCTCTACCCAATATACCATACAGATCTAGACATTGAGGATCAGCAGCCTGGGTTTACCAAGATCCTAGGGAGAGAGCTCTATATAGGGCTTAAAAACTTGGAGCCCACAGCTGTCAAGGGAGAGAGGATCCTAAGGGATCTGAGGGAAAGGATTCCCTACGAGATCTTCAGAGAGATAGAGAGGAGCCTCAACAAGAACAAAGCATATGAGCTGATTAGATGCATAAACAAGCATACAATGAAACCCATATACTTCGGAAGCTATAGAGAGCTATATAGAGACATGCAGGTAGACCCATTCCCCTATTCAATAGCATATAGAGCATCCCTAGAAAGGGCCCGCGAAGAAATAAGGATCCCAGGGGAGGAGCTAGTGCTATACTCGGGTGAGGGTGAGAAGGAGTCAGGAGAAATATATAGGGTTTTGAAGGCCGCGGCAGATGAGATAGTATCATGTGTAAACGGTTAATATAAAGATCCAAGCTCTCTAGATATGAAAACATAGATCCTATGATCTGTTATTGGAGAGCTATCCAGGTTTATCTAGGCTTTTAAATTCTCTTCTACAAAACTATTTCTGGCGATATATTTGAAGGCTAGGATAAAGCCTCCTAGGATAAAGCCTGGGTCTAAGATCTATCTCGTCGCACCCTCAAGCTACCCAGTATATCCTAATATGAATCTCAGCCTTGGCATAGAGATCCTTAGGAAGCTGGGTTTCAGCGTCGTAGTTGGGGAAAGTGTCAAATATGCTATGAGGAGGTGGTATCTATCAGCCCCTGACGAAGTGAGGGCTAGAGATATTATTGAGGGGTTTAAGAAGGACGATGTTGGGGCTATATGGTGTGTTAGGGGAGGCGCGGGCGGTCTGAGACTATTGGATCTGATAGACTATGATGTGATCGAGAGGAATCCCAAGCCCTTCATAGGTTTCAGCGATGTTACTAGCCTTCAAAACGCCCTATACTCAAAGATAGGGCTTGTAAGTATACATGGCGAGATGATAGCCACAACCCCCAAGCTAGGTGATGAGATAGGTATGAGGAGGTATCAGAAAAACCTAGAGATGGCGATAAAGATCCTCATGGGAGAGGTGCTCGAGTTAGCACCGCCGGAAGACGGGCCATTCCCAAAAACTATAAATCCTGGGAAAGCCTCTGGAGAGATTGTCGGTGGAAACCTAATCATATTTACACTTCTACAGGGTACGAGATATGCTGTGAACACAGAGAGGAAAATACTATTTATAGAGGATATAAGGGAGGATGCGTGGAGAGTGGATAACTTCCTCACGACGCTAGCCTACGGAGGCCATCTACAGAGAGCATCTGGAATCATATTCGGCGAGTTCCCAGAACCAGAGGTGAGGGCTCCAACGCCGAGTCTGGAGGAGGTTATAGTGGATAGGGCTAAGAGATATGTGATCTCGCCATCCTTTATAAACTTCCCATGCTGCCACGGGGGAGACGAGCATGGACACTATGTATATCCACTACCAATAGGAGGTAGAGTCTCTATAGACGCTGACAACGGGGTAGTATATATGGAGGAGCCTGCTGTGGAGTAGCTGAGTTGCTATGTATGCAGCGGATACTAAGATATGTGGCAAAACCTATTTATGGTGGAGAGGGGTCGTGGAAATCCTGTAGCTTTTGAAGAAACAGCTCTTATTCCCTGTGTGGCATATAGGCCCTGAGGGTTTCGCGATATAGATTATAGAGTCGCCATCACAGTCTATAAGTATCTCTTCAACCTTCAGAAGATTCCCCGATGTCTCTCCCTTCATCCATAGCCTGTCCCTAGACCTGCTCCAGAAGTGTGCATAGCCAGTTTCTATTGTCTTTAAAAGGGCTTCTCGATTGGCGTATCCAAGCATCAGGATCTCCTTTGTAATGACATCTTGAACGATGACTGGTACAAGACCTCCTCCCTTTTCAAAGTTTATGTTTCTCAGGAGATCTTCTACTCTCTGCATCTAGATCCTCACCTGAAAGCCTTTACCAGCTAGGTATCTTTTAACATCATAGATCCTGTAGATCCCATAGTGAAAGATCGATGCTGCGAGAACAGCAGAAGCCCCAGCCGTGATAGCCATAGCCATATCCTCAGGGGATCCTGCGCCCCCACTAGCTATTACTGGAACATCGACAGAGCTTGAAACCCCCTTTATTAGCTCGAGATCATAGCCTGACCTAGATCCATCTGCATCTATAGATGTGAGGAGGATCTCACCAGCGCCTAGATCCACAGCCTTCGATGCCCACGAAAAGGGGTCTAGATCTGTCTCCACCCTTCCACCCCCTATATATACTTTATACCTACTCCCAACCTTTCTAGCATCTATCGCAATAACGGTTGATTGGGATCCATATTTTGATGATATCTCCCTTATCAGCTCAGGCCTTTTAACAGCGTAGGTGTTTACACTGACCTTGTCAGCTCCAGCTCTGAATAGCTTATCAGCATCTTCGATACTTCTAACACCTCCACCAGCCAATATTGGTATCGAGATCTCTCTAGCTATCCTCTTAAGCGCATCGAGCGAGAACTCCCTACCATCTGGAGAAGCGCTTATATCTAGCACAGCTATTTCGTCAGCACCTTCTTCCTCATATCTTTTTGCCAGCTCTACGGGGTCTCCAACAACCCGTAGATCTAGGAAGCTTCTGCCCTTCACAACAACGCCCTTATCCATATCGAGGCATGGGATGATCCTAATAGTGACCATGTTAGATCCCCTCTATGGAGGCTATATCCTGTGGGGAGAGAAGACCCTCGTAATATGCCTTCCCAACCACAACCCCTCTAAACCTTTCCCCCCTAAGCACCTCAAGATCTCTCTTAGACGAAACACCTCCAGAGTAGATTATATACTCCCTATATATCTCAGGGATCATTGATAGGGCTTCGAGATCCAAGCCGCCCATCGTTCCATCCCTCTCAACCATCGTGACTAGAAAAAGTCTGAATCCGGCTTTAAAATATCTTCTGAGGATATCTCTTATTTTAAGCCCCGTGCTAGCTCTCCAACCGCTGTGAACAACATGGCCTCCTCTCATATCGCATGCAAGCACAACCTTCTCTCCTCCTAACCTGAGCACATCTTCAACAGCTAGATCGCCTCTATATATTGCAGTGCCAACTACAACTCTATCAGCCCCTGTCTCTAGGGCGGCATCTAGATCCGAGGCTCTTCTAATTCCTCCTGCAACTGTTACAAAGCCTCCGGCTTCTTTAAGCTTTTTAGCTGTTTCGAGGGTGAGGTAACCAATTGACTTACCCTCAATAGCTGCTTCGAGATCCACTATATGGATTCTTTTAATTCCTGTGTTAAGCATTTCTAAACCCTTTTCAACGGGGTTTCTAGAATATATAGTAATATCTAGAGGATCTCCCCTTGTCATCCTCACCACCATCCCCCTATATATATCGAGTGCAACATGCACCTCCATCTCTACCCCCTCATATAGCTTTTAAGAGCCTCTGCAAATAGATCTCCGTATCCCCCGGATCTCTCGGGGTGGAACTGTGTTGCAACTATCCTGTCTTTAACAAGTAATGATGGTATCTCTAGAGATCCGTATCTCGAGATACCCACCACGGAATCTTCTGTTGTGATCGCATAATATGAATGTGCGTAGTAGTGCCATGCACCATCAAGTATTATCCATGGGGATATCTTTCTAAGGATCTCGAGCCTGGACCAACCGATCCTGGGAATTCTCAGGCCATGGGATCTCGGTATTCTGACGACCCTCCCCCTAAATATCCCGAGACCCTTTCCAGGGCCCTCCTCGCTCTCCTCGAAGAGGGCTTCCATTCCAAGGCATATAGCCAGCACATACCCCCCAGCCTCTAGGTGCTCTTCTATCTGTCTCCTAAGCCTCGATATCCTCTTCGAGAGGGCTGAGAAACTGCCTACACCAGGTAGTACTATGAGTTCGTAGCTCCCTGGGCTTCTAATCTCCTCTACAACCTCTACCCTTGCCCCTAAGGTTCTCGATATGTAGTTCTCAAGATTCCCTAGATTGCCGAAGCCATTATCTATGATAGCTACCCTCACTAGGCAACACCCTTAACACTTATAGATCCCCTCCTGGTTCTCGAGATTGCTTGGGAGAGCGAGATTCCGAGTGCCTTAAAGCATGCCTCAGCTATATGGTGGAGATCCTCCCCATATATCTTTAGAGCATGAAGTGTGAAGAATCCCGAGTAGCTCATGCTTCTAAGAAAATGCTCTATTAGCGAGCCCTCTATATCCTCTATATATGCTCCTCTAAGGCCAAGTCTGATCTCGCTATATGGTCTCCTAACAAGATCTATAGCAACTGCTACCAGGGCATCATCCATAGGGATCAATGCATAGCCAAACCTTCTAATACCATCTCTATCCCCGAGAGCCATTGAAAGGGCCTCTCCGATGGCTATTCCAGCATCTTCTATCACATGGTGCATCATATCACCCTCAGCCTCTACAGTGATCCCCAAGCCCCCGTGGTGCGCCATTGTCTCTAGGAGGTGTGTGAAAAATCTATACGGCGTCCTCACCCTATAGCCCTCCCTATCTAGGCTCACCTCCACATAGATCCTAACTTCTCTCGTCTCTCTCACAGACTTGCCTATTCTCTCACTCAACATTCTCAAGCACCCCAACCAATAGATCTAGAATATGGCTCTCGGGAACAGTAATCCTGAGGTAAGAATCGCCCTTCCTGAAAAGGCTTCTATATAGCTTTACACATATACCCCTATCCTCGAGGGCCTTAACAACCTTCTCAGGATCTATATGTATTTTTGTGAGAACAAAGTTTGTCTGCGTATCATAAACCTCTAGATAGCCTATATTCCTCAGCCTAGATATAAGGATCTTCCTAGCTCTCTTCACATCATCAACATATCTGAGGAGCCTATCCCTCATCCTGAGAGCCTCGACACCTGCTGCGAGTGTGAACTTATTCATTTGAAAGGGTAGCCTCAGTATTTTAAGGGCCTTAGCAATATCCCTGCTAGCGACTATATATCCAAGCCTGAGCCCTGCCAACCCATATGACTTGGAGAATGTCCTTATAGCTACTAGATTCTCATAGGACTTTAAAAGTTCGTCCTGAGGATCTTCTGCGAACTCCCTATACGCTTGATCGAGAACAACTATCCCCTTCGAAGTCTCTGCAACCGATCTTACCACATCCCGTGGGAGAAGATTCCCAGTTGGGTTGTTAGGGCTGCAGAGAAACACAAGATCGGATCTAGAGGCTATCTCAACGGCTCTATCCATATCTATTGAGAAACCATTTTCAGATAGCTCTATATATTCAACCATATAGCCCCTAAGCAGAGATCTAAGGCTATACATGGGGAAGCTGGGCTTTAGAATAGCTATCCTAGGGATCTTCCCTAGAGAGCCTGCTAAGGAGAGGATAAGATCTATTGCCTCGTCGCCGCCATTGGTAATAACGATAGATTCATGATCTAGGGAGAAAGCCTTTGCAATCTCCCCTATGAGCTCCTCCTCTTCCTCACCTGGATATGTTCTAGGATCTATTCTAGATGCTGCGTTAACCATGATCTCTCTTACAATCTCTCTTGGTATGAATAGATTCTCATTCTTATCTAGATGATATATGCACCTCTTTTCAGCACTATATACAAGATCTCCTTTCTCTTCAATAAAGGCCTTGATCCTCTCCATCAACCCCTAACACCCCTGTAGATCGAATCTAGATGTAGCTGGAACCCCTCTTCCATGGCTATTGGCATCACCTCACCAGCTATCTCTCTCAGACCATCTCTAGAACCCCTATAAATAACTCTCCTCCTCAGAGCCACAAAGTCTAGGATCGACAGGCCCCCTCTAATCCTTGCCCATGTCATTGTGGGGAGTATGTGGTTTACACCAGAGTAGTAGTCGTTTATCGCGCTAGAAACACACCCATCTATGAGGACTCCATAGCTGTTAAGCATATCCCGGAACCCCTCTAAATTGCTACATACCTCAACATGCTCTGGCGACAGAGCATCTATAAATCTAGCCGCCCTCTCAACGCTATCTACAATGACCATGTTGAGAACCCTTGAAACCCTTTCAAAAACCTTAGATCCTATGGTAGAGGCTTTTTCAGCTGATATTCTGGCGAGGGAGCTAGCGATCTCGTTATCAGGCGTGACCACGGCTAGAAGCACTGAGTCGCCGTGTTCCGCTTGAGCAGCTAGGTGGGATAAGATCTCCTCCTCATAGCCCTTTCTATCTATGTATATAACAAGCTCTGTAGGCCCTGCAAGCATATCGATACCAACGTCCTTCGATACGAGGGCTTTGGCAGCGGTTACATAGATCCCACCCGGGCCTACGATCTTATCCACCCTCTCGATCCTCTGGGTTCCATATGCAACCGCAGCTATACCGTATGGCCCTCCAACTCTATATACACCATCAAAACCAGCTATTAAGAGCGATGCAGCCATGCCGGGTGTTAGTGCTTTAGGAGGTAGCAGAGCTACAAGTCTCTTAACACCTGCGAGTCTTGCTGTTACACCGCACATGAGAGCAGTTGATACATATGGTGTAAGCCCACCTGGTATGTAACATGCCACCCTTTCAACTGGTCTGAAGAAAATCTCTATATAGAGCCCCTCCCCAGCTTTGACTCTCCATATGCTTGACGCGATAGAGAGTAGAGGGCGTTCAACATCCTCAATTCTCCTGGAGAGCTTTCTAAGGGATTCCACAAGCTTTTGATCTGCTTTTGATGCTACCTCCGAGAGCTTAGATCTATCTATGTAGATCTCCTCCGGTTTTAGATCGGCACCATCAAGCCTTCTAGCATATTCAATCACAGCCTCATCGCCTCTCCTTCTAACATCCTCTATAATCGGTCTTACAGAATCGATCGCTCCCTCTAAATCAACTGAGGATCTTATTATCCTCAATACCTCCTCTATATCTAGATCGCTATATATCCTATAGATCCTTGGCATCTCTAGCCCCTCCCAAGATCCTCTAGGGGTATGACTAGCTTAGGCTCATATACAACCAGGCCCTGTGCGAGTCTCCTGAGCACTGGCATGATCCTTATGAGTTCTTCTTTACTAATAACAGTATTGATAGCAACCCACTCGGGATCTGCTAGGGGGCTTATCGTGGGGCTCTTAAGAGCTGGGAGGATCTTTAGAAGCTCCTCCAGATTGCTTCTCCTCACATTTATAAATATATGGTATCTAGTTCTAGCGTCTATCACTCCTCTGAATATAGCAACTATATCTGAGATCTTTTCGGCCTTAGCGCTATCCTTGAGAGAGGACGGGTTTGCTATGAGGACTGCCTGCGACTCTAGCACAACATCTATAGTCTCTAATCCATTGCTCTCAAGCGTAGTGCCTGTTTCAGATACATCTATTATAGCATCAGCCTCCTCAGGAGGCTTAGCCTCTGTTGCTCCAAAGGATAGGATCACCTGAACCATTTTATTCTCCCCCCACCTCCCCCACGGCGTTATGATCAGGGGGGATGAGGAGCCATATATCTCTCTATAGCTCCTTCTACCCGATATATATCGAGCTGATGTGTTAAGATACTCCGTAGAGATCCTGAGGATCCTGTTCTCGTTGGCAAACCTCTGGATAAGATCCTCAGCATCTCTATACCCAGATCCCTTTGGGGTTGCGAGAACAAGCTTGACCCTCCCAACTCCAAGCTCGAGGAGTATGGGTAGCTTATCTTCTAAGCCCTGCTCCAAGACCCAGTCTAGGCCTGTTATACCTATGTCGTGGAGCCCCTCATAGACGTATACAGGTATCTCTTGAGGCCTGAGGATCTTAACACATATATCGGGATCATTTATTAGTGGTCTATAGCTCCTCTCCCTACCTATGAGGTTATAGCCAGCTCTCTCGAGGAACTCGACGACATGTTTCTCAAGAGATCCCTTGGGTATTGCAAGCCTAACGAGACATGCAATAACTAACCACCCCCGATCTTTGCGCATATTCTCTACATATGATCACAAAACTTATATTGCTTATATCGCTACATACTTCGAAACCTTTCTCTCTCCTCACAGCCTCTGATCTAGTGAATACACATCCCCGATTCCTCGCAACCATAGTGAGATTTTCATGCTTATAAGCATTGCGCTCCATCAATCTATAAGGATCATTAATTAAATTATTAGAATAAAGATTTTATAATTAGTCATTAGTTGTCCTCCTAATAGCTTTGTTATCATCTATGGTGGGTAAAACTTAGTTTGTATTCAAACCTGAAACATAGATCTGCTAGCTAATATAGGATTGAGATATTTTAAGAGAGGGCTTTATTGCTGCTTTACAGGCTTAACAAATTCTGCGGGAACCGTTATATTCATTGGGAACTGGGATTCCACGATGGCAACTGATACCTCCATCCTATTTCTATCGATACTCTGTATAGTTCCTCTAAGGCCTTTGAAGGGGCCTGCAACTATTTCAACCACCATTTTCTCTCTAAGCTCTTCTATCACTGGAACCGGCTTGAGCATCTTCTCGAGATCCTTGAAGCTAACAGCCCCAGCAGCCTTGCCCTTAACATGTTTTATATCCTTCACGGCTTGGTATACCATGTGGAGGCTCGGCACCTCAAGTATCACATAGCCTTTTATCCCTGGGGGAACAACTATAGCTCTTACATCTATTTTTCTACCACTACTCTGGCGGGATGATTCTACGAACATCTCTATCATAAGGGCTACATTTGCTTCCTGGCCTCCTGTGGTTCTTACTGCGAAGAGCTGTGTTATTCCCTCCCTCCCACTAGATCCTTTTTGCGGTTCTGCAGATTCTTCTGAGCTCATTATGTGCCACCGCTTAGGAGGAATATGGCTATAGATCTTATTGTAAAGGCTATTGCACCTACTAGGAAGAGACCTAGAAATATTATTTTTAGAAATAGTCTATACTCCTCATCATCAGGTCTTCTAGCAAGCTCAAGGATCCTTCTCCATGTCTCAAGGATTGAGGACATCTCTCTCCACATAGTATGTTCTACAGGGGGATAAAAATGGCTTAGAAAAACATGGATAAAACTGTCCGAAGATCTTCTGCGCTTCTAAGCTTAAGAGCTCTTCCTTATAGGCTTTCATCTATAAAAAGAATGGGTGAGCGCTTGTCAAAGCTGTGCGACCCGATCTATGTGGAGGTTAGGGGGAAAAAGATAGAGATCAACGAGGATGTGGTGAGGATCTTGAATAACTATGTGAAGATGGAGTATAGCCTTGAGAAGCTAGCACAGGATCTGGGGTTAGAGAGCTGGGAAGAGGCATACGAGTTTATAAAGGCCGTGCCGGCCTGGATACTCTGGATATCACCCACAATATATAGCCTTGAGAAACAAAGGTGCAGAACAAAAGGCTCAGATACCCAGCCAGGGCCCAGCTAAGATGCTATATAAGCTCTATATAGAGAGCAGTGGCCCCTCCGAGCCCATGGCACATAGAAGCTATCCCCCTTCTACCCCCTCTACGTCTGAGGGCATTTATAAGGGTTGTCACAAGCCTAGTACCCGTGGCGCCTAGTGGGTGTCCAAGGGCTATTGCTCCTCCATGAATATTTAGCCTGCTCATAGGTATGCCAAGCTCTTTAACAAATATATATGTTGATATTGCGAAAGCCTCGTTATTCTCATAGAGATCTACTTTGCCTGGCTCCAGCTCCGCCACCTTCAGAATCTCCCTCACTGCTGGTACGGGTGCCCAGGGGAACTCGCTTGACTCTGTGTCTACACCTGAGTACATTTTAAGCCTTGCTACGGGCTTATACCCCCTCTCCCTCGCATAGTCCTCCCTAGCAAGGATTATAGCTGCGGCTCCATCACTTAACTGTGACGAGTTGCCCGCTGTGTGGGGGCCCTCGGGCGTGAATACAGGCTTCATGTTCCTCAGCTTCTCTATTGTGAGGTCGTCTCTTATCCCCTCATCATGCTCTAGATAATATGTATTCCCATTCTTGGTCAGCTTGATCGGTGTTATCTCGTCTTTGAAAACCCCTGAGTCCCTCGCCTTAGACGCCCTCATATGGCTTTCAAGCGCTATTAGATCGAGATCCTCTCTCGGAGCACCTATCCTCCTAGCATATAGATCTGCTATCTTCCCCATATGATACCCGGTGAAGGGATCTGTTAAACCGTCAACCAACATGGAATCATAGATACTCAGAGATCTATTAGTTAGATGGGGAACCCCCCATCTAAGGCTCTGGGGGATTAGATAGGGGGAGCTGCTCATACTCTCCATACCACCTGCAACTGCAACGTTTACAACGCCCTTTTCTAGATATAGGGCTGCTGTAGCTATAGATGCCATGCCAGATGAGCAGACCATATCTACATTCAAGCATTCTGTGGAAGCAGGTATACCAGCTAGTATAGAGGCCTGCTTAGCAGTTAGCATCCCACCCCCAGCCCTTATAACGTTACCCATGACAACCAAGCCTATATCATCAACCTCAACACCAGACCTCTCTATAGCCTCTCTAATTGCTATCGAGCCTAGCTCTGGAGCTCTGATCTCTCTTAGGCTCTTGCCGAACTTCCCTATAGGTGTTCTAACAGCTGATAATATAACTATATTGTCGAATCTGAGTAGCATGGCCTCCCTAGATAGAATACCGTTTAGAGGCTATTAACATAATGCCGTTATATAACCTGATCCTCGGATTACTTATTTACTCTTGAACATAAATATATCGGAAGCAGGGTGTAGCAGTTGACGGAGGAGTATATAAACCCCTATGATATGAGTAGGTTCAGCATAGCTGAGATGAATCTCCTTGAGAAGATGAGGAGCGACTCTAGGATCCTCTTGAATGAAGTGGTGGAGCTCAAAACAATGCTTCGAGAGATCCTAGATAAGGATATATATGCTGCTAGGGGTAGGATGGAGAAGATAAGGAAATTTAAAGAGGATCTCCAGGCGGAGGGCTTTAAAACACTAGAATATCTCGTAAGAACAGGGCTTGGCCTACAGTTTAAGGATATATATGCAGAGGTGATCACGGGAATGATCTCTGTTGGCGAGAGTGCAGCAGATATATCATTATATTTAGATATACTCAACAGCGGATCATCAGTGCCCAGTGAGGTGGCAAAGCCTATAGAGGATCTCATATCAATTGTTGAGGGACAGGCTAAGAAGCTCGAGGAACTGCTTATAAGCCTAAACTCAAACCCACAAGCAGCCCCAAAGGATGCTATAGAGATCGAGAAGCTGGAGGAGCAGGCTGATGAGGTATATAGAAACGCAATACCACATATAGTTAAAAACCTCTCTAGATCCCCCGACACGATGGTTCCGGTGATGGAGATTATAGAGAGGCTCGAGGGGATCTCAGATACTCTCTGGAGGCTATCTATATATCTTAAATATGTAGCTATGCACAGGGTATAGAGCTTTATAGTGCAGAGGGGTCTGAGAGACATGAGTCATAACATGGAGCTTCGAAGTAGAACGTCTTTGAAAGGGCTTGGGAGGAGCTATGAGGCAATAGTAGTTGGTGCTAGATCCCTGGTTTTTGATCCGGAAGGGGTTGAGAAGATCTATTCAGCAGGGTTCTACGGAAAACCCTTCGGGGTTAAAAAGCCAAAGCCTGGTGTGAGGTATAAAGGCCCTCTAGAGCTCTCCATGCTGGAAACACTATATCTATGTGAGAAGGGCGTTCTAAGGCTTGTAATGAATGGCTCTGAAATAGGGTGTGAGGATTTCAGGAGATATGCCTCAAAGATAGCTGAGAACTTCGAATCCCAATACCTCGTCTACCGAGATCTCAGGGATAGAGGATATGTTGTGAGATCTGGGATGAAGTATGGGGTGGCATTCGCTGTATATGAAAAGGGGCCTGGCTACGAGCACGCACCATATCTCGTGGATGTTGTAGAGATAGAAGGAAATATAGATCCAATAATGATTGTGAGGACAGGCAGGCTAAGCCACAGCGTTAGAAAAACCCTAATATATGCTATTGTGAGTAAGTCGGGGGATATAAGATATATAGGCTTTAAGTGGATAAAGTTTTGAGGAACGAGGCTGGGTATTTGAGCCAAAGGGATAGCAGGAAGTATGGAGAGCCCAGAGGCCAGGGAGATCGAGGCGATAGGGAGGGCTATAATAGATCTGGTGATAGGCCTTATCAAAAAGATGAGAGGGGCTATAGAGACCATAGAGGAGGATCTCAACAACCCTATCACAGGGATCAGAGGTTCGGCAGGATTGACAGGCAAGTATCTAAAGAGGTTAGTCTCAGAGAGGGAGAGCTCAAGCCTATGCCGGATGGTAAGAAATGCAACCCGCTATGCCCATATTTCAAATGCTCTAAAAAAGCCCTGGGAATTACTAGGAGAGATGATAGAGGTAGGATCAAATTTGTTGGCTTCTGCAACTGGGCAAACGATCTTTGTATAGGGGGTATATGCCAGTTCTCAGCCTGTGAGAAGTTCTACTTACTTCCAGATGGCACATGTCTATATGCTGTGGAACAGGGAAGGAGATCTGCTAGCGATGATATGTTTAGAGAGATAGAGGAGGAAGAGATGAGGGCTAAAAAGCTCAAAGGGCTTTTAAGCCGAAAGCTTGGCGGCAGAGGTTTTGAGCTCGAGTGAGGCTTGGATCTCTAGACCATCTCCTATAGATTTCATGTTCAACCCCAAGCATATCTAGAACCTTACCCACTACAAAGTCAACCATATCTTCGATCCTAGACGGGTTTGTGTAGAAGCCAGGTGATGCAGGGAGTATAGTAGCCCCTGCCTCAGCTACGGCTAGCATGTTCCTGAGCTCAGTCAGGCCTAGAGGAGTTTCTCTGATCAGGAGTACCAGGGGCTTTCTGATTCTAAGGGCATTGATGGCAGTCCTAGTAACAAGGTTATCAGCTATCCCAGATGCTATCTTGGCCAGTGTTGTGAGAGAGCACGGTGTTATCGCAACCCCCTTTGCCTTGACCAGATAGCTTGTAGAACTGGGTGGAGCGTCAATCTCTTCCTCGAGATATAGATTTGATGCCGTAGACCTCAACCTATCCATGAGCTCCTCACCTGCAAGGCATTCATATTCAGAAACCTTTAGGGCTTCTCTTGTGATTACTACATCAACCCTCGATCTCTTTGAGAGCTCCTCAACAACCCTCAGCCCATAGATCACACCGCTAGCCCCTGTTATCCCTATAACATATGTCAATTGTCTCTCCCTATTTGAGGCGCTTGAGGGGGGATTAATTCCTAAGCTTTTCTATACCCTTTTAACCCATATCCCTGGGGCTATCTCTTCAGCTCCATCCCCTGGTTTTCCAATCTCAACGGCTCTTACTCTGTGGAGATCTACTATTTCCTGCTCTATGGATTTCGCCTTGGGGTTATCCACATATACTATTGCCTCTAACCTGTCTGAGAGCCTCATACCCCTCTCCTTCTTATATTTCCATATAGCTGAGTCTATCCTCATCAGAGCTTCTAAGGGCTCGTCGTCCCAGCTCTCCCACTCTTTTGGAGGCTCTGGGAATCTCTCGAGATGTATAGATCTTCCTTTAATGCTTCTCCACAGATAGTCTGTGAAGAAGGGCATTATTGGTGCGAGGGCCTTTAGAATCATATCTAATGCTCTGTGAAGGGTGTACCAGGCGCCTCTCTGCTCCTCAACGCTATATCTATTTCCATCATTATATGCCCTGGCTTTCACAGCCTCTATATAGTGATCTGCGAGGATGTTCCATGTAAAGTCATATATGAGGTGTATAGGCTCGTACACATCGAAATCGGAGTAGGACTTATCGGCTTGCTTGATAACGGCTGTTAGCCTTGCTAGGAGAGCTCTATCTATAGGTCTTAGGGAATATCTATCGCCGGGCTCTGGGAACCTGGTTATGAATCTAGCTATGTTCCACACCTTAGTTATGAAGAGAGCCCCAGTTTTTATCATGTTCTCGCTGAATCTATAGTCATAGCCGAGTCTTGCAGAGCCTGCTGCCCAGAACCTAAATGAGTCTGCGCCGTATTTCTCTATATATGGCTCGGGATCTATTACATTCCCCTTGCTCTTATGCATAGCCTCGCCCTTTTCATCCAAGCCCATCCCGCTGATCCTAACCCATCTGAATGCTGGTATCCCAAACAATAGGTAGATCCTTAGGATTGTGTAGTAGAGCCATGTCCTTATAATCTCATAGCCCTGGGGTCTTAATATATTGCCAAATGACTTGGAGAAGAGCTTCTCATCCCTCATATAGCCTGAGGCATATAGGGGGGATATGCTCGAATCAAACCATGTGTCAAAAACCCGTTTATCCCCCTCGAGATATTCTCTTCCAGCCCCGCACTCTGGGCATCTGTCGAATGGCGGAGGGTCTTTCCACGGCCTATAATATTTCCCCGGCTCTGGGACTAGATATGCTCCGCAGGCTCTGCATCTCCATAGAGGTACCTCTGTTGCATAGTACCTTGTCTTAGATATGGGCCAGTCGATCCTGATGCTCTTGATCCAGTCTATGAGCTTCTGCCTATGGAACTCAGGCTTGAATTCAATCTTCTTGGAGATCTCTATCAGCTCATCTATATAGTCTAGCTGTTTTAGAAAGAGCTCTCTGGAGTGTATTATCTCAACAGGTGTTCCACATCTCCAGCATGTCGGTATTCTTCTACCCTCGATCCTCTCGATTTTCTCCAAGACACCTATGCTCCTCAGCTTCTCAACAATCCTCTGCCTAGCCTCTTGTATAGTAAGCCCCCTTAGATCCCCTGCAAGGTCGTTAAGCCTTCCATCTCTATTGACGATGATTCTGACCCTGTCTACCAGGCCCAGCTCCCTTATAATCCTCATATCCCTCGAGTCTCCGTAGCTACATATCATCTCTATCCCAGTACCGAAAGAAGGATCTACCTCTTTATGAGCAATCACGGGCACCTCGTACCCATATATAGGAACCTTGCCCCTAGCGCCTTCCAACCCCCTATACCTGGGATCCTCTGGGTTATAGGCTAGAGCAACCATTGCACCCAAGAGCTCCGGCCTTGTTGTCGCGATTGTAACGCTTGTTCCGTTTGTCAGCTCTATCCTTATATAATATAGATCCGATGATCTCTCGACATACTCCAGCTCAGCCTCAGCCAGGGTGGTCATGCATCTAGGACACCAATAGACGGGCCTCTCAGCCTCATATATAAGGCCTCTTCTCCACATCTCTATGAAAGTAGCCTGTGTGATCCTCCTATACTCAGGGCTATCTGTTCCATTAACCCAGTATTCGAAGGAGCATCCAAGTCTCTTCCAAATTTTAACGATCTCTACCTCTACCGCGTCTAACCTCTCCTTGCAGAAGGCTAGAAACCTCTCCCTACCCTCTGGCGTTTTAGCCATCTCATGGGGATTGATCCCTGTCTGCCTCTCAACAAGGATCTCCACTGGGAGGCCGTTTCGATCAGCATACCAAGGAGCTATAACCTTATAACCCTTCATCCTAAGATATCTCGCCACCATATCGATCTGTGCATAGTGTGCGGCACCTCCAACATGCCATTTACCAGAAGTATATGGAGGAGGAGTATCGATCACTATAACACCTCTATCCCCCCCATAAGTCTCTGATCTATATAGACCCTCAGCCTCCCACCTCTCTATGAGCTCAACCTCCCTCCTATGATCCCATCTCGTCTCCTTAATCAGATCCTCACCCATATTCTCAGCCTACCTTAACTCCTCAAAGTCTATAGCAAGTAGAACTATTTAGCTTTACCCCTGATATTCTTGATGACTGTAATACATATGAGCCTTTGGGGATCAACCTCTAGCAATACGATAGAGATGCTGGGCACGCGAGGTCAAATCTATGCCTCCGGGGCTATGATAAAGTCCATAACTCCGAGCCCCCGAGAAGGAATAGGGGTAACAGGTCGAAGACCCGGCCCAGAGCTAAACCCTTTAAAAGGGGATGTAGCCCAACTTCCCCGCTCTAGAGTGCAGAGGAGCCCCCGCCCTTCAGGGCAAGAGGAGGTCTGAGTCATAGACATCCAGGCTATTGTAGAACCTTTGAGTTTATCGACATATATAGCTATGAGGATTAAGTTGTCTATGACTCTCCTCACTATAAAAGGACGAGGTTTTACGCTAGCTAGTGCGGAGAGGTTTGGAACAGCTTTCCCTTTTAAAGGGTGGCCCCGAGCTAGATCTCTGCTCATAGCCTCTGTCCTCTTATCAAGGGAATGGGGTTATGGCTATTATCATGACCCCCCTCCCACTCTATATAGATGGGGTTTTCACCGCTGGTGTCTCGGCGTTACCTCCTCCTAGAGGTGATCTGTGGGTCCTCCCCATCGGGTTATCGAGGGCTTGAGCCCTGGAAATTAACCCCAGCCCCATGGCAAGAGCTCCAAAAAGCACAGGGATCTCCAGGGCTTAAAGCCTGAGACCCCGCCTTTGAAAGGCTAGATTTGCCAAGACATTAATATGATCGTGATAATGGTAACTTCCCATAGGAGGGCTGTATCCTTTTTCATGGTAGTAGGAATGCTTTTATATTAATTTGTTGTCTGGGCTTAAGCTTATAAGTATCCAATCCATAATTGTTTTGATGATGAAGTGATATCCCTGCTATATCTTGGTGTGCAGAGACCTCGGGAAGCGATGATGCTTAGAGCACCCGAGACCGAAGCCCTGTATGAGCCTCTGCCCAGAAGGGCTTCGGTGTTTCAATTCTAGATGGGAGCCCCATGCCGCTGGGCTCAACCGCCACCCATGAACCCATAGAGATCCCCAGGTCTCTTTGGGGGAGGTGGAAGTCCCCCGATGCCCACAGGGATGTTATAGCATCCCTGTGGGTTAAGAAGCAAAGCAACACAAACAAATTAATATCAATGACACTCAATGATCATCGGGGGACAAGCGGTAGCACATAAGATCCCCGGCGTGAGATATATAGGATTTGGATCTGATTTTGATCTATGTTTTTAATGCGTTGCCCGTGCTAGATAGCATGGGCTTCCCTTTATTCGCTATCATCAAAACCACGATAAAATGGTAAAATACTGGGTCTACACTTGAAGTTGAATTAGAAAAATATTAAGGTAAAGAACCGTTCCACTATGAACCGAGTATGAAATGAGAGTAAACAGATCTGATGATCTAGTATATAATTGGAAGTAAATAGTTAAATTGCAGTAAGCTATTATTATTTTTGATGATGAAGCCGCTCCAAACCAAGGGGTGAGGATCTCGCGACGAACTGATCTAGAGGGGTTAAAAGCCCTGGTGGGTAGATAATGGGGATCTCCAGCGGTGGTGGTATGTCCTCGGAAGGGGGAGGGGTTTTACCTGGAGTTACTAGGATAACGACTAAGGTTCCTCTCGACAGGGTCGGGGTTATAATAGGCGGTGGAGGCTCTGTCATAGATATGCTTAGAAGGAGACTAGGTGTCTCCGTAAAGGTTGACAGCACAACAGGTGCTGTGGTTATAGAGCCTATATCCCCTTCAACACCTGTTGCCAACCTTCTTAAGGCTAGAGAGTATATAGATGCGATTGGATATGGCTTCTCGCCTGAGAGGGCTGAGAGACTCTTAGACGAGGATCAGGTGTTATTAGTTATAGATCTGAAGAGCTATGTAGGCGATTCAGAGAACCACCTAAAGAGGATAAAGGGGAGGATCATAGGTGAGGGTGGGAGGGCTAGGAGGAATCTTGAGGAGATAACAAATACATATATATCCGTGGGGGAGGCAACCGTTGCAATCATAGGCGGCTTCGAAGAAGCTGAGGTGGCTAGGCAGGCTATACAGATGCTGATAGAGGGTAGGCAACACACAACAGTATATAAATACGCAGAGAGAATGATGGCAGGGCTCAGGAGGAGGAAGCCCAGCTTCTGGTGAGCATCCTGGGAGGGGATCTCGTAGATTGTATAAACAATCTCATAAAGATCTTTGAGAGAGCAAAAGAGGTTCTTATAGAACAGCAGTGGTTCCCAGAAGATCCTATGTCGATGAGATGGTGGGGAGGACTCGAAACCCCCCTAGAGGTTATGATCACAGCAGTGCTTGTCAAGCTGAGCAGGTGGAGCTCAGCCCTGAAATCACTTGAAAACATAAGGGCTGAGGGTCTCTTAGATATTGAGAAGCTTGCCAAGATAGATCTCGAGAGGCTCAGCGAAGCTATAAAAGGAGTTGGATTCTCCAGGAGCAAAGCTAAAACGATTGTGGAGCTAGCTAGATATATAATCTCTAATGGAGGTATCAAAGGTATAGCAGAAAAAGAGCTGGATATTCTGAGGAGAGAGCTCATGAGCATAGATGGGATAGGGAGGGAAACAGCTGACTCTATACTTCTATTCGCGTTAAACAAACCAATATTTCCAGTCGCAAGGCTTTCTGCAAGGGTTCTCGAAAGGTTTTGTGGAGAGAAGCTAGGGGGATACGAGGAAGTGAAGAAGAAGGTAGAGGAGATTCTTGGAAGAGACCTATATAGGTTGAAGCTTCTCCACGCAGGACTAGTAACGATAGCAAGTAGATATTGTAGGAAAAGATATCCTCTATGTAGCAAGTGCGTACTTGTGAGTGAATGTCTATATAGCTATAAAAGAGAACCCAGCTAGAGCCTCAAGAAACTGTTTTGGGTTTCATAAAAGTTTATAGGGGTTGATATATTCTTTTTATGGAGCGGTTTTGCTGAAGATCCTTGAGCTTGTCAGGGCATACTCTATGCCTATAAGGGATGATAGGGTCTCGAAGCTTATAACATGGTATGTCAAGGCTCTGCAGAAGGCTATAGATATGATCTGGGATACTATCAAGTGGAGATATTGCTTCCAAGAGCTTGTTAGAAAAGGTAAAGGTAAAAAGCTGGTCGTGATCAGAGGTTTGAAGATGAGAATCCCAATAATTCCAAAGTAGGGCTTTTAAGAAAAGGCTTAGAGAAGAGCTTATGAAGGATAACCCCTACGCAGCTATCTTATAAAGACGTAAGTCCCTAGATATAGTATCTAGCACTTGACAGAGACTCTTATGGCTTTTTAGCAAGAGCCTCTACTAGCTTATTAATTATAAGATCCCTTAGGCTATCTATGCTTGCTCTCATCTGCTTCATATCAGACTCTAAACCCTCAACCCCCTTCTCTAGAAGCTCAATCCTCATGATCATGTTTCTCTCAACCTCCCCAATCCTTTTTTCAAGCATATCCATCCTCCTCTCAATAAGATCCATCCTCTTCTCTATAGACTCCATCCTTGCTTTAAGACTTTCTTCAAGGCTAGCTATCCTCTTCTCTATAGACTCCATCCTTGCTTCTAAAGTCATTCTAGTTGCCTCCATTAATAGGAAGCCAATCTCCCAATCGCTCAGCTTTTCACCCTTAACAGCCCTATCTATGATCCTCTTAGCATATTCCGTAAGAATAGAAACTATAACATTGACCCCAATAGATGCAGCATGCTCTGCCATAGACCTCTAGAAGATGTATACGTTGCAGAGACTAAAAAGTTATAAATCTTAACAATCCTAACTTCTACCCCTGATCTCCTCCCCTCCTTGAAAGGCGAGGCTTTCGATTGTAACAATTGTAACATGCATGTAAGAATCTTAGATTAGTCTATCGAGTAGGTGGAGATTAAAGGGGAGATAGTCAGCTCTTATCTCTATGGGGATTGTTACAAAGCCAGAGACCTTTTCATTGGATGTGAGATACATATTATTTGAGATCTTCGATCTATGATCTGTTTGGAGCTGTATATAAATTTATATCGTGCCTGGGGCTTATTTCTCCTGCTATGTTGGTTAGCATGAGTTTTCTCACCTCATCTAGCTCCTTGGTTCTCTTAAGGATCCATGAGAGCTTTACATAGGCTGTCTCTGGTAGCATGTCCTCGCACGGGATCACCCCTGCCCTCAGCATCTCCCTTCCAGTTGTATATACCATTAGATTCACCCTTCCGTGGAGTGTTTGAGAGGTTATCGCTACTGGGATACCCTCTTCTGTTGCCCTTTTAAGGGTTGGTATCAGCTTTTCCGGTACGTGGCCGAATCCTGTGCCGGCTATCACTATCCCTCTATATTTCTTGTCTATTAGCATCTCTATGATCTCAGGCTCTATGCCTGGATAGCTATATATCAGGGCTACCTTCCTTTCAAAGCCATTCACAAGTCTCGGCTCTCCCTTGCTCCTGGGTCTGTAGCTGTTATCTATGATTCTTATGCTCCTCCTATATGGATCTACAACCGCTATGGGCCTAGCATTTATAGATTGGAAGGCATCCCTCCTAGATGTATGCATCTTCCTAACCCTTGTCCCCCTATGAATAGCTATCTCTGTGTCGGAGGTGTTACTATGCATGGCAACAACAGATTCCGCGAATGGCGCTTTGGATGCAGCTATCAAGGCCCCTATGAAGTTGATCGCAGCATCCGTGCTAGGCCTATCACTACTCCTCTGAGAACCAACGAAAACAACCGGGGTTCTCATATCCTGTATTGCAAAGGCTATTGCAGACGCTGTATATCCCATGGTATCTGTGCCGTGTGTAACCACTATGCCGTCATAGCTGCTAACCATAGATCTATATATAGCCTCGGCAATCCTCTCCCAATACTCAGGCTCCATATTCTCAGACAGGATACTCATTATAATCTCAACATCTATAGATGCAACCTCGCCCGCCTCTGGTATAACCTCTAGAAGCTCCTCAGGCGCCATGGCAGGTCTAACAGCGCCTGTGTCATATTCAACCTTAGAAGCTATCGTACCCCCAGTCCCTATAACCTTCACAGAAGAACCAGACCCCTTAGGTGTTGGGGAGATCATTCTCTGCCTCTGATCACCGGGCTTTCTCCTGCTGATAACCTCTATATAGGTGCTGCTATCAATTCTAACGCCGATGTTATAGCCACTACCAAGCTTGATCACAAGTATATCTGGGGCTGAGTATGAGTGCTTTGGCATCACAATACCCTCATAGACTATATCGCCCTTCCTAACCCTAACAAGATCGCCTACCTCCAACCCGAGATCCTCTGGGATCCCCATCCCATTCCCACATATTATTAACGCCAAGCCTATATTATAATGAGGATAGATGCTGGCAATCAAGCCTAGGAGCTTCTCAATAAGGATAGGGGATAGAGAGATTGAAATAGGATCTAAGGTGATAGAGATACTAAGGATAGTCAAGATGAGGGGGACCCTAAAAGCAGCATCGAAGGAGCTGGGGATATCATATAGAGGTGTTCTAAGCATAGTAAGAAAGCTCGAGAAAGAGCTAGGCGAAAGGCTTATCGAGACTAGAAGGGGTAGAGGGGCTAGAGCCCGTCTAACAAGGCTTGGCGAGGAAATCCTTGATATATATCTAAGCACGAAGATGGAGGGGATGAGCTTCAGAAACAAGATCCCTGCGAGGGTTATCTCAATAGAGAGGGAGGGTATGTCGGCGATAGTCACGGTAGAGACATCACCATCGATAGCGAAGGCCCTGATAACAAGTGAAGCCCTGGAAGAGCTGGGGCTGAAGATAGGGGACTCTGTAAACCTCGTTATAAAGGCTACAAACATAGCATTGATCAAATAGAGTGTTTATATAAAAATGATGATATACAGATCTAGGGGAATAGTATCTGGGCTAGATCTCTCGGGAAGCTATAGGAGATGCAGCGGCTACTCAGAGATAGATATAGAATCGAGATCCATAGTTAGAGCCGCATGTCTCTACAGAGATGAGGATATAGTGTTAACAATAGCTAATAGAGCATCCGTAGTAGCCATAGACGCCCCAATAGCAAGGGAAGCTAAGATGAGGGAGCTCGATAGAATAGCTATTAGAAGAGGCTACAGAGTATTGCCGCCAAGTCTAGGTGGGATGAGGATGCTCACCCAAAGAGCATGGAAGATCTATTTAGAGCTGACAAGCCTAGGGGTAGAGGTGATAGAGACGCATCCAGGAAGTGCTCTGAAAAGCTCAGGCTCCGAAAGCCTTGAAGATCTACTAAACATCTATGGTATAAAAACATCTCAAGAGATCATAAGTAAAAGCCGGGAGAAAGATATAAGAGATGCAATAATAGCATCCATAGTAGCATATTGCTATTATATAGAAAAAAGATGTATCGAGGAGATAAGGGCTTCTGATGGAACATTATATCTGCTTAAACCTCTAAAACAACATATGACCAGCTAATATTCTACAGAAATTCTTAATGGGGATCTAACATGGTTGACATGGCTCTAAAACTAGATAAAAAGCCAGCTTACCCATACGGATGTCCCTGCGGGGGAGGTGGAAGCCCCCGATGCCGTAGGGCTAAAAACCCGTGGATCAAAAAACACAGCAATCCAAAACAAGAGAATATCAGCGACAATCAACAACCATTGAGGGACAAGCGGATCAGAGGGAGATCAGCTGTGTTTCTCGCCTCCTCTACGTCTGAGGAGGGTTCTCCTAAAGATCTCCATTTTAAGCATCTGGATCGCATAAGCCGGATCCACACCCTTGGGGCATACGCGGCTGCAGGATCCTGCGAATTCACATGACCATACACCCTCAAACGTATCTACATGCTCTAACCTTGAGATCCCACCTTCGTCTCTCGAGTCTGCATACCACCTATATGCCTGGGCCAATGCCTGGGGCCCCAGGAACCATGGTTTTTCGGCAACTACCGGGCATGCTGCTATGCATAAGCCGCATTTTATACAATATGCAAATGGTATGAAGTTTTCCAGCTGCTCTGGTGTCTGCATATACTCCTTCTCTGCTCTGAACTGCTCCTCCTCATCCTTTCTGATTAGATAGGGCTTTACATATCTATGTTTTTTGAAGAAGTCAGACATATCGGTTGCAAGATCTCTTAGTATTTTGAAGTTATACATAGGCTCAACCGATATTCTCTCGCTGTCGAGTCTAGATATGTTGGTTTCACATGCAAGCCTGGGAACACCGTTTATAACCATTCCACACGAGCCGCATATACCCATCCTACAGCTATATCTGAGAGCTAGAGTTGGATCCTGGCTCTCTACTATCTTTAGAAGCGCGTCTAATACCGTGGCGTATCTGTCGACCTCTACCTTATATTCTCTCGTATAGAACCCCTTCTCAGGATCATATCTCTTGACAGCTATAACAACGCTTTTAATATTCCTACCACCCTGCATTTTTAACCACCCCTATGACCTCCCCTCATAACATATAGTACTCCGAAGATGCCGAACAATAGGGATGCTATGAGGAGGAGCGCTTCCAAAGGCTTTAAAAGGATCCTCATGGGGTGTGGGAGGAGCGTTGCTACCATGACTAGCCATATAAGGATCATTGAACCGAAGTAGCCTAGATAGTGGAATAGCATGACCCTGCTAGCCCCAGCCATAGAGCCACCCCGCTATAAATGCTATAGGCCCTAAAACCCAGATTACAATTGCCACATAGAGGGCTATCCTAGCAAGCATGGCCCTAGAGTAGTATCTCCTAACAAGCCTCTCCCTTATATTCTCCGCTATGTAGCTGTAGGCAGACCCCCTGCTATATATCATTAGAAATCCCTTTGAAAGCTCGTAGAATGATGGTGTTAGCAGGGCCCAGTATATTAGCGTTGAGATCCTGAATATAGCTTCTGTAATCCCTGAAGGCGCTGCTATGTGAGCCAGTATCGCTAGTGCCTCTATAATTGAGTATATAGATGCTATTTTATAGAAATGCACATGAATCCAGGCTTCTAAATCATATCTCCTCAGATCTTGTCTATTCATAGCCACATAGATCACCCTAGTATTTCCTCTCCTCAGCAGCCCACTTAGTTATTCTAACAGGTGCATAGCTTATATAGGGCGGCTCTCCCCTTCTATAGAATACCAGCGTGTGTTTGAGCCAGTTCACATCATCCCTCTTGGGGTAGTCAAGTCTATAGTGGGCACCCCTAGACTCGGTTCTGTTGAGAGCACCCACAACTATGGTTTCTGCAACATCTAGCATGAAGTCTATTTCGAGGAAGTCCCTCAAATTATTGTTATATATCCTCACCCTATTCTCCACCCTTGCCTTCGAGAACCTCTCCTTAAGCCTTTTAAGCCTGCTCCAGGCCTCTTCAAGGCCCCTCTGATCTCTGAAAACCCCTACCAGTGAATCCATCATGGTCTGAATCTCCCTCCTAATATCATATGGATTCTCTGGATTGCTCTCCGTGTGTAGGAGTCTATCGAAGATCCTCTTCTCCTCGTTCTTCACAGCTGTGTCAACGGCTGTGCTGATCTGTAACATGCTATCGGGAGCATTCATGGCATATCTAGCCGCTGCCTCACCAGTAAGCCTCCCCCACACAGCGCACTCCGCTAGCGCGTTGCTCCCAAGTCTGTTGGCACCATGAATGCTTACAGATGCCACCTCACCTGCAGCCCATAGATTTGGTATCCTGGTGCTCTGCTCATCCAGCATAACCTGCCCATATGTATCTGTATGTATACCCCCCATTGTATAGTGGACAGCAGGTCTAACCGGTATAGGCTCGCTAACAGGATCGACACCTATTAGCTTTCTAGAGAGCTCCCTTATCATTGGAAGCCTCTCATTTATCTTCTCCTCGCCCAGGTGCCTCAGATCTAGGTAGACATATTCCAAGTCAGACTCCTCATGGACAAACCCCCTGCCCTCCTTAATCTCTGTCATTATAGCCCTGGAAATTATATCCCTCGGGGCTAGCTCCATCCTCTGGGGGGCATATCTCTTTAGAAACCTCTCCCCCTGCTTATTAACCAGATACCCCCCCTCACCCCTGGCTGCCTCTGTTATCAAGACACCGCTTGGAACCATACCAGTTGGGTGGAACTGGACAAACTCCATATCCTTTATCGGTATCCCAGCCCTATAGGCTATAGCGATTCCATCGCCCGTGTTTGAGTGGGCAACGGTTACGAATGAATACACCCTGCCAGCTCCCCCAGTAGCTATTATCCCCGCCTTGCCAAGGAAGACCCTATACTCCCCAGCCGCCATATCTATAGCCGTTATCCCCTTGAATAATCCGTTCTCCAATATGATCGATGTTACGAAGTTCTCGTGGAAGAACTCAACATTATCGAATCTCTGTAGATTATCGTAGAGGGTGCTCATCATGAAGAACCCTGTTTTATCCGCTGCAAAGGCCGTTCTAGGAACACTCATACCTCCAAAGGGCCTCTGAGCTATCCTACCGTCTGGAAGCCTGCTCCACGGCGTGCCTAGATGTTCGAAGAACTTTATCTCCTCTGGTGCGAGCTTAACCAGGATCTCGACGGCATCCTGATCTGCTAGGAAATCACTTCCCTTAACAGTATCATATGCATGGAGCTCAATACTATCGTTATTCTCCTTTGGATAGAGAACACCGCTTATACCACCCTCAGCACTTACAGAGTGGCTCCTCATCGCATGTAGTTTAGATATAACTGCTATCCTCAACCTACTCTTAGAGGTTAGAGCTGCTTGGAAAGCCGCCCTCAAACCCGCCAAACCAGATCCGATGATAAGCACGTCATAGCGTAGAACCTCAACCATAGCTTCACCAATCATTTCTATACTACCTAGAATATATCTATATAATCCATGGCAACCATATATAAATCAGTTAAACTATTTAATTATAGCTAAGACAGAACCTCCCTAGGTATAACCATAAACCTTGTATAAAGAGTTAGTGGGATAAGCATCTAGATAGAGGGCGGCTACCCATTGGGGTGGGGGTTAGGAGTCGAGCCCAAGCCAAACCTATATAGATTCCATGTGGATCTGGATACTATATATCCAATACAATTGATACCTTCCACATACCATCCTGTGTTTTCTCCAGCGACATCTGGGAATATGTTACAGCTTTAACAACTATTCCTGGAACATGTCTTCTTGGATCGAATCTCTCTCCCGCAGCATACCCTTTTAATATATATACCTGCTCCCCCTTCTCCTCAACTCTATATATTCCACTCACTAAAAACCTCGAGAACACAAGCCCTCTAAGGTCGTGAAGTATTAGCAGGTCTTCGAGCCACCTATAAAGCAGATTCTCAAGATCGAAGCCCCTAGACGAAATGCTAACCCCAACCACAGGCGACACCCTGGATAGATCAGGGGTTATATATCTAAACATCCCGATAGCAGCATATTCAAAGAGTTCCTCTAAATTCCTAGCCTCTACTATATACATCACATCAGCTGTATGATCTACATCTATGATCCTAGCTGAGTAGCTGCTCGTCAAAATCACCCATAACTTCTATAAAATACCTAGTATTTAGCGTTTCCCTTGCTATAATAGAAAGTCGAGTTTAACCTTTATCTTAGAAGATGCCTGTAGAGATTCTAGAAGAAACATGTTTGCAGAAACCTCAACTTCCAGCATCAAAAGGTGAGAGATAGATATAGAGGCTTAAAACATTATAAAGCTAAATCTAGCACTTTAACCTCCTCCCCGCCCTAAAAGGGTGAGATTCTCAGCTGTAAATAGATATTGATGTTAAATATTGCGAGAGGATGAGCTGAAATACCCATTGCCCTGCTAGATCGGTGTTTCTCAATATAAAAATTATCTAAATATTACTGTGATCTATTGCTAATTCTATTACTAATGTTTGGGAAAACCAACAAAGGTTTAAAGTTAAATTTATAAGGAGGTTATATTCAAAATAAATTTGGTGGGGAATATGGCTAAGAAGAAGGAGGAGAAGAAGGAACAGAAGGGTCAGGAGCAGCAAAAGCAGCAAAAGAAGAAGTAGGGCTATGAAGATTTACTATGATCCAAACTTTTTTACCATGTATCTCTCAAACCATATATGCTGTCAACACAATACCATCTGGAGATCGTATTCTCTATAACTGAAAGCCTATTCCTCGAGTTGGGGAGATCTATGGATGGCTTTGATTATTAATAAGGATTGGGGTTATTAAATTAATGGCGAATATGAGAATTGTGATGCAGAGGGAGAGCTCGGATCCAAGTGGTAAGATGGGTTATCTAGATCCCAGGGTAGCCCTTATACTTATCTCCCTTGTTTCCTCTCTTGCTATACTTTTGCTCAGGATATCTGCGTATCTCTATAGCGGTAGTCTAGCTGTCCTTGTGGATAGTGTTCACAGTGTTAGCGATATTATGGCCGGGCTGGTTGCTCTTATAGCCTTGAGGGTTGCTTTAAAGGAACCTGATCCTGAGCATCCCTATGGACATGGTAAGGCTGAGAGCCTGGGGTCTCTAGGGATCTCTGTGGCTTTGATAGCGGTGCTGATCTATATATTATACGAGGCTCTGCTGAGGGTCTTCTGGGGATATGGTGTTGAGGTGGATTTCACGCCGGTGGTTTCCCTCATGATAGGATCTACAATAGCTATAGATTTCTGGAGATCCAGGGCCCTGGCTAGGGGGGCAGAGAAATACGGATCTCTTATACTTGCGTCAGACGCCCTACACTATAGAAGCGATCTATATGCAACATCCTCAGTACTACTCCTATCTATCCTGGGCATCGTGCTTGGGAAGGGTATCTTCCTATCTATACTAGACCTCGGAATCGCCCTAGCTATTTCCCTGTACTTTGCATATGCAGCGATAAGGCTTGCCAAAACAGCTATAGACGATCTTATGGATAGGGCTCCGGAGGATGTCATAGAGTTTTTTAAAGTAGCATGCAGAGATCTCGGGATCGGTGTTAGGAGTGTGAGGGCGAGAAGATCTGGGCCGAGGATCTTTATAGACGCTGTTGTAGAGGCTCCAGGTGATATGGAGCTTGCCGAAGCACACAGGCTAGCCGATATACTCGAGGAGAGGGTTAGAATGAGCTCTAGACATGGCATAGACATGGTTATCCACATGGAGCCGAAGGACAGAGCTGGATCAGAGGAGACAGCTAGATCCTGCTCAGAGATAGCTTCAAAAGTAGCAGGCGTTCTAGGCGTCCACGATGTCGAGGTATATAGAGATGAGAAAGGATACCATGTGAGAATGCATGTAGAGGTAAGCCCATCAATGAGCTTAGAAGAGGCATCCAGAATAGCTGTAAACGTTGAGAAGGCTGTAAAAGAACATAGAGGCGATATAGCAAGCGTTCTAGTCCATATAGAGCCTAGAAGAGGCGATATAAGAGATATACATAGAGTGGTCTATAAGATCCTAGAGAGAGAGCAAAGCCTAAAGGAAAATATAAGGTTAAAGGGTGTGAGAGCCCTCTACATAAGGGGAAGCCTGGTTATCGATATAATATGCACACTACCAAACAGCCTAGATGTTAGCAGAGCACACGAAATAGTATCAAGGCTTGAAGCGATGATCAAAGAAGAGCTAGGAAAAAACGCCTCGGTAAATATCAGATACTCAGCAGAATAATCTTCTCTCTATAAGGATTCTAGCGACTCCATGCCTTTAAGAGGTGGGGTTCTTCCTCCTCTGGGGCTCGCATCACCTCTCTGGAGCTCCTCACGGAGGCTGGGGTCATAGCCCGCTAAGCTCGCCCCAACTCAACCACACATGGCATTCCAGCAGGGATTATAAACCGCAATACTCCCCGCCCTAAAAAAGCGAGGCTTCAAGATACATACATATATTAAGGCTGTGACGCTTTTTAAGACCACACTTCTTTAGGGGTGTAACGTGTTGAGAGGCGTTTCTAACCTAGTACTATCTCTTATCATGCTTTCAATAGCGCTTCCCATAGGATATATAGTATTGGATAGGGTCCGCAGCGCTGGCTCTGATATCCACATGCCTGTGATTACCGCCATGGTTGTCGCATATAGCATAAAAAATGGAACTAGTTATGCTCTAATAATATATAATCTAGGGCCCGGCAGAGCTATTATAGAGGGTATAGTGGATACCAATATAAGTTATCACCAGGAATATATAGTTGTTGAAGAGGGTTCAGTTTCTACGGTTGTTGTAGACTACCAACCTCAACTATTAGTGCTAAAAGGAGGTAGCATGATAAGCATTAAACCTCTATTACACGGCTAGATCTTGCTTTTCCATATAAGGCTCATCCAGAATAACAAAATAACTGATAGCATCTATATATTCGTTTCATCTAGACAGACCTTCTCCTGCCCTGAAAATCAGGGCCTTCGGTCGTAGAAGCCTTAGACATGGATCTAGTTACTTTAGATCTATCTCTTAGGCTCCTTAACCTCTTCAACTTCTTTCCTCGTTTCGAGGAAGATCCTCAGCTCTTCTATATCCTTGCTCCAGTGCTCTAGCAGGTAGCTTCTAAACAGGATCCTCTCGGCCTTTCTAGTCTCGCCTGCGTCTCTTTTCATTGTATGGTACATCTCTATATCCTCTATTCTCGCCTTAGCAAAGATCACTAATATCGATATCGTCCATGGATCGATCTGAGATATCTGTCTCACAGTTATCCCTTTGCTCGCCTCGATCTTGAGGCTAGGGGCCAGCGCGTTCACAAGCTTCATCTGGAGATCCTGATCCCATAGTTTCTCTGGTATGCTTATGCTGACCTCCTCCCCTTTCAATCTCCACCCCACCCGCTGATGCGGGAGGGTTTGTGGTCTTACTATTATAATGCTTTCAATCCTAATATATCTTTTAGCTGTTCATTGGTTCTCCATCTATTCGGGTTTCATCTGTCATTTGGGGGGCAGTGAGGGGGGCCAGAACTCCCCCAGGAATTACTTTGATTCCCAGTATCTTCAAAGCCCTCTTCCTTATATTTAGCTTCCCTATGATGTCTCTATCTGCTTCGAATCCGCATCTGGGGCATTTTAATCTTCTATATCCATTCTCCTCTAGCTTTGAATCGCATTTTGGGCATTCCGATGATGTCCCGTTTGGGTTTACTATGGCAAGTGGAACCCCGTGCTTCATAGCTGCCAGTCTATCCATTTAACAAGCCTAGAATATCCCATTATGATTAGCTTTGTTCTGTGATCTTTGTTCTTGATCTTTCTCAGAGAATTTATGAGGCCTGTTAGATCCTCTCTAGCAACAGCGTGTTGAAGCTTGAGTGCTAGCCTGACCATCTTAAGCGGTGCCTTCCTAGCCCAGTCCTCCAATATATTCCTAGCTTTTCTGTGATAGGATCTTATTCTATTATGTATAGCTTTTCTCCTCCTCCAAGCTGGGTATCTTGGAGAGGGGTATTTCCTCTGCAGATTTTCCGCAAGGATCTTCCATTTATAGGCTCTATTAACAGCTGTGCCTATATCCTTGTTTATCTTGTCATCTCCATAGACTATCTTCCTCTCATTGATATCTACGGCTATAGCATCTCTTGGCTTATACTGCTTTGGCCTTGGGATCCTCTTAGAGATCCATAGGATCATCCTCCCCTCTCTATAGACTAGCCTTGCTTCTCTATTCTCGTACTCATCATACCTCCTGTCCCAGCCTATGATCTTAAGCCTGATCCCTCCTATGATCTCCACATAGCCATCTTCAATTCTATAGCTTGAGCCTTGGTGCAGTAGCATGCTGAGCTTCTTAACCTTAGGGCGTTTACCTTTCTTAGGATTGTTCCTCCAGGCCTTTGCATTTGCAAGGGCATCTCTATAGCAGTCGAGGGCTATCCTCGATGGTAGTCCGAACCATTCCCTCAGCTCTCTATATAGAGCGTTGTGTATCTCTCCGATTTTCTTTAGATTCAGCCTCAGGATCTTGTTTATAGCATAGTTGAGAGCCACATTGTATCTACTGAGGAGCTCTATAGCCCCCGGCTCGGGACTAACCCTCACACCAATAGAGATGGTTAGCGCCCCCTCATCACCAGAGGCCATAGAGCCCCTCCAAAACCAAGGCCCAAGAAGGCTTATAAATATCCATCCCCGCCCTGAAGGGCGAGGCTTTCAGTTGTAAAGAAGCTTCCAGGCACAGTCTCTGGAACTTGAATCGTTATGGTAATCCTATAGTTGTGCCCAGATACTTGGGGCTCGCCAGGAGTTAGATCCCTGTTATCGGTTAAATCCCTCACGCTATAGGATGAGATCCAATTGGCCTGAACATACGCGATCCATAAGAGATGAGTGGTCATCAATAAAAAGGCTACGATCATAAGGGTAGAAATATTCTCTCCATATATCATCCCGCTCACCTCATAATAGCCAGGAGGTCTCTTAAATTTTATCACATATATTATCAAGCTGTTTCTGATTTAACGATATGTTTGGATATACTCTTAATTACTTCTAATCACTCTATGGAGAGGAAGCATCTCAATATAAGCTTATAAATCCTGGAAAAAAGGGATAGATGCCATAGATGGGCTACTTAAAACTTCTCAGGGAACTGTTTAATTATTGCATCTGCCAGAGCATCCGCTATTAGGATTAGGTGGTTCCTCATAGCTATATAGATAGACGATTCCTCAGAGACCCTGCCCTGAGCCAGTAGATCTGCTTGCTTCATGGCCTGAACAGCATGATCCCTTAGCAAGGAGAACACCGCTTCCTTAGATAGGTTTGGATTTGCACTGGATAAGAAAGCAGCTATCTCCATAGCATTTTTTGTGAGTAGACCAACTGCTTCTCTCTTACCACTCTCATTGCCCGAAAAAGCGCTTTGGTAATATATAGCAACTGCTCTTATATGGCCATTGAATAGCTCAGTGAATTTATTGCCGGCATCTCTCCCATATATCAAGGCTATCGCTTCTCCAAGCGCCTTTGAATTTGCTAGGAGCTCGTTAACCGCCACCTGCTGGAGATCCTTATCTTTGAAGTAGAGGGCATATGCATATAGTCTGTGTCCCTCTCCATGTTGGATCAATAGAGATCTGAGTACCGCTCTTAGATCTGACGCGGATGAAGTAGCTACTGGGAGTGTCTGTGTGGCTATTAATGTCTTTGCAATGGTTTGTGTATGGATAGCAGTTGTTTCCTTAGTTACTGTAGATGTATATGTAACAATTCTGGGTGGAGATGCTAGATACCCTATTCCAAAGAATGCTATTGCGGCTATAACTATACCCGCTATCGTTGTGATCCATGCTCTACCATTTGAAATTTTAGTCACCAAGTGGTGTTTATTTTAGGGATATTTAAGCAAAGATCTTCGTTTAAACAGCCATACAGAATATATAGTAATTTACAGCCGAAAACATTGGCTCCTTAAGATAAAGAAAATGCTAGGTGATCTATATATACCTCTGAGTTTCTCTATGATATTGGGGGAGCACGTTGAGAAATCCTCCTAGAGGGATTTCAAGCGCCTCTCTAAGGGTTCTAGAGCTCGTTGCTGGAGAGGGTGTCACAGCTGCCCAGATAGCTAGGATCCTCGGTGTTAGGGTTAGCGCTGTTAGAAAGCATCTTGAGAAGCTGGAGAAGCATGGGCTTGTGAGGCATGTGTTCGTTAGGAGGGGTGTTGGGAGGCCTAGGAAGGTGTATATGGCGACTGAGCAGGGTATAGAGACCCTTCCTAAGCTCTATAGCGAGTTCCTTCTAGAGCTCATCAATAGACTAGCATCTATAGGGCTGGGCGATAAGGTTGAGGCTGTAGTGAGCAGCATGGCGAGGGATATAGCTTTAAGAAGCGCCTCCAAGGATATAGAATCTTCCATTGAAAATCTAAATATATATGGCTTCATGGGATCTGTAAGAAAGGCTAATGGATCTCTAGAGATTATCAGTAGAAACTGCCCCCTATTGAAGATTGCTAAGAATCACTACGATCTGATATGCATGAAATTCCACACAGAAATCCTGAAAAACCTTGTGGGAAGCGACAGAATCCATCTAGCAGAGTGCATAGTAAGGGGAGATCTCCTATGCAGACACAGAATAGATGTTACTAAGGGTAGCTGAAAGGAAATAGGAAACTATATCCAAGCATATATCCCACACTCTTATCTTAGCCACCATGTTACAACCGAAAGCCCTTCACACTTCCGCTCACTCTTCTGAGTTGATGACTAGGCGGGTCTTCAGCTTAAGGGATGCCCTCTAGGATGGGGCTTTCAATAGTAATTCTTATATTGCCTACTCTATACTTCTATTTAGACTAACCATGTCTCTTGCGGGGTATGTTGCCAAAAGGGTTGCACAGGCCATACCAACCCTATTTGGGGCTATGCTGGTTATGTTTATCTTAGTCAGAATATTGCCGGGAGACCCGGCTAGGCTGATTGCGGGGCCTGAGGCGCTTGAGCAGGATGTGGAGAGGATAAGAGAGCAGCTTGGGCTTAACAGGCCCATCTATGTTCAATTCGTAGACTATATGTCCTCTATCCTAAGAGGGGACTTCGGGACTTCGATTAAGTATAGAACGCCAGTTATCCAGGAGATCATTGCTAGGCTTC
>Ga0079996_112181_pt1 | contig 51876 bp, 61 predicted proteins | sample PerSpoAPS_AMetaG_FD_69199 | JGI IMG/M metagenome (GOLD analysis project Ga0079996, IMG submission 69199) | Thermal spring microbial communities from Yellowstone National Park, Wyoming, USA - Perpetual Spouter A (PS_A) MetaG (SPADES assembly)... | ecosystem: Environmental > Aquatic > Thermal... | reverse complement strand
ATATCATTGCTCTATAATTTATTAAATGAGGTGGTAAAACATGGGCAAATTCAAAGGAGCCTGGTAAAGAATGTCTATTAGTGTACAAAACTTTCTTATTATTTATTTCGCTTATAGCTAATGGTTGTGAAATTCCAAATGGAGTTAAAATATGTTTAATTTCTTTTATTTCTTTAAACAATTTTGTAAGTCCAGAACCACCTATTATCGCTACATTTATTTTATTCATAAATTAATAAATAATAAATAAAATAAAAAATGACGGATAAAAAACAGCTTAGCATTTTTCATTATGAAAAAATGTTAGAGAGAGCTCTATCCCAAATCAAAGTTAGAACCGAAAGGTCAAGCAGATTTGAACCTCCTGTAGCTATTGTTAATAATGTAAAAAATAGAACAATAATTACAAACTTTAAAGAGATTTCAGAAAAACTTAATAGAGATAAGCAACAACTTGCAAGCTTTTTCTTTAAAGAATTTGCAGTAAATGGAATGATAGAGGATGATACTTTGATTCTTTTTGGTAAATTTTCCTTTGAAAAAGTAAATATGAGTTTAAAATATTACATAAAGAAATATGTATTGTGTCCTATATGCAATTCCAATGATACTATGCTTGAAAAAGAAAGAAAGAATTTATTTTTGAAATGCTTGGCATGTGGCGCAATTAGTTCTATTGTAGAATAATGCAGGGAACATGCATATTATGCGGTAAATTTTCAAATAAGATCTCTTTTTCTAGAGGTATATGTTTGGATTGTTTTCTACATGAAAATCTCATAGAGAAAATCAAGGAAATAAAACTTACAATATGTCCTTCATGTTTTTCTTACTGGGATAATGGATGGAAAAAAGTTAAAAGTTCTAAGGAATTAATAAACTTTATTTTAAAGCGATTGGAAAGAAGCGTTTATTTAAAAGAAGGAGTAGAAATTGATGAATTAGATATTAAAGTTGATTTTGATAATATGAAAAATGGTGTCATGTTTTTAAAGGTCTTCTTAACAGAATATGATGAGTTTTATCAAATTACCAAAGATTTTGATATTCAAGTAAAAAAGAAATTATGTAATTCTTGCTTAAAATATAAAATTGAAGATTATGATGCAATTATTCAATTGAGAAGTAGGAATCCAGATTTGGTAAATGAATTTAATTTAGAAACAGAATCAAAATATCAAAATACAAACATTATTTTAAAGAAGGAGATTTACAATTACGGAATTGACGTTTATTTCATTGGTTTAAATGAAGCCAGAAGATTTGCAAGGGATTTTGGTAAGAGACATAATTTAAAAATTAAAGAGAGTTATTCACTAAAAAAAGGTGGTAAGAAGAGATATACAATTTTATTATCATAATTCCAGATCTTAAAGCACACTTTTAGATTTAAAGTAGCATAGGCTTATATAATTATTGCTATATAGAGAATTTGCTGTTTCAATATGTATAATAAGCAAATTTAAGTCATTATCTGAAGTGAAAACATTCCGTTTATTCTAATTAAAAAATTATAAAAATTCATCAGCTTTTTCAAATTCTCTTAATGATAATAAAATTTATATTTTAATTTTAAAATAAGAAAGTAGGTGGGCAAAGAGGAAGAAAGTAAATCTGTTAGGATACCTAAAGAAGGAGAATTGTTAGGAGAAGTTATTCAATCACTAGGTTATGATAGAGTAAAAGTTAGATGTGAAGACAATGAAATTAGAATTTGCAGAATACCTGGCAAATTTAAAAAGAAGGAATGGTTAAAAGAAGGTGATATAGTACTAGTTTTACCATGGTATGGAATGCAAGAAAAAACAAGAGGAGACTTATTACATGTATACAAAAGATCTGAATTAAAGGAGCTAGAAAAGCTAAACTATTTAAGTAGATTAAAAGGAGAAAGCTAACCAATTATTTTATTAAATAATTTTAAATCATCTATAACTTGAACCTTTTTCTGTTTAAAAAATTTATTTATATTTTTAATATCTCTTAAAAGGAAAATAAGAGCATTGGGATGAATTTTTTTAACTGATTGACCAAAATCTATAAGATACGGTTCTCCGTTATGAATAAGAATATTATATTCTGATAGATCTGCATGAATAATGCCAGCTTTATAAAGCATTTCAATATAATTGATTATTTTTTCGTAAATTTCTGAGTAATCGGGTAAATTTGTTTCAGCTAGCAAAGGAGCAGGTTTTCCTTCACTTCCTATAAATTCCAAAACAAGTATATTATTAATATAAGTTATAGGCTTAGGAACTTTAACGCCAGCTTCATAAGCTATTTTAAGATGGTTATATTCTTTTTTGCACCATTCAAATACCGCTAGTCTAAAACTTCTTTTATAAATTTTAAGTTCTTCCAAATCTAAATATTTTTGCATACCTTTCTTAAACTCTGCAGAAGTTGTTAGGTATATTTTTACAGCATAAAGGTTTTCATTTTTGTCAAAGGCTAAATAAATTCTTGATTCTTTCCCTGTAGAAATCACACCATTAAACCTATCTAAGATTCCTTTCCTTATCAATTTATAAGCAGAAAGTGCTGTTGAGTGATCAAAAACTTCTTCTACTGTAGCGAACCTCTCCGAATCTTTCTCTTTTCTTTTCACAATATTAAAATAAAAGAAAAAATATAATTAATATATAATGCAAATTAATTTGGTAGTTCCATTAAACGAAAGATTTTTCAATTATTTAAATAAAAATCCTAACCTTCTTGAAGAAGCTAAAGAAATTACAAATACTGAGGTTATTTTGAACAGAGAGAATTTAAATGCAACAATAATATCTAAAGGAAGAGGGAGCGATGTGGTTAAAATGAGAGACTTTTTAATTTCTTTAACCCTAGGAGTAGATGAAATAGATGCAAAGAAGTTACTTACTGACGAATATATGCTATATTTAATTGATTTGAGAACAATTATTGATAAAAAAGATGATATACCTAGAATTCTTGCAAGAATAATAGGAGAGGAAGGAAAAATAAAGAAAAAGATAAGTGAAGCTACTGGATGTAGTATTTATATTACAGATTCAAAAATAGCATTAATAGGAAGTTATGATGAGATAGAATATGCTAAAAATGCCATTCAAATAATAGTTGATGGCTCTCCTCATGCAAGATTATTTAAATATCTTGAAAAAGTAATAAGAGAAAGAAAGATGAAACAATTATCTCCGATCTAAAGGTTATAATTTTTAAACTTTTTAGTAAAGTATTTTTATGCTAAAGTTTGAAGAAATATCACCTTCGGAATTCTTTTATAGAAATAAGGAGATAGCAGGTTTTGAAAATCCTACTAAAGCATGTTATACTATTGTTAGAGAACTTATTGAAAATTCATTAGATGCTTGTGAAATAGGAGGAATATTGCCTGATATAAAGGTAATAATTAAGGAAATAGGAGACGGAGAAGAAAATAAAATTATTAAAATTAAAGTAAAAGATAATGGGATAGGAATTCCTAAGGAAAATGTTCCTTATGCTTTTGGAAAAGTTCTTTATGGCTCAAAATTTACATTAAGACAACATAGAGGAATATTTGGCTTAGGTGGAAAAATGGCTATACTTTATGGTCAAATAACTACTAATAGCCCTGTTCGAATATTTACCTCAACTCTAGGAAATAAATTAATTCATTATTTTGAAATGAAAATAGACATTCTTAAAAATGAACCAAATATTTTAAGATATGAAACCTTTGAAAACCGTGAAGGATGGCATGGTTTAATTATTGAGTTTAAATTTTTAGGGAATTATTATAATGCTAGAAAAAAGATATTAGAATATTTATTCCAAACTTCAATTCTTACTCCTTATATGAACTTGATTTTAATTGATAACTATGGTTCATATATTTTTAAAAGAAAATCTACTTTGATACCAAAAATTCCTGAAGAAACACCTCTTCATCCTAAAGGAATAGATTTGGAAATACTAAAAAGACTTATATCTTTCAATAAGAAAGAAAGTTTAAAAGATTTTTTAATTAAAAATTTTCAAAAAATTGGTAATAAAACAGCTGAAGATATAATTAATAAACTTAATTTAAATCCAGATTTAAATGTAAGAAGATTAAAAGATGAAGAAATAGTAAAACTTTATAATATTTTTAAAAGTTATAATTTTAAAAAACCTTCAGCAAAATCTTTATCACCTGCTGGAGAAAATTTAGTTATTGGTATTAAAGAGATTTTTAATCCAGAATTTGTAGCATATAATTCAAGGAAACCCTCAAGTTACGAAGGTCATCCTTTCATAGTAGAAACAGCTATAGCATACGGAGGAAATATACCAGTACCTGTTGAGAATGAAATAAATTTATTTAGATTTGCTAATAAAATACCTTTAATTTATGATAGTTATAACGATGTTTCTATGAAGGTTATAAAACAAATAAACTGGAATATATATAAGATAGATATTTATAAAGAACCTGTAGCTTTTTTCGTTCATGTTTGTTCAACCAAAATACCTTATAAAACATTGGGAAAAGAATACATTGCAAATGTTCCTGAATTAGCAAAGGAGATAGAACTATCCATAAGAAAAAATGCAAGAAAATTATCAGCATATTTAAACAAAAAAAGGTTGTATGAATACCAGAAAATAAGATATAGTTATCTAAAAGAATATTTGGAGAAAATTTTTGATTTCTCATGCAAGTTGAGCGAAGCAGAAATAAAAAAAGTAAATTTGGAAACCATTATCAACAATGGATAAAGAAATAGTTTTAAATAAATTTAAAGAAATAGGTAAAAAAATACTAGAAGACATTTTGAATAACAATTATCCCAGTATTACATTACCGCAAAGAACAGTAAGCAATATTATTTACGATAAATATTCTAAAATAGTAAAACTAGGAGATAAAAAAATAACAAGAAAAGCTTCAAATGTAAGACAAGCTAAGATATTTGCACAATTACTTTGGGTTTCATATTTTGCTAAGGAAAATTTAGTTAAGAAAGGAAAGTCGTGTAGTCTTAGAGATTTATATTATAATTCTTTCAACGATATTAAGATAAAATTTGATGATCAGGATGAATCAGATAAGATAGTTGTAGAAATAGAAACAATTCTAGGTTATCCAAGGGAATACTTTAATATAATACCTGAAGAAAAAAGCTCAATTTTTGGAGACTTAACGATCGAATATACAATGCCTGAAACGCATAAAGGACAAAGAGTAAATTTACAAACAGATCCTGATGGCAAAAATATAGGTTTGTCTATAGCTACTGCAAAGTTTATTGAATGTAATGCAAAGATGGTTATAGCTATTGAAAAAGGTGCAATTTTTAGAAGATTTGTTGAAGAACAAGTTTATAAAAGATTAAATGCAATATTAATTGATACAGGAGGTCAAGCACCGAGATTTACAAGAATGCTTATTAGAAGATTGAATAAAGAATTAAACTTGCCTGTTTATATATTAACTGATGCTGATCCGTGGGGAATGCATATAGCAAGGGTAATTATTTCAGGTTCTGCTCTTTCTGCGCATATAAAAGATCTTGCAACTCCTGAAGCTAAATGGCTTGGAATATGGGCTTCAGATATTAAGAAATACAAGCTTCCTTCGATTCCTTTAAATCAACTGGATCTTCATAGATTAGAAACAATGAAAAAGGATCCTAGGTATGAAGAGGAATTTTGGAATGAACAGATAAATTGGTTTTTAAAGTTAAAGTGTAAATCAGAACTTGAAGCCTTCAGCAAATATGGACTAACTGCTATAATTGATAAATATCTAATTAAAAAGCTTAGCGAAATAAAGGATTAGATTTTTAAAGCTATAATAATAAGAGATTATAATGAAAACTAATTATGATGTAATAATCGTAGGTGCAGGACCTGCAGGAGCTTCCGCAGCAAAATTTTCTTCAAAATTTGGTGCTGAAACTTTAATAATTGAAAAGTATCCTACCATTCAAGCAAATAAGCCATGTGGAGAAGCGACTGGAGCTAAGGTATTTGAAACTGCAGAAATGCCTATAAAAAGTGAAATAATTGTGAATACTGCTTATGCTCAAGTTTATTCTCCTTCTTTAAAAAGGATAGATATTAAAGAAAAAGGATATTTGATAAATAAATCTAGATTTATTCAAGAATTGGTTATTCATGCCTGTGATTATGGGGCTCATGTAAGAGTAAGGGAAGAAGTAAAAGATGTAATTTTTGATAAAGAGAAAAGAATTGTAAAAGTTAAAACTACCCAAGGTGAATACACATGCAAAGTTTTAATTGCAGCAGATGGATTTAATTCAACGGTAGCAAGATGTTTGGGAGTAAATGAAAAATCTGAACCTATACCTACAGTTCAATATGTAATGGTAGGAAAAAAATTTAGAGATGTAGATGCTGTAAGATTCTACATTTCCAATAAATGGGCTCCTAAAGGTTATGCATGGATCTTTCCAAAAAATGAAAAAATGGCTGAAGTAGGAGTAGGTGTTAGAGGTGCTCCTGCAAAGATCTTCTTAGATAAATTCATACATGACTTTAAGGATGAATTAGGTGATGCACAGATAATAGATTATAGAGGCGCTCCTGTTCCAATAGGAGGAATGATAAGTAATGACGTTCTTGATGGTGTAATATTTATAGGAGATGCTGCAGGAACGGTAATTCCTTTAACAGGTGCTGGAATACATAGCAGTGTTGCTGCTGGAAAAATTGCTGGTGAAGTTGCTGCAAAAGCAGCTTTAGAAAATAATAATTCAAGGGAAAGATTGTTAGAATATCGAAGGAGATATGATGAATATTGGGGTTTAAGAATAAAGAAAAGTCTAAAAGCTATGAGAGTACTAGAAAATTTACCTGATGAAGATTTAGATGAACTTGCAGATATTCTTTCTGCTGAAGATATTCTTGACTTAGCTAATGGTTTAGATATAAAAAAGGTTGCTTTGAAACTTCTATCTCATCCTAGGCTTGCATTTAAAATAGCTAAAGCTCTTTTATAGATAAAAAACTTAGACTTTCAAGCTAGAGTTAGAATTAGAGTTTTATATTTTCATTTTCATTCACAAAATATGGAAGAAAGAAAATTAAAAGTGATTGGAAAAGTTACTCATTATTATCCAAAGATAAATGTAGCAGTTATAGAATTAAGTGATGAAATATCTGTTGGAGATAAAATATTAATAAAAGGAGCAACTACAAACTTTGAACAAGTTGTTGAATCAATTCAAATAGAAAAAAAGAATATAGAAAGAGCTTTTGCAGGGCAGAAAATAGGCTTAAAGGTTAAAGATAGAGTTAGAGAAAAAGATATTGTTTATAAAATCTTGTAATGAATAAAAGAGGAGCAATTTGTTTAGTTAGTGGAGGAGTAGATAGTGTAACAGCTTTATATTATGTTTATCACAGAATTAAACCAGCCGACATAAAAATTATATTTTGTAATTATGGTCAAAGGACTTTTGAAGAAGAAAAATATTGCATTTCTAAGATTTCAAATTTGCTAAATTTAGAAATGAAAATAGTAGATATATCTTGGTTAGGTGAAATAAGCACTTCTTTATTAACTAAAAAAGATTTGGAAATACCGGAAACAAAATTTGAAGATCTTTTTGATCCAGAAAAAGCCAAAGCTAGAATATTAAGATGGTGGGATCCGTGTAGAAATGCAATTTTAATATTGGTAGCTTTGGCTCATGCTGAAAGTTTAGATATCAAATATAATGTTAAATATGATGTTTATATTGGTATAAGACGTGAAACTCCAGTAGCTATGAAAGATAATACACCAGAATTCATAGATGTTATGAATAAATTGGTAGAGCATGCTACTCATTATGGAGGTTATAAAGTTTATGCACCTTTAATAACTTACGATAAAGATAAAGTAGTAAAATTAGGAGAAGAATTGGGCGTTCCATGGAAATATACTTACAGCTGCTATCGTGGAGGCTTAGGTTTTGCTGAAGTAGAAGGCGAGAAAATACCAATACATTGTGGTTGGTGCAGTAATTGTAGAAGAAGGATATTGGCTTTTAAAGAAGCAAACGTAAAAGATCCTTCATATTATTTAAAAGCACCTTAATTTTATTAATTATTAAAAATTTTGATTTTAAAAACATAATTATAATAAACGATGAACTCGCTATTTATAATAAAGAATAAAAACTTCACCCTTTAGGGCGGAGTAACTCACAGTCTAACGATAGCAAATTTTCTTTAAACATATCTTTCTTTCTCCGCCTTAAAAATAGAGATTTAGTCTTATATATATGTTAAGAGAAGTTTAATGATAGCTGAAATGAGTATTAAAGACATACTTTTGCTTTACAAATTTAGAGTTTGGACTTTACTAATATTTACAGGTATATTTTCTTATCTAATAGCTACTAAGGTAGGTTACGAATTCAATCTGAGTACTTTAATTATATTGTTTTTTGCAGGTTCTCTTTCGATTTGGGGCAACGGTGCATTAAACAATTACTTAGAAGTTGAAACTGATAGGATTATGAAAAGAACTTCAAACAGACCATTGGTTAAAAATACTATTAGTAAAGAGTTTGCTTTAATCACTGGAATTTTTTTTATTTCATTGGGTATAATTTTAGCTTTAATTTTCATAAATATTTTAACAGCTTTCTTCATTTTTTTAGCTTCAATAATTTATTACTTTTATTCTGCTTATTTAAAGCGTAAAACATCTTTAAATGTTTTAATAGGAGGTTTTGCAGGTAACTGTACTGCTTGGGGAGGTTGGGCTGCAGCTGCTGGAAGTTTAAATTTATTTGCTTTTTTGTTAGGTATGTTAATTTATTTTTGGACGAATCCTCATTTTTGGGCTTTAGCTTTAAAATATAAAGATGATTATAAAAGAGCAAATCTTCCTATGCTAACTGCCATTAAAGATGAGAAAAGCTCAGCAAGAATAATAGCCATTTCCAGTTTACCTTTACCTTTAACAACCGCTTTATTAGCTTTTATAGGAAACTTAAGCTTTTACTTTATTATTTTTAGTTTGATTTTAAACATTGTTTTTATTTCATTAGCAACATGGCTTTATCTTAAACCTACCGAGAAAAATGCTTGGGTATTGTTTAAGTTTTCTTCTCCTTTTTTAGCAATAATTTTTATATTAATATATGTTGATCCTTCTGAAATAAGCTTCAGAATTTAAAAATAAAAAACTTTATCGCAGTTAGTTAAAGTTGTTGTAATATCATGTATTGTTGTTAATTCAAAAATTTCTTCAATTTCTTTACTATCTCCTATACTTTTTGATATTCCATATATAATAGCTGAAGTATTACAGACTTTTAAAAATAAATAATATTTATTTTTTAAGAAAAGTAATAGATCGTAAATAGATGTTAAGTTATTTAAATTAATTCCTGTTTGAGCTTCTATTATATTTTTTATATTTTCTTTTATTTTTATTTTTCTTAAAATATTTTTTGAAGCCATTTTAACACTTTCATTTACAAATATACAATATAATTCATTTCCTCTTATTAAGGAAAGTATAAAAGTTAAAGGAATAAAAATTGTATCTTCGTTATAAAATTTTGTTATAAAAAAACATATTTTCATAACTCTTTTTCATATTGTACATGTTTGCCTTTAACAAATGCTCTATAATAAATTAACAAAGCTATTCCGAATAACATGACAATGATTCCTATGTAAACTCCTGCATTTCTTTGTGCATCTGATGCTGCAAAACCAAATACAGTATAGTATGTAATTTTTTTCTCGATCGCAGTGATAACTTGGACTTCGTTACTTCCTGTAATTGTTCGTGTTATTGTTGTTGTGTAAGAAGTAATTGTTGGAATCACTTCACTTTTTTGAGCTTCAAGGAATATTAGAGGTAACAGTATGAACTGTAATATTGCTATGCCTAAAATAATTCTAGAAGCCAATTCCTTTTTCATTTTCTCTCACCTGCTCTTATTATTACCATTAGAATATATAAAATAACAGAAGCAATAATCGTTAATATAATAGTAAGGATTAAAACTGGTAAACTTAAATTATTGTTTAAAATTACACGAATTAATGATGCTAAGTTAAGCAGAACAAATACAAATATTGCATTTAACAAAGTTAAACCTAAATAAATTTTAAATTCCTTGCTCATAACCATCCCTTTCTTTTATATAAAACGTAAAGTATCACAGCAATTATAACTGCTAAGATAATACCGCTTACTATTGTTAAGAAGAATGATGTTGATGTAGCTAAGCTTATAGCTCCAATCTGGAATAAGAATACAAAAAAGGATAACAAAATAACTTCTGCAAACATTATTGAACCTATCGTTACATGCAAAAATCTTTTTGAAATTGCTACTTCCTTTCTTCTATCTAAAAATGGTACAAATATCAAGTATAATGCAGCTATTGTTACTACAAGTAGTGTTATAAATGTTGCAACATCTGCTATACCAAATGATCTTAATAGATTAACAAGTTCAGGAGGATAAGAAATTCTTACTATTTGATACATCCAATAAAAGTACCATTCAGGTAAAGGTAATTCAGCAGGAATTGGTTTAGCTGGATCAAAATAATCTCCTAACCTATTGGGAAATAATGAAGCGAAAACGATCAAAATTCCTGCATAAATTAATGATATTGGAAAGATAAAGTAAAATCCTTCAGGAAACCATTTATAATATCTTATTTTGCTTTTCCTTACATCTCTATGAGGATCGAATGCTCCGTGAACTTCAAACATATACATTTTTATTAATAAAAGAATTAAAATTGATCCAGGAACTATAAAGACATGTAACATATAAAATCTTTGTATTATATCTTGTGTACCTATACCTTCTACTAGATATGCTAAAGTATCTCCTATTAAAGGAGCTGAACGAGCTACATTATAACCCACTTTTGTAGCATATACAGATTGATCAGTATAGGGTAAAAGATATCCTGTAAAGCCTTGTACCAAAACCAATCCTCCTAAAATTATGCTTATTATCCACATTATTTCTCTAGGTCTTTTGTAAGCACCTGTTATAAATTGTCTTATTAAATGGATGAATGCTGAACCTATCATGCCATATGTTGCATATAAATGTAATGTTCTTATTGTATGCCCAAAAGGAACGTTTTCATCGATAAATTTTGTACTTGAATAAGCCCATGGTATTCCAGATGGATCAGGAGCTGCGGTAGGAACATAATAGAAAGCTAATAAAACTCCAGTTATAATTAATATTACAAAGTTTGTTACAACTATTGCTCCTAACCAATATGTTATGTTAAAAGCATACTCAGGTATTGGTTTTAAAAAAGTATTAGAAAATCCTATTCTTTCATCAATATAATTAATTATTTTTCTTAAAAGCGACATTATTTACCACCACAAGTTAAAGCATCATGCTGATCTCTAACTAATCTGCCTGCTCCAAATCCTCCTCGAAGATTTTCTTTTAAATTTATTCCTTCAAGTCCTTCCGGGCCTAGACCTTTTATTACAGGTCCTTCCATTCCTACTGCATATATATCTCCATTTTCATCAATTTCTAAAAGTACTCTAGGAACCCTTCTTGGTGGAGGACCATAAACCACTTCAGCATTATTTTCAATATCATAAGTTCCAGCATGGCATGGACACCATAATACTTGCTTTTGTTTTTTAGGAGAAAAATTTTCATCAATTTCTTTATAATAAATTACTCTACATCCTAAATGCTGACAAATTGTACTAAATGCAATAATATCTTTATCTGGTCCTATTCCGTTTTTAACAGGAACACCTGCTTTAATTAAAACATTGGTTGTTCCTGTTAAAGGATAACAAAATGGTATAGCTTTACCTAATATACCTCTTTCATCAGATTTTTCAGATATTTTATCAAAGTCCTTTATATTTGCTATTTTTATTCTAGGATATTTGCCTGTTTCTGTTATTTGTGAAGGTGAAGAAATATACGTACCAACAGGAACAATAGCTGCTATAGTTGCAATTGCTGAAGCCGTTAATAATCCTTTAATAAAATTCCTTCTTTTTTCATCTACTTGATTCTCCATGGTTTAATATTTAAGTTTAGATTAAAAATTATAAATATTATTTTATTACTATATGAATTTATATAAAAGTGTATAATTTAACAATAATGTTTGCAACTTTGGTTATAAACCATTCATCATTCGAATCAAAAGCATTTAATTTATAACTATCGATATCTATTTCTCCTATAATTTCCCCGTTTTTAAAAATAGGTACAATTAATTCAGATTTTGTTTCAGGAAAGCATTCCAAATAAAAAGGATTTAATGATACATCAGATACATTTACAACTCTTTTTTCTCTTGCAGCAAGTCCGCAAAGTCCTTTATCTAATGGAATAATTTTATGTTGTGTTTCTTTATCCCCATCATATTCATATAAAACAAGTTTATCTCCTTGAAGCAAATATATTCCTATCCAGTTATATTTTGAAAAATTTTTCCTTAAAATTTTAAGAACTTCTTTTATTTTTGTTTTATTATCGAAATTGTTAGAATTAATAATATTTTCTATTTCCCTTAAAGTTGTTACATATTTTCTTTTTATACTCATGAATGTTATTATATTTTTTATTCTATAATAATTTCATGGAAGTTTACAAGGTAAAATTTAAAAATGTAGCAGATTTGATTTGTCATGTAATATCTACAACTACAATACTGTTGCCTTTTTATACTTTAAATTTTTATAAAGGCTATGTATATTTTACAGAATTCATTGGTGAATGTGCTGTAATATACTATACAAAATCAGAAATTACACCATCAGTATATATTTTTGATGCTACGAATTTTTCTCTTAAAAAACATCAAGGGATCCCTAAGTTTACGGAACAAAATCAATATGTTATATATATTAATGAAGTTGAAAAGGATGATTTATTTGAACAAGAGATAGAAAATTTAATTGAGTAAATTGATATAGAACTTCTTTTAATTATTAATATGGTAAAGCTATCAGAACTAGATATAGAAAAAAGTTATGCCTTTAGTTTTGATGACTTTATTCTTCTGCCATCTTATATAGACATAGAACCTAATGAAATATCTTTAGCAACAAAATTCTCTGTTAATATAGATCTAAATATTCCCTTTGTCTCTGCTCCTATGGATACAGTTACAGAAGCAGAAATGGCGATTACTTTAGCAAGAAATGGAGGAATAGGTGTAATTCATAGAAATAATTCAATTGAAGAGCAAATTGAGCAAGTTAAAAAAGTTAAAAGAGCAGAATCTTTTATTATAAGAGATGTAATAACAATAAGTCCTGATGCAACTGTAGGAGAAGCAGCAAGAGTTATGCAAGAACATGGAATTTCTGGCTTACCTGTTGTTGATGAAAATAATAAGCTTCTTGGAATAATAACAGGAAGAGATGTAAGATTTGCTTCTCCTGAAATAAAAGTTAAAGAAGCCATGACTACTGATGTAATTACCGCTCATGAAAAAATTACTCCAGAAGAATCTATTGAATTGATGAAAAAGTATAAGATAGAGAAATTACCTGTAGTAGATAAAGATGGAAAACTTGTAGGATTAATTACTTATAAAGATGTTAGTTTAAGAGGAAAATTTAAGCATGCAACAAGAGATGAGGATGGAAGATTAAGGGTTGCAGCAGCAGTATCTCCTTTTGATTTAGAAAGGGCTATCAAGCTATCAAAGTATGCTGATGCTTTAGTTATTGATGTTTCGCATTTTCACAATCAAAATGTAATTTCAGCTACGTATAAAATTATCAAAAATGTAGATGTGGATGTTATTATAGGAAATTTAGGTACAAAAGAAGGAGTTTTAGATTCAGTAAGCAAATTAGATAAGGTTGCAGGATTGAGGGTAGGTATAGGAAGTGGCTCTGTGTGTACAACAACTCAAATAACTAAGGCCGGCTCACCAACGCTATATGCTGTAGCATTGGCAAAAGAAGCATTAGATGAACTTGGTCTTGATATACCAATAATTGCTGATGGAGGTATAAGAAATGCTGGAGATATAGCTTTGGCTATTGCTTTCGGAGCATCTTCAGCAATGATGGGTTATATATTTGCAGGTTGCAAGGAAAGTCCTTCGCCCATTATGATGATCGGTGGAAGATATTATAAGCTTCATCGTGGAATGGGTAGCGCTAGTGCAAGGCAGAAAAGACTTGCTGTGGATAGATATGCAAAATTGTCAAAGGAAATAGCTGAGGGTACAGAAGCGTGGATACCATATAAAGGAGATGCTACTTCTGTAATACAAGAACTTGCTGCAGCATTAAAAGTAGCTATGGGATATGCAGGAGTAAGAAACATTAAAGAATTACAAACAAAGGCAAAAGTTAGAAGAGTATCAAGTTCAATTTATTCTAAAGCTCCAGATTTATTATTCCCTGGAGAATCAAGATATTAAACTTTCTTCTTCTTCAAAATTTTTATTTAATATTTCAAGTATTTTCCTTGCTTTAGCTAATCCAATTATTTTAGTTAACTGAGCTTCATTTGTATTTACAAAGTTTTTTATTGTTTTATATTCCTTTAAAATTTTAAAAGCAGTTTTTGTTCCTATGTAAGGAAAACTTTTGATTATATTTAGCTGTATTTGTTTAATATCCTTTGCTTTTGGCTTAGTTTTTAAAAAAGGTAAGAAAAATTCCTTTTTCTCTTTGATTTCTTTCTTAGCCATCAAAGATATGTAATCTGCTGTTTCTTCTTCATTTATTGAAAAGAATATCTTTGCATTGTGAAATAATACCAAAGTTATAAGAGCACCTCTGAAAACATTTGGGTTATCTACAAATAAAATAAGATCGTTTAAATCTCCTTCTACTATGATTACAGGTATTTCAAATTTTTCCTTTAATCTAGTTATTTGGTCAAAAATTCTTCCATCATATATGGACTTTATAAAATCTTTTATTGTCTTTCTTTCAATACCTATTCTTTGAGAAACAATATAGTCACCAACTTCTATTACTCTAAATTTTATGCTTACTCCTTTTTTTACCAACAATTCAGGAACTTTTGAACTTCTTTCTCTTTCATCTATTATTATCGTAGGCTTCTCCATCTTACAGCTCTATAAAGTTTTTTAATATTAAATTGCCAAACTCTGTTTCATTAACTTCTGGATGGAATTGAACCCCATAGATTTTTTTAGTTCTGTGCTTAATTATTTCTGCTTTATTTTTTTCTGAATAAGCAAGGATAACAAAATTTTTTGGGATTTTGATAACTGTATCATTATGGCTTTCCCATGCAGTAAATTTATCAGGAATATTTTCTAAAATTTTATCTCTTCTTTTTACATAAATTGTTTGAGGTCCAAAACAAGGATATTGCTGTAATTTGCCGTTAAAAGCTAAACTTATTAACTGATGTCCTAGGCAAATTCCTAATATAGGTTTATTAAGTTTAATAAGTTCTTTTACATAAGAAATTTCTTTACTATTTTCATTTAGCCTTGCTGGTCCTCCTCCTATTATTATTACATCAAAATCTTCCTTGATTTCTTCTCCGAATTCTTTTAAAATAGCCGTATAACCTAGTTCGGTAACTCTTCTTAATATTAAATGATTATATTGACCTCCTGGACCCAAAATTAATACTTTTTTATTCATATTCTATTGTTGCTGGTGGTTTAGGTGTAATATCATAATATACTTGGGTTATTCTTTTATCTTTTAAAATTATATCAGACATTTCTTTAAATATTTCAAAATCTACATCAGCTACTTTTGCAGTCATAAAATCTTTTGTTACTACCGCTCTTATAACTATTGCATATTTGCCTGCAGGTCTTGGTTCAGATACCATAACAACCAATCTTGTATAATCTTGAAGTATTTTAGAAAACTGTTGAATTATCTCATCCTTTTTTTCTATTATTTCTTCATACTCTTTATAATAAATTCCAAGCATTTTTGCATAAACTCTACTATCACCTTTTACGCCTGTAACTTTTTCGTAGAATTCATAAGTTTTAAACCCTCTACCTCCAATTTTTAGTATACTTTTAACTTCTCTAATGAATTCAACTATTGAAGGAGAAGTTGCCATTCTAGGTTTTCTGAATATAGCTAAAAAAGCTTGGGAAGATTTAATGGAATCAAGTAAATTTTGTACTTGTGCAGTTGCACTTCTTAATGCGTTTAATTTTTCTAAATCGAACTCACCTACACATCTTACAAGTAATCCAGGACCTGGAAAAGGCTGTCTATTTATAATTTTTTCGCTTATCCTTAAGTGTTTTGCAATAAGTCTTACCTGATCCTTATATAAGTTAGCTAAAGGTTCTAATATTTTAAAACCATATTTTTCTTCAGGCTTAATTCCTATTTGAACAAGGACATTGTGTTGGGTTTTTATTTTACCAACAGTTTCAATCCAATCTGGTGCAATTGTTCCTTGAACTAAATAACTTGCATTAAATTCTTTTACAACTCTATGTAAAACTTCATAAAATTTTTCCCTAAAAATAATTCTTTTTTCTTCAGCATCTTTTTTATTTATTAAAGCATCGTAAAATTCATTACTTGCATCTATCACATTTACTTTAATACCCATTTCTTCTAAAGCTACTTTATTTTCTTCAATTTCATTCTCTCTCATAAAACCTGTATCAATGATGACTGCTTCCATTTTATCTCCTACTGCTAACCAAGTTAGGTAAGATGCTACTGTGCTGTCAACACCTCCAGATACTGCTGCTATAACCTTTTCTCCATTAACTATTTTCTTGATTTCTTTAATTGTTAAGTTAATAAATTCATCAATATCTTTACCTAAAATTTTCATTCATTTAATCAATTAATTATTAAAAAATTTATTTTTAAAATTATAATTGAAGAATATATCTATTCTTTAGGATTTGAGGAAGTTAGTCTATTTTAGTAGTTATAATTACTTCATTTGAAAGCACAATTATAGTATGTTCTTCTTGAGCAACTATTCCTTTGCTTTCCTCTATTAATACTGGGTAACCTACTATTAATTTTCTTTTATTAAAATTTTCAACTTCATTTTTTATCTCTTCATAGTTTATTTTTTCTTTATACCATCTAAGGCAAAAAGGTAATGTATAACGTGTTTTCCATATTTCGTCAAATAAGCTTTTGAATTTACTTTTTATTTTCAAAGGCTGTTTTAATGAAAATATCTTTACAGTGTTTATTTCTTTAACATAACCGCTACCTGTTGTTAAAAATGGTTCAATGGCAAATACTTCATTTTCTTTTATTAACTCAGTGCTGCCATCATCAAAATTAGGAACGCTTTTTCCTGCATGTAATAAATATCTTTTCATTAGATGTCCAGCTAAATTTTTTATTGTATTAAAGCCATTTTCTTTGGCGGTTTTCTCGACGATCTTACCTATGTAAGATAATGGAATCTTTGTTTTGACATTTTCAATTGCTCTTATTAAAGCTTTTTCTGTAGCTACTTTAAGCTTCTCATATTTATCATCAAATATAACAGTCTTAGCCGTATCAGCAATATAACCATTAATATGAGCACCAACATCTATTTTTACAACAGATTTTTTTGGTATTTCGCTAATTTCGTTTAATTCAGCTGTATCATGGGCTGCAACATAATTTATTGACACATTACAAGGAAAAGCTAATTCAGCACCATTTGCAACAATATAATTTTCTACCAATTCACATAATTCAATTACAGGCATTCCTTCATGGATCTTATCTAATGCTAATTTTAAAGCAGAAGCAGCTATTCTTCCTGCATTTAAATAATTTCTAAGCTCCTCCTCTAACATAAAATTTAAATCTAAATAGAGTTATTTATTTAAACATTTATGGAATTCGAGCTTATTGAAAAAAAGGGATTATCAATAAAATTCAAGATTAGCGGTATAAATCCTCAGTTTGCCAATTTAATTCGAAGAGTATTGATAGCAAGAGTGCCTACCCTAGCTATTGACGATGTTTTAATAATGGATAACACTTCTGTAATGCATGATGAAATGTTAGCTCATAGAATAGGTTTAATACCTATAAAAGCTGATATTTTATCATTAAAGGAGGATACTACTGCAAACTTTAGATTAGAAGTTACAGCTGAAAAAGATGACGTTGTTGTTTATTCAGGCGATTTGAAGTCTTTAGATCCAAATTATAAAGTAGCATTTGAAAATATTCCCATTTGCAAATTAGCAAAAGGTCAAAGAATTTTCTTAGAAGCAATAGCTCGTGTAAAAACTGGAAATATTCATGCGAGATTTCAACCAGTTTCTGCATGTGCTTATAAGCAAGTTAACGATGATACGTTTATTTTTTCATTTGAATCTACAGGAATAGATGAACCTGAAAGAATTTTACTGAAAGCTATTGATGTAATTATTAATACTTATGATGAAATTAAAAAAGAATTACATAACAAAATAAAAAATGGAAATTAGGAGAACAAATCCTATATTAAGAAAACAAATAAGATATTTGTATAAAGCTTATAAAACCTATGGTGCTCCTATATGGAAAGCTGTTGCAGAAAAATTAAACGTTAGAAGAAGAGATATGGTAAGAGTTAATTTAATGAAAATTAATAAGCTAACAAAAGAAAACGATCAAATAGTTGTTCCAGGTAAAGTATTAGGCTTCGGTTTTTTAGATCATCCTGTAATAATAGCTGCAGCTTCATTTTCAATAAGTGCAAAATATAAAATTGAAAAAATTAATGGAAAATGTTTAACTTATGAAGAACTAATAAATTTAAATCCTAAAGGAACAAATGTTAAAATAATAATTTAAAATGTCTGAGACAGTTTATGTTAACGCTGAAAATCAAATATTAGGAAGATTAGCTTCGCATGTTGCTAAAATGTTATTAAATGGTTATAGAGTAATAATTTTTAACGCTGAAAAAGCTGTTTTATCAGGAAATAAGCAAAGAATTATAGAAAAATTTAAAAGGAGATTTGCTAGAAGAACAATAAAAAATCCTGAAAAATTAGGACATAGAAATCCAAGAACACCTGATGGTATATTAAGAAAAAGCATAAGAGGAATGTTACCTTATAAAAAATACAGAGGAAGAATGGCTTATAAAAGGTTAAGAGTATATTGTGGGCAAATAGAATTACCTGAAAAAGTAAAACCTATAAGATTTGAAGATGCAGATCTTTCTAGATTAGGAAATGGATATGTTTATTTAGGAGAAATATGTAAATTATTTGGTTGGAAAGGATGAGCTCTCAAGTAATTATAGCAACAGGTAAAAGAAAATGTGCGATAGCTAGAGCGTATTTGAAATATCCTGGAAAAGGTAGAATTAGAATTAATGGAAAACCGTTAGAAATAATCGAGCCTTGGATAGTAAGACATACAATAGAAGAACCTTTATTATTCATAAGTGATGAATTAAGAAATAAAATAGATATAGATGTTAACGTTAAAGGAGGAGGATTTATGGGTCAAGCACAAGCTACTAGAAATGCAATAGCTCAAGCGCTAATTCAATTTACCCAAAGTGAAGAATTAAAAAAAGCTTATTTGAGCTATAATCCAATGTTATTAAAGAGGGATGTTAGAGAAGTCGAACCTAAAAAACCCAGGGGTACTAAAGCCAGAGCTAAAAGACAAAAATCATATAGATAAAAATGTTAGTGCCTATAAGATGCTTTACTTGTGGTTTTCCGATAGCAATATACTGGGAAGAATATAAAGCTAGATTAAGTAAAGGAGAAAGAGCTGAGGAAATTCTTGATAGCTTAAATATTAAAAGATATTGTTGTAGAAGAATGTTTATTTCAACGTTTGAATATATCGATGAGTTTCTTCAATATGTAAAAGTAAGGGAAAAGTTTGAAACAAAACCTCCTTCACCACCTGAACCTGAAATTCCTAAAAAGAGAAGAGGAAGAAGAAAAAAGATCAGATAAATGGAATTAACAATTATTCAAAATATTAATAATAGGATAATATTTGATAGCAGAGGAGATCAAACTATAGAAACAGAAATTGAAACTAAAGTAGCAAAAGGAATTGCTTCTTGTCCTTCAGGTGCAAGCAGAAGTTCATATGAAGTTCAAAATGTACCAAAATCTGGGCTCTTAAATGCATTAAAGGATTTCTATGAAGTAAAAAAGAAATTAATTGGAATGGATTCTTTAAATCAAAAGGAAGTTGATGAATTTCTTTTAAAAAGTGACGGGACTCCAGATCTTTCAAGGTTTGGTGCTGTTATTATTCTTTCTACATCAATTGCAAATTTAAAAGCCGCAGCTAATTCTTTAAATATACCTTATTTTAAAAAGATCAATAATAAAGAATTTTACAAGCTACCTATCCCTCTAGGAAATATTATTGGTGGAGGAAAGCATGCAAAAGGAAGATCTATAGATATACAAGAAATATTAGTTTTTTGTACAAATGCAAATAATGTTTTTGAATCTGTAAAGGCAAACATTTTAATACATAGGAAAGTTGCAGAAATATTATCTCGTATTGATCCTTATTTTAGTGGTAAAAACGATGAAAATGCATGGATAACATCCTTGGGAATTAAAAAATCTTTGGATGTTATTAAAGAAACAATAAAATATGTTAAAGAAAAAGAAGGTTTTAATTTTAAAATTGGTTTAGATATAGCTGCATCATCTCTTTGGAATGAAAAGAAAAAAGTTTATGAATATAAATATGAATCTCTTGAATTAAATGAAGAACAGCAATTAAAGTTTATTTCCAATTTAATAGAGGAATATGATATCTGGTATATAGAAGATCCTTTTCATGAGAATTCTTTTGAATATTTCTCAGAACTGCTAAATAATTACAAAGATAGATTAATTGTAGGAGATGATTTATATGCTTCCAATGTTTTGAGATTAAAGGAAGGAATTAAAAACAAATCTACTAATGGAATAATAATAAAACCTAACCAAGTAGGTTGTTTAACAAGATTATTTGAAACTATTGAATATGCTAAAAATAATAATATAATACCTATTGTTTCCCATAGATCAGGAGAAACTGAAGATTCTTTCATTGCTCATTTAGCTACTGCTATAGAAGCACCTTTGATAAAGACAGGAACAATTGGAGGAGAAAGAGTTTCAAAATTAAATGAATTAATTAGAATTGAAGAAATTCTTAAAGAAAAGGCAAATATAAATGATTTTGTAAAAAGATTTAATTAAAATGTCAGAAGAAAAAATAATAAATCTTAACGATTTAGAAGCATTAAGTGATCTTTATACAAAATCAGCATTAATTATAGGTACAAGGTTTAAATCGAAATACATGCGTAGATTTATATCAAAGACCAGACCTGAAGGAGTTAATATAATAAATTATCAAAGTATAGATGAAAGAGTAAGAATAGCTGGTAAATTTTTATCCTATTTTGAAGGAGAAAAAATTTTAGTTGTAGCTTCAAGACCTTATGCAATAAAACCTGCTACAAAATTTTCAGAATACATAGGTGCTCAATGTATAACTGGAAGATTCTTGCCTGGTACTTTAACCAATCCTATGCTTAAAAGTTATAAAAGAGTGGAAGTTTTGTTTGTTAATGATCCTTTGAATGATGCTCAGGCAGTAAAAGAAGCTTCAGAAGTAGGTATACCAATAGTTGCTTTATGTGATACAGAGCATACCTGTGCTAATATTGATTTAGTTATACCTTGTAATAATAAGGGTAGAAGGGCTTTAGCTACAATTTATTGGCTATTAACAGTGTATGTTTTGAGAAATAGAGGGGTACTTGGTATTAATGAAATGCCTAAATTTACTATAGATGAATTCGAAACAGAATTAGTAGAAGAATTAGAATAACTTTATCTTAAAATTTAAGCTTGATGTATATTTATATCTTATTTTAAACTACCAATTTGATCTTTTTAAAACTTTTCTTTTAAGAATTTAAAGTGGAATTTTTAAGTAGATAAGCAAATTAATATTTAGAAACCATCATGATCAGAAGAGCTGCCGTAGCGGGATATTTTTATGAATCTGATCCTAATAAATTAAAAAAACAAATAGAAAAGTGTTTTGAACATGCAATTGGACCAGGAAAACCAGTAAAAATTGAAGAAAAATACAATGGAAAGTTTCCTGCTTTTATTGTTCCTCATGCAGGTTATATTTACAGTGGACCTGTAGCTGCGCATGCATATAAAATGCTTGTTGAAAATGAAAAACCTGATACAGTTGTAATTTTAGGTCCAAATCATACTGGCATGGGTTCTTTGGTTTCAATAATGACCGAAGGAGAATGGGAAACTCCGCTGGGAAGAGTTAAAATAAATAAAGATTTGGCGTTAAAAATTATAAAAGAATATAAGGTAGCGAGCTCTGATTATTTGGCTCATTTACATGAACATTCAATAGAAGTACAGCTACCTTTTCTTCAATACTTTTTTAAGGATTTTGATTTTGTTCCAATATGTATTTTATTACAGACTTTAGATGTAGCATTAGGTTTAGCTAATGCATTGTATAAAGTATTACAAGGTACAAATACTATTGTTTTAGCTTCTACTGATTTAAATCATTATGAAGACTATGATACAACTTATAAAAAGGATAGTTATGTAATAGAAGCGGTGAGAAAAATAGATGCAGAATATTTGATGAAAATTATAGAAGAAAAAAATGTTTCTATGTGCGGACCTTGTCCTACAGCAACTGTTCTAGCTTATTGTAAAAAACTGGGTGTTTCTAAAGTACACATACTAAAACATGCAAATTCTGGAGATACTGAGGGTCCTAAGGATAGTGTAGTTGGCTACTTAGCTACTGCCTTTGAACTTTAATTAAATTATTTTCACTCCTTCTTCAACAATAGAAGATACGAATACTCTTTTTATTTTTTTCTCCAACGAAGATTTTACTTTTTCTAATTTATTTTCATCCACTAAAGCTATTATAGAGCCTCCTCCGCCAGCTCCTGTTAGCTTAGCTCCATAGGCACCCTTCTTTATTGCAGTATTTACAATCATATCTACTTTAGGAGTAGATACACCTATTGCTGATAATAGTCTATGATTTATATTCATTAGTAATCCTGCAGTTCGCAAGTCTTTATTTTTTAATGCCTCCACTAGTTTTATTGTCAAATTACCCGCAGAAATATATAAAGGATTAATTATTGAAGGAAATTCATTTTTAAGCTTTAAAACTTTTTCTACTAATTTTCCTGTTTTTGCTCTTTTTCCTATTAAACCTACTATAAAAATTGGTCTGTAATCTAATTTTATAAAATTAGGTTTTTCGCCTTTTTTATAAAGTATCAATCCTCCGAATGTACTTATAGTAACATCTATTCCAGAAGGATTTTTATGAACTATTCTTTCAGCTTCAAATGCTGCTTTCCATACTATTTCCTTATTAATATTTCCTTTTATTTCTCCAATAACGGCTGCAGAAGCAGCTACAGCTACAGCTGCTGAAGAACCTAGTCCTGCTGAAGGAGGAATCTCAGAATCAACATAAATATCCAATCCTTTCTTTTCTTCGCTATACTCTAAAGTTTTTAAAACAGAAATTAAAACAGGTCTCAATATTCTCTTAGTATTCTTATCACCTGCGTAATCAATTATTTTATTTTTCGAATATTTAATAACATGAATTTTACCAAAGTAATCCTTACTTTCTATCCTAATACTTTCATCAAATCTTTCTTCAGCTATACATTTTGCATATATATCTATAGCAGCTACCAATGCAGGCTCGCCTTCTACAACGAAATGCTCTCCACTTAAAATTATTTTTGAAGGTGCTATTGCTTTAGTCACTATATTTATTATCAAATTTAGAATTTATTTAAATGTGGAAAGTTTGGTTATAAAACTAGGCGGATCTGTAATAACGTATAAAGATAAACCTTTTCAAACACGAATTCATGATATAAATAGAATTTCAAAGGAAATTGCTGAATTTGTCAACGACTATAATTTAGTAATAGTTCACGGAGGAGGTTCTTTTGGACACTATGTAGCTAAAAAGTATGGTATACATATGGGTTTACCTAAAATAAAATTGGGTTTGTCAATATTGGAAAAAGAAATGAGAAGATTAAACTTAATAATAGCTGAATCCATGATTAACCATGGAGTTCCCGTGATTCCAATTTCTCCTTCAAGTATAATAATAACTAAGAATAGGAATATTCACGCTTTTTATTATAATACAATACTTGAAGCTATTAAAAGAGATTATGTACCTTTAACATATGGAGATTTTGTATTTGATGAAGATCTTGGTTGTTCAATAATTTCTGGAGATCAACTTTGCTTAGAAATAGCAAAAATTATAGGTGCCAAAAGGATAATATTTTGTATTGACGTTACAGGAGTTTATAATAAAGATCCTAAGAAATATAATGATGCAAAACTTATAAGAAATTTAGACCATAAAGAGATACCAAATTTAATTAAAAATTTTTCAGTAGCAGAGGATGTTACTGGAGGATTAGCTAATAAATTGTTAGTAGCCTATGAAGCAGCTAAAATTGGAATTCAAAGCATTTTTATAAACGGTTTGCAGCATAATCTAATAGGAAGAGTTGTTAGAAATGAGGAATTTATTGGTACTATAATATTTTAAAACTGCATTATATATATCATGGAAATTTATGAAAAAATTAAGAATTATGCAGAATTTTTTAATAAGCAAATAATTGAGTTTCTATCTAATATTGAACCAGAAATATTAAGAAATGCTTCTTTGCATATAATAAAGAGCGGTGGCAAAAGATTAAGACCTTTTATTTTATCCAAAGTTGCAGAATATTATGGTGTTAGCATTCAAGATTCTATTCCAGCAGCAATTGCTGTTGAATTAATTCATAATTTTAGTTTGATACATGATGATATCATGGATAATGATCAATTTAGACACGGTGTTAAAACTGTTCATGTAGAATATGGAATACCCTATGCTATTTTGGCAGGTGATACTTTGTTTTCATTAGCTTTCAATTCCTTATTACTTCTGCGTAAAAAATTTACAGAAAAAATAGTAAGAAAGGTAACACAAGAATTGGCTAAAGCAACTTATAGATTATCAATAGGTCAAGGCTATGATATGTATCTTCCTTCAACAGAATTGTTTAATTATAAACTTTATTATAAAACAGTAATTAATAAAACTGCTTCTTTATATGAAGCTAGCTGTGTAATAGGAGCGATATTAGGTAAAGCTAATTATGAAGATATTAAAAATATAAGAATGTTTGCAAGAAATTCAGGTTTGGCTTTTCAAATTTACGATGATATATTAGGAGTCTTTGGAGATGAAAAAATAACTGGAAAACCTGTAGGTAACGATATTAGAGAAGGAAAGAAGACATTAATAGTGATTTATGCCATAAAAAATTCTAATAAGAACGAAAGAGAAAAAATTCTAAAAGTTTTAGGCAATAAAAATGCTAGTGAAGAAGAAATTAAAAAAGTAATCGAATTGTTAAAGGAAATAAATTCCTATGATTTTGCTTTAAAGAAAGCTATGTATTATAATGAAAAAGCTAAAAAGTATGCAGAAAAATTGCCTAAAGAACTTGCAAAGTTTTTATCGGAGTTTTCTGACTTCTTAATTCAGAGAAGATTTTGATGGAAGATTTAAGAGAGTTAATATATAGAAAAGCCTTAATAAATGCATATAAACATAATGGAAAGGCAAGTCTTGATGCTGTTGTAAGAAAAATTGTATTTTATAAGCCTGAAATTAAAAAGGAAATCAAAAAATATATAGAAATAATTAAAGAAGTAGTAGAGGAAGTAAATTCTTTAAGTTTAGATGAACAATATAGCATTCTTTTAGTTAGATATCCTGAAGAATTAAAGGAGGAAAAAGTTCAAGTGAAAAGGTTTGAATTTCCAGTATTACATGATTTAAATAAAAAAGTTGTTACAAGGTTTGCTCCAAATCCTGATGGACCCTTACATATTGGTAATATAAGGTCAGCGTTACTTTCATATGAATATTCTAAAAGATTTGATGGTAAATTTATACTGAGATTTGAAGATACTGATCCAAGAACTAAAAAACCTATTCTTCATTTAAGTCCTTCAGAAAAGATGGATTACCAATATATAATTGAAGATTTGGAATGGTTAGGAATAATTCCTGATGAAATATACATCCAATCAGATAGGTTAAACATTTATTATAAATGTATTGAAGAATTGTTAAAAAAAGGATTCGCTTATGTCTGTTTATGTTCTAAAGAAGAAATAAAGGAAAATAGAATGAAAGGTATCGAATGTGTTCATAGAAATTCAGATCCTGAACATAATTTAAAGCTATTTTATGAAATGCTTAATGGAGGTATAAAGAATGGTGTTATAAGGATAAAAACAGATATGAAGCATGAAGATCCTAGTGTTAGAGATTGGATAGCTTTTAGAATAATAGATCCAAAGATATATGTTCATCCTAGAATTGAAAAAATTAAAGAAATTCTAGGTTATGAGCCTTACCTATGGCCAACATATAATTTTTCGGTAAGTATAGATGATCATTTCATGGGTGTTACTCTTGTATTTAGAGCTAAAGAACATATTAATAATACGATAAAGCAGAGCTACATTTTTAAATATTTTAATTGGGAAGAACCTAAAGCAATACATTACGGAAGAATAAAAGTTGCAGAATTAACTCTTTCTAAGTCTAAAATTGTAAAAGGCTATAAAGATTTTTCAGATCCTGATTTAGCAACGATAATGGCATTTAGAAAAAGAGGTTTCCTTCCTGAATCAATAAAAAATGTAATATTAGAGTTAGGGATAAAGCCAATAGAAGCTACTATTAGTTTAGAAAATCTATACTCTATAAATAGAAAACTTATAGATTATGCAACAGATAGATACTTCTTTGTTTATGATCCTGTTGTTGTAAAACTAAAAATTTCTGAGAAAATTACAATAAGAAGACAGTTGCATCCTTCAAGAAAAGATTTCTTTGAATTTGAACTTGAACCAAATCCTGAAATTTTAATTTGTAAAAATGATTTGGAAGGTAATGAATTTGAAGTAAGATTGATAAGTCTTGGAAATTTTAAAATTAAAAAATTAAACGGAAATTTTGAAGGAGAACTTTTAAAAGATCAAAGCTTAGAATATGCAAGGGAAAGGAATTTAAAATTTATCCAATGGGTTCCTTCATCTAAAAAAATTAAATGTAAAATAATAACTCCTTCGAAAGTGAACAAAAATAAATTAATTGAAGGATATTGTGAAGCAGAAGTTAGCAAGTTAAAAGTTAATACTGTAATACAATTTTTAAGGTTTGGTTTTGTAAAATTGGATAAGAAAGATGATGAATACCTATTTTATTATCTTCATGATTAAAAAATAAAAAAACTTTAAATATCCTATAATTCCTTAGATTATAATACATTACCATGGCATCTAAAAAACCAATGTATGTAAGATTTGAAGTACCTCCAGAATTATATGAGAAAATTTATGAATTTGTAAGAATAGCTAGGGAAACTGGAAAAGTTAAAAGAGGAGTAAACGAAACAACAAAAGCTGTTGAAAGAGGACAGGCAAAATTTGTAGTTATAGCTGAGAATGTCGATCCTCCTGAAATTGTAGCACATTTACCTTTATTATGTGAAGATAAAAACGTTCCATATTTATATGTTCCAGATAAAAAGAAATTAGGAGAGGTTGCAGGAATAAATACAATTGCCTCTTCTACAGCAATAATAGAAATAGGAGAAGCAAAAGCTTTATATGATGAACTTGTAAGTAAATTTTCAGAATTAAGAGCTAAGATTGCTCCTAAAGAAACTAAAGAAGCTAAGCCTGAGGCTAAGAAGTAAATATGAGCTCTCAACAAGATAAAGCTACACCTGCTGAAGTTCTAGAAATTTTAGGAAGAACAGGAGTTGGAGGAGAAGTAATTCAAGTAAGAGTTAGAATACTTGAAGGAAAAGATCAGGGAAGAGTTTTAACAAGAAATGTAATAGGGCCTGTTAGAGTAGGAGATATATTAATGTTAAGAGAAACTGAAAGAGAAGCTAAAAAGCTTGTACCAAGATAATGGTAACACAATATACATGTAGTTTTTGTGGCGGAACCTTTCCAAAAGGAAAAGGTATGCTTTATGTTAAAAGCGATGGCTCAATTTTATACTTTTGTTCAAGTAAATGTAGAAAAAACATGCTAATTCTTAAACGTGATCCTAAGAAATATAAATGGACTGCTTTCTATGTTAAACAAAAGGCAAAAGCAGAAAATAAATAAATTTTTATTGAATTTTTAAAATTTAATTTTTATTCATGAAATTAAGACAGCCTATTTTAACTGTATTGGGTCATGTTAATGTTGGTAAAACAACATTATTAGATAAAATTAGAGGTACTGCTGTTCAGCTTAAAGAAGCAGGTGGAATGACGCAACACATCGGAGCTTCTTTTTTACCTATTCAAGTTATTTATAATATTGCAAAAAAATTAATTGAAAAATATAAAATTACCTTAAATATTTCAGGAATTTTACTAATCGATACGCCAGGTCATGAAGTCTTTTCAAATCTTAGAATGCGTGGAGGTTCCGTAGCAGACATGGCTATTCTTGTTGTTGATATAAATAAAGGATTGGAAAGACAAACATATGAAAGCTTGGATATATTAAAATCTCGAAATGTTCCTTTTGTTATAGCTTTAAATAAACTTGATAAACTTGAAGGATGGCATTCAACATATACTTATTCATTTCTCGAATCCTTATCATTACAAGATGAAAAAACGAAAGAAAGATTAGATTATAGAATTTATGATTTGGTTGGCAAACTTTCAATGTTAGGAATAAATGCTGAAAGATTTGATAGGATTAGGGATTTTTCAAAATATGTAGCAATAGTACCTACCAGTGCAATTTATGGAATAGGCATAGCTGAACTTCTTTTGGTAGTTAGCGGATTTTGTCAAAATTATCTTAAAACAAGAATAGCTTATACCGAAGGTCCTGCTATAGGAGTAATTCTTGATGTAAAACAAGAAATAGGCTTAGGAACAACTATAGATACAATAATATTTAATGGTATAATAAGAAAGAATGATTATATTGCTTTAGCTACAAGATCTGATGTTATAATAACAAAAGTTAGAGCTCTTCTTATGCCAAAGCCTTTGGAAGAAATGAGGGCTCCTGAAGATAAATTTATGTCCGTTGAAGAGGTGGTTGCTTCTGCAGGTGTAAAAATTGTTGCAGATAACTTAGATGAAGCCTTAGCAGGCTCTCCTTTATTTGTTGTTACAAATGAAAACAGGGATCATGTTCTAAGCAGAATAAAAGAAGAAATATCGTTATTTAAGTTTAAAATGGATAAAGAAGGTTTAATAATAAAAGCTGATACTCTTGGAACTTTGGAAGCAATTGTTTCATATTTTAAACGTATGAATATACCAATAAGATATGCTGATATAGGTAACGTAACAAAAAATGATGTTTTTGAAGCTTTTGTTTCAAAAAATATAAATCCTTATTACGGAGTAATTCTTGCTTTTAATGTAAATATTTTGCCTGAAGCTGAAGAAGAAATTTTGTCTAGAAAAATACCTGTTATTAGAAATAATTTAATTTATCAATTAGTTGATGATTATTTTGAATTTGTTAAAAAGTTAAAAGAAGAAGAAAAAAGAGCAGATTTTGAAAAATATCCCTATCCTGCTATTATAAAATTTTTACCAGGTTATACTTTTAGAAGAAGCGATCCGGCTATTTTTGGTATAGAAGTTTTATTAGGTAAAATAAGACCTGGCTATAAAATGGCAAATAAAAAAGGAAAAATATTAGGTTCTATTCTGCAAATACAGGAGCAAAATAAGCCTTTAAAGGAAGCTTCAAAGGGGATGCAAGTAGCTATTTCTTTAAAAGGAGAAGCATTTATAGGAAGAAACTTACATGAAGGAGATTTATTATATGTTTATATTGAGCCTGAAGAAGCAAAATATCTTTTAGAAAAATACAAAGAGGAATTTAACGAAGAAGAGATCGAATATTTGCAAAAAGTAATTAAAAATAAATTGTTCCAGCAATAAGTTTTTAAACTTATTTTTAAATAGCATAATTATGCCTGAGTTTAAAATCGTTGTTTCAGATCCTAAGACTGGTAAAGCAAAGACTGTTACTGTTAAGGATGATAAAGCTAAGGCATTAATAGGCTTGAAAATTGGAGATATCTTTGATGGTTCTTTGATAGGATTAAGCGGTGTTAAGTTAAAAATAACAGGAGGTTCTGATAGATCAGGTTTTCCTATGTTGCCTTATCTACAAGGTCCTGTTAAAAAAAGTATAATTTTAACAAAAGGTATAGGTTTTAAGCCCAAAAAGAAAGGTCTAAGGAAAAGAAAAACTGTTCGAGGCAATACAATAGCTGAAGATACAGCTTTAATTAATGTGGTCATTGTTAGCTAATTTTCTTAAACTTAGTATTTTATATTATAAATAATGTCAATGTTAGAAGAAGTTGGTCAACCTAGAATCAATATAGGTACAGCTGGTCATGTTGATCATGGTAAAACTACTTTAGTTCAAGCTTTAACAGGTGTTTGGACTGCTAAACATTCTGAAGAAATAAGAAGAGGAATTACTATAAAATTAGGCTATGCTTTTGTTACAACTATGAAATGTCCAAGATGCTTACCTCCTGAAAATTATACAACCTATGCAATGTCAAATAATGGCTATTGTGTTCATTGCGGTTCAAAACTTATACCTTTAAGAAATATAGCTTTTGTTGATTGTCCAGGTCATGATATGCTTATAGCTACAATGTTATCCGGAGCTTCTGTAATGGATGCAGCAATTGTAGTAATAGATGCAACAATGCCTTGTCCACAACCTCAAACTAGGGAGCATTTAAAGGCTTTGGAAATAATAGGATTAAAAAATATAATAGTTGTTCAAAATAAAATTGATGTTGTTACAAAAGAAAGAGCTTTGGAAAGCTATAAGGAAATAAAGAATACTCTTGAAGAATACTCATTAAAAGATGTGCCTATAATACCAATTTCTGCTCTACATAAAATTAATCTAGATCTTTTAGTAGAAGCAATTGAAAAATTCTTTCCAAATCCTGTAAAAGATGAAACAAAAAATCCCTTAGCTTATGTAATAAGATCCTTCGATGTAAATAAGCCAGGAACAAATTATAAAGACCTTGTAGGTGGAATATTAGGTTCTTCTATTGTAGAAGGATGCTTAGAAGTAGGACAAGAAATAGAAATAAAACCTGGCTTAAGAATAAAAAAAGAAGGAAAAATTGTTTATGAACCTTTAATTACAAGAATAGTAAGCTTAAGAAGTGAAAATATTAAATTAAAGAAAGCTTATCCTGGAGGTTTAGTAGGAATAGAAACAGAACTTGATCCTTCTTTAACAAAAAATGATCAGCTTGTAGGAAATATTATAAGTATTCCAGGAAAATCTCCTCCTGTTTGGAATTCTCTCGAAATAGAATTTGAATTATTCAAATTTGTAATAGGAACAAAGGAAACAATGAAGGTCGAGCCAATAAAATTAAATGAAGAATTGGCTATTAATGCTGGTGCTGCCAGAAGTGTTGGAGTAGTCACAAGTATAAAAAGCAATAAATTATCTCTAAATTTATCAATTCCTATATGTGCAAACGTTAAAAGTAGAGTTGCTATTAGTAGGAAAATACAAGGTAAGTGGAGGCTTGTAGGATATGGAATAATTGTATGAGATATTTCTTCGTAGATACAAGTTTTTTGATTAATATGGCTAAATTTGGCAAAAATTATATTGAATTAGCGCAGGAAAATTTTAACGAGGTTTTAATCCCATGCTATCCTAAAAATGTTCTGCTAGAATTACAGCAAATTGCTTCTAAAGATGGAAAGTTATCTAAACAGGCTAAATTGGCTTTGCAAATAATTTCAAAATTTAAAGAATTTCCAACTATTGAGGGAAATACAGACGAATTGTTAATAGATCTTTGTAATAAATATAATGGAATTTTAGCAACTGCAGATGAAGAATTAATGCATAAAGCTTATTCAAAAGGTATTCCAGTAGCTTTTATAAAAAAGAATGGCAAAATTGTTTGTTTTAAAGATTAAATTTATATATTTAGGATTTTGTTGATTTTAATTAACCTTGTTTAGGCTAATAGGTATCCAAGATATTGTGGCAATTTCACCTTCAATGTTCAAACCTAAAGTTGATATTAGCCAAGTAGTATTAGAAATTCTTAGAGAAAAATATGAAGATAAGTTTGTAGAAAATTTGGGCTATGTAATTTGTGTTTTAAATGTTAAACGTTCTTCTCATGGAATATTGATACCTGGTAATCCTAAAATTTTAAGTGAAGTAGAAGCTGAATTACTTTCATGGTATCCTTTAGATAAGGAAGTTGTAGAAGCTGAGGTTGCTGATGTTAGAGAATTTGGTGCTTTTTTAAGGATAGGAAGAATAGAAGGCTTAGTTCATATTTCACAAATAATTGATGATCAAATAAGTTATGATAAAAAAGGTTTCAGAATAATTGCTAAAAAAACAAAAAGAATCTTAGAAAAAAAGTCTTTAGTTAGAGCTAGGATAATTTCAGTAAGCTACTCATCTCCTTCTCCTTCATTTAAGCTTGCCTTTACAATGAGACAGCCTTTTTTAGGAAGAATTGAATGGATAAAGGAGGATTTGGAAAAATTAAAGAAATAACATGGCAAAACGAGCTTCTTATGGTTTAAAAGCATGTACAAATTGTAAAATGTTAGTTGGTAAAAAAGAAAAATTTTGTCCTAATTGTAAAAGTCAAAGTTTTTCAGATGACTGGAGTGGCATTTTTATTCTTTTTAAGCCAGAAGAATCTCAAGTAGCTGCACTTTTGGGAATTAAAAAACCTGGAATTTATGCAATTAAAATTAAATAAAGTAATTTTTCAGATTCCTTCAGAAAAAATTGAAGAAAGATTATTTTATTTATCTCGAAATAAAAAATTTAAAAATTTAAGAAAACAATTAAAAAAGCCTTTAGGATTTATTTTGGTTTCCGAATATCCAAAATCTCTTAAACATATTTTGTCAATAGTTAATAACTTTAAATATACTAGTTTAATTAGTGTAGGAGATTTTATCACTTTTTCTTTGCTAAAAATAGGAATTAAGCCCAATCTAGCAATAATAGATGGAAAAGTAATGCGTGAAAATTTTGATTGTGAAGAAATAAAAAAGCATTTTAAAAATTTATTTGAAATAAGCAATCCTAAAGGAACAATTTCAAAAGAAGCCTATGATACAATTATTATTGCATTAAAAAACGATAATAGTTTAGTAGTTGTGGATGGAGAAGAGGATCTACTTACCTTATTAGCTATTTTAGAATCAAAGGAAAATTCTTTAATTTTATATGGTATTCCTAATCTAGGTGTTTGCTTTGTTTTTAATACAAGAAATAAAAAATTATATATTAAAAAATTGTATTCAAAAGGTATCTTAGAAAATGCCTGAAGAAATACAAGTTATTTATAAGTTCGATAATCCATATCTTGCTAGAACAACATATAAATTGAAATTAAATTTTGAAGACAAAAGCAATTTGCAGAGATTAAAGTTAAGAGAATACTTATCTAAATACTTTAATGTAGAAAAGGAAAGAATAATTATTAAAAAAATAATTACAAAATTTGGAGGATTGGAAAGTTATGCGTATGTTAACGTGTATCATAATCCTGAGCTTATAAAAATTGAGCCTAGACATATTTTGTTAAGACACTTACCTAGGGAAGAAAGGAAAAAGATTTTGGAAGAAGAGAAGAAGAAAAAGTTGGAATTGAAGGAAGCAAAAAGGAAAAGAAATAAAAATCCTTCTTAGTATAGTTAAATTATGCCATATATTCATAAATTATATCAAGTTGATTATGCTACAGGAAAAATAAAAAGGCTAAACGAGAAATGTCCAAGGTGCGGTTGTTTTATGGCTAAACATACCCAAGGTCCAAGACCTAGATGGACTTGCGGAAAATGTCATTTAACAAAATTTATTACTCCTTCTCCTAAAAAGACAAAGTAATGTTTTTGCTTGGTATAGAATCAACGGCTCATACTTTTGGTGCTTCAGTTATAGATGATAAATTCCAAATTTTATCAAACGTAAATTCTGTTTATATTCCTCCAAAAGCAAAGGGAATTCATCCTAGGGAAGCAGCAATTAGTCATTCTGAAAATGCTCCTAAAGTTATAAAGGAAGCATTGAATGTTGCAAAAGTTAAAATTTCAGATATTGATGCAATAGCAATTTCTTTAGGACCTGGATTAGGGCCTTGTCTAAGAGTAGGTGCAACTATAGCAAGAATATTAAGTTTATATTATAAGAAAGACCTTGTTCCTGTAAATCATGCCATAGCTCACATCGAAATAGCAAGGTACATGTGTAAAGTTGATGATCCTTTGGTTGTCTATGTAGCAGGAGGTCATACGGTAATCTCAACTTTTGTTGATGGAAGATACAGAATTTTTGGTGAAACACAAGATATTGCCTTAGGTAATGCAATAGATTTTTTTGCTAGAAAAATAGGCTTAGGTTATCCTGAGCTGGTAAATGTTGAAAATTTAGCTTTAAAAGGTGAAAAAATATTAGATTTGCCTTATTCTGTAAAGGGTCAAGATACAGCTTTTTCTGGCTTAATAACTGCTGCCTTAAGATTAGTAAAAGAAGGTTATAGAATAGAAGATGTTTGTTTAAGTTTAATAGAATATGCTTATTCTATGCTTTGCGAAACAGTGGAAAGAGCTTTGGCTTATACAGGCAAAAAATCCATAGTTTTAACAGGTGGAACTGCAAGATCTAAAATTCTTCAAGAAAAATTAGCTTTGGTTGCAAAAGAACAAAATGCTTCTTTCCACATCGTTCCTAAAGAATATGCAGGTGATAATGGGGCTATGATAGCCTATACTGGAATGCTGGCATATAAACATGGAGTAAAAATAGATGTTAAGGATAGCTATGTCAAGCCATTTTGGAGATTAGATTCTGTAGATATACCTTGGAGATAAAATTATTATATTTAATAAAAAAAGGAGCTGAAGCTGAAATTTGGTATGGGAAATGGTTTGATCTTGAAGCTGTATTTAAAATAAGAAAAAGTAAGCCTTGGAGAAATGCGATACTAGATCAAAGAATAAGATATCAAAGAACATTAAAAGAATTTAAAATATTATATGAGTGTATAAATGCAGGTATAGATGTTCCTTTTATTTTTGATTTAGATATTGAAAATTTTACAATTGTAATGGAATATGTTAAGGGTAAAGTCATTAAAGAGCTTTTTGAAATTAACGATAAAAGAATATTTGAATTTTGCCGCAATATAGGAAAAATTACTGGTAAAATTCATAATTTATCTATTGTGCACGGAGATGTGACTTTATCTAATATGATATTAAGAGAAAATAATTCAATTTGTTTTATAGATTTTGGTTTAGCTGAATTTTCAAACAGAATAGAAGATAAGGGAATAGACTTGTTAATTTTTCTTCGTTCATTGGAAAGTAGTTTTAGTAAAATAGCTAAAGAATGCTTTAATGAATTTATTAAAGGTTATGCTGAAGTCAATTCTGATTATCTAAAAGTAATTGAAAAAATGGAAGAAATAAAGAAAAGAGGAAGATATGTTGCAGAAAGAAGAAAGGTGCCTGTATATTTTTAATTCTTATTTAAATACCATTCCAAAAATTTTCTTACAGCTTTTCCTCTATGTGATACTTGATTTTTCTCTTCAATACTCATTTCTCCATATGTTTTACTTGATTCTTCAGGAATAAAAATTGGGTCAAATCCCCATCCTTTTCCTTTTATTGAATAAGAAATTTTTCCCTTTGTTTTTCCTTCAAAAATCTTCTCATTTTCTTCATCTTTATAACCTATTATGCTAATAAACTCTGCACTTCTATCTTCTATATCTTTCATTAGTTTTAAAATTCCTTCATTTCCTATAGTTTTATAAACATAAGAAGAATAAGGTCCTGGAAATCCTTTTAATGCGTTTATAAATAATCCTGAATCTTCAACAATTATTTTATCCTTAATGATTTTATATGCTTCTCTAATGTAATTTAAAACTATTTCTTTTAAGTCATCAGATTGTATCTCAGGTATTTCTAAATCTTGAACCAATAATTCGATTTTGTATTTCGATAAAATTTCCCTTATTTCCTTAGCTTTATTTAAATTTCCAGTTATAAGAGTTATTCTCATAGAATTAATTTTTATAATTTAATTTTCTTAATTTAATATTTATGCGAAGAGGTAGAGAAAAGGGAAAGTCTCATTCAACTAGACCTATTACACCTAATGAAGAATTACTTTATCAAACTAATCCTGAAGAAATAAAGAAAATAATAATAGATTTGGCAAAAAAAGGAACACCTCCTTCCATGATAGGAATAATTCTTAGGGATCAATATGGGGTGCCACTAGTTAAACACTTGTTTGGAAAAAAGTTAAAAGATATTCTTGCTGAGGAAAAATTACTTCCGCCAATACCTGAAGATTTGGCAAATTTAATTAAAAAAGCAGAAAATATTTTGAAGCATTTAAAAGAACATCCTAAAGACTATAGATCAAAAAGAGGTTTAGAAGAAACGATATCAAAAATTAACAGATTAGCTAAATATTACAAAAGAGAAGGCATATTACCTCCAAATTGGGAGCATGGAATAACTGTGCCTAAGTAATGCAGACATTAGAAAGTGTAATAGAAAACATAGTAGATTTTATAGAAGAGGATTTTTCGCCAGTATTTATTGCTTCACATTATGATGCTGACGGATTAGCCTCAGCAATTATTCTTGCCAAAATCTTTTATCAAAAAAGGATACCTTTTGTGCTACGATTAATTAATTCCCATTATGATATTGAAGAAATCTATGATTATCCTTATAATAGAATAATAATTGCAGATATGAGTTATAACTCAATAATTAAAAAAATAGCTAAAAAGAAAAAATTAGTTTTAATAGATCATCATCAATTTGATAGCAACTTGGATTATTCTGATCTTATTTTTCTTAATCCTTATTTATTTAATTATGATGGAAATAAGGATGCTTCTTCTTCTACTTTATGTTATTTAATTGCTAAACAAATTGATGAATTCAATATTGATTTATCAATAGTCGCTTTAGCTGGATCAATTGGTGATAAGCAAGATGTTGCAGAAAATAGATTTTTTAAAGGAATAAATCTTGATGTATACAATGAAGCTGAAGAAGCTGGTTTAATTTCTAAGCAATTAGGTATTATTTCTTATTCAAATCTAAATGATAATTTAATAAATACTTTTTCTTTAACTTTTGAACCATTTATCTTTGAAATATTTAATAACGTTGATGCAACAAGGGATTTCTTAAAGAAATGTGAAGTCGATGAAAAGTTTTTCAATATTAAATTAAGTGAAATAAATGAAAAAGATCAAATTGAAATTTGCAAAAAAGTTGCAAAAAAATTACTTAAAGAAGGATATTTCCATTATTATGTAGGAAGGTTATTTGGTTTTAATTATAGAATTTTCTATAATAAAATAAATAATTTAAGACAATTATCTTTAATTTTAGATTTATCAGGAAGATATAATTATCATATGGAAATTATAAAGAATTTCTTAGTAAATAGAATAGATTTAACTAAACTTTTTAACAACTATCTAAATATAATTAAAAACAATTTAGAAAATATAATTAAAAGAAAAAAAGATAAGGAATATAAAAATTTCTTTTATATTGATTTAAATATAAGCAATGAAAGAATTGTTGGAAATATTTTAGACTTATTAATATCATCAAATGTTAGCGATAAGGATATATTTGTAGGTTCTTCGCAATCTAAGCATGGAATTAAGCTATCTTTCAGATTAAGGAATAAAGAAAAAGAAATAAACTTGGGTGAAAAAGTTAGAGAAGTAGCTAAAAAGTTTAATGGTATAGGAGGAGGTCATAAAGAAGCTGCTGGAGCTATAATTGCTACTGAATATTTAAACGATTTTCTTTCAACCTTTGATTCTGTTTTATGAAAGGATCAAAAATAAGAATTGAAATAACATTTGAAAACGAAGAACTTTCAAAAGCTTTCTTTAATAGTATAAATGTTGATAACGTAAATATACCTAAAGATTTAGAGATCAAAACCGAATGTATAAAAAATAAACTAATAATAATAATAAGTAGCGAAAATATCAAACGTTTTCAATCAACCATCGATGAAATTCTTAGAATAATAAGTAGCTCAGAAAAAACTTTAAAAATGTCTTAAAAACAAAGAATATTAAATGAGCAAGCCATCTAAAAAATCTCCATTGTTGATTTATAATGTACATGCAGATAGTGTATTTAAGGATAAAGTAATTGCGCAAATATTAGGAAGAGAACCTGAAAAAATTTTAAAAAGAACGGTGGAAACAACTTTAGCTGATATACTTGAAGACTTTACCAATCTTTATTATCAATATATAAAGATAAAGTTTCAAATAGTGAAAGTTGATGGACAAGAAGCATATACAAAGTTTAAGGGACATGAAATGACAAGAGATTATATTAGAAGCTTAATAAGAGTAGGTACTTCAAGGGTTGATGTATTTTATGATTTAATAACAAGCGATAATATTCACTGTAGAATACAGACTTTAGTTATTACAGCTAAGAGAGTTTCACATTCAAAGCAGACAGCGATCAGGAAAAAAGTTATTGAAGTATATGATGAAAAATTGAAAAATATCAGCTTAGATGATCTAGTTCAATACATGCTTTTTGGAAAAATGGCTGCAGATGCTTTGCAAGCTGCAAAGAAGATTTATCCTATAAAAAAGGTAGAAATAATGAAAAGTAAAATTTTAACTCCTTATTTTTAAATTGTTTTAACTTTACTATAATTATTTTTGGTTTATAGGTTATTTTGCAGCAACTATCTTTATTACATCTCTATCCTGTAAAATATAATCTTCGCCTACTTTTTGCTTCTTTCTTACATCTATAGCATAAATAAAATTTTCTCCTAATTCTGTATGTATCATGTAAGCAAATTCTTTAGCTGTTGTACCATAAGGAACCAAAAAAGCATCAGGTAAAACGTTTCCGTGATGATCTGTTAGCTTATTTTGATCTTCCACAGGAAAAATTGTTATATATTTTAAAACCTTAAAACAAGAAATTTCCAAAGCATCGATAACTCCTGTAGAACCATATTTTTTTAAAACGTTTTTTTCAATAAATTCCAAAGCCTTTTTCTGCTTCTCTGTAATATTACTGCTAATAATTTTAAAATAAGAACTACCTGGTAAGTATTCAATGATTCCGTTTTCACTTGCTCTAATTAAAGCTAATTCGGCTTCTGCAGAAGCTGGAACTACATAGTATTCTTTAAACTTTTCCTTTATTCTTTCATAGTTTTTATGAGATGTTGGCAAATCAATTTTATTTGCTACTATAACCATAGGTTTTGTTTTCTTTATCATTAAATCTACGAATAATTTTAATTCTTCTTCTTTCCATTTGCTTATCTTTTTATTAATTAATCCTGTTTCATTCAATATTTCCATAATTTGCTTTCTCCTTACAGAATATCCGCTCAACTTTCTTTCAAGGAAGTTTATATTTTCTGAAATATCTACCAATTCTAATCTTTTAATCTCTTTTTTTATTTCTTCAGAAAGATTGTTAAATATCCACATAAAAATTTCTTTATATATGAATTCCTGATCTTTAATTGGATCATGAGAGCCCATATCTACAATTCTTCCTTCTTCATCTGTAGATCCTGAAGCATCTATAATATGTATTAAAGCATCAGCTCTTCTAATTTCATCTAAAAATTTATTTCCTAGACCCCTTCCTTTCCATGCATCAGGTACAAGTCCTGCTAAATCAATAACTTCTATAGGAATATATCTTATTCCGTTTATACAAATTGAATTTCTAGGATTATCTTTTACGTTAAATTCTTTACAAACACATTTTGTTCTTACATATGCTATTCCTTTATTAGGTTCAATTGTAGTAAAAGGATAAGGAGCTATTTTAACGTTTATTTTAGTTAATGCGCTAAAAAAAGTACTTTTACCTGCATTTGGTTTACCGATAATACCAATTAATGGCAATTTATTCTTTCAATCCCCTTTATGGGATACTTATTAATGTTTTATGGGGTATTTAAATTTTTTCACTTTCTTTCTTTCAATTCTCTTTATGAGATACCCGTCGCCCGGATTTCAGCTTTGTTTTAGGATATCCACGCGGGACCTTTTACTTATTTTTTATCCGATTCTGGATTTATAATTTTATTCTGCGGATAAAATTTTTAACATGACCCTTGCATGGTCATTCACATGGTAATAAAGCAATTTTAAATTGAAATAAATTAAATAATATTTTAAAAATTTCTAAAATTATAGAAATTAGATAATGTTAAATTTCAAGCATTAAATAATACTTTTAGTAAGAGAAGAATTTGTTTCAATTTTAGGTCCTTCAGGGCAGGAAAAACACCTTGCTTAACTTGACAGGAGCTTTGGATAAGCCAACAAGAGAAGAAGTATTAAAATGAAACCTCGTTCTAGGATGGAGATTTGGATTAGATATTTAATGATTAAGAGGCAATGCAATAAGAGATAATGTTTCAATGAATATCATTATAGCAAATTTCTTCCTAACTCTTTCTTAAAACTATTTGAATGGATTAATATGCTCTTTGCTGGTTAAAAGAAAGAAAAATAGGTCTTAATAATAAGGAATATTAAAGTAATTTGATATATTAGAAGCTTTAAGAGACCAATTTCTTTTAAATATTACTATACTGTTGAAATAAGATTTTAGATGTTCAAAAATTGGTATAAAAATCTTGGATATTTCCTAGAATTTAAAAGTTTGGTTAAGCCAAAATTTATTGGATTTGAAAAATTGTTAAAAAATCAAAGATTGAAAGTTATAATTATAAGAAATATGAAGAATTTTTGTAACAAGCCTAAAGTCATAATTTGTAATGAAAGGTTTTCTTAAATTTTAAAATGACTCTGAAGTATTTCAGCAAATATCAATGAGCTAAACTGCTACTTTTTAAAATAATTATGAGAAATGTCCACTCTCCAGGTCGGATAAGGAAAGTTTCGGTAAACCCGAATACAGAGATAATATCAGAAAATTTGATTTAAAAGAGAAATTATCGTTAAAGGATTCTAAGGAACTTATTAATTTAAAGTCTTTTGTTTGGGGTTAGTAAAGGTGTAATTAAATTGATTTTATTCAAAAAAGAATTAAGGATGCAAATTTAGCCTTTTTCTTCAATGTTTTTATCTTAAAATTTCGTTATTTTTGTATTTCAATTGAAACCGAAAAATTGTTTTACTTTAATATTTAAAAACACATATGCGTTAATAAAATTAACAAACATGGGCAAACCGTATAAAAAATTACTAATTGGTATACTAGTAGTAGCAATTATAACGGTATTGGTTTTCCAAACATTAACTCCAGCAATTGCTACTGAAACACCTTCAAAAGATAAACAAGTTAAACCTTGGCCATATGCAATGCCAGACAAACTTAGTTTACCTTATCTTTCAACTTTACCAAAAGATAAAAAGGTAGATCCAAAGATATTTGAAAAAATTAAATCAGGTGCTACTGAAGTTGAAGCAATTATATATTATAAATGGGGATATATACACAATGTACTTGCCAATTTACCTCCAGGAACAAGGTTATTGCCTTATGCAGCTGAAGTTGTTAAATACTTACCTTTCTTAGGTGTAATTCTTCCTGCCGATGCTGATGCTATAGAAAGATTAGGAAAACTACCTTATGTAAACTGGATAGCCTATAATGATGTGCTTGATCCAGAACAATCATTAATGTATATAAAACCTGAAAAAGAAGCACAAATGTTAAAAACAGTACAAATTCCATATGGTAATCCAGATTTTGCAACATTATTAGATGTAGCAATTGAAACAAAAGCAACAGAATTATGGAAAATGGGCATTACTGGAAAAGGAGTCATAATTGGAATAACTGATACAGCAATTAATCCAAGACATCCTGATTTCTTCTTTCCAAACGGTAAAAGCAAAATAATATATGCTTTTAGTCCTTACCCTGGTGAAGATGCATTTGTAACAAGACCAATAATGCCATCACCATATGGTGCATATTCTTACCATGGAACACATGTAGCTTCAATAGCTACTGCTTCAGGTATTGGAGAAGGTTTAGGATGGTATTTGGATAGAACTGACTTTTATTATAAAAGAGCCTATATTTCAAAAGGATTTTCAACAGGAATGGCACCAGATGCTTATTTAGCTATTTTCAAGATTTTCAGGCAAGAACCTCCTGGTGCTACATTATTTGGAATATTAGTAAGCATTGTACAGGCTGTTAAAGTAGGAGTTGATGTAATGAATGCAAGCTGGGGTGTTACAGCATTTGATGTATATGTAATAGGTCTATTATATTTAGCAGTTACATGGGCTGTACAAAATGGAATGATATGGGTTAATGCTGCAGGAAACTATGGACCTGATTATGTTACTTTAATTTGGCCTGCACAATTTGAGAGTGTTATTGCAGTCGGTTTAACTTATCCTGAGAACTTTAGAACTGCAGGCTTTGGTCAAAAAGTAGTTTACTGGTCAAGCAGAGGTCCAACATATCCTTCCAATTCATTTTTCCAGAGTGGTACTGATATTGTTCCTTTAATGGGTCCTTCAAGTGCAGGTAGAGTAAAACCTGATGTTTTAGCTCCAGGATTTGGTATAATGGCAGCAAATGCACTTTTCGAATATCCTTCTCGTGTTGATAAATGGTATGCTTTTGATCCTTCACCACCCGGACATCCTGTCTATCGTTTAACTGGAACAATGTACTTAACTTTATCAGGTACTTCTATGGCTGCACCAGCTGTAACAGGTATAGTTGCACTATTATTACAAGCTTTTCCAGGAGCGACTCCTGCTGCAATAAAGGCTGCTTTAATTAAAAGTGCAACAAAAACATCTACTTTAAACGGTCAAGATGATCCTAACATTGTAGGAGCTGGCATAGTTAATGCTTTGGAAGCCTATAATATATTAAAGAATGCTCCTAAGAAAGAAGGCTTTAAGATACCTAATCCATACTGGACATTTGAAGACGTTGCAAGAAGTGATGATTACAAGCAAATATTCAAAGGATACAAAATATTAGTAGATGATATAGTTTCACTTTCAAATGTTACACCTAAATCTGGAAGATTTCCTGTTCGTACTTTTAGAGATCCTTATCTTTTCAGTTACTTTGGTGACGGATGGCTTGATTATAGTAACTTTATTAAAGATCTAAAGAGAAGAGGAGCTAATGTAACTTATATGTCTGATTGGTTCCCAGCCCAGCTGGTTTATGTTTATCAAGATGTTACAATTGAATCAGAACATCCATATCCGCCATTAACAGATAGATTCTGGCATATTTATCATCCTGGAGCAAGAAGTATAACTGTTAATTTTGAGAATGTAGTGCTAAGCGGAAATTCAAGATTAATAGTTTATTCATGGGATTGGCTGTCTTCTGTGCCAATTTCCGCTCCTGGTCCTGTTACTTTTGCCAATACACCAGGAGTTCATATTAGACTTCAAACTGATAATTCAACAACTTATGGTTTCAAAGTAAATTATTATATTGCTCATATGCCTAAACCTACGCTTCAAACATATAATATTAGAAGAGCCGTAAGTAATGATTATTACTGGTCTACAACATGGGAAACAAATGTAGCACAAAGTGCTCCATTAAGAATACCGCCATATTCAGATACTGGTACAGAACCATGGAATAAAACTGAATATAATGTGCTTACAATAACTTATCAAAACTTAGTGGAGTGGTATAAATTAATGGAAACAATATCGGTATGTTACTGGCCTTATATACCGCAGGGTAACTTTACATTATATGATTTATGGTTCCCACTTCCGCTCTTTACCTTAAACTTTACCGCTGGTTTCAATCCTGCAGTGATACCATTAAGAGGTGCAGGCGGTGCAATTGCCTTAGCTAAAGCAGGAGCGGGAGCAGATATATTCTATGTAAATGGTACGGTTTTTGATGGTACAACTTATAGTACTGAAGATTTTAGATTTGAAGTATATGCACCATATTATAGAAATGGTACTCCTGCTACTGTAACCAGTTATACACAATTAGTTCAAGAAACTGTTCCAGGATTTTTGTTTGGTCATCCTCCATTATATACTGCGCAATATTTAACAGGAACAGATTCATGGAAATGGGTAAGAATAGTTTCTCCATCAGGCAAACGTATATTTGTAGATGCTACTCATCCTTTGAAATTCTGGTTTATAACTAACGGTGATGGAAAAGGAGGCGGAGGTCTTGAAACAACATTTATAGCAATAGGTAGCAATACTATGAGTCCTCCAACACCTACAGTTGTTTCAAGATTTGAAACAGTTATATTATCAGCGGTAGTAAACTCTCCAAAAGCTGAATTCTTCGGAGCCTTTGACTTAGTAATGATATTAACTCCATGGTATGTGGATCCAGACTGGATAGATTCATTTGAACTTAAGAAATATGTAGATAGATACGTAGGAAGAGTATTGTTTGTAGGAGGACATATTCATAAACAATTCCCCATACCGCCAACCGGTAGCTATTTCTGGGATGAACCAAATTACATGTTACCAAGAGGAAGTGAAGTAGGAACACCTGTTAAAATGAACTACTATACATGGCCATTTGGCATTGAATGGGTAGGCTCTGTTGCAGGAGGAACAGGAAGAATAGCTGTAGATCATCCAGTATTTGCTCCTTGGGTGGATAGAGTAGGTAAGAGTAGACCAATGAAAATATTCTTCGGTTATGAACTAATGTCAATGAGATTAAGAGATACAGTAAACAAAACTGTTTGGGCTTATGATCCAGTATATCCTGGTATAGTTTTCTGGAATAGTACATTATGCAACGGAGCACTATTCATAAGCGATCCATTCATATTATCAGATCTATCCTATAATTTAGAAGGAGAAGTATACTTACCTTATCCAGAACATTCTTGGTTCGGATTAAGAGCAGTAGCATATCTATTAGATCCTCATCCTCCATATAAATTAATAGAAAAAGTAAATACTTGGTTCTATGCATTAGGTGGACCAACAGAATTATATGGTTTGAAAATAAAAGTAAGATTTGATAAAATAGTAAATAATGGAACTGTATGGACTTTGAATTATACTTTAACTAATACTTTAGATTATGCAGTTAGAGTTAACGTAACAGTTGAATATCCAAACAATTCTACAGTTGCTGGTATATTAAGAACAGCAGGATTAAACGTTAGTTGGTATCACACAGTAGTACCTCCAAGAAGTAGTGTTTCATTTGCTTTAGGAGGAGTTGCATATACAAGACCATTAATATTTGAACATGGAGGAATTGATTACTATCCTGATTATACTCTGGTTTGGAATACCTTCAGATTTGATACTTATGTATATGCTAACTTTACAGAAACAGGAGCTATAGACTATACAAGTCCTGTTTGGAGCTATAAAGATAGAGCTGTAAGTATAATCAATAAACCATTGCTAAGAGAAGGATCTTTACCATTAGTTGCTGCAGTTCATCCTTCAAGCTACGATAGCTATACAGCTAACTTAATTGCCAAATATCCATTAGATTGGAAATATGTAAACGTAACATATATCGTTTCAGATCCTACAGTAAATGAATTAACAGCGGAAATAACAGGTGATGCAAAGGTTGTTGCGGACTTTGGTGTACTTGTAAATGAAACATTCGGTAATTATGGTGTTGTATGGGATCCTGTTAAATTTAAATGGGATGTTGTATTTGTACCTGAAACATGGCGTCTTGTATTGAAATTTGTAGGAGACAAGGTAACTGTTTATCCAGAGGATGTAAGTGAACTTGCTGGTTTAACTTTAGAAGAACTAGCATCATTAGGTCCACCATATGTATTTGATGGTCATTATCCAGGATTACCTTCAACAGGTCACTTCTTTGGATTTGTATTTGTACTAATAGATCCTGCCTTATCATCAGGAAAATATGCTGGTACGGTAGATCTAAAAGCAGGTGATGAAGTACTTTCAAGTATGAATATTGAAATAACTGTTGAAACAAGACCAAATGGTTATATTATATGGGATGACGGATTGTATTTAAACAATAGACCTGCTGTAGATTATCCTCCCGCTTATGGTGATCCAAGCGGAACCGTGTATAAAGCTGTATTTACAGAACATTTATGGGGATCTTTACCATGGGTACAAATGTTTGAGTTCTGGAAAGAAATGACATTGCCACCATTAAACTTTGCAGTAAAACCATCTGGTGCAGTATCTATAATCTTAAATGCTATAGCTGAAAGTTTAGCTGAAACAACACCTCCATGGAGACATGAAGCATTATTCAAGGATCTGGTAACTAGAACATTTGCAAATGCAAATGGCTTCTTACTAGTAGACAACATGTTCTTTAGACCTTTCGATGGATTATACTTTGGAAGAGTAATTCCTTATGCTCCTGAAACAAGAATTGTAGCATATTCAGCAAGAGATATAATGGTTTCAACATTGAGCAACGGTGGAACTTTAATTGTTTTTGCACAGTTAGGTTCAGCAAGTGAATTTAGACCAACAGGATCATTTAACCCATACAACATGAACTGGGTATTAAGCTATGTTGGTTCAAGAGTTTACTTCCCAACTGGTCCATTAACATCAGCTAAAAGAGATGCAATGCCATTAGCACATGGAACTCCAGCTGGCGAAAGACCTTTGCTTGCAGGATGGACAAGATTTGTTCCTCCATACTTGCCTTATGCAACATTTAGCCCCTATCACATTTATACTGAGGCCAATACAAAATTATTCTTAGATGTTAATAGCTTAAACATAGGTGATGTTTCAACATATAGCAAGTATGTATTACCTAAACCAATTGAAACACCTTCACCATATCCTCCACTTACAACATATCTTTATGAAATAGAAGTACCTAATGCAGATTATGTAATAGTAATCTTTGATTATGTTATAGTTAGTGAAGGAACATTAATAGAAGTATTAGATTCAAACTTAAATCCTGTAGCGTCTTACTTCTTTGATGAGCCTACCGAAGAATATGGATTTGTTGCATGGCCTCCAGTAAAAGGAGTTGGTGGTTCAACAAAGTTATATATCAAATTTGCTTCAGGACCAGCAGTTAAACCAGGTTATGATAAAGGTATAAAGGTAAGCTATGTATTATACGCTTCAAGTGCTGCAGAAGATGAATTAGTACAGTTCTATGTTATAAACGAATTTGATACACCATATACATGGACTACTTATGGAGCAAATAAAACATGGTGGGATGGTTCATTAAACTTTGCAGATTGGAATGCTTTAGCAGGTAGACATGGAATGGCATTGGTATTAGATACAAAATTAACTGGTATAGTTAGTCAATATGCTTACATACCTTTACCAAAGGGCAAAGTAATAGCCTTTGGACAATCTTCATGGTTCGATAATTTATACTGGCAACACTCAGTAGGATTTACAGATTACCATATATTCGGTACTATAAGTAGGCATACTGTCAATTTAAGAATATTCATAACAGCTATATTGCAATATGTTGCAGGATACTACGAATTAGTAAAATCAGCTATGGGCAGTGGCTTACCATCTTTGCTACAAGTTCTAAAAGGATTAGTAGATGAAGCTACAAAGTCAGGAATGACAGTTGTAGATGTACAAAGCTTATTAGCTGAAGCAGAAGCTAAATTATCAGAAGTAGCAAGTTTAATGAAACTAGGTGACTACATTGGAGCTGTGACACCATTAAGAGAAGCTAACTCAACATTATGGAAAGCTGCACAAAGCTTACTTGACCAGCTTGAATCTCAAGTAAATGCTGTAAGAAATTCTGCAAAGAATGCAGTAAGTAGTGCATCATCATTTATAGAATTTGCAAGAGCATCAGGAATAGATGTATCTGAAGCAGCAAAATTACTAAACAACGCAGTTGGTAAATTAAATGCAACTGATGAATTATATGGTAAATATGATAGAGAGCTAATTGAAACATGGAAATCCTTGGTAGACTTGTATAAAGATTATAGTTCAGTAGTCCTATTATCTAAAGAAGCCTTAGATACTGCAGGAAGATCAGCAAATGTTACAGCCTATGCAGAAATGAAATTAGCATTTGATGCATTAACCAAAGCAAGATCTGCAATTGATACATATAGAAAAGCAGGATTTGTTGAAAAATCTGCAACACTTTCAACATATAATAATGCCGCTACATTATATAATGAAGGTGTTGCAGAATTAGGTAAATTTGTACTTGGCAATCCAGATACATATAGATATCCTGTAAGTGCAATAAGCAAATTCAAAGAAGCATATAACTTAGCTGTAAAAGTTCCTCAATTATTATTAGCTGATGCAAAGGAAAATGCTGCCTCAGCATTAGCTGAAGCAAAGGTTAAAGTCGAATCAGCAAAGGCAACACCTTATGTTGATAGATATCAATTAAGAGGAAACGAAACTGAATTAGCTAAATTAGAAGTAAGATTTGCTACAGCTCAGACATTAGAAGAATTTATAGATATTGCAAAGAAAGCTAACGAAATAGCAGGAGCTGCTGAAGATCTAATTGCAAAAGCAACACCGCCACCTACACCAACTCCATTCCCACTATTCCAGGTAGTAATAATAGTAATACTGCTAATAATATTAGTATTCCTAATAGTATACGCTTTAGTAAGGAGAAGAAGATAATTTTTTAATTAAATAAATTTTTTTTATTTTTTTATTTATTTTCTTATTTTTTATTTATGTATAAGATTTTAATAACAGATTATCTTCCAGATGATGCTATAAGAATATTAAAAAAAGAAAATTTTGAAGTAGAATACGATCCTGAAATAGACAGAACAAAATTGAAGGAAAAAATAAAAGAATTTGATGGTATTATTGTTCGAGGAAGAACAAAAATTGATAAAGAAATTTTGAAAAATGCAAAAAAATTAAAGATAATAGTAAGAGCAGGTGTTGGGCTAGATAATATAGATCTGGATTGCTGTAATTCTAAAAATATTAAAGTATTCAATACACCTTTAGCTCCTGTAAGTTCAGTAGCTGAGTTAACAATTTGCTTAATTTTAAGTTTACTAAGGAATTTCTATGAAGCAAATAGATCATTAAAAGAAGGAAAATGGTTAAAAAAGGATTTAATAGGTTATCAGTTGAAAGGAAAAACGGTTGGAATAGTTGGAGTTGGAAGAATAGGTTCTGAAGTAGCTAGGCTATTAACAAGTTTTGGTTGCAAAATTATAGCCTACGATATAGATATTTCAAGGAAGGAATTTATTGAGAAAATTGGAGGAGAGTTTACTACGGATTTAAATTATCTTCTTTCAAATTCTGATATAGTAACAATTCATGTTACTTTGACAAGTTCTACATATAAAATGTTTTCTAAGAATACTTTAATGAAAATGAAAAAAGGTTCCTTCTTAATAAATACTTCAAGAGGAGGAGTTGTCGATGAGGAAGCTCTTCTTGAAATGCTAAACTCAGGACATATAGCTGGTGCAGCTTTGGATGTTTTTGAAAATGAACCTCCTATAACTGAAACAGAGAAAAAATTGATCTCACATAAAAATGTAATATGCACACCCCATATAGGTGCACAAACTCATGAAACATTGAAGCAAGAAAGCATTGAAGCTGCAGAAATAATAGTTAAGTTTTTTAAGGAAGAAAAATAAAAGAAAAGATATATCATGCGAAGAAAATATATAAAGCTAATTAATAAAGTATATAAAGAAGAATTAAAGAAAAGATTAATCGAATGGAGAAAGCAACCTACTGTCATTAGAATAGAAAAACCAACTAAGATATATAAAGCTAGAATGTTAGGTTATAAAGCTAAGCAAGGAATAATTGTTGTTAGAGTTAGAGTTAGAAAGGGTAAAATGGAAAGGGAAAGACCTGATAGCGGAAGAAGACCAAAAAGAATGGGTACAACAAGATTAACGATAAAGAAAAGTTTAAGATGGATAGCTGAAGAAAAAGCTCAAAGAAAGTTTCCCAACTTAGAGGTTCTTAATTCATATTATGTAGCAGAAGATGGAAAATATAAATGGTATGAAGTAATAATGGTTGATCCGTATCATCCAGCTATAAAATCTGATAAAAATCTAAGTTGGATCTATAGAGGAGAATGAGTGAAAAAGAAGTTACATTACAAGATATTTTAAAAGAATTAAAACCAGTAATTCCTCCGAAAAATAAAGAGGCGAGGGGATTTTCTGAAGCAGAACTTAAAGAAGTAAATTTATCAATTAAAGAAGCATTAAAGTTAAAAATTCCTGTAGATATTAGAAGAAAGACAAAATATCAAGAAAATGTTGAAAAGTTAAAGAAAGTAGATTTGAATTTACTAAGAGAGCTTGTTAAAAAACTTCCTAAAAAAAGAATAGATAAAAGAGAATTGGCAAAAAAGCATAGGAAAAGAGTTTTTAGAGGTTTAACTGCAGCTGGAAAGAAATCTAGAGGATTATTAAAATTAAAGTTAACCGAAACACATAAGCATAAGTGGAAAAAGAAACAAAAAGAAAGAGAAAAGGAAAGAGGAAAATAGATGGGAAAGGTATCTAAAGGAGTAACCTGTGATGTTGAAGGATGCGAAGAAAAAGCTGAAAGATCAGTATCTTATACTTTAGCTTCATTATCTTCCTTAAAATTTAAGTCTTCTTCAAGAAAGGTTTATCTTTGCAAGTCACATTATAAGCAATTTAAAAAAGAAACAAAAGAAGCAAGGGAGCTTGAAAGGTTAAGGTGGTGAATGAAAAAAATAAACTTTGCATTGTTTTATTAGGAGATATTGTAGACTTAGCTGAAAAGGAAGTTCTCTTTGCAATAGAATCTTTAAATATAGAATATAAATATTTGGGAAGAATTGGTTTACTTTTATTTTTGGAGACTTATGAGAAATTAGCTGAATATTTGTGTTATCGATGTTCGATGGTAAGAGAAGTTACAAAAATAGTATTGGAATCAGATTTGCTAAATTTTTATAATAAAATTAATTTAGATCTTTTTAATATTGAAAAAAATAAAACAATTTGTGTTAGAATAAAATCCTATGATAATAAGTATAAACCTGAGGTAAGAAATATGGAAAGTAAAATAGGAGAAATATTTTATGAAAGAGGATATAAAGTAAATCTTGAAAATCCTGACGTATTAATAAGAGGATATATAATTAATGAAAGAATTTTCCTAGGAATTTTGCTTGCTAAGAGCAACAGAAAAGAATATGAAGAAAGAAGACCAAGTAAAAGGAAAGTGTTTCATCCTTCTTCCATGATTCCAAAGCTTGCAAGATTATTTGTTAATTTATCCAGAGCAGAAATAAATGAATTTTTAGTGGATCCTTTCTGTGGAGTAGGAGGATTTTTAATAGAAGCTTCATACTTTATCAAATACTGCATAGGAATAGATATTGATATTAAAATGATAAAAGGAGCAAGAGAGAACTTAAAATTTTATAATATTTACAATGTTGATTTGATAAATGCTTCTGCTCTTAAATTACCATTGAGAAAATTGAAATATGTTGCAACTGATACTCCATATGGAATTGCTTCTTCAACTAAAGGAATCAAGCATGATGAACTTATTAGAAATTTCTTAAATGAATTATCAAATTATAAAGGAGTTTCTGCTTGTATATTAACAACAAAATCTGATATTAATAACAATTTTAAAATATTATTAAAATATTCACAAAAAGTTAGGAGTTCATTAATTAGATGGATATATGTTTTAACAAATAATTAATAATTAAAAATGGTAAAGTTATATTTTTTAGGAACATCTGGAAGTAAGCCAACAAAGAAAAGAGGAATGCCA
>Ga0079996_118648_pt1 | contig 52868 bp, 58 predicted proteins | sample PerSpoAPS_AMetaG_FD_69199 | JGI IMG/M metagenome (GOLD analysis project Ga0079996, IMG submission 69199) | Thermal spring microbial communities from Yellowstone National Park, Wyoming, USA - Perpetual Spouter A (PS_A) MetaG (SPADES assembly)... | ecosystem: Environmental > Aquatic > Thermal... | reverse complement strand
GGATCTCCGCCTCCCAGAGGTCCTCCCCCGCCGGCCGGGCCCAGCCGGAGAGGATCAGGCCCCCCGCCCAGGCGGGGGAGAGACCCTCCCCATGCCCCTCCTCCGCCGCCAGGAGGCGAAGGGGAGGGCGAGAGGGGACCAGCGCGCGCAACACGCGCGCGCGGAAATGGACCCTCATCCCGCCTCCTCATCCCCCGGATTGTCCGGGGCCTTCACCTCGAAGGTGCCGAAGGGGACGGGGAAGATCCGCCGGGGAAGGATCCGGGACCCGAGGACCTTCCGGAAGTCCCAGACCCATCCGTTCCCCTCCCGCCGGAGCAGGACCATCCGGTCCCCAGCGGGGGAGAGGCCCGCGGCCCACACCCCCTCCGCGACGAGATGGGCAACGTTCCAATCCCATCCCGCCGCATAGGCCTGGCCGTTCTGGATCACCACGGCCAGGCCAGGGGCCATCTCGGCCGGACCCCGGACCGGCAGCTCCCACTCCTCGCTGCCGCCGTCCGGCCGGACACGGTGCCAGAACTGCGACCGCTCGTCCGACTGGACGACGGCATCCAGGAGGCCGCTGGGGGTCACGATGATGGACATGACCCCCGTCTTCTGCGCGTGCCTCCAGGAGGGTTCTTTCTCCCCCGGGCGGACCGCCGGGCCGCTTCCTATAATCGCAACAGCCCCTGGCCCGAGGGAGATTTCTTTTTCAAGAACAACGGTGTCGGGAGCGATCTCCCCCACCATGTATTTGTCAGCGAAAGCGAAGAAATATCGCTCCCGCCACCCGTGCTGCTCCCGGACGCGGGCGATCGCCCCCCCCTGGGGCAGGCGGATCACCCGCCATCCGCGCAAGACCGCCTTCTCCCCCAGCTCCACCACGGCGTATCCGTTCTGATACGCCACGATGGCTTGGGACGAGCGGGGAAAGAAGACGGAGACAGGGCGGAACGAGGCCACCCGCCCGGGCTCCCGGGACGGGACGGGGAGGATCACGGCCTCCATGCTCCCTCCCGGGCCAGCAGCTGGGCCAGGGCCTCCTCCTCGGCCCGGATGGCCTCCTCCCGGTCCGCGAACGGGCCCAGGATCTGCCCGTCGGGCATCCGCACCCGCCACGGACCGGGCCAGCGGCGGGTCCACTCCCGGACCGGCCGCAGCCCGCCCAGCAGCCCCCGGACCACCCGGAAGGCCGCCCGCCGCAAAGGCGAGGCGGGCTCCACAACCCCTCCGGGCCAGATCGCCTGGACCTGGCCCAGGGCTTCCAGCAGCTCGCCATCGCGATCCGGGTGCGCGATGGCGAGGATCTCATCGTCTTTGACACGAATAATCATTCCCCCCTCCCTTATTCGATTGGAGCCGGGAGGATCCGACGGAGGTCCAGAACCCGTCCGCCGGGATCCCGCCGCCGGGCCGGATCGGGGATCCGGGCCACCAGAACCCTTTCCGGGGCGGCGAAGACCGCCCACCGGAGGTTCGGGGAGACGCGACAGACCCACTGCCGGGGGTCATCCCCCAGCTGGGCCAAGGGCTCCCCGGAGAAGGCCGGGATCACCGGGCCGGGAAGGACCTGAGTCTCCCGGATCCGCCGGAAGTCCCAGACCCACTCCTCTCCCTCCCGCCGGAGCAGGACCATCCGGTCCCCGGCGGGGGAGAGGCCCGCCGCCTTCACCCCCTCCGCGACGAGATGAGCGGCGTTCCACTCCCATCCCGCCGCGTAGGCCTGGCCGTCCTGGATCACCACGGCCAGGCCGGGGGACAGCTCGGCCGGGCCCTGGACTGGGAGCTTCCACTCCTCGCGGCCGCCGTCCGGCCGGGCGCGGTACCAGATCTGTTCGTTTACAACTGGCCGGACGACGGCATCCAGGAGGCCGCTGGGGGCCACGATGATGGACATGACCCCCAGGCGTTGGATACGCTCCCAGCAGACAAGGTCCCCCTCGGGGCGTATCTCCAGCAAGCCCCCCACATTCACGATGGCGCCCGCCCCGAGGGGAACGCGTCCCTCGATCAGCACGATGTCGGGAGCGATCTCCCCCACCCTGGCGCCGTGGGGGAAGAAATACCGCTCCCGCCACCCATGCCCCTCCCGGACGCGGGCGATCGCCCCCCCCTGGGGCAGGCGGATCACCCGCCATCCGCGCAAGACCGCCTTCTCCCCCTTCTCCCCCAGCTCCACCACGGCGTATCCGTCCCGATACGCCGCGATGGCTCGGGACGAGCGAGGGAAGAAGACGGCGACGGGATTTTCGCGAGCGGGGACCTCAACCATCATCCCCGCCCTTCTTCAGGATCTCCCGCAGCCGCCCCAGGGCCCGGCGCTGGAGCGCCAGGACCTGCCCGGGGCGGATCCCCAGGTAGCGGGCGGCCTCCCGGGGCGTCAGCTCCCCTGCCGCCCCCAGCCCGAACCGCAGGCGGATCACCCGCCGTTCGAGCGCAGGCAGGCAGGCCAGGGCGGCCTCCAGAAGGCGCCGGCGCTCGGCCTGCTCCTCCTCCGCCAGGAGCAGGGCCAGGGGATCCCCATCCTCCGCCGGGAGCTCCCCCAGGGCCTCCAGGGGGAGCGGCCAGGCAGCGGCGGGGATCTCCTCCCCGGCAGCCACGCGCCGCCGGACCCGGCGCGGCAGCGGCAGAGGTCGATCCCTCGCGCCCATGGCGGCGAAGGCCTTGTGGAGGCGAGGCCACCAGAGGGTGGCCAGGCTCCCGCCCCGCCCCGGCCGCCACCGGCGGGCCGCCTCCACGGCCGCCAGGGCGGCCTCCTGGAGGACATCCTCCGGGTCGCTCATGGGGGCTGCCCGCGCCCCCATGGCCAGGATCCCTCCTCGATAGCGCTCGAGGAGGGAGAGGATCCCTTCCCTCTTCCTCATGGCTTCCTCCTCCCGGGGGCGGGAGGCGCCCCGCCCCCGGCCGCTTCGGGAATAAGGGGTCGGGGACTACTCGTCCCCGACCCGGATCGTCCGGCCCCGGGAGACATCCCGGGAGACGCCCTGGAAATACTCCGGCTTGCGCCGGGTCTCCCGGGCCGCTCCCAGGGCCTTCAGGAAGGGATCCAGGGCGATGTCGCACGCATCGCCCTGAAACCCCAAGCCCTCCACCGTGATCTCCCCTTCCGGGGAGATCCGGATCTCAATGATTTCCTTCTCCATGTCCATTCCTCCTTCGAATTGAGATTTATTCCGCCCCCGGAGAACCGGGGGCGGAACGTTCATCCGACCCGGACCACCTGGACCACGATCTCCCCGTTCTCCCGGAGAACGGGGTCCAGGACCCGATGGCCCGGGCCCTGGCGGCGGGCGACCTTCTCCGCCACCCGCCGGACGTAGGCCGCCCGGAGGGCGGCCAGGAGCTGCTGGTCCGTGAAGTGGTCCGCCAGCAGCTTGACCGAGCCATCCTCCCGGGCCACCAGGGCCATGTCCGAGTAGGGGACACGGCCCCGGATCTCCAGCACGCGGCCGTCCTCCCGGCGGAGGGAGGCCGCGTACGGGGCCCCCTGCCGGACCACCGCGACGGCGTCCCGGAAGGCGACGCCGCCGTAGGCCCGGCGGACGAGGCCCTTCCCCTGGGAGGCGGCCTGGATCGCCTCCCGGATCGTCTCGGCCTGGAGGACCTCCACGGCCTCCTGGCCGAAGATGTCCCGGAGAGCCTGGAGGAAAGCCTCCGGGTCGCGGATTTGGAGATCAATTTTGACTACTTTGCTCATGTTTCCTCCTTTCCCCCGGGAGGGAGCCCGGGCCTCCCGGGATGGGATGGGATGGAAGCCCCGCCCGGGCGGGGCGAACAAGCGAGCCAATCAATCATCAATCAAAGAAGCCGCCCCGGCGCCGGGGCTGGCCCGCCGGCGGCTCCGTGGGGGCCGGAGCGGCCGGCGGCGGGGGGGTCAGGATCGGCGGCGGGGCCGTCGGAGCGGCAGCCGGCGGCGCGGCCTCCGGCGCGGCGGCGCGTCGCTCCCGGGCCGGCTCGGCCGAGGCGTCGGCCATGGCGTCCCGGACGCCCCGGAGGAGAAACCCCATGTGGTCCCCCAGGCTTCCCAGCCCGAGGGCCACCTGGGCGGGCCGCCATGCGCCGATCACCCGGCGCAGGCCGGCCAGCAGCCACTCTGGGGCGACGGCCACGGCCGCCCCCGCCAGCAGCCCCCAGGAGAGGGCCGCCGGATCCTCCGGGTGGGCCCGGGCGAAGAACCATCCCGCGGTGAGGATGTCCACCGCGAAGCTCAGGCCCACCCAGAACATGGGGGCCTCCACCGGAAGGCGGGCCCACAGGAGGGCCTGGGCGCCGGAGACCATGAGCGCCAGCCCCACCAGGTCGAGGGGGATCCCCTCAATCTGAAAGAAGGACTGGACGACAGAGCTGGCGGCGGCGACGGTGGTGTAGAGGTTGAAGGCCTCCGCCGCCACCAGGACCACGAAACCCCCGGCGGCCACGGCCACCCACACCGGGCCGGGCTGGATCTCCTCCCCGGGCCGCCCCCGGCCGGAGAGGGCCCGGCGGACCCGGTGGGGGATCAGCCGGAGGCCGTCCCGGAAGCCGGCCCAGAAGCGGAGCCAGTCGGCCCAGCCCTGGGCCGAGAAGGCCATGCCCCGGTGCTCAAACAGGAACACCAGGGCGACCTCCGGGAGCAGGGCGATGGTGACCCCCGCCCCCAGTCCGATCCCCACAGGGAAGATCCCCCGGGAGACCAGCTCCCGGGCCGCCGCCATCGGGGGCAGGTCCATCCGCACCCCCAGGACGGCGACGGTGGTGGAGATCACGTCCACCACCCGGAAGGCGTGGAGGAAGGCCTCAATGAGGGCGGGGACGAGGACGTCCAGGGCCCCCTCCCCCTCCGGGCCGTCCACCCCCAGGAACCGCCGACGCAGGTCGGGGTTCCTCAGAAGTGGGAAGAGGAACTCGACCAGGGTGGTGATGCCCGCGAGGACGAGGCCGCTCCCGCGGGCATCGAACAGGCCCTCGGCGAACGCCACCGTGGCGGCGGCGTTGGCCACGAGGGCCAGCACAGCTCCAAACAGCAGCATGATCCCCCACATTTTTCCCTCCTGCCGCCCTTGGAATCGGGCCCCCGTTCGGGCGGCGGGAAGGCCCCCGGGGGCGAGGGCCATGGAGGACTACGTCAGGATCCGGCGGCGCCGGGCCGCCTGCGCCGGGGCCGGGGCTTCCGCCGTCGCCGCCTCCCCCTTCTTGTTCGCCTCCACCTCGTTCACGAGGGGGAAGCGGCGGGCGACCTCCTCCAGCTCCGCCACAGCCTCCGGCATGGTCTCGGACACCGGGCGGGCCGCCTGCAGGGCCTCCCGGATGGCCGCCTCCAGGGCCTCGGAATCCCCCAGGCGTCCGGCCGCCAGGGCCTGCAGGATCCCGCGCTGCACGGCGGCCTCGATGGACCGCCCGGAGCGGCCGTCGGCCTCCGCCGCCAGCCGCGCCAGGGCCTCCTCCGGCAGCGCCTGGCGGCGGCGACGGAGGTGGATCGCCAGGATCTCCTCCCGCTCCTTCGGACCGGGCAGCCCTACCCCGTAGGTGTAGGGCATCCGGTCCACCAGCTCGGGAGGGAGACCGGAGATCCGGTTGGCGGTCATCACCACCAGGACCGGGGACAGGTCCTCCTGAAGCCAGGTGAGAATGGTCCCCAGCACCCGGTGGGCGGTGCCGCCGTCCCGCTCCAGGCCGCCGACGATCCCGCCGAGGCCCTTGTCCACCTCATCAACGAGGAGGACACAGGGCGCGGCGGCCGAGACGGCGGCCAGGGCGTCACGGACCGCTCCCTCGGTCTGGCCAAGCAGCGGCCCGAACAGGGCCCCGATGTCCAGCCGGAACATCGGGAACCCCAGGGCCCCCGCGATCACCCGGGCGGCCAGGGACTTGCCCGTCCCGGGCGGGCCGACCAGGAGAACCCCCCGGGCCGGCCGGATCCCCAGGGCCTCGGCGGCCTCGGAGAAGGACGCCGCGATCCCGGGGAGATCCTGCTTGAGGCGGGCGAACCCGCCCAGGTTCTCCGGGGCCTCCGGCCAGGCCCACTCGAGCGCCGGGTGCCGGCGCACGAGCTGAGCCTTCTCCTCCAGAAGGCGCCGGAGGAAGTCTCCGGGAGCGTTCGGGATCTCCCGGATCACCTCCTCCAGGGTCCGGGAGTCCCCACGGTTCTGCTCCTGCCAGACCAGCAGGAGCGCCTCCGCCACCGCCTGGCGGATCTCCGGGGTCGTCAGCCCGCCCAGGATCCGAGCGGCGGAGGCGAGAACCCCGGCCCACTCCGGGGAGGAGAAGTCCGGGATCTCCTCCGCGTTGGCGGCGATCACCCCGGACACCTCCCGGAGGATCCGCTCCCGGTCCGGCCGGGGGTGGTCCTCCACGACCGAGACCGGGCGGAGGACGTCCGGGATCTCCTCGTTTGTGATGAAGAGGATCACCCGGACCCGGCCGATCTCAGCCTGGCGGGCCAGGGCGAGCAGCTGCCCGACCGTGGCCGGATGGCCCAGCTGGGTCCCGGGGATAAAGATAAAGAAGATCAGAAGATTCCCCTCCCCCAGCTGGCCCAGAAGGCCCATGACCTGCCCGGCGGCGTCGGGCAGAGAGATCTCCTCCAGGACCTTGGGCTGCAGCACCTCCAGGCCCTGGAGCTTCTTCGGATCCAGGGAGGACACCTTCCCGGTCCCCCCGATCCGCAGGGCTGCCGCTACCGAGGCATAGGCCGGCAGCCCCTCCATCAGGCCGGCCTCCGGAGACCAGGAAAGAACCCTGGCCATCCGGATGTGCGGCGACCCCAGCAGGGTCGCCACGGCCTGGGACATATCGTCCAGGGCCTCCCAGAGAGAGGAAGAGGAGGCCCGGACGAAGATCAACCCCGTGCCACTGCTCAGGCAGGCAGTGGCACGGCTAATGAATTTATCGCGAGTGTTCATATTGTTCATTTTTTACCTCCTTTCTTTTTAAATTATGATTTTCCGGATGCCCTCCGGGTAAGGCAGCTCCTTCCGGAGGTCATCCAGGACGGCCTGGAGCACCGCCTCGAAGCGCTCCAGGTCGGGGCGGCGGTCCGCCGGGGGCTGTCCCCGGGCGCAGGCGGGGGCGCGGCGGGCCGCCTGTTCGATGGCGTTCAGGGCCCGCTGGAACTCCGGGTCGTGGGCGAAGGAGGCCAGCTCCCGGAGCTCGCCGACGGCCCGGATCACCCGGGAGCGGACCTTGGGGTTGAGGCGGCCGTGGGCCGCCAGGGAGGCGGCCGCCGCCTCCAGCTCCGCCGCCAGCCGGGCGCGCAGCTCGAGCAGCGCGGCCCGGAAGGGGGCGATCATTTCCTCGGCCTGGGCCCGGGCCAGCTCCCGGGCCTGCCGCAGAGCCTCCCGGGCCGCCGCCTCCCGGGCCTGCTCCTCGGCCAGGTCGGCCGGAAGGAGCAGCGCGAACACCCGGAGGCGGGCGTCGGGCTCGCGGGCCAGGCGCGCCTCGTCCAGGCGCTCGTAGACCCGGCCCTGGAGGATCTCCCGGAAGGCCTCCCGGCTGGGGAACCGGGACTGGACCCAGCGGGACCGCCAGGCCTCCCGGGCGATCTCTTCCATCCGCGCCAGGGCCCCGGCGCGGATGGTCTCCAGATCCGCCCGGAGCGCCTCCCGGGCCTCGGCCAGCTCCGCCCGGGCGGCCTCGAACTCCTTGACCAGGCCCTCCCAGGCGGCGGCGGGGACGTACCGCCAGCCGCCGCCCAGGACCGCCGAGATCGCCCGCAGCGACCGGCGGTCCACCGCCTCCCGGGCCCTCCGGGCGGCGGATCGCATCCGGGCGTAGAGGTCGCCCGGAATCAAAAGCCGGCGCCCGCCCCGGAGCCCCCAGGCGCGGGCGGACGCCGGCGGGATCCCTAATTCCTCCAGAAGGACCTGGACCTCAAAGGCGCCCAGGCCCCACACCTCCGCCTGGCAGATCACCCCCTCCTCCGCCAGGCGGCGGACTTCGAAGACGATCTTGTCTATCTTGTCCTTTTCCATCCTCTCACCCCCTTTAATGATTTTATCCCGCCTGAGATCACCTTTCAACCCCCCAGGCGGGATCCGCGCCGGCTGTCTCTGTGGGCGGGATCAATCCCGCGCACAGAGCGGCCAGCGGCTCCGGAAGGCCCGGGCCTCCTCGTGGAGGCCCAGGTCCTCGGCCAGGGCTAGCAGGGCGGCTGGCTCCTCGCCCCCGCCCCACGCCAGCAGGCGCCGGACCTGGCCCGCCAGGCGGGCCCGCAGCCAGGCGGGCAGATCCCGGGGGAGGGCCTTCCGCATCTCCCAAATGTCCTCCCGGGAGCCCCCCCGCATTCGCCGGAAGGCCTCCTCGGCCAGATCCGCCCGCCCCAGCCAGCCCGCCAGGGCCAGCAGCAGGCTGGGAATGTGCCAGCCCCGGGCCGCTTCGGCCAAGACGGACAGGGCCGGCCGGGCGTCGGGATGCAGCCGCCACGGCCGTTCGGGCAGGATCGGCCTCCCCCAGGTCCCGTCCAGGAAAGAGGGCAGGATGACCAGGACCCTGGGGACTCCCATCGCCAGACCCGCCCAGGCCGCCAGGGCGACCAGGGGCTCCGGCGGCGGATCTGACGCCAGCTCCTCCAGCAGCGCCCGCCCCTCCTCCAGCTCCGGCAGGCGCGCCAGAAGCGGGGCGGCCTTCCACCAGGTCCACGGCCGCCACGCCGGCCGCAGCAGCGGGCCCAGGGCAGGCGGCAGCGCCGGCCGCTCGCCGAGCGCCTCGGCGAAGTTCCTCTGGAAACCCTCGGCGTCCGGCCCGAGCCGCTCCAGCAGCCGCCGGGCCAGGGGCCGCCCCTCCGGATCCGCCGCCAGGTCTGCGATGGCCGCCGCCGCCGCCTCGGCCTCCAGGGAGGTGGGCGGCGGCAGCGCATCCGGCAGCCGTGCCGCCACGGCCCGCAGGGCCTCCGGGCCCTGCAGGCGCCCGAGGGCCAGGGCGAGGTAGGGATCCCCATCGGGATCCGGCCGGATCCTCGCCGCCGCCCGGACCGCCCGGGGCGGGCGCTCCGCGGGCTCCCGGGAGGCCGCGTCCAGCAGGTCCTCCCGGGTGAGGGACCTGGAGGGAGGCGGCAACGGCTCCCGGCGCGGCGGGCGCCAGTCCGGGAAAACCTGCCGGGCCAGGGCCTGGAGAGCCGTCTTCTCCCAGCCCTGGAGGAAGCCCAGGAGGTCCAGCTCGGAGCGGTCCCCCTGGCGGATGCGCCAGGCCAGCTCCGCCCACCGGGCCTCCTCGCCCAGCACCTCCCGGGCAACCTCCGGCGGCAGCCGCCCGGCCAGCCCCATGGCGCGCGCCACCGCTCGCCGCAGGGGCATGGAGACCCCCCAGTCCTCCGGAACGACTCCCAGGAGATCCTCGGGGGACAGGCGGTCCGCCGCCGCCCGCAGGGCCGCCGAGCCGGGGCTGGTCAGGCGGGCCCAGTCCTCGTCCGGGAGGAACCAGGACCCCAGCCGCCGGCGCAGGGCCGTCCGGAGCGCTTCCTCATGGCGCTCCAGCCCCTCCGGCGCCCGTCCCAGGGACCGGAAGGCCCCGCGGAACTCCTGCTCCCCGCCCCGCTCGAGCAGGATCACCACAGGGTGCCCCGGGAGGGGCTGCGGCGCCGGGAGGCGGGCCGGCCGCAGGGGCCGCCCCAGGGCCGCCAGCACGGCCGACAGCTCCGGGCGGCGGGCCGCCTCCCCCCGCAGGGCCAGGGCGGCCAGGAGCAGGCCGGCCTCCCCCTCCGCCCGGACCAGGGCCCCCAGGGCCTCCGCCGCCACGGCCCGCGGCGGCTCGCCCTCCGGGAAGCCGGGGAGCATCCCCCAGAGGGCCGGGGGAACCCGGATCTTCCCCTCCTCCCCCAGGGCCCGCTCCAGGCGGAGGACCACCTCGTCGATCGAGCGGGGCCGCTCCGCCGGGGGCTGCAGGGGGATAGGCCCCAGGTCCCCCCCGGGCACCCAAACCCAGGCCGCCCCCCCGGCCGGGAACTCGTAGAAGGCCGGGGCCGCCCAGAGGGGCAGCGCCTCCACCCCCTCGGGGAGGAAAACCTCCACCTCTCCTCCCCGATTCGCCCCCATCCCCGCCCGCAGGGCCGCGAAGGCCCAGGCGGAGAGGGGATCGGAGAAAAAGAAAACCGGGGACGTCATCGCGACGCCCCCGGGAACAGCTCCGGCGCCTCCAGGATCGTCCCGAAGGGCGTCTCCACCCTCCGGGGGACGACCCAGAGCACCGGGAAGGGCGGCCGCAGCGCCGGCGGCGGCCAGTGGGCGATGCCGTCGGTGAAGAAGATCAGGCCGGCCGCCAGCCCGGACCGGGCGATCCGCCCCAGGGCCTGCCCCATGGGGGAGGGATCCTCCCCCCGCAGGGCCCGGAAGACCGGGGCGAACACCGTCCCGCCCCGCCCCCGGGCCGCCGCGAGGGCCTCCGCCAGCCCCCGGACCCGCCGGATCCCCGGCCCGCCCGGGAGAGGGACCTCCCCCTCCCCGACGGGAACCCAGAACAGGCCCTGGAGGCCGGCGTCCACGTCCAGGACCACCAGGGCCTGCAGGCCGGGGATCCCCTCGGCCAGCTCCTGGATCTCCCCGGAGATCCGGCCCAGGGTCCCGGCGTCCATGGACCCGGAGACGTCCCGGGCGACCAGGAGGACCGAGGCGCCCCGCCCCTCCGGGAGATCCCGGACCTGGGGGACCCAGGCCCCCGGGATCTTCACCCGGGGATCCCGGCGGGTCCAGTCGGCCTCCGGCTCCGGGGCCGCCTGTCGGAGCCAGGCTCGCAGGATCTCCCGCCAGGGGAGGCGGATCTCCCGCCGGGGGAAGATCCGCTCCACGAGATCCCCCGGCAGGAGGCCCTTCTGCTGGGCGGCCTCCAGGATCCGCCGGAGGCCTTCGCGGAAGATCGGGGCGGGGATGGGGCCGGCCTCCCGATCCCCCTCGCCCGCCCCTTCTCCCTCCCCCTGCCCCGCCCCTTCCGGCGGGCGGAGGTCCCGCCCGGCGCCCCCGTCCGGCAGCGGCAGCCGCCCCCGCGGGGGGATCCGGGACGGGAAGACGAGGAGAAAGGCTCCCTCCGGCAGCGCCTCCCCCTCGTCCCCCGGCCGGGCGGCGATCAGGGCCTGGAGGAAGCGGGCGAACAGCTCCTCCAGGCCCGTCGCCAAAAGCTGCGCCTGGGCCTTCGGGTCCAGGACCCGCACCGCCCGGGCCGGCGCCCGCAGCAGCGCCCGCCCGTGGAGGCGGCGCAACAGGTCGGCCAGGAGGTCGGCCCAGGCGTTGACCAGGAAGTCCGCCGCGTAGTTGATCAGATCCGGCAGGACCTCCCGGATCCGGGCCTCCCAGGCCGCCCACGGGTCCGGCCCAAGGGCCTTCTCCCAGGCCGTCCGCCAGGTCCGGAACTCCTCGGGCGGCACCTCCCGGGGCGGGATCCCGCTCCGGGCCCGGGCGGCCGCCTCCCGGACCCGCTCCTCGGCCCAGCCCAGGATCCCCGCCGCCCGTCGGGGATGATCGAAGGCGGCATGGAGGATCTCGTGGGCCAGGACGTAGAGGGCCTCCTCGGGCGGGAGCCGGAGGAAGCGGTCCGGGTGGAGGCGGATCACCCGGCCGTCGGTCTCGGCCAGGCCCTCCTCCCCGGCCGCCATGGCCTCCAGGCCCAGGCGGTAGACCGCCCGCATGGGGGCCTGGGCCTCCGGGGGCAGAAGGGCCATCAGGACCCCCCGGAGGGCGATGGCCTGCTCCAGGACCCGGGAGGCCGTCATGGCCGGCCTCCCAGGCCGGGCAGGATGGCCGCCCGCAGGGCAGGGATCCGCATGGCGGCCTCCAGGACGCCGCTCCGCAGGAGGGCGGCGTCCTGGCCGGGCATCCGGGCGATCTCGGCCAGGACGGCGGCCGCGTGGTCCATCGGGCCGCCGGCCCCGGCCTGGATCGCCCGCTGGATCTCCTCCGCCGCCCGAATCAGATAGCGGGCGGCGGAGACCGCCGATTCCCCCCGGGCGTGGGCCCGGTAGGCGGCGGCCGCCGCGGCCTCCAGCGCCACCCACATGGCCGCGGGGCGGGCGGCGTCCCAGTCCGCCCCGAAGGCGGGCACCGGCGCCCCCTCGGGGTCCGTCCGGATCCCCTCGGGGTCCGGCAGCCGGGGCGACGCCAGGGCCGGGCCGATCACGGCCTGGAAATCCGACGCCGCCTCCCGGCCGACAGCCGCCTCCAGGGCCAGGGCCGCCAGCCGCCAGGCCCGCTCCGCTCCGGACGGGACCCGGGCCGCCTCCTGGGAGAGGGCCCGCAGGACCCAGGCGGCCAGCTCCCAGGACCGCCAGGTGGGGAAGGCGGCCCGCTCCACGCCGTCCACGGCGGCGGGGACGGCGGCCATCTCCGGCCACAGGGCCAGATAGGCCGTGATGGCCGCCGGCCAGCCGGCCTCCCGGGCGTACCGCAGCCGGGCGGGGGCCTGCCCGGCCGCCCACTCCCGCACCCGCGTCCGCTCCCCCTCGTCCGGGAAGAGGGGGATGCTCTCGAACTCGGGTGCGGCGATCAGGAGCTGGAGAGCCCGGTTGCGGACCGGAGCCTCCGGGATCCGCAGCAGCCCCCCCACGTCCTGGGGGCGGTTCCCGGTGCCCACCACCTGCCAGTAGGGCGGCAGGCGGTAGGCCAGCTCCGCCTCCGCCTCCGGGTCCCGTGCCCCGGAGAGGGCGGCGAACTGCAGGAGGTTCGCCGCCGCCCGGGCCACCTCGGCGCGGGGGCTGGCCGGGAAGTCGTCCAGAGCCAGCACCCCCTGCCCCTCCCGGGGCAGCCAGGCGGGGCGGCGCCAGACGGTGACCGCCTCCCCCTCCCGGACCGCCTCGGCCAGCACGCCGAGGAGATCCGGGACCTCCAGGCTGGGGCAGACGGCCGTCACCGGCCGCACCAGCCGCCGCCAGGGCCGGCCCCGGGTGATCTCCTCCAGGAGGCGCTCCCGGCCGGAGAGATACGCCCGGAGCGCCACCCGGGCCATGGCCCGCAGGCTGGGCGGCGGGCTCGGCTCTCCCAGGAGGCCCGCCGCCTCCCGGAGGTCCTCCGGGCCGGGGATCCAGCCCCCCTCGGCCAGGATCTCCTCCGGGGGGATCCCCCGCCCCCAGGCCAGCAGGAGCAGCGCCCCCGCCCCGGCATAGAGGCGCGGCAGGGCCTGCTCCGCCCCGGCCGTCTTGCCCTGGCCCGGGGGGCCCCACATCATCACGGCCCCCGGCCAGTAATAGGGGTCCGCGTCCGGGATGGCCGCCGCCGCGGCCACCATCAGCCCCATCGCCTCCTCCGGCGATGGGGAGGGAATGTTGAAAAAGATCCCATCCATTTTTTCACCTCCTTTTGAAATAATCCACCACCCCGAACTGGACGGCATCGATCAACAGTCCGGGGTGGTCCTCCCAGATCACCCAGGCCCGCAGGGCGGGCCGCAGGGCCGCCATGGCCTCGGGCGAGATCTTTCCCCCGATGCCGGCGGCCCGGCTGAGGGCCCACAGGGCGTCCCGGCGGATCGCTCCCGCCGGCGAGGCCAGGGCGTCCGCCAGGACCGCCGCCATGGCCTCCCAGGCTCCCGGGAAGGACGCCCAGGCGGGGGGCATGGTGCCCAGCCGGACCGGCATCCACCGGGCCGCCCGGGCTGCCTCCTCCGGCTGCCCCAGGGCGAGCAGAAGCCCCGGGAGAGCCAGCCGCCGGCCCGCCTCGGCCAGCGCCGCCCGGCCCGCCGGAGGGAGATCCGGGGGAAGGGCCCAGACCTCCTCCTGGATCCGCCAGGCCCGCAGGTCCGTCGCCGCCAGCCGCGCGGCCGGCCCCTCGGCCAGCTGCCGGAAGAGGTCAGCCCGGCCGGCGGCGGCGGCGGCCTGCATGGCGGCGAAGGCCTCCGGCGCCTCCTTGGGGCCTCCGGCTCCCCGCAGCGCCGGAAGGGCCTCCTCGAGGACCCGGCCGGCCTCCTCCCGGAAGGCCGGGTCGGCGGCGATGGCGGCCGCCGCCCGGGCCAGGGGGCGAAGCAGCGCCCGGGCTTCCTCCGGCAGCCGCCCGATCTCCCGCAGCCGCCGCAGCGCGGCCGGGCTCGCCTCCAGGAGGTCCACCCAGCCGGGGATCTCCAGGAGGTCCGCCGGGACCTCCCAGCCGGCGGCGAAGGCGGCCGCCACGGCGTGGGCCCCCTCCCGGAGGGCGATGGCCGCCCAGAGGGCCCCGCCCAGGGGGTCCGGCTCCCCGGGGCTCCACCGGGGGGCCAGCCACGCCCGGACCCGCTCGGCCCAGCCCGGCAGGAAGGCCCGGCCGGCCCAGGCCGCCACGGCCCGGACCGAGCCGTCCGGGTCCTCGGCCAGGTCCTCCCAGGCCCGGGCGATGAGGGCCGGGTCCGGGTCCGGCAGGGCCAGGGCCACGTGTCCTCGCCAGCCGTCCGGCAGGGCCGGCCAGGCCGCCTCCACGGCCGCCCGGGCCGCCTCCGGGGGGATCCGCCGGAGCCACCACTTGGCCCGATCCGGACGGCGGATCAGGAGCGCCGCCGCCCAGCGGGGATCCAGGCGGGCCAGCAGCTCCCCGACGTACGCCCCCGCCGGGTCGACCGCCCTGGCCCCGCCGGCGGCCGCCCGCTCCAGCAGCGCCCGGGCAACCTCCTCCGGCAGCGCCATGGGGGGCGCCTCCTCCATGAGAAGGAACATGGCCGCCCCCTCGGCGTCCGGATTCGGCCAGGGGGCCCGCAGGGCCTGCCGGATCCCCTCGGGATCCCCCCGGAGGGCCCGGTGGACCCCCACCAGGCCGGGATGGGCCCCGGGCGGCGGGGGCTCCCGGACGACGGCCTTCCAGAGGCCGGATGAGACGGCCTCCTCATCCGGCCCCCACAGGGCTTCCGCCCCCTTCCCCCCGGCCAGGCGGCCCAGGAAGAAGAGGGGGCCCTCGAAGCGGGGATCCTTCTCCCCCCGCTCCCGCTCCCAGAGGGCCTGGGCGGCGACCTCCCGGAGGTCCACCGCCTCCCCCCGCAGGGCCCGGGCCTTCTCCCGCCAGGGGACAGGGAGAAGCTCCGGGTCCAGACGCCCGGCCACGGCCAGGGCCATCCCCAGGCCCGGGTCATCCCCCAGATCCCCGGGGATCTCCCGGCCTGGGGGAAGGAGCGCCTCGGGCGGGACCCGGCGGCCGAGCCGGTCCAGGACCCGGACGAGGACCTCCCGCCGGCCCGATCCCAGGCCCTGTTCCAGGGCCCACCGGAGATCCTCGGGCGGGATCTCGGGGACCCGGCGGGAGAGCTCGGCCTCGGCCCAGGCCGCCTCCCGCTCCCCGCCCGCCGCCAGGAACAGGACCAGGCGGGAGCGGGGAACCCCCGCCGGCGCCGGAAGGCGCATCGGCCGCAGGGGCCGCCCCAGGGCGGCCAGGACGGCCGAAAGCTCCGGGCGGCGGGCCACCTCCTCCCGCAGGGCCAGGGCGGCCAGGACCCGCCCGGCCTCCCCCTCCGCCCGGACCAGGGCTCCCAGGGCCGCCGCCGCCGCCGACAGCCGGAAGGCCGGCAGCGCCTCCCCCCGGGCGGCCCGGAAGATCTCCGCCAGCCGCTCCGGGGTCGGCGGGCGGTCCGGGGGCGGCAAGAGGACCGCCTCCCCCTCGTCCCGCCCGGGGGTCCAGATCCGCTCGCCCCCCTCGGGCGGGAAGGCGTAGAAGGCCGGGGCCGCCCAGAGGGGCAGCTCCGCGGCTCCCTCGGGGAGGAGGACCTCCACCTCCCCTCCCCGATCCGCCCCCATCCCCGCCCGCAGAGCCGCAAAGGCCCAGGCGGAGAGGGGGTCGGAGAAATACAAGACAAGGTCTTCCATGGATTCCTCCTTGAAATTGGTCATCCCCGGAGCATCCGCTCCAGGGCGGCAACGGCGACGCGACGCTCGCCGACGCCGAAGGCGTAGCGGATGCGGCGCCCCCGGGGAACCGCCGGCCGGCTGCTTCCCCCTTGCGGCCGCCTCCTCCCGGAGAAGCCGCAAGGAACGCGCCGGCCGGGGCTTCCCCCCCGGGCCGGAGCGGCCATGCCGCCCCGCCCCGAAGGGGAAGCCGCCTTCCCCTCGGGGCTCTGTGGGCGGGATGGATCCCACCCACAGAGAGCCTTCTTCTCCTCCTGCCCCGGGGAGATTATGCCCCGGGGCAGGAGATCACGGGACCGGGAGCAGCGGGATGGGAGCATATCCATCCCGCTGGAGGAGCCGGTCCCACCGGGGCCGGGGGGCGGCGTAGGCGGTGACCACCACCAGGCCGGCCCCGGCCCGGTTGGGGCGGAGGAAGAGCCCGCCCCACAGCCCTTCCCGGTCCGGCCCCAGGGGGCACAGGACCAGGAAGGTGGCCCGGGGCTCGGAGTAGTAGGCCTCCGCCCCGGGGCATCCGCCGCGGCGCAGGGCCTCCATGGCCGCGGCGGCGTTCCAGGCCTCCCCGGCGTGGGCCTCCACGGCGTGCCGGGTGAGGCCCGCGCTCAGCACCTGGCCCAGGAGGAGGACCAGGGCCAGCAGCGCGGCCCCAAGCAGGAGCCCGGCGGCCGCGCCGCCGCGGCGGGCGGCGGGGGCGGCGATCATGGGAGGCGCCCCCGCAGGAAGTCCCGCAGGTCCTCCGCCGCCCAGGCCAGGACCCGGACGGCGAAGGCCAGGACTTCCCGGGCCTCCGCCCGCCGCCCCTGGCGGAGATACGCCCCCGCCAGGCCCAGGGCCCCCCGGAGCATCGCCCAGCGGTGCTCCAGGAGGCCGCAAAAGATCACCACATTCTTCTTCATGTGTTTAGAATCCCCAGCCCGCACATCGGGCAGATCAGCCCCCCGGGCGTGCGGCAGAGGGGGCCGACGCAGCCCGGGTGCGGGAAGGCGGCGTCCCCCTCCAGGGGAACGGGGACCCCCCAGGCCATCGGGAACGGCAGCTCCCGGGTGGCCTGGACGTGGAGGCGGCCCAGGATGGCCGCCAGCCCAGTCGGGGGCGGCGGCAGCTGGCCCAGGGCCGCCAGGGCGGCCCGGACGGCGGGAAGGGGCGCCTCCTCCCCCGCCCAGACGGCCTCGGTGAGGGCGGGTTCTCCCCCGGGAGGGACCACCTGGGCCGGGACAGGGCCCTGCTCCAGGTCCTCCAGGAGGGCCCGGAGGTCCGCCACGGTCCCGAAGACCGCGGCGGGAACCTTCGCCCCTGGCCCTGCCAGGGCCCCGAAGAGGACGGGGCTGGCCACAGGGCTGGGCCAGAGGACCCCGTGGACGGCCTCCCCATCCAGGCCGCCCCCGCCCGCCTGCAGCATGGCGGCCAGGGCCTGGTAGGCCCGCTCGACCAGCCGGCGGGCCTCCCACGTCCCCACCCCCACGCCCCTTATGGCGAGGCGGGCGCGGGGGAGGAGAACCGGGGAGAAGACCACGATCCCCCTCATCCCTGCCCTCCCTCCGGGAGGAGCTCGGCGAGGGAGACCCCGGCCGCCTCCGCCACCTTCCGGACAATCTCCTCCGGCGGCAGGAGGTGCGGCCGGAGCTCCTCCCAGCGGGTCGCCCCGACCTGCCGGGCCAGGCGCCCGACCTCCTGGGCCACGGCGTCCCGCAGATGCCAGGCCTGTGCCTGGTCCAGCAGGCGCCGGACCTGGTAGGCCCAGGGGTCGGGGGCATACAGGACCCCCTGGGAGAAGGCCCGCTCGATCTCCTCCGGGAGCGGCGCCGCCTCCCGGGAGAAGAGGATCGCCCCCTCCGGGTCCCGGACGTACAGCATCGCCCGGACCCGGCGGTACCACCCCTCCCATTCCGCCCGGCGCTCCACCTGCCGGGCCCGGGGCGGGGCGATCTCCAGCCAGGCCTCCGGATCCACCCGGGTGCAGCCGGTGAGGATCCGGAAGGAGCCCCGCCGCCCCTGGACCTCCCGGGGCTCCCAGGGGGCGACCAGGTCCGCCTGGCCCATGAGGCTCTCCCGGCCCAGGCGGGCATAGAAGGGCTCCGGCGCCGCCAGGACCTTGAACTCGTCCCGGCGGTACCGGAACGCCAGCCGGTCCGCCAGGCCGGCGGCGATGGCCCGCCGCGCGGCGGCCGGGTCCATGTCCGCATCCCGGGGCCGCCCCGAAAGCTCGGGGAGGTCCACCCCGAGCCGGCGCAGCTCCTCGCGGGCGCCCCGCAGCTGCGCCCGCAGCTGCCCCAGGATGTCCCGGGCCTCCTCCACGGCCTGGATCCGGAAGCCCATCTCCTTGAGCTCCCGGACCGGCCGGTCCAGGGCCAGGGCCCCCAGGAAGAGGTCCGAGCCCATCCGGGCTGCTTCCTCTTCCAGGGGCCGCCGGGCCCGCCGGGCGGCCTCCTCCTGCTGCGGGTCCTGGAACCGGACCAGCAGCGAGCGGACCGAGGCCGCCGCCGCCGTCCGCAGCACCAGCTCCAGGCCCGCCCCCTGGCGGAGGGCCTCCAGGACCATCCGGGCCAGGCGGGCGGAAAGAGGAAGCCCCGCCGCGGCCCGCCCCAGCGCGGTGACCCGGCCCTCCGGGTCCAGAAGGCCCAGGTCCGCCAGGGAGGCCCGGGCCGCCTGAACCCGCTCGGGGTCCGGGCGGTCGAGGAGCGGCAGCTCCTCGATCCGGATCCCCCGGGCGGCCAGGCGCAGGACCACGTCCATGGGGTCCTCCCGGAGAATCTCCGGCTTCCGGCTCTCCGGGAGGCGGCGGTGCTCCTCCCGGCTCCAGAGCCGGTAGACCACTCCCGGTCCCGTCCGCCCCGCCCGCCCCGCCCGCTGGGTGGCGCTGGCGCGGGAGATCCGCTCCGGCTCCAGGCTGTAGACGGCCGGGGGCCGGAAGCGTGAGATTTTCTCATACCCCGTGTCCACCACCGCCGTGACCCCCTCGATGGTGAGGGAAGTCTCGGCGACGTTGGTGGACAGGATCACCTTGCGGCGGCCCTGGGGGTCGGGCGCCAGGGCCGCGTCCTGGGCATGATCATCCATCTCCCCATGGAGGGAGTGGATGACCACGCCCGGGATCTCCCCGAGAAGCCGCCGGACTTCCTCGATCTCCGGCTTCCCGGGGACGAAGACCAGGACGTCCCCGCCCGTCTCCGCCAGGGCCCGGCGGACGGCATCGGGGACGGCCCGGAGCGCCTCCGGGAGGCTGTCCCCGGCGGGGAGGTAGCGGATCTCCACGGGGTGCAGCCCGTTGAAGACCCGCTCCCCATCGGGGGTTTCCTGGATCCGGGAGGCTCCCAGGTCCAGGAACTCCCCTCCGATGAACTCCGCCACCCGCTGCCCCTCCAGGGTGGCGGAGAGGATGACGATCCGCAGCTCCGGCCGCCGCTGCGCGGCCCGGAGCAGCAGCCCCAGCGCCACGTCGGCGTCGACGCGGCGCTCGTGGAACTCGTCCAGGAAGACGAGCCCCACGCGCTTGAGGTCGGGATCCTCCTCCAGAAAGCGCAGGAGGATCCCGTCTGTCACGTAGGTGAGGCGGGTCCCCTCGTCCGCCCGATGGTCGAAGCGGACGACGTAGCCCACCTCCTCTCCCACCTGGGTGGGCCACCGCCCGGCCACGAAGCGGGCCAGGCTGCGCGCTGCCACCCGCCGGGGCTCAACGACCAGCACCCGCCCCGCCTCCCCCCATTCGGGCAGCCAGTCCCGGGCCGCCCACAGGGGGAGGAAGGCGGATTTGCCGGCCCCGGTGGGGGCGGCGATCACCAGCCGCCGGGAGGCCTTCCAGGCCTCCCGGAGCTGGCCATAGAAGGCCGCCAGGGGAACCATGGGCTCCTCCTGGCGGCCGGGGGCGGGGAGGACCTCCTCCCAGGCGGCCCGGCGGGCCGCCTTCTTGGCGCCCCGCACCTCGGCCCCATGGGGGCCGCGGTGGGTCTCCCGGCCGGGGCCCGCGTTCAGGGCCCCGCCGTAGGAGAAAAAGCGCCCGTGCGCGCGGCGCTCACGGGCGCGGCGAGAATAAGAATTCTGCATTTCTTCTACCTCCCTCCTAAAAAATTTCCCCGCCCCGACGCCGGCCCGCCGGGGCGGGAGAGAAAAAGGGATCCAGGCAAGGTTTCGAGCGCCCACGGGGCTGGGGGGCGGGCCGGCGCCCCCTCCCCTGCGGCGCCCCCGGGGAACCGCCGGCCGGCCGCTTCCGCCCTCGCGGCCGCCTCCGCCCGGAGAAGCCGCAAGGAGCGCGCCGGCCGGGGCTTCCCCCCCGGGCCGGAGCGGCCGCGCCGCCCCGCCCCGAAGGGGAAGCCCTCCCCTCGGGGCTCTGTGGGCGGGATCCATCCCGCCCACAGAGAGCCTTCCCCGGAGGGATCATGCCCCTCCGAGGAAGGCGTGGAGCTCCCCGGGGATGATCCCCCGGAGGAGCTCCGCCGCCAGCCCCTCGTGGAAGGGGCCGGCGTAGAGGGGCCGGAGGCCCATCCCGGCCCAGAACCGGCCCCATCCGCCGTCCTCCCCGTCGGGGCGGGTGAGGACGACGGGGACCAGGAGGGCCTGGGCCTCTCGGGCCCCCTCCAGGATCTCGCGGTTCTCGGAGGAAGGGAGCCCTCCGAGATCCGCCACCACGACCTCCGCCCAGCGGCAAAGGCCGTGGAGCTGGGAGCGGGTCTTTTCGACCCACTCCGGCGAGAAGAACGCCCCGCTTCCCTTCAGGGCGTTCTTGATGGCCCGGGCACGGGCCTCGGCCTCCGCGCCCCGCCCGAGGGCGTGGGCGTCGGCCACCCACTGGCCCTCGGAGTCCGGGCTGAAGGCCTGGACGAACCAGCGCGGCGGGGCCGCGCCGGCCTTCCGGGCCCGAACCTCCAGCGCCCGGAGGGCCTCATAGAGGGCCCCCCGGAGTCGGCTCTTGCCGGCCTTGGGCGGGCCGGAAAGAGCCAGGACCCGGGCCGGGGGCACGGGGACCTCCACGACCCGGATCCCCTCGCCGGCGACCCGGATCTGGCCGCCGACGGAGACTTCGCGGCAGTGGCTCACCGCCACCACCGCCGTTTCCCTGTCCTCCATCACCGCCACCCACAGGCGGGGATGGAGGAGATGGACCGCCCCGGCCAGCAGCCAGGGCGGGACGCCCTCGGGGGCGATGACCACCCCCTCGGGGCCGCCGGCGCTCCCCAGGGCCACCCCCGGCCCGGCGGGGGATGGATTCTGTGCGGGGGATGAATCCCCCGCACAGAGCCCGCTCCCTTCCCGTCCCGGCGGAATTATGCCGGGCGGGAGGAGAGCACGATGGGGAGACCAGCCAGGAGAGCGTCGTCGATGCCCTTCTGGCCCGCCTCCCATGAGGCCCACCGGGCCTCGACCCGGGCCCGGAAGAGGGCCCCCGCCAGACCCCGGAAGGCCCGGCGGACATGGGCCCGGATCCCCCGCGCCTCGTCCCGGTCCGGGGCCAGGATGGCAACCCGGAAATCCCGGGAGAGAAGCCCGGCCACCTCCGGGCAGGCCCGGGGGAGGCCCAGGAAGCCCACCGCGGGGCGGCCCATGTAGAAGGCCGCCACGGCGGCCTTCAGCCACCCCTCGGTGATGACCACCTCCCGCTTCGGGAGGCGAACTTCCCGCCCTGGCGGGGGCAGCACCAGGCCCGCCGGAGGGGTCCAGTCCCGGAAGAGACGCAGTGTGAGATACCGCGCCTCCCCGGAATAGACCCGGGCCTGGAGCCCTGCCAGGGCCAGGCCCTCCCCGCCCGGCAGCCACCACCGGACAGGGAGGAGGAACCCCCAGGTCCGGTGGAGGGGCCGGAAGACCCCCTCCAGATCCTCCGGCAGCCCCCGGGCAAGCCGCTGGAGGGCCTCGCCCTCGAACCACCGGACCTGGAGAGTATCCGCCATCCAGGCGGCCATCTCCTCCGGGTAGCCCCGGAGGGCCGCCAGCTGGCGGACCGTCTCCTCCCGGCCCAGCCGGGCCCAGAGGCGGGCCAAAAGGAGCTCGGCCCGCTCCGCGGCCCCTCGATGGACCGGGAGGAGCTGGGAGGTTCTTCCCTCTGTCCGGGCCTCTGTCCGGGCGGGGGTCGGGAGGGCGCGGCCCCGGAGCCGGCGCGTCTCCTCCGGCTCCCAGGCCATGATCCCCGCGTGCCCCTTGCGATCCCCGCAGGCGGGGCACGCGATGAGATCCTCCCGGCCCCACACCCGCCAGCGGGGACGGGCGGAGGGGGCGGCAGGAGCCAGGGCCTCGGGGGCGCTGCGGCCCCAACTCCAGCATTTGACGCAGCGCCAGAGGGCCATCAGCGCCCCCTGGCCCACTGCGCCTTCGCCGGGAAGGGCCAGGGCCAGCCCCGCCGCCGCCCGCTCAGGGTGGGGCGGAAGGCCCCGGAGAAGGAGGTTGCCTGTCAGGATCACCCCGGCAAGGAAGGCCTCCCCGGCCGCCCGCCGGGAGCCCCGGAGGGCCTCCAGGGCCCGCACCGCCATAAAGGCGGCCAGGCCCATCAGGTGAGCGCCGGGGCCGGCGAGGACGAACGCCCCGGCGATCACCAGGGCCCCGGCCAGGGCCAGCATGGCCCCGGCCAGGGTCACCCGCCGCGCCTCGCGGAGGGCGGCCGCGAGGGCGGCGTCGACGACGACAAGAATGTAGAGAATCATCTTTTTTCCTCCTGGCTGATTTTTGACTTCCCCCCGGGCGCCTCGAACGCCCCCGCCGGCCTGGTTACCGGAGGGGGAAAAAGAGAGGCCGGCGGGGACATAACCATCCATCCCCGCCGGCCCCCCCCCCGCCGGGAGATCAGATCAGATCACGATCTCCCGGCGCTCCTCCTCCCCCGTCAGGGGGAGGAGCCGGCCGGCCTGCTCGGCCGGCCAGACTACGACCCCCGCCTGGAGACGGGGGTCGAAGGTAGCGACCGCACGGCCCTCACCGGCCGCCCGCACGGCCAGATGGGCGAACGCCCAGACGGGCATTCGCCCGGATAGAATGATCTCCCGGACATCGGAGAGATTATCCAGCGTCTGGGTGAATTGCTCGCCCAGACGCTGGAGATCCTCCGGAGCAATCACTCCGGAGGTGAGGGTAATTTCGATCACCGTCATTCTCCTCCTCCTTTCCCCGGGGCGTCCGGGCCCGCCCCGGGATAGGATTGGGATTTATGCCCCGGCCCGGCGGTTTCGGCCCCTTCGGGCCTCTCGAGGGGGCCCGCCGGGCAGCCCCCTGCCCCGAGCCATTTACCCCCGCCGCCCTCGGGGCCCCAGACGGCGGGAAACAACAAGGGGGTGGTCCGAGGATGTCCACACAGGCCATCCCCGGGCCACCCCCTTGTTGTCCGGGCTAAAAGCCCGGCCTTTCACCGTCGCGGCCAGGCGATGGCAAGGAAGAAGACCGCGACGGCCCCGGCCTTTATCACTGTGTCTACTCCCGGGGCGAAGAGGATCGCCCCGAGGAGAAAAATGTAGGCGATCATGCTGGCCCCCTGGAAATGAAATCTATTCCAGGAAGCCGCATGATCACCCATCCCCCGGGGGCGGCCGGGAAAAGGCCGGGGGAAACCCGGCCGCCCCCCCAGGGGGCGCGGGGCCCACCTGGGCGGCCCGGGCGGGCCCCGGTTGATTGGTTGATTTCAGTCCTCTTCTTCCTTCTCCTCGGCCTCCTCCTCCTCGACCTCCCTGATGGTGCGGCCCCAGACGGGCCGCCCCATCAGGGAGTTGGGGGACGCCACCAGCGTCTCCGACGGAGACGCGAGCGTCCCTGGGCGCCAATCCAACACTAAAATGGGAGCCTTGTGAGCGATTTCCCTGAGGGTCGTCCCCCCAGGGATCGCATAAAATGCCCACCCCCTGGGGACTTCATACAGTCCCCAGGTGTGGACTTCTACCACAGTTATCTTGCCCTTCATCTCTCACCTCCAGAATATTAGAATATTGGGGGTCATCCCCGCCGCGGCCTGCCCCGGAAGGCCGGGGCGGGGCCGGGGGGGTTCTTCCCCCGCCCCGGGGGCGGAGGAGCGACCCGAGGGGCCGTCGGCCTCGGCTCCCCGGGCGGCCCGGCGCGGCGGGCCGACCCCGGCAGGGAGCAGACTCCCCGCCAGGCGCCGCGCCCGGCAAACCCTCCGCCCCCGACGCGGGGGATCTCCCCAAAGGGGGATCCCCGCAAAAAAGGAAGCCGGGCAGGGCTTCGGCCCTGCCCGGCAAAAAAAGGGGGGGCAAAGAAATACAAAGAAACACTGTGTCTCCGGGCCCGGAACGCCGGCTTGGATGCGCGCCCCCCCTGCGCGCATCCCCCCCAGCCCCAGCCGGGGGTGCCGACGTCACCCCGGACCGCGGCCGCATTGAGCCTCCGAGGGGGGTGGGGGAACAAAACCGGGACTGTCCCGGCTCTCGCCGGGCAGCCCCGGTCGGTTTGCTCCTCCCACTTTCCCCTCTTTGGCGTCCCCCATGATAGCACGGAGGCGCGTGCCTGTCAAGAGGGGGCAGACCGGAAAAGCGCGCGCCTTCCCCTCCCCCCTCTTCCCCGCCTCTCCCCTTCCGCCCTCCCCTTTCCCTGCCCCCCTGGCGCTCCTTTCCCTCCTCTCCCTCCTTCCCACTCCTCTCTCGCCTTCCGCCCCCCCTTCCCCTGCCCTCTGGCGCTCCTTTCCCTCCTCTCCCTCCTTCCCCACCCTGCCCCTCGCCTTTTGCCGCCGCCCGCCTGCCTTTCGCCGCCCCTCTTTCCCTGCTCTCCCCCATCCTCTCTCCCTGTTTTCGGCGCTCGCCCGGTCTGCCCGCCCCATTCTCCCTGCTCCTTTGCTTCCAGGGATTGGCTTCGTTTTTTCCCGGCCTTCTCTCTGCTGGACCGGGTCTTCACGCGGCCATTCCCGGGGAAAACCCGGTCTGTCCGAGCTTTTTGGCCCGGTTGGGGCCCGGTCCTTCCGGGGAGCGATCCCGGGGCATCCCGGCGTTCCATCGGGCTACCGGATTGGCCCTGGGGAATCCGAACCGCGGCCTGGAACCGGAGGCGCGCGCGGCGGCCTCAGGGCCGAGCAGTGCCATCAGTGGTATCACTAATGGTATCATCAGTGGTATCATCAGTGGTATCATTAGTGGTATCACTAAGGGTGGGGGGCGGGGAGGGAGATCGAGCGCGCCCGGGTTTCTCCGGGCGTCCCGGCGTTCCATCGGGCGGCTGGATGGGTCCCGGCGATGGACCCCGCCGGGGCTGGTAGGCAGGAGGCGGCGCAGCGGTCTCAGGGCCGAGCAGTGCCATTAGTGGTATCACTAATGGTATCATCAGTGGTATCACTAAGGGTGGGGGCGGGGGGAGGAGATCGGGCGCGCCCGGATTTCTCCGGGCGGCTCCGTGGGAAGGAGCCTCGCCAGGTCCTGGATCCAGGAGACAGCCTCAAAATCCCATTCTGGAGCACAAGGCAAGGTTCCACGGCGTTTCGGTGATTTTTGCGGATCCGCAGAACACGTCCCGGGCGTGTCCGGCATGCGGCAGGGTGGTAGACTGGCTAAGGGGACACGTCCTGGCGTGCCCTTGCGGGGCCAGGATGGGCCGTCACGCGGCGGCGGCGGCGAGCATCGCCCGCAGGGGGGTGGAATTCCTCAGGGGCTCCGGCCTTCGGGGCGGGGGGCGGCGGGCGACCCCGGCGGCCGGTCCTCCGGCCCCAGGTTTTATCCCGGGGCCACGACCGGAATACGCAGGAAAAGGCACAGGCTCTACGATGGCGGGCCTCATGGCAGGCCCGGAAAAGGATGGCGAGGATAGGCGAGGGAACCCGAGAGCCCTGGGCGATGGCGCCGCCATCCCTGTTTCCCTCGACCCGCCCCGGGTGTTTCTGGGGATTCCTCCGCAGATCCGGGATCATCTTTGCGATTTCCTGGGCTTTACAGTCCGGGAACATGCGGCCGGTCGACCCAGGCTCAACCGGGGTTTCCCGGGATCCCGGCGAAGGGCCGGGGACGGAAAGCGCCGTTGAGGCGGGGAGGCCAGATCCGGGTTGCTTCCCCGGGAATCCCCCGCGAAACCCCCGGGGATGGGCCCGGAGGCAGGGTCGGAGGCCGGAGGAAGGCGCCCGCGCGCCCTCCACGCCCCCCGCAAGAGGCGCGAGAGGCCGACATGAGGGGGGAGGGGACCGAAAAAGCGAAGGGGCCCTGTTCGGGCATGCCCCTGCGAGGCGAGGATGAGCCGCCGCGCGGCGGCCGGCATCGCCCGCAGGGATGAAGTTCCTCGAAGGCTTCGATCTCTGGGGCAGGGATCGGCGGACCGCGGCCGGTCCTCCGGCCTCGGGCGCAAGCCTGCGGCCGCAAGGAGCGAAAGCCGCGCCCTCGGGGCGGCCCCCTGTCCACGGACCGGGGACTCCCAGGCCTCCCGCGCCTCCGAATGCCCTCCCTGTTTTCCTTGGGCCAGGCGTTTCCGGGAATCTCCCCGGACGCCGAATCGGGGCTGGAAGAGAGCGCCCGGATGGGACCCCCCGCCGATGCGGGCGGAGGCCCGATCCCGAAGGCCCGCCTCGCCGATCCCCGGGCCTCCCGGAAAGGAACGCGCGGGAGAGGCGGACATGAGGGAGGAGGGGAGGGAGGCGGAGGCGTTCTGTGGGCGGGTTGAGTCGCGCCGACAGAGCGGGACGCGCCCCCGGCGGCCCGGGGGGCAACGAGGCATTTCCGAGATCCATCCCAGGGAACGGGGGTCGCGCCGACACGCCTCCGGCGGTTTTGTTCGGTTCCGGGGAAAGGCGCGCGGCCAGGCGGAACTTGGCCCGGGCGGGGTGCGCCTCCGGGAACCGCCGGACTTTTCCGGCAGCCCCCCGGAAGAAGACGCCGTCTCGGAGTTCGGAGGTCCGGGATCTGCGCCTCATCCGCGGAGGCAAGACGCCTCCGGCTTCGAGCCGCCGTGCCGCCGTTTTAGAAGACGGCGGCCATGTTCTGCCCATCGCCCGGTTTCCGGATCCGCTCCGGGCGGATGTCTGATGGCAACAGTTGCCTGGGCGTTCCGGTCGGGGGCGCGGACTTTTCATCCGAGGCTGGAGGACCGGTGGTCGTTTCCCTGAGTCACGTTCGGCGGCATCATCGGGGCCGGATTCCGACGGGGGTAGGCTCAATGAACCGAAAGTCTCATTCTCAGAATTCTCTCTGCCCTCGCTGTGGAACCCTCGCTGGATCCGGAACGGCGGCGAGGGTGGGTGGCCCAGTCGGATGTGCCGGAATGGCGGACGCTCCTTTGGGCTCACTCCCGGACGCGGCGATGGATCGCTGGCGCGCCCCCTGGGGGGGATGCACCGGGGGGCCGGAGCGCTGCTGAAGCGATCACCAGCCACCCGGTGGAGACCATCCGGCAATGACAGCGGGCGGCGGCCCGACACGCTGAGGCCTTCACCGAGGTCCGGATCTACGACTGGCGTTGGAGCGAGGTCAGGTGGGTCTTCGGAAGATGGGGTCATGCCAAAGGGAGTGGCACAGATCCGCCCGCGCTCCCAGGGCCAGAGAGAAGAGGTTAGGATCCGCGGTGGCCAGCCCGTCCATCGTCGGGCTGTTGGCCGCATCGACCGGGACGCGCCGCCCACGCCGGGGCGGGCGTTCTCTCCGCCGCCCGGCTCCGAATGGAGATCATGCGGCTGACGCCCCGGAGAACCGAGAGCGCCAGGCGGCCGCGCGATCTTTGGGTCGGCCCGGGCTGCGCTCTTCCGCGGCGGAAGCGAGCGGAGCGCCGCCGCCCCATCGGCCGCTCCGCATCCCCTTTTGTCCCTGGGATGAATCCTGCCGACAGAAACCCTGCCGGAAGGCTCCGGCAGGTGGGCGGGAGGCCTTGGCCGGTTGCCATCGGGAAGACAGCATGGCGTCCGGGGATCCATCCCCGGACGTTGATCGAATATGGGCGGTCCGGTAAAATCAAGGCCAGGAGTTACGCGGCCGGATGCGTCCTCCTCCCCATGCAGCAGACAGGGCTATCATCATCCGGCGACGATGCCGACGGTCTGCCTGCGATTCCGATTTGAGGAGCGCCTCAGGATCCGCAGAACACGTCCCGGGCATGTCCGGCATGCGACAGGATGGCAGACCGGGTGAGGGAACACGTCCTGGCATGCCCTTGCGGGGCGAGGGTGGGCCGTCATAAGGCGGCGGCGAGCATCGCCCGCAGGGGGATGGAATTCCTCGGAGGCCTGGATCCTTAGGGCAGGGGTCGGCGTACGATCCCGGCGGAGGTTCCTCTGGCCTCGGGCTGAAAACCCAAGGCCACGACCGGAATCCGCAGGAAACGGCGCAAGTCCTGCAAGGCAAAGCCTTTGGAGGCGGGAAGATGGCTGTTGGGGAAGCCCTTGCGAAGGAATCCCGGGCAGGCCGGGACATGGACGGAGAGCGGCAGAGGCACGCCCATCTGGAAGGTCGCCCGATTTCCGCCAGGGGGATCCCTCACGGGAGGCTGAGGCTTTGCCGGATCCGTAAGTCGAGATCCGGGCCGTCCGGGAGGAGGCCCCGATGAGCCTGCGGCGCGGCCCCCCGCCATCGCCCGGATCCTGGGGAGCCCGGGCGCGGACGGAGGACCCGCCGCGCCCCCGCGCGGGGCGCCATCCAGCCCTTTCGGCCATTGCGGGAATCCGCCCGCCGCCGGAGGCCGGGGGCCGGATCGGGAGCGCCTTGACAGAAGCTCTGGGAAGGTCTTAGAATGACATCGAACCTATGGTGGAGTAAGGCCCGATGAGTGGACGCAAAGAAGTCCCTGAGGTCACGATCCAACAGCTCCGCGAGGACCCGGGGAAGTGGATCCGGCGGGTGGCGAAAGGCGAGAGGATCACCGTCGTCGCCGGCCGCACCCGGGTGCCGGTGGCCCGACTGATCCCCTACCTCTCGAAGGAGAACGAAGAGGATCCGGGGGAGGAGCAAGAGGGAACAAATCCGGGCGAGTGATCGAAAAAGAAACGCGCCGCCGGGGGCGCGGCGGCGCGGGGGGTAGGGGACTTCGTCCCCAGGATGGCATCCCCATTCTACCGCAACGCGCGCGGGAACGCAAGTTTCTCTTCCCCCCACGTCCTCGCTTCCCCGGCGGCCGGGTTTCTTCATCCTGACCGAGGAGGCCGCCATGAGCATGGAGCTGATGGGAATGGTGTTTCGGGCCGATCTGAGCGGCCTGAAGAGCCGCTCGGGGTGGTCCATCGCGCCGTCTACGGCCAAGCTGGTCCTCCTGGCCCTGGCCGACTATGCCGCCGGCGATGGCACGGGCATCCACCCCAGCCTGGAGAACCTGGCCTGGCGGACAGCCCTGCCGCGGCGCACGCTGATCGAGGTCCTGCGGGCCCTGGAGGAAGGCGGCCTCATCCGCCGGATCGGGCGGACGCCCCGGGGCGTCATCCGCTACGAGATCGACGTCGAAGCCCTGGCCGCCCGGATCCCGGAAGGGGCGCCGGCCGCGCCGGGAGGGCCCGGCCGCCGCGCCGGCGGCGTCGCGACACAGGAGGGGCGCAGTAACCGCACGAGCAGGGGTGCAGTCACTGCGCCGGTGGAGTGCAGTAACTGCACGGGCGGGGGTGCAGTGACTGCACCGGGGGGGTGCAGTGACTGCACCGGGGGGGTGCAGTTACTGCACCCAAACCCAATACATGAACCAATACATGAACCCAATACATTGAACCGTCATGAGAACCCTCATGCGGCGGCGCGCGTTCGCGCGCCGCAAGGGGGGAATGGGATGGGTCGGGATCCAAGGGAAGGAATTCGAGATGCGCTGGAGTCGTTCTTTGAAAGGCGCAAAAACCGGAAATTCGATTCCTCCTGGGTCCCGGAGCACCTTCGGGACCTCTACGAGGCCTTTGTGGGGGAGGCCGGCTTTGAGCCCGCGAGCCGCGCCGAGCGCAGCCGCTGGCTGGCGGACCTGGAGCGGATGCGGGCGGCGGGCCTGGAGCCGCGCCATGTGGAAGCGGCGGTGCGGGAGTGCCGGAGGCGGGGGCTGATCATCAAGTCTCCCGCCTCGGTGATGGCGGCGGCCCGGGACATCGCCGCCCGGGAGGGACAGTGGGGCCGGCCCCTCTCCTGGCAGGCGCTGGCGGCCGCCACGGCGGCGCGCTGGCAGAAGGGCCCGCTGCTCCCGTGGGACCAGGCCCCGGAGGCCCTGCGGGAGGCCTTCGCCCGGGCCGCCGCCGATCTGCAGGCGGAGGGCTTCGATCCGGACCAGATCGCGCCGACAGCCTTCCGCCAGGTCGGAGAAGGGTATGCCCTCTACATCCGGGGGGAGCCGTCCGGCTGGCTGACGCGCCTGGAGCGTCGGATCGCGGGAGCGAGCGGCTTCCCGGTGATCCTTTGCGTGGAGGATTCCGCGCCGGAAACAGCGCCGGAAACGCCGTCCATTTGACGGAATCCTTCCGCACGGGTAAAATGGCGATGACCTCATGCTGGGGGATCCGATGGATCACGAAATCGAGGTAGCGCAAACCGGATCCTGCTCCCTGTGTCTTCTCGCCGCCGCCGCCCTGGGCGAGACGACGCCCTTTCCGGCGGATTACGCGGTCGTCCTGGCGGCGGGCCGACGAAACCTTCGCGCGGAGATCCTCTCCCGGGAGGGGAGAGCCCTCGCCTGGGCCTCCCTCCCGGTCGTCCCCCGTCCGGATCTTCTGGATCTGGGCGCGGACCTCCATCGCCTCCTGGACCATCCACCCCTTCGCTCCATCCTGGCCCTGGCCCGGGAGGAGGGACGGTCCATCGCCTGGATCCTGGCCGAAATCCCCCGCGGAATCCTGGAGAGCCTGGGATGGCTTCGCCCCGGCGAGGCCGTCCACGAGATCCCCGAGCTGGAAAAGGAGGAGTGCATGGAGATCCTTGGGATCGACCCCGGCTTTGGGAACTTCAAGATCGCCACGTCCGAGCGGGGCGTGGCGGTCCCCTCCTTCTTCGCCGCCGCCGCCGGGCCGGCGCGGACGCTGCGGACCGGCCTGGAGGAGGAAGGGGGCCGGGAGGAGGCGGGGCTGACCTTCCACGTCCGCCTGGAGGACGGGGCGGAGCTCTGGGTCGGAAACCTGGAGGACGTCCGGGTCCCGGTGAGCGACCTGGACCCCGGCCGCTTCTACGGCGGACCCGGGATGGAGGCGCTGCTGCTGGCCGCCGCCTCCCGCCTCCTGGGCGCGAAGGTCCGGGAGTGGGAGGGGCGCGCCGTGGTGGGGCTGCCGGTCCCGGCGCTGCTCTCCCAGGAGGGGGAGCGGCTGGCGGAGGGGATCCGCCGGTGGCTGGCCCGCCCCGAGGGCCACTCCGGCAAGGTCAACGGCCGTCCGCTTCGCCTGCGCTTCCGGGAGGTCCATGTGGTCCCCCAGCCCCTGGGGACCTACTATGCCTGGCAGATCGGCCGGGACGGCCGGATCCGGCCCGAGGCCGCGGCCCTGGCCCGATCCCCCATCCCCATCATCGACATCGGGCGCCGCACCCTGGACGTCACAGTGGTGCAGCGGGGGAAGGTGCTGGCGGCCTACACCGGCGGCACCGAGATGGGGGTGTGGTTCCTGGCCCAGCGGATCGCCGAGCTCCTCAGCGCGCCCACCGGGGCCCCGCCGCCGGTGGAGCGGGTGGAGATGGCCCTGCGGGCCGGTCGCCTCATGGAGATGTTCCCGGTCCTTCAGGGGCGAGAGGGGACCGTGCGGCTGCTCTACGACGAGTACGCCCGCCTGGCGGCCGCCACCGTGATGCGGGTGATCGGGGAGATCCGGGGGCAGGTTCCCATGTTCCTGGCCGCCGGGGGAGGGCTCCTCATCCCCGGCATTCGGGAGCGCCTGCGGGACGCCCTGGTCGGGGGGGACCCGAACCGCCTCCACAGCCACCAGGACCCGGTCCTCAGCAACGCCGTCGGCATGGCCCGCATGGGGCGGCTGCTGTGGGCGGACGCGGAGGGGAAGCCCGATGCCTGAGCGCGAATCCGAATCCATGCGGCGGGTGGTGATCCAGCTGCGCCCCGGCTCCGAGCTGGATGAGATCCTGCAGCCCCGGGGGCGGCGGTGGGGCCATTACCTCCGCCGCTTCCTGGAGCGCCACATCCCGGAGCTGCGGGCCTTTCTGGCCCGGGAGGCGTCCGCTCCTCCGGATCCGCGTTCCGCCGGGGAGGAGGAGCCATGAGCGGGCGGCGGAGGCGTTCGGAACGGCCGGCCGGGATGCGGGTGCTCCGGGTCTGGGTTCGGGCCGGATCCCCGCTGGATCGGCTGCTGCAGCCCCGGGGCCCGCGCGGCCCGCGCTGGGGCCGTTACCTCCATCTCTTCCTGGAACAGCACCTGGATCTGCTCCAGGCCTTCCTGGCCCAGCAGGGGATCCCGGCCCAGCCCCCCGGCGGGACGGCCGAGGAGGCGCCGGCCCGGCGGCGGCCGGCCTTCTCCGGCGCCGCCCCGCTTTCCGCCCCGCTGCCTCCTCCGGAGGAGGCGGCGGCCATCTCGGAGGAGGAGCTCCGCCAGGCCGCCCGGCAGGTTTGGGATTGGGGAGGGCGGTGATGGCGCTGCCGGATCGCGCGCGGCGGGCGCTGGCGGCGGCCCTCTTCCCGGATCTCCCGCCGGAGGCGGCGGCGCAGGCGGCGGCGGGCCTGCCGGGGCTGGAGGAGGCGGCCGCCCGCCTGGCGGACCTTCTGGCCTTCGCCCGCCCCACCCCGGCCCGGGAGGACCTGGTCCGGCGCCTCCTGCAGGACCTGGGGGAGGGGAAGGCGCCGGAGCTGCCGCCGGCGGGCTCCCTGGAGCGGGCCTTCTGGGAGGCCCACCGCCCGGTCTGGGAGCCGGCGGCGGAGGCCTGGCGGGCGCTGCCCCTTCCGGCGCCGGCGCGGCGGGCCGCCGCCCGGGCGGCCCTGGGGCTGCTGGAGGAGATCCTGAAGGAGCCCATGGACCCCGAATCCGCGGAATCCCACGCGTAAGGAGGGAGCGATGCTGCGAGGACGAGCGGCAGCGCCACTGGTTTTGGGCCTGATATTCGCGATCCTGATCGCCATAGCGGTCCGGATCGTGGCCACGGCCGGCGTGCCCCGGCCGGTGGGGATCGCGGTGGCGGCGGTCCCCCTGCAGCCGGGGCGGGTGGTGCAGGCCTCGGACTTCCGGGTGGAGCAGGCCTACGGCAGCCCGGCGCTGCGGGCCCTCATCCGGGAGGAGGAGATCCCCGCCCTGGTCGGGGGGACGGTGGTGATGTTCGTCCCCCAGGGGGCGGCGGTTCCCCGGACGGCCATCGTGCCGCCCGGGCAGATCACGGCCCCCGGGCGCCTGAGCGCCGTGATGATGCCGGGGGAGCTGCTGATGCCCCTTTCCCTGGGCGCCGGGGCCGGGCGGGTGGTGGCGCCGCCCGCCTCCGGGCTGCGCCCCGGGGACTGCCTGGACGTGGTGGCCTACTTCGCCCGGCCGCCGGAGCGGGCGGCGTCTTCGCCGCAGACGCCCATGGTGCTGCCGGGCGGATCCCCGGCGGCCCCGGCGGCTCCGGCGGCGACCGGGGAGATCACGGGGACGGCCCCCCTGACCGTTCCCCAGCGGCCCCTGGCCAAGTGGATCGCCCGGGTGGTGGTGCGGTCGGTGTCGGGCCTTCCCGCGGCCGCCCCGGCCGGGACGGCGCCGGCGGCCGCCGCGGCCGGGGCGGGCGGCGGCGGGGGCGGGGGATCCGTCACCCTGCTGCTGGGGATCCCGGCGGCGGCGGCGGAGGGGATGGCCTACGCCCTGGGGGCGGCCGACCAGGTCTGGCTGGTGCTGGCGCCGCCCTGCGCCCGGGCGGAGGTGCCGCCCTCGCCGGCCTTTGACGATCGGGATCTGGAGGAGTGGGTCCGGGTGGGGCGGACCGCGGCCGGTCCGCCGGCCTTCTTCCGGACCGGGGAGATCACGTCCACCGCGCCGGTGACGACGGAAGGGGGGACGCGATGAGCGGGAAGCGGGTGGTGGTTCTGGGGAACATGGCCGCCCTGGGCGGGGCCCTGGCCAACCGCCTGGCCGGGCTGGGGCATGAGGCCATGGCCCTGCCGGGCGCCCCCGCGCCGGAGGTTGTCATCGCCCTGCGGCCGGAGGTCCTGATCGTGATCGCCGCCGAGACGGCGATCTCCACGGCCGCGGCGCAGGACATCCTGCGGGAGACCGGGGCGGCCGCCGTGGTGGTGGCCGAGGCGGGGGATCCCTGGGCGGCCTGGGCCGAGGCGGGCCGGCATCCCATGGTGCGGCCGCCGCAGGCCGTCGAGGAGATCCCGTCCCGGCTGGCGGACCTGATCGCGCAGAGCCGGGCCGGGGAGCGGGACCGCTACCTCCGGGAGGTCTACGGCGGGCCGGTGCTGGTGGGGGTGTCCCCGCGGATCATCGGGTTCGGGGGGCCCAAAGGGGGCACCGGCAAGTCCTCCATGGCCGCCAACGCGGCGGCGCTGCTGGCCGCCCGGGGCGTCCCGGTGCATGTCATCGACGCCGAGTCCGACACCCGGGGCAACATGATCGACTTCTTCCGGGTCGCCGAGGGCGACCCGGTTTATTCCCTGGTGGAGCTGGCGGCGGCCGGGCCGCCGCCCGCCCTCACCGGGGGGGTGCTGGAGCCCGGGGCGGCGGCGCCGGCCTTCTGGACCCCCATCCGCCCGCCCCGGGGGATCCGGTGGGATCTGCGGGTCACGGCAGGCCTTTTGACCGTGGAGCAGATCCTGGGAGAGCAGGCGGGCGCCCTGATGGCCCGGGCCGCCCAGTGGCTGGAGTTCGCGGCCCGGCGGGCGGCGGCGGAGGGCTACACCGTGATCCTGGACGCGGGCAACAACCTGCTCTCCCCCCTCTCGATGCGGGCCATCAACATCGCCGACATCCTCTACATCGTCCTGGAGCCCGAGGACACCGGCCTGATCTCCGGCGCCTCCTGGCTGGCGGCCGTCTACCAGCGGGCCGGCCCGGAGGGGTTCGGGCGGGTCCGGGTCATCTTCAACAAGGTGCGGGGGACCGAGCGGCTGGACGCCCTCATCGCCCGGCTGCGGGAACATATGGAGGCCATCCTCCGGCGGCGGCTGCCCCGGGCAATCCCGGCCTACATGGTGCCCTGGGTGGATCTGGACATCGCCCGGGCCCAGACCAGCCTGGAGATGGGGGTGGAGTACCTCATGGTCCTGCAGCATCTGACCGGCGGCCGCTACGCCGCCGAGACGGAGGCCTTCGCCGCCGCGCTCCAGGGCATCCTCTCGGAGATCTTCCCCGCCCTGGCCCAGGCTCCTCTCCGGAAGCCGGCGGACGGGAGGCGGGGCGGGCTGCGCCTGCCCTGGCAGCGGTGAGGCGGACGCCCCTGGACCTTTTCCGGCATCCGGAGGAGGATGGGGCGCGCATGGAGACGTTGAGAAAGGAGCGGTCCCATGGCCGATCCCCGGCGCTATGATCCCCTGGTGGATCCGCCGCCCATCCCGTGGGCGGCGGTGATCTTCCTCGTTGGGATGGGAGCCCTGGCCGGGGCTTCCATCGGCTACATGGCCGCCGGATCGGGCGGGGCGCTGGCCCTGGGCGTTTTGGGGGCCGTGGGGGTGGGCGGGTACGTCCTGGCGCGGCTGCTGGCCCCCTGGTGGCGCGCCCGCCGGATCTGGCAGGCGCATCTGCGCCGGCAGGCGCATCCGAGCCGTTCGGAGGTGGGCCATGGCGGACGTCCGTGATCCCCTGATGCACCCGCCCCGCATGCCGTGGGGGACGCTGCTGTTTTTGGGGCTGGACGCGGCCGTCCTGGCGGGCGTGGGGACGGCCGCCCTCTTCGGGCGGCCGGCGTGGGCGCCGCCGGCGGCGGCGGCGGCCTTCGCCCTGGTCACCGGGTATCTGGCCTTCCGCATCCTGGCCCCCTGGATGGAGGTGCACGCCGCGTTCCTGGTGGGGGATCTGGAGCGCCGCCTGGCCCCGCCGCGGGAGGTGGTGATCCGGTCCGATCGCCCGGAGCCCACCCGCATCCTCAACGGCGCGGTGCGGGTGGGCGAGGCCGACGCGGTGGAGCCCGATGGGGACCGCCCCATCCGGGAGCTGCTGGTCGGCCTGATCCGGGCCGCCCAGGTCAACGGGTGGGGCATCCGGGACCTGGTGGGCTTGAGGATCCAGACGTCCGCCGGGGAGATCCCCATCACGGATCCGCTGTGGCGGGCGGCCACAGATCTTCTGGCCGAGCGGGGCTTTTTGCGGAAGACCCCCGCCGGCTCCGTCCCCCTGCAGGACCCGGAGGTCCTGGTGGCCTGGGCCCGGTCGGGGCGGCTGGGGCCGGAGATCCGCCGCCGGCTGGGGCCGTATCTCCGGGCGCCCTCCCCATCCCCGATCCCCGCCGAGGCCCCCCTGGGCTGATCCCATCCTCCCGTTCCCCTCCCCGCCTGCCGACGGCCCACCCCCGGCCGGCGTGGGGCCGGCGTGGTGTGTGTGGGGCGTGCGGGGGAGCCCCCTTCGTTCCCTGAAGGTCCTTCTGTGAGCGGGATCAATTCGCCGGACAGAATCCTAAAACTTTCTCCCGGAGCAAGATTTGGTTTTCGGCGTCTGGATCGCGCGGGCGGATCGGTTATAATGTTTCCGACTCGAGCTGGAGGTGGGCCTCGGGCGAAAGCCCGTGGCGGCAAGGGGGATATCCGGATGCTCTTCCCGGAGCCGAGAGTGGAAACGGCGGCGGAGGCGTCGGCGGCGGCGGGGCCGCTGCCGCTGGAGGAGATCCGGGCGCAGCTGTCCCGGATCTCCGGGGGGCGGCCGGCAGGGGTGGCGGAGGCGCTGCGGGCGGCCCAGGAGGTCCTGGGCCCGGCGGCGGCGCCGGCGGTCCTGGCCCGGGCGGCGCTGGAGGTCCTGGGCTGGGGGGAGCTGTTCCGGCTCCTTTCGGACCCGGAGGTGGAGGATTTCGCCATCCAGCACCGCCGCTACCTCTACGCCTTCCGCCGGGGGCGCTGGTTCGAGGAGGGGGAGATCCGGGATCCCGACGCCCTCTGGGGCGGCATTCGCCGGCTGTGCGAGCGCTATGGGATCCGCACGCCGGGGGACATCAAGCCGGCCGCCGAGGGCTCCTTCTCCATCGATCTGCCGGATCCCATCGGCTTCCTCACCGTGCGGATCTCCTGGTCGGCCCCGCCGCTGGTCCCCTCGGACTGCTTGACGGTGCGCCTGGCCCGTCCCGGCCGCTCGCCTCGCCTGGAGGATTTGGTGGCGGGAGGGGTGCTCACCCCGGAGGCCGCCCGGTATCTGCTGGGGGTGCTGCGGCGGCGGGGGACCCTGATCATCGCCGGGCCGACCGGCTGCGGCAAGACCACCCTGGCCCGGGCGCTGCTGCGGGAGGTGGGCCGGGAGTTCCGCCTGGTGATCATCGAGGACTCCTATGAGCTCATGGTCTTCTGGGACGGCCGCCCCGACAGCAACCCGGGCAACATCGTCCACAAGCTCACTCGCCAGAAGCTGCCGGGGGAGGAGATCATCCCCTTCACGGCCTTCGACCTCATCGTGATGGCCCTGCGGGAGCGCCCCGACGGCATCGTGGTGGGAGAGGCCCGGGGCCCGGAGGCCTTCGAGATCCTGCGGGCGGCCAACACCGGCCACGGCCCCCAGGTCACCACGATGCACACCGACGACATCGAGCGGGTGTGGACGCGCTACCTCCAGATGGCCCAGGCCCACCCGGAGGCCCGGGATCTCCCGGTCCGGACCATCGCCGTCATGTTCGCCGAGGCGGTGACGGCCGTGGCGCTCCTGGCCTACCGGGAGGAGGCCGGCGGCGGCCCCCGCCGCTTCGTGGAGGCCATCGCCGAGGTGCTGCCCACCATTGAGGCGGATGTGGACCGGCCGGCCCTGCGGGTGGTGTTCCGGTGGGAGAACGGGGTCCTGCGGCCGGCCTCCCGGCCGCTGCGCCGCGGCTTCTCCGCGGAGGAGCTGGGCCTGGCGGATCTCCCCTGGAGCGCCGGGGCGGCCGTCTGGTGAGCGGAGGGAGGAGCCCGATGGAGCCTGCGGACGCCTTCGCCATCCTGGCCGGCGTGGCCGCCGGGGCGGGGTTTTTCGCCGCCCTGGCCCGGCCGGCCGAGCTCTCCCTGGTCCGCCTCGGCCTGCGGGAGGCGGTTTCGGCGGCCCGCATCTCCTCCATGCTGCGGGCGGCGGGGATCGACATGCCGCCGGCGCTGTTTCTGCAGTTCGCCGCCCTGTGGGCGGCCGGCGGCTTTCTTCTGGGAATGATCCTGCGGCTGGGGCTGCCCTCGGCGGCGATGCTGGCCCTGTTCGGGGTCTCGTTCTACTACGTCCAGGCCCGGGAGCAGGCCGCGTCCCGCCGCCTGCGGCTGGCCGGGGAGATGCTGACGTTCCTGCAGACCATGTCGGCCGGGCTGCGGGCCGGCCTTCCCCGCTCCGAGGCCATCGCCCGGGCCAAGGCCATCTGCGGTCCGGAGGCCCGCCGGGCCATCGAGGACCTGGAGGCGCGCCTGGCCGCCGCCGGGGACAGCCCCGCGGCCCGGGACCAGGCCCTCTGGGCCTGGGCGGCGGACCTCAACCACCCCGTGGTCACCGCCGCCGCTCAGGTCCTCTCCACGCTGCTGACCGGCGGCGGGGGCATCGCCGAGATGGTGGAGGTGATCTCCTCGGAGATGGGCCGCCTGCGCCGCATCCTGGAGACGGCCCGGGCCCGGGGGCGGGGGATGCAGCGCCAGATCTACGGCATCATCGCCTTCTCCGCCATCGGCCTGGTGGTGATAACCGCCGGGATGCCGGAGGTCCAGGCGCTGCTGCTCTCCAACCCCCTGGCCCCCCTCATGGTCGTCGGGGGATGGTTCGGGGCCCTCCTGGTCTCCGAGTTCATCATGGACCGCTACTTCTCTATGGAGGAGACGGTGGGCATCGCCCGCGGCGGCGCCGGCCTCATCCCCATGGACCGCTACGGCAACCCCATCCTGCCGGAGGGATAGGGCATGGAAGACCTGGCGGCGATCCTCGCGGGCGGCGTCGCGCTGGGGGGATACTGGTTCGCCTTCCTGCGCCGGCGCCAGACGGTCCGTCCGGAGTCCCCGGATCCCCTGGACCGGGGGACGGAGATCCCTCCGTGGCTGGCGCCCCTCTATCCCCTCCTCTGGCCGATCCTCACGGGGCTGCCCGCCCTCTCCGGCGGGGCCCGCCGGGAGGGGCTGCCCGCCCGCATCGCCCGCTCCGGCTACTATCCCTACGCCACCGTCTCGGCGGTGTGGGCGGATCGCCTGCGGGGCCTGGCCCTGGGGATCCTGGGGATGCTGGCCGGGGCCTTCCTGCTGGGGCCGGCCCTGGGGTCGCCGCTCCCGGGGGTGCTGGCCGGGACCGTCCTGGGCGTCTACGGCCTGATCCGTCCCGAGCGGCGCATCGAGGCGGCCATCGCCGACCGCCGCCGCCGCTTCCGGTCCAACATGCTGGTGGTGCTGGCCGCCGCCCGGGGGTTCATCCGGTCCGGCCGGGCCTGGGACGACGCCTTCTCCCGGGCCGCCGCCGGCGACGGGGTCTTCGCCAACTGGGTCCGCTTCCTGATCGCCCGCTACGCCGCCCGGGGGGAGGCCGGCCTGCGGGAGGCCATGCTGCACGCCCCGGACCCCCGGGATCCCTACCTGGTCCGCTTCATGGACGCCGTGCGGCTGGCCGCCTCCGGCGGGGCGGGCTTCGAGATCATCCTCTCCACCCTGGTGGAGGACCTGGGCGCCGCCATGGAGCAGGAGGTGGCCGAGCGGGTCACCGCCGTGGAGCCCTACGTGCTGGGGGCCGGGATCCTGGCCATCATCGGCTACGTGGGCGCCCTGTTCCTGCAGATGATGACCGGGACCGAGTCGATGCTGGGCTTCTGAGAGGTGTCCGATGGAGGCCTTGCGCGCGTTCCTTTTCGGGGAAGAGGGGGAGGTCTACTCCGAGTATGGCCTGCTGTTCCTCTTCATCGCCATCACCGCCGCCCTGGCCCTTCCGGATCTCCGCCGGCGCATCCTGGAGGCCTACCGGGCCTGGGCTCCCTGGTGGTGGAAAGCCGGGTGATGCCGACGAAGCCCACACCGGGCTCTGAAATCCATGCTAAAAGGAGGTGTCCGATGAAGGCCTTGCGCGCGTTCCTTTTCGGGGAGGAGGGGCAGTCCCTCATCGAGTTCGCCCTGCTGTTCCTCTTCATCGCCGTGGTGGCCGCCGCAGTCCTGCCAGGTGTCCGCGAGCGCATCAAGGCGGCCTTCCGGATCGGCGGCGAGAAGATGGACGAGGCCACCGGGGCGGCCTCGGGAGGCAACTGATGGGGCGGGCGCGCCGGCGGCGGGACCAGCGGGGCCAGAGCCTGGTCTCCTTCGCCCTGGCTATGGTCCCTTTCTTCCTGTTGTTGCTTTACATGCTCTACGCGGGCGCCTACGCCCTGCGCTGGAGCGTCCGCTCCCGGCTGGCGGCGGAGGCCGCCTTCCGGACCTCGGCCTATCCGGGCGTGACCTCTGGGGAGATCGTCTCGGCCATCGATCCGGCCCGCCGGGCCCTGGAGGCCCGCGTGGACGAGGTCCAGGATACCGGCGGGCGCTTCTACGGCGTCCCGATCCGCTGGCGGGTGTCCCTGCAGCTGCTCTTCCGCAAGTGGCGGTTCTGGGACGGGCCGCCGCAGGACTGGTGGTGACGGGGAGGGCGCGATGCGCGGACGCCGCGGGGAGGCCCTGACCGAGCTGGCCCTGGCGCTGCCGGTGCTCGCCCTGATGTTCTGGGGGGTCCTGGGCCTGATGGAGCGGGGGCGGACGGCGAATCTCGCGGTCTGGGCCGCCTACGCCTGCGCGGCCCAGGCCTCCCAGACCCCCGACGGGGCCCAGGGGCTGCGCCAGGGGGAGGCCGCCGCCCGCTCCGTCCTGGGCCGGCGGCTGGTGGACGTCACCGTCCAGCACGACGGGGTCTGGGGCGGCCGGGTGGTGTGCACCGTGATCGCCCGCCCGACGCTTTTCGTCCCCTCCCTGCCGTTCCTGGGATGGGACGTCCGGGTCCGCCAGGAGACCTACGTGGAGCGCTGGAAGTCCGACTGGCGGGAGCTTTCGCCATGAGCCTTTTGCCCTTTCTGGCGCTCTACATCGCCATTGTGTTCGCGCCGATGACGGCCGCGATCCGGGACCTGATGGCGCACCAGATCCGCATCGAGCGGACCCGGGCGGTCCTCAACCTGGCCGTCCGGGATGGGGCCCAGATGAGCGCCCCGGGCGCGGACGGACATCTGGTGGGGGAGCCCGCCGCCATGGCGGCCCGCGTGGCGGAGATCTGGGCGGACGCCCGGATCCCCGGCGCGGTCCTGGAGCGGGTCTCCTGCGAGCCGGACCCCCCGGTCTGCCGGGCCTGGGCCCGGGTGACCACCCGGGGGTTCCTGGGGACCCTCTCGGCCCGCGTGGCCGCGGAGGGCATCGTGCTGGAGGGGATCACCCGGGAGGGGCAGTGAGCGGGCTGGAGCTGTCGCGGGTCCTGTTCCTGGCCCTGGCGGCCCTGATCCTCCTGGAGGTCGACCGGCGCTGGGATCGGCCGGCCGGGCGGATCCCCAACGCCGTCTCCCTCCCCCTGTGGGGGATCGGGACCGCCCTGGCCCTGGCGGCCGGGGATCTGACCGGGATGATCCTCTGGCCGGCCTTCTTCCTGGGCTGGCAGGCCGGCGGCGTCGGCGCCGGGGACGCCAAGATCTGGATGGGCCTCTCGGCGGCGGCGGGGATCGGGCCGACGGCGGCCGGCCTGGCCGCCCTGGTCCTGCTGGCCCGCCTGCGGGCCGCCCGGATGGGCTGGGGGATCTGGGCCGGCCTCCTCCCCCGGGGCGCCCGGATCCCCATGTCCGCCCCCTCCGCCGCCATGGCCGCCGCCGCCGCCCTGGCCCGCCTTCTGTGGATGGGATGAATCCCGCCGACAGAGAGGCCCGGGATGAGCTGCGCGGATCTTCATCCGTATCTGCGGGCCCTGGCGGCCCTGGCGGCGGTGGGCGTCATGGCGGATCTGTTCTTCCTGGCGATGCGGGCGGCGGGGGCGCTGGCCCTGGACAGCCCGGGCGCGCTGGCCCATGCGGTCCTCGACGTGCTGGCCCTGGTGTTCTCGGCGGCGGTTCTTTCGGGGGCCGTTCCGGATCTCCTCGGGCTGTTCGGCTGGAGCTGCGGGGGGAGCCCAGCGGCGCCCGCCGACCTGGCCGGGATGATCGCCATCCTGGGCCGGGGGCTGTTCCGGCTGCTTTCGACGCTGCTGCTGATCTCCGGCGCCCTGGCCCTTTTGGCCGGGGCGGGGCGGGCGGCGGCCGCCTGGCTGTCCGGCTCCGGGGGCGGGGCGGCGGGGGCCGTCTCCTGGGCCGTCGCCGGCCTGGTCCTGGCCGTCTCCGGGGCCCTCATCCGGGCCTTCACGGAGTGGTTCGCCGTCCAGATCGCTCGGGCCCTGATCCCATAACCCATGATCGGGAGCCATCCGATGCGCGCGCGGGATCGCATCCTGGGAGCCGTTTCCTGGTGGATCGGCCTGGTGGGCCTGGTGGCGGGCCTGATGCGGCTGGACCCGCCCATGCACCCGGCGGCCCGGCGGCACTGCCTTCTGGGCTTCGCCGGAAACGTCGTCTTCCTGGCGCTGCGGTGGTGGGTGAGCGCCGTCTTCCCCCGAGGGGACGCCGCTGCCCTGCTCATGGGCGCCATCGCCTGCGTGTGGCTGCTGATCGTCCTGGCCAACACCGCGTCGGCCGCGATGGGCCGGGACGTGTTCTTCCTGGACGCCCTCCGGGCGTCCGAGCCATCCGGATAAGGAGGCAAAGAGATGCGCCGGATCCTCCATCTCGCGCTGGCCTTTCTGGTGCTGGCCGCGGCCCTGGCGCCGGCCCTGCCGGTCCGGGCGGACGAGCAGAAACCCGGGGATCCCTTTGAGAACGCCCAGCGGCAGATCGCCGAAACGGGCCAGAAGCTGTGGCGGGTCGGGGTGACGGTGCTGTTGGTCATCACGGCCCTGCTCTTCCTGGTGGCCGCCGGCGGGACCCTTTCCGGGATCCTCACCGGCAGCGTCCGCTCCCTGGTGTGGGGGGCGGCCGGCATCTTCGGGGCCGGGACGGTCCTCCTGCTTCTGGGCGGCATCATCGGCGGCTTCATCTCCCAGGGCGCCCAGAGCCTGGCCCAGCCGCCCACCTTCATCCCGCCGAAGTAGGCCATGTTCGGCGTCTCCGGTCGGGACATCCTGGGGTTCTGCCTGGCCATCGGGCTGGGGACCGCCGCGTTTATGGCCGCCGGCCCGGATCTGGCGACCCGCATCGGCGTGGGGGGCGGGGTCCTGGTGGCGGTGGTCTTCCTGGTGCTGCTGCGGATCCCGCCGGACATGGTCCCGGTCGAGCAGGCCCTGATCCGCCGCCTGCGGGCCCTGCGGCGGCCGCGCCGCTACGTGTTCCGGTCGCCGGCCCCCGAGCCGCCGCCCCCGCCGCCTCCGCCCCCGGCGCCGGCGCCGGAGCCGCCGCCTCCGCCGCCGGCCCGCCGCCTGCCGGAGGTCCCGACGCTGCGCCTGGGCCCGGCCCGTCTGCTGATCCCGGCCGAGGCGCTGTTCTGGGCCTTCAGCCTCACGGCGCTTCTGTGGTCCGCCCTGGCCCTTCTGGAGGTTCGGCCGTGAAGCTCGGACGCGCCTCATCGCCCGACGGGGCCTCCCGCCGCGCTCCCCCGGTGGGGGCGGTCCAGGATCTGGTCCCGCCCTTCCGCCTGACGCCCGAGGGGATCCTGGAGGCGGAAGGCGGGTGGCGGTGGCGGATCTTCGCGCTGTTGCCGGAGCCGGGCCGGGCGGAGGACCCGCCCCGGTCGCTGCTGCGCCGCGCCCTGGTGGACGGCCTGCCGGAGGGGATGCAGCTGCGGCTGCTGCGGGCGGCCCGCTACGAGGCGGCCCCCCGGGCGGCCTATCTGGAGCGCCTGGCCGGGCAGCCCCTGGCCGCCTCCTCCTGGGGGAGCGCCTACCTGGAGTTCCTGCTGGACGAGCCGCTGTCGGTGCGGGTCGCCGTCTACGGCGCCCTGGGCTATCCCGCTGGCCGGGAGGCGGACGCCGCCCGCTTTCTGGCGGCTGCGGCCGAGACCCTGTCCGGGGAGATCATGCTGCGGCCCCTCCCGGCCGAGGAGGTCCTGCGCCTGCTGGGGATCCTGGCCCGGCTGGAGATCGTGGAGTAGGGAGGGAGCGCGATGAAGTCCGCGGCGCTGCTTCTGGGACTGCTTCTTCTGTCCCCGGCCGTGCTCCCGGCCGCCCCCAACCCGCCTCCCCCGCCGCCGGGGGAGCAGGAGACGAAGACGATCCGCAAGGCGCCGGCGGCCGAGGTGGTGGGATCCGCCATCGTGGCGGCTGCCGCCGCGGCGGCGGCCGCCGCCAGCCCGGTCTCCCGGATCGTCCAGAACATCACGAACGTCATCCGGGTCCCGGCGCCCAACCTCATGCAGATGGTCGAGGAGGCGGTGAACCGGGCCCTGGCCCCCGGGGCGGCCCAGGCGCGGCAGGACCTGGAGCGGACCTGGGCGGACCGGATGGGGATCGGGTGGGACGTGTATTACGGGGTGGTGAGCTTCGACAACCTCCGGCGGCCCCATGAGCAGGGCATGCGGGTGGCGGCCGTCCTGGGCCTGTTGATGGTTGCCCTGGCCGTGGCCCTGCACTACGCCGCCCGGGCCGCGGGCTCCCCTTCGGACCCCCGGGCGGTGCTGGCCGAGATCGCCGGCGGGATGATCCTGGCCGTCCTCTCCCTCTACATTGTGGACCTGGCCGGGCGGATCGTGCGGATGATGCTGCAGGCCATCGCCCCGGAGGGGCCCTTCCGCATGACCTGGAACCTCCTGTCCGGGACAACGGTCAACGCCGCCGTTCTCTCGGGAGGCACCCTGGGGCTGTTCACCGTCCCCATCTTTCTCTTCTCCTTCGCCGCCACCGCCCTGGCGGCGGCCGGCATCGTGACGCTGCTCTCCCTCTGGCCGGCGGTTCTCTACGCGATGGCGGGGATCGGGCCGGTGGCTGCCGTCCTCTGGATCCCCCGCCCCACCCGGGGGATCTTCTACCTCTGGCTGCGCCTGCTCATCCTCTTCTCCCTGAGCGTCCCGGCCGTGGTGCTCATGACCCAGGTGTACCAGGACATCGCCACGCGCACGGGTCTTCTGGGCGGGGACTTCAACCCCGTCCGGGCCATGACGTCGGCCATCAGCGGGATGCTGCTGCTGGGCGCCACCGCCTCGGTGACCGGCCTGGCCACCCGGCTGTCCGTCGGCGGCCTGATGGGCGCCGGCCGGGCCGCCGTGGCCGTGCTGCGGGGCGATCTGGGCGGAAGCCTGGCCCGGGGCGGGGCCGGGGGCGGCCGGCCCTCCGCCGGGCTGATCGGCGCCGGCGTCGGCGCCGCCGTCGGCACCCTGCTGCTGCCGGGCGTGGGAACCGCCGCCGGCACGGCCGTGGGCGGGCTGGTGGGCGCCGGGACCGGCGCCGCCGCGGGGACCGCCGCGGGGGCGGCGGCCGGAACGGCCGCGGGAACCGCCGCCGGGGCGGCCGCGGGGACGGCGGCCGGGTCCGCCGCCGGAGGGATCGGCGCAGGGTTGCTGCGGGCCGCCGGGGGGCTCTACGCCGAGGCCTGGGGACCCTCTCTGCGGGCCCTGGGCTTCCGCGTGGGCGGGGCCGCGGCCGCCCCGCCGGTGGATCTGGCCCAGCCGGTCCCCCTGAGCGGCGTCGCCGCGCGCATCGGGAGCCTCAGCCGGGAGGTGTTCAGCCAGCGGCTGAGCGCCCTGATGGAAAACTACGAGCTGCCCCCGGCGCTGCGGCAGCGGGTGATGGAGACCGCCGCCTCCCGCTTCGAGGCGGGATTCCGGGGGGCCTGGGAGGGGATGGGCCTGGAGGGCCAGACGGCCGTTCTCTCCCAGCGGGCCTTCCATGGGATGGCCGAGGAGGCCATGCGGACGGCGGGAGGCGGGCTCTTCCAGGACCGCATGGTCATCGCGGTCCGCCGCCTGAGCCAGCTCCCCAACCTCCCGGAGGCGGAGCGCGGTCGGGTCCTGGAGGAGCAGCTGAGGCGGATCGGGGATTCCGCCGAGCGGATCGGGCGGGTGGCGGCCATGGCCGGGCTGGGGGCGCTGAGGCCGGGCGGATCCCCGCCGGACCATCCGGGAGGCGCATAGGATGGGCGGACGAGGGGCGGTGCGGCTGGGGGTGGTCCGGCCCGGGACGGGCGGGGCCCTGCTGCGGCTGGATCTTCTGGGCCTGGAGATCCCGCCGGGGACGGCCATCCTGCTGGCCGGCCCGCCCGGCGTGGGCAAGACCTCCATGGCGCTGGAGATGGCCTTCGCGGCCCTGGCCCAGGGCCGTCCGGCCCTGTACGTGACCTGGGAGCACCGGGCGGAGCAGATCCTGGCCTGGACGGCGGGGCATCCGGATCCGCTGCGGGCGGAGCTCCTGGTCCTGGCCGGGGGGCGGTCCACCACCCTGTTCGACGTGGAGCGGGTCCTGGAGGCGGCCCGGATGGGCCCCGGGGGCATCCGGCGGGGCCTGCTGATCCTGGACTACCTGCAGCTGGTCCCCATCCCGCCCATGCCCGGCCGGATCTGGCGGCCGGGGGATGGGGCGGTGGAGGCCTTCCGCTGGGGGCTGGAGTGGGCCGCCCGCAGCGGGGGGGTTCTCCTGGGCATCTCCGCCGCCGACCCGGCGGGCTGGGATCCCCGCCGCGCCCTGATGGGCACCCTGCCGGCGGAGGCGGTGGAGATGGCCTACGACGCGGACCTGGTGCTGGGGCTGTACCCGGATGGCCCCGGCCGGGTGCGCTGGAAGCTGGAGAAGAACCGGCTGGGGCCGGCTCAGGAGGGGCGGCTGGCCTTCGACGGGGCCCGCCGCCGGTTCGCCCGCCTGGAGGAGGGGGATGGAGCGAAGGCCGCCGGGCGCGGGGCCTGAGTGGGACCTGCGGCGGCGGCTGCTGGCCGCCGTGGGCCGGACGCTGCCGCCGGCGCCGGTTCCGGTCTGGCCCCTGGTGGCCGTGGGGGCGGCGGTGTGGGACGGCTGGACGGTCCTGGAGGGGCGGGAGCTATTCCTGTGGCAGGATCCCGGCGTCTGGCCGGATCTGCAGGGGGAGGCCTTCTGGCGCTCGGTCTGGGCGGTCCGGGCGCTGCGGCCGCGGGCGGCCTTCCTGGTGATCCCCCGGGATGATCACCCCGCCCGGCTGGCCCGCTGGGCGGCCCGGCTGCAGGCCCGTCGGACCCCGGTGGCCCTGGCCCGGGATCCTGCCCGCTGGTGGGATCCGGAGGGCTGGCGGCGGTGGGGCCCGTGGCCGGCGCCCCGTCCGGGGCCGGCCCCGGACCCGCCCCCGGCGGCGGGATGGGCCCTGGAGGTCGGGGCCGCCCGGTCGGTGTATCGGACGGCCGGGGAGGCGGCCGCCCGGCATCCGGCGGCGGCCCGGATCCTGTTGCAGATGGGCGGGACCCGGGGGTGGTGGCGGGTCGAGGAGCTGGAGGCCTTCCTGGGCCCGGAGACGGCTCAGGAGGGCGTGGCGGCCGGCGTCCGGGCGGGGCTGCTGGAGGAGGTGGCCGGGCGGGTGCGGGCCACCCCCGCCGGCCGGCAGGTGCTGCGGCGGCTGCTGCCGTCGGCCGGGGGGGAGGAGCGGCGCGCCGGCAATCCCTGGCCAGACTCGTTCCACTCGAAGGCCATCGCCCGGGCCCTGGCCGGGATGCGCCGCGCCGGCTGGGAGATCTGCGGCGGGGGGCGCGAGGCCTTGCTGGCCGGCCGGGGCAGCTACGCCGTTCCGGACGCGGTGGTCCTGGCCCGGGATCGCCTGGGCCGGCCCTGGCTGTGGATCCTGGAGCTGTTCCGGCAGAACCGGTCCCGGGCTGACCAGCAGCAGATGGTGGCCCGCCGGGCCGGCCGGCTGCTGGCCCTGCTGGGCTGGCGCCCGACGGATCCGTATCGGCTGGGGATCTGGATCGTGGGGCCCACCCCGGGGCTGCAGGCCCTGACCTTCCTGGTGCAGGACCGCCCGGAGGTGCGCTGGCATCTGGCCCGCTGGGTGTTCCCGCCGGACCCCGAAGCGGACCGGGCGCAGCTGCCGGCGGCCCTGCGGTACTGAAGGAGATGAGAGGAGATGGGAGCGGAAGCGGGGACGGAGATCTATCCGGACGCGCTGGAGCTTCTGGAGGATGGGGTGCTGCGGACCCACCGCCCGCCGGCGGCGGCGGCGGCCCTCTCCATCCGGGATGTGGATCCGGATCGGCCGCTGCCTCCCCTGCCGGAGCTGGCCGCCGCCGGGTTCTACGCCGTCCGCATCGTCCCGATCCCGCCCGGGCAGGCGGCCCGGACGGCCCAGGCCCAGCGGACCCTCTGGCAGGGGTTCCTGGAGGCCAGCATCTCCCGCCTGGGCCGGGTGCCGACCCAGGCGGAGATGCGGCGGGAGCAGCGGATGGACTGGCTGCTGTCCCGCCTGCAGGAGGGGGCGCGGCTGTACCGCTGCGCGGTGACGCTGCTTTTGGCCGCGCCGGGGGCGCCGGGGATGGACGGGGAGGCCCTGGCGGCGGAGGCCCGGGCGGCCCGGGATGTGCTGGCCCAGCGGCTGCGGGCGGCGGGGTATCTCCCTCAGATCTTCGCCTACATCCCGGAGGAGGCCTATCGGGATCTCTTCCCCCACGGCCCGGCCCATCGGGCCGGCTCGTTCTTCCGGGTGGACGAGGGGGTGGAGCCGCTGCTGCCGCTGCCCGCGCCGGCCTCGCCCCCCCGCCCCGGGGCGGTCTACCTGGGGACCTGCCCGGAGGCCGGCCCGGTCTTCTTCGCCCCGGAGGACGGGATCTGGGGGGTTTCCCAGCCCCACGGCAGCGTGGTCATCCTGGGGGAGATGGGCGCCCGCAAGACCACCCTGCGCCGGGTCCTGGCCCTGGGGCGGCGGCTGTGGGGGCGGGCCGTGGTCACCCTGGACCCCAAGGGGGAGGACGGGGCGCTGGTGGCGGCCGTCGGCGGCCGGTCCTTCCGGCTGGAGCCCCCGACGGATCCCCATCGCTGCTGGATGCATCCCTTCGCCGGGATCCGGAGGGCGGAGGAGCTGTTCTTCGCCGTCCGGGCTTTCTGGAGCGGGGTGCTGCGGAGCGAGTGGCCGCCGGATGGGGACGCGGTGCTGGATCGGGCGGTCCGCAGTCTGGAGGCCGAAGGGCGCCTGGCGGAGGGGAACCTGCGCCTGATAGAGGTGGCCGAGGCCATCCGGCGGGAGTCCGCCCGCTCGCCCACGGCCGCCATGATGGCCGCCCGCATGGTCCCCTACGCCGCCGGCGGGGTCCTGGACGGCTACTTCGACCGGCCGGAGGCGGACCTGGACCGCCTGGAGCTGGCCCCCGGGGACTGGGTATCCTTCGACCTCTCCGGCATCCGGGACGAGGCCGCCCGGGCCATCGCCGTCTACGCCGTGACCTGGTTCCTCTACCGGGCGGTCCTCGTGCCGCGGCAGATGCCGGTGGATGTCTTCATCGACGAGGCCTGGCGACTGTTCCAGCTGGCCCCGGAGCTGCCGGACGAGCTGGCCCGGGAGCTGCGGGGGCGGGGAGGGGCCCTGTATCTGGTCACCCATCTGCCCCGGGATCTCGCCGGCAGCGTCATCGGCCAGCTGGCCGGATTCGCCTTCATCGGGCGGATGCCGGCGGAGACGGCGGCCTCCTTCCTGGCCGGGATGGGCGTGCCGGCCCCGGAGGCCCTGGCGGCGGAGGCGCCCGGGCTGGAGCCCGGCCGCTTCCTGGCCGTCCCGGCCGCCGGCCGGGGTCGCCCGGCGCGGCTGCGCCTGCGGCTGCCGCCGGCCTGGCTGGATCTGTTCCGACAGGGAGAGCTGCGGTGAGGCAGACGGTCGGGTGCCTGACCGGGCTGCTGCTGCCCGGATTCCTGTGCATGGGGCTTTTCTACGTGGTCATGCGCGCGCACTACGAGGCGGTGGAGGGGAGCCTCCCCCCGCCGGCCCGCCCGGCCTACCGGGCCTGGCTGGAGGGGCGGTTCCATCCCGACCTGATCGTCGAGGACGCCGCCGCCTGGGAGGGGGAGGCCGAATACGTCGGCGGCCGCTGCGTCCCGGAGCGCCTGCCGGTCCCCGGGGGCAGCCCCATCACCCTGGACTTCGGGGCGGTCTACGGGGAGGGCGCGCCGGCGGAGATGCGGGGGCGCCGCCACGCCGGCATCGACTTCAGCGTCCCGGTCGGGACCCCGATCCAGGCCACCCTGGATGGGGTGGTGGTCTTCGCCGACTACGACGCGGGCTGGCCGTCCTACGGGAACCTGGTGGTGATCTGCAACGGGCCGGTCTGCGCCCTCTACGGACACCTCTCGGAGATCCGGGTGGCGGTCGGCCAGCGGGTGGAAGCCGGGGCCCTCATCGGCCTCTCCGGCAACACCGGCACCAGCACCGGCCCGCACCTTCACTATGAAGTGCGGGTGGGAGGACGGGCGGTGGACCCCCGGACGCTGGATCCGGCCGCCCAGGCCTGCGCCGAGGCCGCCCGGAAGGCGGCGGCGGGGGGCGGGGAGGGAGGCGGCGGCGGCCTGCTGATCCGCCGCGCGGCCCTCCCGGATCCGGGCCGCAGCGCCCTGGTGGCGGCCGGCGTCGGCCCGGTGCGGGTCTCCCTCCCCGGCCGGGAGGCGCCGGCCTGGACCCTGGCGCCCGGGGAAGCCCTGGATCTTTCCGGGGCGGCGCCCGTCGTCCTCATCGTGGCCGGAGGCGGGGAGACCCGGGAGATCTCCGTGGAACGCGGGGAGGCCGTGTGGGTCGTTTCCATGCGAACCGAGAAGCCGGCGCCGTAAGACGCATCCCCATCCGATTCGAGGAGACGCTCGTATGGTCGGCGAAACGCCGCGGATCTCCGCGCTCGCTGAGGAGGGCGCGGCAGTGGGAACCGGGATCCCCCTGATCGTCGTGACCGCCCTGGCCGCCGAGGCCATCCGCCCGGACGGCGGCTGGGTGGCCGTCGGACAGACGCCGGAGGGGCTGTGGGTCATCCTGGCCCGCCTGGGCGCCAGCGCCTGGGTGCGCCTCTTCTCGAGCCGGGAGGAGGCCATGGCGCGCTTTCTGGACTACGCCAACCTGCCGCTGGGCCCGGGGCTGGAGGGGGCGCCGGAGGGACTGCGGGAGCGGGCCCGGCGGGCCCTGGCCCGGCTGCGGGAGGGGGTCGGCCCGGCGGAGGCCTTCGCCGGGCTGGCCGTGCGGCCGGAGGAGGCCCGGCTGCTGCGGACGCTTTCGGCCCTCTGGAGCGCCCGGGAGGAGACGGTGCGGGCGGCCCTCGCGCTCTTCGAGGGCCAGATGCGGCGGCGGGCGCGCCTGGCCGGGGAGGCCCGGGCAGCCCTGCTGCCCTTCCGGGCCGTCGCCTGGGTGCTGCGGCTGGGGATCCTGGCCGGGATCCTGGCTCCCCTGCTGCCCATGGTGCGGGCGGGATGGGAGGCGCTGCCCGGCGGCTGGGCGCTGTACGGGCTGCTGGCCGCCGGAGGGATCCTGACCGACCGCCTGATCGCCCGCGCCATCCGGATTTTCGAGGAGGCGCTGGGATGAGCGGGAACGAGCTGGCCTGGGGGATCGCCGGGATCCTGGCGATTCTGGGGCTGTGGGGGCTCTTCGAGCGGCTGCTCTCGGAGGGGGCGGCGCGGGCGGCGCGGGCCCTGCGCCGCCGGGCCCGCCGGCCGATCTGGCGGGCGCCCGCGTCGTCGCCGGGAGGCCGGACCTCCTTCCGGGAGATGCCGGAGGCGGTGCTGGGCTTCGGGGCGGGGGCGGCGGCGGGGGCGCTGCTTTCGGCCCTGGGGATGGGCGGGATCTGGCCGCTGTTTCTGCCCGGCCTGGGGCTGGCCCTGGGGGCGCTGGCCCGGGCGGTTCGGAGCTGGGGCCGGTCGGTTCGCCATCAGGCGGCGGTGGTGGCCATCCTGGAGGAGCTGGCCCTGCAGCTGGCCGCCGCCGGGTCCCTGGAGGCGGCCCTGCGGCGGGTCGCCGAGGGGGAGGCGGCCTGGCCGGAGGAGGGCGCGCTGCGCCAGGGGCTGCGGGAGGCCCTGGACGAGGCGGTGCGGCAGGGGAAAGGAGGGCTGGAGGCCCTGGAGGGCTGGGCCCGGCGGGCGGATCCGTCCCGCCTGATGCCCGTGGCGGCGGCGGTGGCCGCCGCGGCCGCCGGGGGGCGGCGGCCGGAGGAGGCGCTGCTTTCGGCGGCCGACGACGCGGCGGAGGGGATCGCCCAGGAGCTGGCCGGGCGGCTGAAAGCGCTTCCGGATCGGCTGCTGCCGGTGGTGGGGCTGGGGCTGTTCGCCCCGATCCTGGGCCTGGTGGTGCTGCCGGTGGCGGCGTATCTCCTGCGGCTGATCGCCGCCTCCGCCCCCCGGCTGAACGTTCCCGTTCCGTAGCGCGGCCCGGCGCGGAAAGCCGGTTCGAGTCCGGCCCGGGCCTTTCCCCGGGGAACCCGGGGGATCCATCCCATCTTCCGGAGGTGCGCGATGCGCGATCGGATCCTGGCGCTCTACGTTCGCTATGTGCTCCCCCTTCGGGAGCGCGGGGAGGGGTCGGCCGCCTACATCATCGCCCTGGGGGTGGCGGCCTCGATCCTCCTGCCCATCCTGGGCCTGGTGCTGAGCGGCGGCATCGGGGGGGTCGGGGGCCGCCTCAAGGCCTTCCTGGACTCTCTCGCCTTCTCCACCGGGCCGTGAGGGGAGGGCGCGATGCGGCAGCGCGGCGAGGGGATGGCCGGATACCTCATCGCCCTGGGGGTGGCGGCGGCGCTGCTTCTGCCGGTCTTCTGGCAGGCGCTGGGGGCCGTGCGGGACCTGATGCTGCGCTTCCTGGAGGCCATCCGATGAGGCGCGGCACGGCCACCCCCGAGGCGATCCTGATGCTGGCGGCCCTGGTGCTGGTGGTCGCGGCGGCCTTCGCCCTGGCCCAGGCCCTGGCCGTCGTGTGGGGGGTCCAGCGGGCGGCGGAGGCGGCGCTGCTGGAGATCCGCCTGCGGGGGACGGGGGCGGACCCGGAGGGGGCGGCCCGGGCGGCCCTTTCCGGGACGCCCCTTCTGCCCCTGGACCCCTCCGGGCCGGCGGTGGCGGTGGCCGCCGACCCGCCGGACCCGTCCGCCTGGCGCTTCGGGGCGCGGGTCTGTCTTTCGGTCTCAGCCGCCTGGACGGCGGGCGGGGGGCTTCTGCCCCCGCGGAGCCTTTCAGCTTCCGCCGTCCGCTGCGGGTTCGTGGAGGCGTGGCCGCCATGAGGCGCGGATCCGTGGGGACCCTCTACGCCTTCGCCCTCTTCGCGCTGCTGGCCCTGACGCTGGCGGCCGTCTCCGTCGGGCGCCTGCTGGAGGCCCGGGCCCGGGCCCGGGGGGCGGCGGAGGCGGCGGCATATGCGGC
>Ga0079996_111538_pt2 | contig 52907 bp, 33 predicted proteins | sample PerSpoAPS_AMetaG_FD_69199 | JGI IMG/M metagenome (GOLD analysis project Ga0079996, IMG submission 69199) | Thermal spring microbial communities from Yellowstone National Park, Wyoming, USA - Perpetual Spouter A (PS_A) MetaG (SPADES assembly)... | ecosystem: Environmental > Aquatic > Thermal... | reverse complement strand
TGAGCGCGCTTCAGGATGCTGACCCGCAGGGGGCTCTCAAAGTATTCCGGGAACAACGTCACGACGTCAATCCGCACGCCCGTTCACCTTTCGATGGCGCAAGGGTTGCGGCGGAAGCAAGAGTTCGCGGCTAAAGCCGCTCCTACAAAAAGATGGTTTCTGCAGGAGGGGCTTTCGCCCCGAACTTTCCGCCTTTGATGGCACAAGGGTCTCAGCGAAGCCGCTCCGGCAGGATGGATGCCGAAACGATTTCGGCTTACGCATTGGCTTCAGTCCCAAACCTCGGTCTTTGATGACGCAAGAGTTCGCGGCTAAAGCCGCTCCTACAAAAAGATGGTTTCTGCAGGAGGGGCTTTAGCCCCGAACTTTCCGCCTTTGATGGCACAAGGGTCTCAGCGAAGCCGCCCCGGCAGGATGGATGCCGAAATGAATTTCGGCTCATGCATTGGCTTCAGCGCGGCCCGAATTCAATTGTGAAGATCCATCTTTCAAGGCGCAAGAAGGATGTTTTTCGGTCGGCGCATGCCGACCGTCGGCCGAAGGCTCTGCGCCGATTGAAATCGGCCTCTCAAGGCGCTGACGCGCCGGGCGTCGGCCTCCGCCGACGCGAAGGATTTTCCCGGTCGGCGCAGGCCGACCGTCGGCCGTAGGCCTCCGGAGGCCGAATTCATTCGGCACGCATGCCGACCGCCGGCCGAAGGCTCTGCGCCGATTGCAATCGGCCTCTTCAGGCACTGCGCGCCAGGCGTCGGCCCCGCCGACGCGAAGGGTTTTCTCGGTCGGCGCAGGCCGACCATCGGCCGTAGGCCTCCGGAGGCCGAATCCATTCGGCACGCAGGCCAACCATCGGCCGAAGGCTCTGCGCCGATTGAAATCGGCCTCTTCAGGCGCTGACGCGCCAGGCGTCGGCCCCGCCGACGCAAAGAACTTTCCCGGTCGGCGCAGGCCGACCGTCGGCCATAGGCCTCCGGAGGCCGAATTCATTCGACGGACATGTTGCCGCCTCCAGCGTTGCCCCGCCCCTCCTCGCGGGCCTCGGGGGCCTTGCGCTCCCCTCGCTCCTCGCGGCCGAAGCGCTGCAGGGTCTCCGCCATCTCCCGGAGCCGCTGATCCACGCGCGCGTTGATCGTCCCCTCTGGATACCGGCCGTCGGGCCCGCGCTCCCCCGCGGGGATGCCGGTGAGGATCTCGATGGCCTCGTCAACGGTGCGGGCGGCCCAGATGTGGAACTTCCCCTCCCGCACCGCCTCGACGACCTCCTCCCGGAGCATCAGGTTGCGGACGTTGGCCTCGGGGATGATCACGCCCTGCTCCCCTGTGAGCCCCTTGACCTTGCACGTGTAGTAAAAGCCCTCGATCTTCTCGTTCACTCCCCCGATGGCCTGCAGCTCCCCCTTCTGGTTGATGGAGCCGGTGATGGCGATGCCCTGGCGGATGGGGACGTCGGCGAGGGCCGACAGCAGGGCGCACAGCTCCGCGCAGGAGGCGCTGTCGCCCTCCACCCCGGAATAGGACTGCTCGAAGACCAGGCGGGCGGAGAGGGTCAGCGGCTTGTCCTGGGCGTATTTGGAGGCCAGGTAGCCGCTGAGGATGAGGACGCCCTTGGTGTGGATGGGGCCGCCCAGGCGGGCTTCCCGCTCGATGTCGATCACCCCCTCCCGTCCCAGGGCGACGGTGGCGGTGATGCGGTTCGGCCGGCCGAAGCGATAGTCCCCCAGGTCCAGCACCGAGAGGCCGTTGACCTGGCCCACTTTCGCGCCCTCCACATCGATGAGCAGGGTCCCCTCGGCGATCAGCTGGCGGATGCGCTCCTCGATGAGGTTGGAGCGATAGACCTTGGCCTCCAGGGCCTGGCGGACGTGCTCGGCGGTCACCAGGGGGGAGCCGGCCTTGCGGGCCCAGAAGCTGGCCTCCCGCACCAGGTCCGCCACCTCGGCGAAACGCGTGGAGAGGCGGGTCTGGTCCTCGGCCAGCCGCCCGCCGTATTCGATCACCCGGGCCACCGCCCCGGCGTCCAGATGGCACAGATCCTCCTTCCGGCAGAGGGTGCCGATGAGGGCGATGTAATCCCGCATCCCGTTCTCGTCCCAGGGCATCTCGATGTCGAAGTCGGCCTTCACCTTGAAGAGCTCGCTGAACTCCTCATCGTAGAGATACAGCAGGTGGTAGAGGAGCGGGCTGCCGATGAGGATGACCTTCACGTGAAGGGGGATGGGCTCGGGGTCCAGGGTGCGGGTGGTGAGCAACCCCATGCGCTCTCCGGGCTCCTCGATCTCGACGGCCCGCTGCCGCAGGGCGCGCTTGAGGCCCTCCCAGACGAAGGGGTTGACCAGAACCCCCTCCACGGGCATCACCAGGTAGCCTCCGTTGGCCCGGTGCAGCGCCCCGGCGCGGATCAGGGTGAAGTCGGTGTGCAGCACCCCGAGCAGGCTCTCCTTCTCCAGGCGGCCGAAGACGTTGGGGAAGGTGGGGTTCCACTCGATGATCACCGGGGCCCCCTGCTGCTCGGCGTTGTCCACCAGCACGTTCACGGTGTATTTGCGCAGGGCCAGATCCCCGAAGGCCGGCAGGGGGAGGGGGAAGGGAAGCCCCGGGGCGCCCTCCTCGCGGCTCCGGAACTGGTCCACGTTCTCGACGATGTCCTCCTGCACCGCCTTGAGGTAGGCGATCACCTCGGGGAGGTCCCGGTATTTCTCGAAGAGGTCGTCCATCAGCCCCTCGACCACGAAGAGGGCCACCTCCCGGTTCAGCCGGCGCAGCCGCTCCTGGGCGGCCCGCTCCAGCTGGCGGATCTCCTTGAGGGCCTGTTTGACCTCCTCTTCGAAGGCCTCCCGGCGGCGGCGGAGCAGCTCCTGCATGGCCGGAGGGAGAGCGGCGAACTGCTGGTCCGTGATGGGCCGTCCGCCCAGGAGGGGGATCACGGCGATGCCCATGGGGGTGACCTCCACCATCATCTCCTGGGCCATGGCCCGCTGGTTGAGGCGCCTGAGGATCTCCTCCCGCTGCTGGTTGATCTCCTTGAGGATGGCCTCGCGGCGGGCGTTGTATTCATCGCTTTCGAAGACGCGGGGGATCTCCCGGCGCACCCCCTCGATGAGCCGCTGCATGTCCCGTTGCAGCTCCCGGCCCCGGCCGGGCGGCAGGCGCAGGGCCCGCGGCCGGGAGGGGTCCTGGAAGTTGTAAACGTAGCACCAGTCGGGGGGCGTAGGCTGGTTTTTCGCCCGGGCCTCCAGGAACATCTGGACGCCGGTCATGCGGCCGACGCCGGGGGGACCGGCCACATAGATGTTGAAACCCTGGTCCGGGATGTCCAGCCCGAACTCCAGGGCGGCCACCGCCCGGGGCTGCCCGATCAGGCCGGCGAGGGGGGGATGCTCTTCGGTGGAGCGCAGCGGCAGGGTGTTCGGATCCACGGTGCGGCGCAGGGCCTCCGGCGGAAGGGAACGGGCCATCGGGCTTCCTCCTTCTCACACAGGATCAATGAACACGGATGCCGGGAACGAAGCGGTGTGCTCTCATGAAGCATAGTCCGTTTTGTCGTTTCGCTCGGAGCGGGGGGCCCTTGCCGGCGGGGAGGCGGCGGCCCACAAACCGGCGCCGAGGATCAGGGCCCCGCCGATCAGATGGGCGAGGCCGAGGGGCTCCCGGAGGAGGAAGTGTCCCAGCAGCGCCCCGTAGAGGGGCAGCGTGTTGTAGAACATCATCGCGCCGCCCGGGCCCAGCCGGCGCACCCCCGCGTTCCACGCCAGGAAGCCCAGGACGGTGGGGGCGATCCCGATGTAAAGGACAGCCAGGGCCACCTCCGGGCCTCCCCGCAGCGGCAGGAAGCGCTGTTCGATCAGCGCGGCGGGGATCAGCAGGGGGAGCGCCAGGGCCATGGAGAGGGCGGTGGTGGAGAGGGCGGAGCGGCGGGCCATGACCCGGCGCCCGAGGACCGAGTAAAGCCCCCACAGGGTCAGCGCGGCCAGCACCATCAGATCCCCGCGCCGGCCCTGCAGGGAGCGCCAGAACGTCGGGGAGCCGCCGGAGATCACGATCCCCACCCCGATCAGCCCCAGGAGGGCGGCGATCCCCTGCCGCGCGGAGAAGGGCTCCCGGATGAGGAGGGCCGTCAGGAGGCCGGTGATCAGCGGGCCCAGGCCGTTGATCAGCGTGGCGTTGACGGCGGTGGTCTCGCGCAGACCCCCATAGAGGGTGGGGGCGAAGAAGGCCACACCGGTCAAGGCCATGGCGAGCAGCAACGGGAGGTCCGGCCCGGGCCGGCGCTCCGTCGGCGGCCGGGCTCGCAGCAGGACCCCGAAGCAGAGGACCGCCAGGGCGAAGCGGAGGGCCGAAAGGGTGAAGGGTCCGATGCTGTCCCGCAGCCACCGCCCCAGGATCATGTTGGTGGCCCAGGTGAACGTGGCCAGGTTCACCAGCAACCCTCCCATCACCCAGGGAGGCAACGTCCACCGGATCCTCGCCGTCGCCTTCATCGGTCCTCTTCGTTCACGCTTCGGTTTCCCCCAGCTCCCGGAAGGATCGGTCCACGTAAGGCAGGGCGAAGCCGCCGGCGCCCAACCCGAACAGGACCCCGCTGATCCAGCGCATCCAGGAGTTGAAGGAGCCCAGGGCGTCGCCGACGTAGAACCATTCGGGCAGCCTCCCGCCCGTCAGGGCGACCAGCCAGGCGTTGTCATAGCGGAAGCCCCGCTCGCCGATCCCATACAGCAGGTCGTTGATCAGATGGGAGGTCCCATCCAGGGCGATGGGCAGGGTGAGGAGGAAGAGGGCCCACCACGGCAGCGGCCGCCAGCGGCGCCCGCTCAGGGCGAAGAGGAGGGCGGCCAGCCAGAAGCTGGTGTAGGTCGAGATCATGCGGTCCGACCAGGCGACCTTGTAACCGAAGACCGGGTCCCCGATGAAGGCGCGCAGCTGGAGGGGATCCTCATACGGCCAGACCTGTCGGATCTCCGAGAGGGAATACATCGGCTTGAGGCCGAAGAGGAAGAGGGAGCGCTGGGGGAGCTGATGGCAGAAGAGGCTGTAGAAGGCATACAGCCACCGCGCGGGGGTCTCCCAGCCCAGGTGCATCAGGATGGGGGCGAGCCAGGGGAGCCCCACGAAGAGGCCGTAGAGGAGGACGAAGGCCCAGATCCATTCCCGGGCCAGCCAGCGGCTCAGGCGACCGGTTCGATCCGACGCGGCCGCTATTCGCGGAGACGAGGCGGAGGAGGCCATCGACACCTCTCCCGGATCCATCCGGCGGAGCTGCCGGGTCTTCCCCATCCTACCGCGCGGCCCGGCGTCGTGCAACACGGGGCCTCCGGCAGGATTGCCGGAGGGCGCTCGTGGGCCTAAGATCGAAGCCCAAGAAATGATTCCACGGGAGGAGATATCCATGCGCGCGCCGTTCTTCGGACCCACCTTTGAGGAGATGCGGGATCCCTTGCGCCAGCCTCCGGAGGTGCGGGCGCGGGCCCTGGCGGTGCGGGAGCGCGATCCCCTGGATCCTTATAACCTTTTCAACATCACCTGGCGGGATCCGGAGGGTCGGATCTATTACGAGGTTCTCCCCCGGGCGCTCACCGGGGTGGAGGCGCCCATCGTGGTGATCTACGCCAAGGATTTCCCCACCGGCTCGCACAAGGTCGGGGCGGCCTATTCCATCCTGATGGAGAAGGTGCTCCTGGAGGGCCTGCGGCCGGGGGAGCACGTGCTGGTGTGGCCGTCCACGGGGAATTATGGGATCGGCGGGGCCTGGGTGGGGGGACGGATGGGCTTTGAGGGGATCGTGATCCTGCCGGAGGGGATGAGCCGGGAGCGCTTCGAGCGGATCGAGGCCTATGGGGCGCGGGTGATCCGGACGCCGGGCTCGGAGAGCAACGTGAAGGAGATCTACGACAAGTGCAAGGAGCTGACGGCGGCCGACCCGCGGGCGCGGGTGCTCAACCAGTTCAGCGAGATGGGGAACTATCGGTTTCACTATTACGTCACTGGCAACACCATTGTGGACCTGGCGGCGGAGCTGCGGGAGCGGGGGATTGGGGAGGGGAAGGTGGCGGCCTTCGTTTCGGCGATGGGTTCGGCGGGGACCATCGGGGCGGGGGATCGGCTGAAGCAGGTCTGGCCGACCTGTCGGGTGGTGGGCGTGGAGCCCATCCAGTGCCCCACCCTGTATCTGAACGGATATGGGGTTCACGACATCCAGGGGATCGGGGACAAGCATGTGACGTGGATCCATCACGTGATGAACATGGATGCGTTGATGTGCGTGGATGATCTGTCGTGCAAGAAGGGGTTGCAGTTGCTGGCGGAGGAGGCGGGGTGGAAGGTGCTGATGCGCTGGGGGGTTTCGGAGGAGCAGGTGATGCGGCTGTCGCAGATGTTCGGCATCAGCGGGATCGCCAACGTGCTGGGGGCGATCAAAACGGCGAAGTTTTACCGGTTCGGGCCGAAGGACGTCATCGTGACGGTGGCCACGGACGGGGTGGATCGGTATCGGTCGGTGCTGGCGGAGCTCACGCGGCAGTGTGGGCCGATGGACGAGGTGGAGGCCACGGTGCGCCTGGTGCACATCTTCCATGGGCAGGGGCTGGACTGGATCCAGGAGGGGACGCAGGAGAACCGGCGGCGGTGGCACAACCTGAAGTATTTCACGTGGGTGGAGCAGCAGGGCAAGACGGTGGAGGAGCTGGACGCGCAGCTGGATCCGGAGTGGTGGGAGCGGGAGCAGGCGCGGATCCCTGAGCTGGACCGGTTGTGGCGGGAGGCGCGAGGCTTTTAGCCCTCTGGCCGGGGCGTCTGGCCTCGACCTTGCGTTCAGTGGGCGCAGAAACCTTCCGCGGACCTCCATGGAAAATCCGGCCACCGGGGGTCCGCGGAAGGCTTATAAAATGATCCCTTCGAACCCCTCTCTTCTCCCCCCATCCCCAACCATCCGCTTCCCTTTCGATCCGAAAAGATCCCCCCATAGGGATCTGATCCCATGTTTCGGAAAAGGCTTCCGCGGACCCCCGTCGTCCCCAGATCCGTGGAGAAGCCCGCACCCCTTGACAAACCGCACGATCGATGCTATATTTAAGGCGAACTGGATTTCCGAAGGGGGTTCTCTCTCCCTTCCCCCACTCACCCTGAAATCGCAGGGGCCTCAATCGAACCAGCGTGGGATTGAAATTCTATACTCAGACGTTCTCTGAGCCTTGCCCATACCCCTCAATCGAACCAGCGTGGGATTGAAATCGGACGCCGGCGGCTCCGGCGGAGGGCGCAAGCCCGGCCTCAATCGAACCAGCGTGGGATTGAAATTCTTCTCCCTCCTGCGTGAGGTTTTGGATGCGTGACGGCCTCAATCGAACCAGCGTGGGATTGAAATCTTTGGATTCTAACTTGTGTTGCGCAAGATGTCAACTCCTCAATCGAACCAGCGTGGGATTGAAATGCTGCAGCCAGATCGCGTTGGCACCCTCTTGGACGTAGCGCCTCAATCGAACCAGCGTGGGATTGAAATGGATCTCGGATACATCCGCAGAAAGAGGCGCGGTACGGCCTCAATCGAACCAGCGTGGGATTGAAATGGAACTCCCGCCCCATCCCCTCCAGCCAGCGGTAGCCCTCAATCGAACCAGCGTGGGATTGAAATACAACTGATTGTTGACGCGGTCGGCCCGGCTCACCGGCCTCAATCGAACCAGCGTGGGATTGAAATCTGCAGGGCCAGGGTCGGCATCCCGGCCCGCACCATGGCCTCAATCGAACCAGCGTGGGATTGAAATATGTTGACGATGAGCGGTTTGCTCGCTGGCGTAGCTCCTCAATCGAACCAGCGTGGGATTGAAATCTTATGCCGGGATGGTCCTGTCCCACCGGCAGGCCTGCCTCAATCGAACCAGCGTGGGATTGAAATCCCCATGTGTCTCTCCCTCCCCATATCATTCTGTATGGGCCTCAATCGAACCAGCGTGGGATTGAAATGCAGATCCTCGATGGGGCGGCGCGGGCCGCCATCGCGCCTCAATCGAACCAGCGTGGGATTGAAATCTTTGGAGGCTTGAGATAGGAATACAGGAACTTGATGCCTCAATCGAACCAGCGTGGGATTGAAATCGGCCAGGGTGGCGGCGGCGACAAAGCCGGGAAGGGGCCTCAATCGAACCAGCGTGGGATTGAAATGGAGGCCGCGCGGCGGCGGGCGCAGGGGGCGGCGGCGCCTCAATCGAACCAGCGTGGGATTGAAATTCTTCTTGCCCTCCTAAATGTATCGCGGCGTCCACTCCTCAATCGAACCAGCGTGGGATTGAAATGGGCGTCTTCCAAGCGCAGCCCTGGCGCATCGGGGACCTCAATCGAACCAGCGTGGGATTGAAATGGTCGCCGATCTGCCGAACCTCATCGCCGGGCTGGCGCCTCAATCGAACCAGCGTGGGATTGAAATGGTTGTCTGTGCGGAACCATCTCCAACGCCGACGGCGCCTCAATCGAACCAGCGTGGGATTGAAATCACTGACCGCAATGCGTTCATCCAGCAGAACATCCCCGCCTCAATCGAACCAGCGTGGGATTGAAATCTCATGTCAGGGTGCCATTCATCAAACATAAGGACCGCCTCAATCGAACCAGCGTGGGATTGAAATTTCCCCGCCCCCTGAAACGAGAGCGAAACCACACCCCTCAATCGAACCAGCGTGGGATTGAAATGCGGGAGATTGTCACAACCCGGCCAGCTGAAAGGCGTCCTCAATCGAACCAGCGTGGGATTGAAATTTTCCCACCTGGACTCCTGCGGCTGGGCTAACTCGAGCCTCAATCGAACCAGCGTGGGATTGAAATGGGGATGGCGGAGGGCTTTCAAGCGGCGCTGAAGGCGCCTCAATCGAACCAGCGTGGGATTGAAATATTGGGTCTCAACACGCCCCCTAACCAGGCAATCGCGCCTCAATCGAACCAGCGTGGGATTGAAATCCCCGACCCCGACCGGGTCACCCACCCCGGTCATGCCGCCTCAATCGAACCAGCGTGGGATTGAAATATCAGGGTGGGTTTTGAGAATGAGGTCTATCAAGCGGCCTCAATCGAACCAGCGTGGGATTGAAATTGCTCAGTCTTTTCTCGAAGGAGGGTATCGGTTGCTGCCTCAATCGAACCAGCGTGGGATTGAAATGCAAACGGCGTCGACTACGTGATGAGAACGTGGAAACCTCAATCGAACCAGCGTGGGATTGAAATACCTGCTTCACGATTACGCGATCCTGTATAGGTGCGTCCTCAATCGAACCAGCGTGGGATTGAAATTCGCGCGGGAGGCGCGGGCTTACGGCCTTCACGTGCAGCCTCAATCGAACCAGCGTGGGATTGAAATTCTGGACGGCGGAGCAGGGAAAATGATTCTCCGCGCGCCTCAATCGAACCAGCGTGGGATTGAAATTTGCCCCGCAGCCAGGCGTCCGCCTCCCGAAGGGACGGCCTCAATCGAACCAGCGTGGGATTGAAATCTGCAGGTTCCCGCGCGGGAGCCGAGAAAAGACGCGGCCTCAATCGAACCAGCGTGGGATTGAAATCTCACGGTGGTCTACACGGGGCTTCTGATGTGGAAGCGCCTCAATCGAACCAGCGTGGGATTGAAATTCAGCTTGTTGAACGGGTTGGCGTCGGCGATGGCGGCCCTCAATCGAACCAGCGTGGGATTGAAATCCGCGTTGACCCGCCCGCCGCTCCAGTAGGTCCCGGGCCTCAATCGAACCAGCGTGGGATTGAAATCTTGAAGAGCCAGTCCAGGTAGATCAGCGAGCCGACGGCCTCAATCGAACCAGCGTGGGATTGAAATTGAGGTGCATGAGAGACAGGACCGCCGCAAGGGCGAGCCTCAATCGAACCAGCGTGGGATTGAAATGTTGCTTCTGGAGCCCCTCCGTTGGGTAGAGGCCCTGCCTCAATCGAACCAGCGTGGGATTGAAATGCGTCCCCGAGTAGGCCATCGTGGAGAGGATGTCGACCTCAATCGAACCAGCGTGGGATTGAAATGAAAGTCCCATTCCAGACCGATCGGGACCTCCAGGATCCTCAATCGAACCAGCGTGGGATTGAAATGCACGACGACCTGCCAGTCAGGCAGAAACGCCGCCAGGCCTCAATCGAACCAGCGTGGGATTGAAATTCTCTTCTCCCCCACCCGGCGGTGGCCGGCGTGGGTGCCTCAATCGAACCAGCGTGGGATTGAAATGTGTTCCAGAAGTTGCTGGAAGGGATAAAGAACACCGCCTCAATCGAACCAGCGTGGGATTGAAATCGAAGTAACCGGAAGGGGCCCATCCGTCAGACACTGCCTCAATCGAACCAGCGTGGGATTGAAATGCGTGGGCTCTCAGGGTGGCTCTGGAGTTCAAGAAGAGCCTCAATCGAACCAGCGTGGGATTGAAATCCTGATGGCGTTGGTAGATTTGAAGTGCACCCTCAGCGCCTCAATCGAACCAGCGTGGGATTGAAATCCGTCACGCCATCGCCTCCCCGTTGCGCGCCTCGTAGGCCTCAATCGAACCAGCGTGGGATTGAAATCCACGATAGCCAGTGGCCCTGAGCGCTTAGGAGCAAGCCTCAATCGAACCAGCGTGGGATTGAAATGGAGGTGCGGCATGACGCTGGCTGAATTTTTCACAGAGCCTCAATCGAACCAGCGTGGGATTGAAATCGAGCTGTGCGAACCCGGATTTGAGTGACGAGGTCGAGCCTCAATCGAACCAGCGTGGGATTGAAATTGCTACGTCAACTGGCTCGAGAACGATATCCAAACGCGCCTCAATCGAACCAGCGTGGGATTGAAATGAAGGCTGTCAACCTCCCCGCCATGGTCGCCCGGCTGCGGGCTCAATCGAACCAGCGTGGGATTGAAATGAAGACCAGCAGGAGGTCCTCCGGCCGGGCCCGCGCGCCTCAATCGAACCAGCGTGGGATTGAAATGCAGATCCTGCGGGCCATCCAGGCCGCCATATCTGCGCCTCAATCGAACCAGCGTGGGATTGAAATGGAGCAGCAGAAGAAGAAGGGGAGCTGGCACTTCACGCCTCAATCGAACCAGCGTGGGATTGAAATCAGTATCTCGAAGACCAGCTCGAAGAGGCGCTGCAGCGGCCTCAATCGAACCAGCGTGGGATTGAAATCATACTGCGTCACGCGATTGACATTCTGCACGACATGGGCCTCAATCGAACCAGCGTGGGATTGAAATCATGCGAGACTCCCAAGCCGTGATTGACACGATCTGGCCTCAATCGAACCAGCGTGGGATTGAAATGCACCGCCGGCGGGCTGGCGCCCGGCGGCGGATCCGCGGCCTCAATCGAACCAGCGTGGGATTGAAATAGTGCAGCTTCGGCGAGCCGGAGAGGGCCTTGGCCAGGGGCCTCAATCGAACCAGCGTGGGATTGAAATTGTAGACCACCGTCAGCGGGATGATGAGCATGTGCCCCAGGGCCTCAATCGAACCAGCGTGGGATTGAAATACGACCGGCTGCACCGGCTGGCGGGGAAGGGGCTGGGGCCTCAATCGAACCAGCGTGGGATTGAAATTATTGAAGACCCTCTCGACGATCAGTTTCCTCAACCGTGCCTCAATCGAACCAGCGTGGGATTGAAATCGCTGCCTCTTCCGGGGGGCTTCGCGGACGTTTTCGGGCCTCAATCGAACCAGCGTGGGATTGAAATCCGTCTCCCCCACCGCCTCCACCTCCGGTCAGATCCGGGCCTCAATCGAACCAGCGTGGGATTGAAATCCAGGAGAGCCCCCAGGGCGGCGAAGCCCACCATGGCGGGCCTCAATCGAACCAGCGTGGGATTGAAATTCATCAAACACCAGGAGTTGGCTGAGAGGTGGGGGCTGGCCTCAATCGAACCAGCGTGGGATTGAAACGAGGCCAAGAGTCTCCTCGATCTTCCTTTTGACCTCCGGCCTCAATCGAACCAGCGTGGGATTGAAACCACAGCGCTTACACACCACATACCAAGCCTTGATCCAGCCTCAATCGAACCAGCGTGGGATTGAAACGGATGGACTACTGGTATCCCCAGGCGGAACAGGCAGGGCCTCAATCGAACCAGCGTGGGATTGAAACGAAGGCCTTCCCCGGCTGGGGCGTGATTTGGAAACTGCCTCAATCGAACCAGCGTGGGATTGAAACGCAAGCGCCTCGCTCGTCTTCTCCATCGGCTTTCCCGGCCTCAATCGAACCAGCGTGGGATTGAAACCGCGAACCTGGGCACCCGCAGGGACCGAAACGGACCAGGGCCTCAATCGAACCAGCGTGGGATTGAAACATCGAAGAACGACACATCGACAAACCCGAGGCCCCGGCCTCAATCGAACCAGCGTGGGATTGAAACCCCGGTCCATCAGAAAGTCCAGCTGGGGCAGGGATAGGCCTCAATCGAACCAGCGTGGGATTGAAACGGGGGATCCCCCGCCCCCAGGCCAGCAGGAGCAGCGCCCGCCTCAATCGAACCAGCGTGGGATTGAAACCCACCTTTGACCCCCGCCTGGGGGCGGGGGTCATCGTCGCCTCAATCGAACCAGCGTGGGATTGAAACCCTCGCCGAGCGGCGGGGGGAGACACTGCCCGTCTTGCCTCAATCGAACCAGCGTGGGATTGAAACGAGGGGCAGCGCCTCCGCCCCCTCGGGGAGGAGGACCTGGCCTCAATCGAACCAGCGTGGGATTGAAACGGGAAACCCGGCCGCCCATCGCCCGCCGCCCCGGGCGGGCCTCAATCGAACCAGCGTGGGATTGAAACGCGAGACCAAACCGGCGTGGGGGTGGACGTCGGCTCTGGGCCTCAATCGAACCAGCGTGGGATTGAAACGGTATTCCCGGGCGCCCTGGGCCTCGGCGGCGTTCCACGGCCTCAATCGAACCAGCGTGGGATTGAAACCTATATTCTCCAAGCCAGAACACCCGACTGCCAGGATAGGGCCTCAATCGAACCAGCGTGGGATTGAAACAACGGCTGGGGCGTCTATTCAGAAGCACGGCTGGGGGTGGCCTCAATCGAACCAGCGTGGGATTGAAACGGACTGTCATCAGAGGCACCACCCCAGCCCCCGTCAAGCCTCAATCGAACCAGCGTGGGATTGAAACTCGCCTCTTCCGGGTCCCCGAACTGCCCCGGGAGGGGCCTCAATCGAACCAGCGTGGGATTGAAACCTCTGCGGGGAGGATCTGGCCGCCTCCGGCTGGCAGCGGGCCTCAATCGAACCAGCGTGGGATTGAAACCCAGGAACGGCTGAGCGACCTCCTGATCCTCATGCGGCGGCCTCAATCGAACCAGCGTGGGATTGAAACTTGTGGCTCTTTAGCGCATACAGTTCTACGCATGGGGGGCCTCAATCGAACCAGCGTGGGATTGAAACCGGATTGCGGGGCGGCATACTATGCACGTTATGGGTGGCCTCAATCGAACCAGCGTGGGATTGAAACGAGAAGCTCAAGCAATACACCACCCATGGTTCACCTCGGCCTCAATCGAACCAGCGTGGGATTGAAACGCTGCTTCTCCGAGAGCTGCTGCAAGTCATACAGGTGGCCTCAATCGAACCAGCGTGGGATTGAAACGACCATCCCCCATCATCCCCTCCAGCCTCCTTCGACCCTGGCCTCAATCGAACCAGCGTGGGATTGAAACCTTCGCTTCTGCGCCAGCCTCACCGGTTACAGCGGACGCCTCAATCGAACCAGCGTGGGATTGAAACAACGCCGGTGGAGGCCCACTTTTCCTTCAGCATCCCCAGGCCTCAATCGAACCAGCGTGGGATTGAAACGATGTCGCAAGTACTTGAAATAGCGAATCAGCTCGCTCGCCTCAATCGAACCAGCGTGGGATTGAAACCCCTCTCTCATTTGAGATACTTTCGGGCAACTGAGAGCGGCCTCAATCGAACCAGCGTGGGATTGAAACTGTGGTTGGCGGTCCGGCTGGCAGAGCGCTACCGGTATGGCCTCAATCGAACCAGCGTGGGATTGAAACGTCGGCGCGTCCTCCGCTGGCGCTCCGGACGACGCCGGCCTCAATCGAACCAGCGTGGGATTGAAACCATTATACCCGCCCTCGAGCCAGCCCGCCATCCAGGCCAGGGCCTCAATCGAACCAGCGTGGGATTGAAACTCGGCAGCGTCTATGTCCAGTCCGTCCGCGCCCTGCAGGGGCCTCAATCGAACCAGCGTGGGATTGAAACACTGGAAATATCATCTGCATCGCTTCGTCGTCGGCTTGCCTCAATCGAACCAGCGTGGGATTGAAACCCAGCTCGATGCCAAAATTCTCGCACAGCTGCTCCACTGGCCTCAATCGAACCAGCGTGGGATTGAAACCGATAGAGGATCCCCTGGACAGTGGTGAAGGCCGTCTGGCCTCAATCGAACCAGCGTGGGATTGAAACACTTCACCTCCTCCCCTGGTGGGAGAGCGCATCCCGCGCCTCAATCGAACCAGCGTGGGATTGAAACGGTGGAGATCGAGGGTCTGCGCTTGGATGCAGGCAAAGCCTCAATCGAACCAGCGTGGGATTGAAACAACACCCAGCTCGCAGGGCAGCAGCTGGTGAACGGACGGCCTCAATCGAACCAGCGTGGGATTGAAACCGGGTTCCTCCGGACGCGCCTCCTCCTGCAAGCCCGCCTCAATCGAACCAGCGTGGGATTGAAACTCGTCCAGAGGGGGTTTCTAGGCGTGCTATTATGATTGCCTCAATCGAACCAGCGTGGGATTGAAACGCCTCTGGGAGAAGGGTGGGGGAGCGACCAATACCGGGCCTCAATCGAACCAGCGTGGGATTGAAACTCAATGTAGTCAGAGGACCCCTCCCCAGGGCCGCATGCCTCAATCGAACCAGCGTGGGATTGAAACCGGTTACGCTAACACCCACCCCTACCCCCACTCCCACTGCCTCAATCGAACCAGCGTGGGATTGAAACTTAAAGGAGGGGGGCGATGACCTATCGGGAGACCATCCGCCTCAATCGAACCAGCGTGGGATTGAAACTTTGGAACGAGGTTCCGCCTGGCGGGGCGGGAGTGGGGCCTCAATCGAACCAGCGTGGGATTGAAACAGGCGGGCGACTTGATCAGCAAGCCGCGGCTACGGGCCTCAATCGAACCAGCGTGGGATTGAAACGGGCGGCTTGAAGCGCCGATCCGGGGCCAGGATCTCGGGCCTCAATCGAACCAGCGTGGGATTGAAACCATCGGGCGGACGCCCAAAGGCACCATCCGCTACGAGAGCCTCAATCGAACCAGCGTGGGATTGAAACGATGTCGGTTGCGGCGGTTCATTCTTTACGTGGGAGGTGCCTCAATCGAACCAGCGTGGGATTGAAACCGTGGTTCTCGCGGTTCAGAAGGGCGAAAGGATTCCAAGCCTCAATCGAACCAGCGTGGGATTGAAACATCTACATCAAACGCCGTGGTCATCTGGCCTGCGGGCCTCAATCGAACCAGCGTGGGATTGAAACCCGCACCGGAGCCCGTGACCGGGCAGCTATAGTTCTCAGCCTCAATCGAACCAGCGTGGGATTGAAACCGTGGTTCTCGCGGTTCAGAAGGGCGAAAGGATTCCAAGCCTCAATCGAACCAGCGTGGGATTGAAACGAACTCGCTCCTGTCCAGGGAGGTCGAGGTCCACGTTGCCTCAATCGAACCAGCGTGGGATTGAAACGGGAGTCCCCGGTCCGTGGACAGGGGGCCGCCCCGAGGGCCTCAATCGAACCAGCGTGGGATTGAAACAGACCCCCACGGGCGGCTCGTGCCGCTACGGGACATGCGCCTCAATCGAACCAGCGTGGGATTGAAACGTATTCCACCTGTCCTGCGTAGGCCAGCCGGCGCACCGCCTCAATCGAACCAGCGTGGGATTGAAACGAGGAGGCCAGCATCTGGGCAAGCGTGTAGGGCTCCCGGCCTCAATCGAACCAGCGTGGGATTGAAACCCCGATCCGGGTCCCACCGCGGGCCCGGATCCTCCGCGCCTCAATCGAACCAGCGTGGGATTGAAACGGGCGAAGACGGTCTGGTCGCTGTAGCGGGCCACCGGCCTCAATCGAACCAGCGTGGGATTGAAACGGTCGATCAGATTCCCCGATGGGGGCGGCAGGTTGTAGGCCTCAATCGAACCAGCGTGGGATTGAAACATCCAGTCCAGGATGGGCTGCAAGATCCCCCACAGCCGCCTCAATCGAACCAGCGTGGGATTGAAAGACACAACCGGATCTGGGTGGGGAGCGGGGCGGTTTCGGCCTCAATCGAACCAGCGTGGGATTGAAAGTCTTGCGCCATTTATCTGGTCCAACCCAGAACCGAGCCTCAATCGAACCAGCGTGGGATTGAAAGTTGAGGGTCGTATGGCGGCGCTTCGGTGGGCGGTGGGGCCTCAATCGAACCAGCGTGGGATTGAAAGCGGGCGAGCGCTGGGAGGATTGGGCGTATCGGCCCTGGCCTCAATCGAACCAGCGTGGGATTGAAAGCCTGCACTCCGTTTTGCGCGGTCCTATCGCCCGCAGCCTCAATCGAACCAGCGTGGGATTGAAAGGCGCGTGTGCATCGGGTTCTTCGGAGAGATCGAGTTGCCTCAATCGAACCAGCGTGGGATTGAAAGGCAGCAGGAGACCGTCCTCCGTCTCGAAGCCCATGGGGCCTCAATCGAACCAGCGTGGGATTGAAAGCAGATCACGCGGCTGGGCGGGGAGATGGTCTTCAAACGCCTCAATCGAACCAGCGTGGGATTGAAAGGGAGGTCCCCCGCCACCCGTCTGGGCTGAAATAAAAGCCTCAATCGAACCAGCGTGGGATTGAAAGATACAGTAAGAATAACTGCTCCATCTTGACACAACGGCCTCAATCGAACCAGCGTGGGATTGAAAGTGCGAAAGAGCGAATACGTGATATGGCCATTGTCGCGGGCCTCAATCGAACCAGCGTGGGATTGAAAGATCCCTTCTGGTATGACGAGACCCCGATCGCGGTCGGCCTCAATCGAACCAGCGTGGGATTGAAAGGGTTGACCAGGATGGACACGGTGGCGGGATCGAGAAGGCCTCAATCGAACCAGCGTGGGATTGAAAGGCGCCAGGAGGCCGAGCTCTTCGGGCTTTACGAGAACGCCTCAATCGAACCAGCGTGGGATTGAAAGCGCGATCTCGCTGGAGCGCGACGGCGTCGAGCTCCTCGCCTCAATCGAACCAGCGTGGGATTGAAAGCCAGGATGCGAAGAACAGCGGACATGTGTGATGGGTCAAGCCTCAATCGAACCAGCGTGGGATTGAAAGCGTCTCCCTGGTCTCCTCGGCGGCCGCGGCCTTCGGGCCTCAATCGAACCAGCGTGGGATTGAAAGTTTCTGGATGGGCGCATTTGGGTCCAATCCACCAGCGCCTCAATCGAACCAGCGTGGGATTGAAAGCGAGGTCCCCGCCCGCCGCGGACCCCTTCAGCACGACGCCTCAATCGAACCAGCGTGGGATTGAAAGTCGACGGGACTGGAATCCATCCCAGCTTGGAGACCCTGCCTCAATCGAACCAGCGTGGGATTGAAAGGGGGCTCTCTCCCCTGGAGGCGATGACGGGCATTTACTGCCTCAATCGAACCAGCGTGGGATTGAAAGTCTGTCCAACTACGATGCCCATCTCCTTCGAGATCCCGCCTCAATCGAACCAGCGTGGGATTGAAAGCGTTGTGGAGCTCACGGAGGAGCGCTGCGTCATTCGGCCTCAATCGAACCAGCGTGGGATTGAAAGCTGGTGGGAGGCCAGGGTTTCGGCATACCGGGAGCCGGCCTCAATCGAACCAGCGTGGGATTGAAAGGGCCCATTCCGGAGCGCAGCTCGATCTCCAGTGCGATGCCTCAATCGAACCAGCGTGGGATTGAAAGAGCGCATTGGCGAGATCGCTTTCGCTCATGCTCCCGGCCTCAATCGAACCAGCGTGGGATTGAAAGGCTCATCTGGGAGCAGATAGCACAATGGGCCTTATTCGCCTCAATCGAACCAGCGTGGGATTGAAAGTTCGATGAACTCCTTAGCATCCATTTCGCACCTCCTCAGCCTCAATCGAACCAGCGTGGGATTGAAAGGCCAGAACCGCACGTGGTGCCAGCCCCAGCGGCCTGGGCCTCAATCGAACCAGCGTGGGATTGAAAGCCTGGATAATGGGGTCCCGAACCAGCAGAACTGCGGCCTCAATCGAACCAGCGTGGGATTGAAAGGACGGCGTGAACGTCCGCATCTGTAGGCATCACAACGCCTCAATCGAACCAGCGTGGGATTGAAAGCGTTCTGGTCGAGTAGCGACAACTCGGTCAAGCGCGGCCTCAATCGAACCAGCGTGGGATTGAAAGTAAGTGCGGAATACTTCATACTCGATGGCGTAAAATGCCTCAATCGAACCAGCGTGGGATTGAAAGCTGGAAGAGGTCGTGGAATACTGCAAGCGTGATGTGGCCTCAATCGAACCAGCGTGGGATTGAAAGTTGACAAAGTAGCCGGAGCGCCCGCATTGTGGGCATTGCCTCAATCGAACCAGCGTGGGATTGAAAGGATATTACTGAAATCCGGCGCACCGAACGGCATTATGTGCCTCAATCGAACCAGCGTGGGATTGAAAGTGGAGGCCGATGTCGTTGAGCTCCCGCCCGAGATCTGCCTCAATCGAACCAGCGTGGGATTGAAAGCCCTATTCCCGCGATGCCATTGCGCTCTACGAGAAGGCCTCAATCGAACCAGCGTGGGATTGAAAGACGCGCGGCGCTTCGTGCGGAGGAAGCGGAAGCGCTGCGCCTCAATCGAACCAGCGTGGGATTGAAAGGCTCCGCGAGCCGGGCGAGCTTCTCGTAGAGCGCAGCCTCAATCGAACCAGCGTGGGATTGAAAGGGAGGACGCGCGGGACAAGGCGCTGCGGGACGAGGTCGGCCTCAATCGAACCAGCGTGGGATTGAAAGGGCGGCCAGGTTGCGGGCCGCCGTCATCACCGAGGCGGGCCTCAATCGAACCAGCGTGGGATTGAAAGGGGGCTCCGGCAGGGTAGGCAGCAGGAGATCCACCCAGGCCTCAATCGAACCAGCGTGGGATTGAAAGTCGCCTCCCGATCGCCTGCCATCGCCCGCACCCACTCGGCCTCAATCGAACCAGCGTGGGATTGAAAGCTTCTACACCCGGCCGGGCGAGCTGGTGCTGGACCCGTGCCTCAATCGAACCAGCGTGGGATTGAAAGGAGAACAGCGGTAAGGGCACAGTAAAGTTCCCCCGGCGCCTCAATCGAACCAGCGTGGGATTGAAAGGGGATCCGTGTGCCGTTCATCAAACACAAAGACCTGGCGGGCCTCAATCGAACCAGCGTGGGATTGAAAGGAGGAGCTCCCCGATTTCGTTCGGGGATTCGTAACGGGCCTCAATCGAACCAGCGTGGGATTGAAAGTAGCGCTCCCGCATAACCTCGTAGAACGTAAAGTAGGCCTCAATCGAACCAGCGTGGGATTGAAACCCGCGTCCGGGCGGACGGATCGGCCACGGTCAAGATCGCCTCAATCGAACCAGCGTGGGATTGAAACTGAAAATTCCCCATTCCCCGGATGGAGCCTTCGCGACGGCCTCAATCGAACCAGCGTGGGATTGAAACCGTGGATGGGGAACGCGCGAAGAGCGATCTCAAGAATGCCTCAATCGAACCAGCGTGGGATTGAAACTCGCCACGGGCGTCAACGCGCGGGAGCTGCGGGTGGGGCCTCAATCGAACCAGCGTGGGATTGAAACATGGACAATCACTCCCGAAATGTCCACCCGGCACCCGCGCCTCAATCGAACCAGCGTGGGATTGAAACCGCGATGCGCATTGCGCGGACGGAGGCGCAGCGGGCGCCTCAATCGAACCAGCGTGGGATTGAAACGAAGATGCGCTGGTTGTAGCCCGTGAGCGCCCCGGAGCCTCAATCGAACCAGCGTGGGATTGAAACGGCTCACGGACCCAAACGAGGACGGCACCGGCTCATGCCTCAATCGAACCAGCGTGGGATTGAAACCTCATAGGCGCTGCGGCACACGGGGCTCATGCACGGCGGCCTCAATCGAACCAGCGTGGGATTGAAACTGGGATCAGCGTTTGGAACTCGAGGGCCTCTCCGTGGCCTCAATCGAACCAGCGTGGGATTGAAACCAGCCACTCGTTGCCTCCCCCGATCACGTAATCACCGGCCTCAATCGAACCAGCGTGGGATTGAAACGGCGGCCGGTGGCGGTCGTCTTGGTGGTCACCAGGACCCGGGCCTCAATCGAACCAGCGTGGGATTGAAACTCCCCTCCACCACGGCGATCAGGGACTCCGTGAGGGAGGCCTCAATCGAACCAGCGTGGGATTGAAACTTGCGGCGGGGAGGGGACAGTCTGAACGGCTGCACGCGCCTCAATCGAACCAGCGTGGGATTGAAACCACTGCCCGGTTGTGGGCAGCCTCGATCTCGGACTGGGCCTCAATCGAACCAGCGTGGGATTGAAACGGGGATACCAGTAGCCCAAGAGAGTATGATCTGCGTGGCCTCAATCGAACCAGCGTGGGATTGAAACGCTTCTTACCGTCGCGGCCATGCCATAGCGAGGAAGGGCCTCAATCGAACCAGCGTGGGATTGAAACATGGAACACCGGGACGCCCCGGGATCGCTCACGGCGAGGCCTCAATCGAACCAGCGTGGGATTGAAACTGAGCTCGGCGCGAGAGAACAGATGTCCAAATTTCTCGCCTCAATCGAACCGGCGTGGGATTGAAACGATGCTGGAACGTAGGGACGGCGCGCCTCCGGCGGGGCGCCTCAATCGAACCAGCGTGGGATTGAAACCGAGCTAGATCAAAGCGGGCAAGGGCGCGAGGAGGAATGCTCCGAGGACAGAGGGCGAGGATCGGAAGAGGCGCCGCATGCCGGAACCCCTTATCCGTCGTGCCCTCCGGCCCGGAAGCGCACCGGGAGAACGACGACCAAACCCGCCTCTAAGATACCACACGAACGATTCGGGACGGGCTCAGGGTTCGGGCTCCCCTTCCTCCTCGGGCGCCTCCGGGAGGCGAAGGGCAGGATGACGGCGGACCGCCCATATGAGCAGCGGCACCAGCAGGCCCACCAGCGGGAAACCCGCCGGCAGGCGCGGCGCCCCCGCAAAGCGATCCAGGTTCCACAGCATCAGGATCAGGCTCAGCCAGACCGCGCTGAAATTGGGCCACGGATCCACGCTCCGCATCCAGCGCAACCCCGGGATCCGACGACGGGTGAAGGGCCAGAAGAGGTTGCTCCCCATCCACCCCAGCTGGTCCTCCACGATGTGCAACGCATACCCCAGCCCCACCATCACCCCCGGCCACCCCCCTCCGATCGCCCCCACGCCCATCCCAAAGACGGCCGCCAGCACCAGCGAATGGCTCCACGCGCGATGCCAGGGGAGGAACTCCACCCGCACCGCCTCCCCTTCCGGGCAGAAGGCCAGCGAAGGCCCCGAGAAGACGTCCACCGTGATCTCCGGATCGTAGTCATACCGCACGGGGACCGGAAGGGGACGGCGGGCCCACCCGCCCGCTCCCTCGCTCCCCGGGATCGGCCGCCCGCCGGTGTTCACCACCGGGCCCACCTCCACCTCCACCGCCCCACCCCCGATGTCGAACCGCACCCGGTAGCGCCGCCAGGCGTCCGGCCCCAGGCGCAGGGTGTGCAACATCAGGCGGACCGCCCGCCCCTCCCGCCGGGCCATCGCCACCGCCGCCACAATCCCCTCCGCGATGACCCCGGGATCCGGCGGATCCGCTTCGAAATCCACGGAGAGATCCGGCTGCTCCAGCCATCGGGCGAGACGGAAATCCAGGGCGTCCGGGAGCAACGCGGCGATCCCGGCCAGGGCGGGCCAGATCGCCCCCCGGGCCGCCGCCTGCACCACCTCGGGGAAAAACGTGGCCGCGGCAAGGGCGGAGATGAAGTGGGTGAAACCCTTCATCGAGGCATCCTGTGCGGCGCGCTCTATCATGATGATAGCCGGCTGGCCGCACCTTCCCCGGAGACCGGGACCACGGCGAGCCGTCGTCCTACCGGGGGAGGAGGGGACGGACGATGGCCTCGAGGGGCGCCAGGGTCTGTTCCCAGTCGTAACGGGCGACGGCCAGGCGGCGCGCGGCCTCCCCCAGCTGCCGGCGACGGGCCTCATCCGTGGCTAAGGCGATCATCGCCTCGGCGAACGCCTCCCCATCGGCCAGCCACACATGCTCCTGATCCCGCACCGTTAACCCCTCGCACCCCATCGGGGTGCTGACAATGGCTTTCCCCATCGCCATCGCCTCCAGGACCTTGAGGCGGGTCCCCCCGCCGGCCCGCAGGGGCGCCACATAGACCGTCGCGGCAGCCAGATACGGCCGCACGTCGGGCACTTCCCCGACCACCTCCACGCCCGGGATCTCACTGAGGGCGCGCACCGCCGGAGCCGGGCGCCGGCCGACCAGGAACAGGCGCGCCGCGGGGAGGGCCGCTCGCACCCGAGGCCAGACGGCCCGGGCCAGCCAGAGGGCCGCGTCGATGTTCGGCCGGTAGTCCATCGACCCGGTGAACACGAAGGCCGGTTCCGGGAGCGGAGCCGGCGGGACCGCCTCGGGCCGGAAGAACGCGGTGTCCACCCCATTGGGCGCCACCACCGGCATGCGGGCCATCCCCAGGGCATGGAGATCCCGGGCGTCGGGCTCCGAGACCGCGATCACCGCGTCCACGCCGCGCACCACCCAGGCCTCGTAGCGGCGGAGCCGCCGGGCCTGGATCCCCGAATAGAGCGCCCCGATCCATCGCCGCGGATCCCGCTGATCCGCCCGAAACAACCGTTCCTGCAGCCGATATTCGGCGTTCAGCTCATCCAGGAGGAGGAAGGGACGGGATCCCGGGGGGCGCGGGAGCAGGGCCTCCACGGCCCAGGCCATCTCCAGCCCCTCGATGAGGATGAGGGCGACCGAGCCCCGGGCCAGGAGCGCCCGCATCCCCTCCACCAGGGCGGGGGTCCGATATCGGAAGGCGAGATCGGGCCGCGAGGAGGTCAGCAGCTGGCGCAGCCGGACCGGGAGGGAGCGCGGACGCCAGGGGAACAGCCGGATCTCGTGGGCCAGGGCCTGCCAGGAGGGCGGCGGCGGCCCCGGGCGCTCTGAGAGGGCCAGCACGGCCACCGGCCCCAGCCGGGCCAGCCGGCGCAACACGTGGAAGGCCCGGATGGAGCCTCCTTTATTAGGGGGATCCGGGAGCTCGGGGGCCAGGAACAGGATCACGCTGACCTCGATCCTGAGCAAAAGTGGGTCGCGGCTGAAGCCGCTCCTACCAGATGATGTTTAACGGCCGAGAACGCGGCGGTAAACCGCCCAGGTCTCGGCGGCGGCGCGGTCCCAGGAGAAGGCGGCGGACCGCTCCAGCCCCTGGCGGCGCATCCGCTCCCGCTGCGCCGCGTCCTCTAAGAGCGCCTCCATGGCTTCGGCCCAGCGCGATTCATCTTCGGCGGGCAGGACCATCCCCGCCTCTCCCACCACCTCGGGCAGCGCCCCCCGGTCGCTGACCACCACCGGGGTGCCGCAGGCCATGGCCTCCAGGGCCGGCAGGCCGAAGCCTTCATACAGCGAGGGGAAGGCCAGGAAGGCCGCCCCGTTGTAGAGGATCGCCAGGGTTTGATCGTCCGGCCCCTCGATCCAGCGCAGATGATCGGCGATGTGCAGGCGGTGGGGCCATTCCAGGATCTCCTGATACAGCCAGCCCCGCCGGCCGGCCAGCACCAGGGGCGGGGCGTCCGGGCGGCGCTCCCGCAACCGGGCATACGCCCGCAACAGCATGGGGATGTTCTTCCGGGGCTCCCAGGTCCCGACGAACAGCACATACCCCGGCTCCAGGCTCAGGCGCGCCAGAGCTTCCCGCACCTGCTCCGGGGGAAGCGGGCGGCACACCACGCTGGCCCCCTCGTAGATCACCGTGATCCGGTCCTCCGGAACCCCCAGGTGAGCGATGAGGTCCGCTCGGGTGGTCCAGGAGACGGCGATGATGTGATCGGCCACGGCCACCGCCCGCTCGATCTGCCCGGCGTAGTAGCGCCGGCTTTCCCCCGTCATGAAATTCGGATACTTCAGGAAGTGCAGGTCGTGAACCGTGATGACCTTCCGGAACGACCCGGAGAACGGGGGGATGAAGTCGGGGCTGTGGAGCATGGCCACCCGCCGCAGGCTCACCTCCAGCGGCCACACATGCTGCTCCCAGCGATGATGCGGAGGGGTCCAGGCATGGGCGACCCGCACCTGAGGCCCGGCGGCCCAGGTGTTGGGGTCCTTGCGGCTCTGGAAGATCACCAGGCGGACGTCGGGGTCATGGATGACCTGGGGGAGTCGGGAGGCCAGCTCCAGGATGTAACGGGCGATGCCTTCCCGTCGATATGCCAGCAACCGGGCGTCCAATCCGATCCGTATCATCGGGGCGCTCCATCCTCCTCCGGTGGGATCTCCCGGCCTCCGCCCCGGGCGGGATGCGGCGCGCGCGGGGGCGGGGAGGGCTCTTCCTCCGTCGAGCGGGCGGCCCGGCGTTCCATCTCCGCCAGGACCATGGCCACCGCCTCGATGGCCGCCCGCTGCTTGCGGTAAAGGTCCGACTCGCTCAGGGCCAGCCGCTGGGCGATCTCGCGGACCTTGCGGCCCTGGAGGAAGCGCAGCTCCAGCAGGTTGTAGAGCAACCACTCCGGCGCCGTCAGCTTCCGCTCCCCATCCGGGCGGAGCCGCTCGATGGCCTCGGCCAGCACGGCCCGCAGGGCGCGGATGGGGTTACCGTCGTGGGCTTCCATCGCCTGCTGCACCACCCGCAGCTGCAGCAGGGGGCTCTGGAGCAGCCGGGGGCCGCCCCAGTAGTGCGCTAGGGCGTCCCGGACCCAGGTGGTGAACTCCGGATGTTCGATGAGGGAGAGGGTGGAGGGTTCCCGCTCCGCCCACCGCAGGCGACGGGCCTCCTCGGCCACCTGCTCCAGGGCCTGCAGCGCCCGCTCCTGGATCAGCCGGTCCTCCAGGGCGGCGGCGGCCCGGGCGATCCAGACGGGGAGGACCTCGTGGAGGACCTCGGGGGAGACCTCGATGGATGGAGCGGCCACGGCGATGGCCCCCAGGAGGATCCCTTCCGCCCGGCTCCGCAGGGGCCACACCCAGAAGCCGTCCGTCCGCACCGGCCCGTTCGAGGAGGGCTCCACCTCCGCCAGAGTGGCCTCGATGGAGGCATGCGCGATGTCGCCGAAGGCGGCCACGGGCTCGATCCCCTCCGGGGTGCGACGCACCACGAACCCGGTGGGCGAGCGGAGGGTCTCGCAGATCAGGGCCAGGATCCCCTCCAGGAACTGCCGCAGATCCCGGGCGGTGATCATCGTCTCGCTCAGCCGGCGCATCCGCGCCAGCTCCGAGACGTCCCGCCGCAGGAACAGCCACTCGAAGAAGGGGCGGATCGCATCGCTGAGCAGCTCATAGCTGACGATCGTGCCCACGGCGGCCAGGGGGAGAAGGAGGGCCAGGGGCAGACCCAGGGCGTGGCTCAGCCGGCTGACCCCGAACATCACCAGGGCCACCAGGGTGGCCAGGACCGGCCCGCGCAGCAGGTAGGTGATCCAGCGCTGCTTGACGATCCGGTCCGGCACCAGCACGTCCACGTAGGCGACGGCGTAGACCATGCCGAACAGCATCGTCCCGATGAACAGGTTGCTGATCCCCACCATCCCCCAGAAGACCAGGGGGTAAGCCGGGAGGGTCCGCCCGGCCAGAAGCAGATAGGGGAAGACCCCGACGGCGGGGGCGATCATCGTGAGGGCCAGGTAGGTCATCCGCCGCCGGTGGGTGGAGATCAGCGTCCGTTGCCGGACCCGCCAGGCGTTCACGATCCCCCAGCCCACCCCTCCGATGAAGTAGATCAAAAACAGGGGGAAGAGGGGGCCGGCCCACAGATGGAAGGCCCGGCCATCCGCCGTCCCGTCGTGGACCAGGAGATCGCTCGACAGGGCGAGCAGAAACCAGAGGAAGGCCAGGGCGTAGGCCCCCCGGACCGCCCAGCGGCGCCACGGGGAGAAGGAGCCGGTGCGCTCCAGCAAGGCATCGGTCAGATGCGCGTAGGCCGCCGGGGCGATGGCGATGCCCAGCCATTGCAGCCGGAGCCACGGCTCCGCGGACCGGGGATCGGCCACGAAGAAGAGGACCAGGTCGCCCAGGTAGACGATGGAGACCGAGGCCAGCAGCCACGCCGCCCCCCGGGCGCTCCGGCTCTGGAAGTAATAAGCGAGCAGGTAGACCAGCAGGGAGAAGGCGGCGATGAGCAGCGCGGCGACGATAACGAAGTTGATCTGGATGATCAGGTCGAGCGGATCTGTTCGAGCCATCGCTGGATGCGCTGGATCATCACCCGGCGCCGGCCGGTGTAGCGGTGATCTCCCCCATCGATGAGGGCCAGGTCGGTGTTCAGCCCGGCCCGGTGATGGAGGGTCAAGCTCTGGCGGTGATGCACCACCGGGTCCGCGGTCCCGTGGACGATGAGGAGCGGCCGCGGGGAGAGCCGATCGACCACCTCCACCGGCTGAAGCCCTTCGGCGCAGGCCCGCAGGTCCTCCCGCAGGCGCTCCACCGTCATCCCCTGCATGAAGCGGACCCAGTCGGCGAGCATCGCCTCATCCGGCGTCCAGGCCCGCAGGTCGCTCACCGTAGAGAGCGTGATCAGCGCGAAGGGGCGGGGGTCCTGGGCCGCGGCGAGCACCGCGGCCCAGCCCCCGATGCTGTAGCCCAGCAGGACCAGACGATGGGGGTCCACCGCCGGTTGGGCCAGGGCCCAATCGACGGCGGCCCGGACATCCTCCACCAGGGTGGTGAGGCGGTAAGGGCCTTCGCTTCCCCAGCATCCCCGATAGTGGAAGACCAGCACGTTCCACCCCGCATCCCGGAGGGCGTCGGCCAGGTCCAGGTTGAGCTCCACGCCGGCGATGCCGTGGGCCATCACCAGCGTGGGATGGGGTCCCTCCCCATCCGCCCGGTAGAAGCGCCCGAGCAGCCGATACCCGTCGCTCTCGAAGATCACGCCGCTCAGCATCGCAGGCCGCGTCCCTCCGGGAAGTTCCGGCCGGCGGGGCCGGTCAGTCGATCACCGTCTGGCTTTGCTCGCGCATGTATTGGATCAAGTAATACGGTCCGCCGGCGCCCCGGCCGGTGGAGCCGCTGGCCTTCCAGCCCCCGAAGGGCTGGTAGCCGGGCCAGGCCCCGGTGGTCGCCCCCGCCGCCCGGTTGACGTAGGTCACGCCGGCCTCGATGTGATCGAAGAACCACTGGATCTCCTCCGGGTCGTTGCTGTAGAAGCCGGCGGTCAGACCGTAGTCCACCGCGTTGGCGTAGCGCATGGCCTCCTCCAGGGAATCCACGGTCACGATGCAGGTGATGGGGAGGAACATCTCCTCCCGGAGCAGGGGGTGATCCGGCGGGAGGCCGTCGACCACCGTGGGCTCCACAAAGTAGCCTTTGGCGAACTCCCCCTCGGTCAGGACGTTGCCCCCGAAGAGGACCACGCCATCGCGGCGGAGGATCTCCATATACCGCTGGAACTTCTCATAGGCGGTCCGGTTGATCACCGGACCCAGGAACACGTCCCGCTGGGTGGGGTCGCCGATGCGGATCTTGCTGGTGAGGTCCAGGAACTTCTCCAGGAAGGCGTCCCGCACCGGGCGCTCCACGTAGATCCGCGAGGCCGCCGAGCACTTCTGGCCCTGGAGGCCGAAGGCCGAGCGCATGCAGCCCAGGGCCGCCCGGTCTAAATCCGCGTGGCGGCTGATGATCACCGGGTTCTTGCCTCCCATCTCCAGGATGATGGGTTTGGGATAGCGGGTCGAGGCCGCCACCTTGCGGTAGATGGACATCCCCACCTCATAGCTGCCGGTGAAGGTGATCCCGGCCACGTCCGGGTGCAGGACCAGGGGGTCGCCGACCTCGCTCCCGCTTCCGGTGATGTAGTTGAAGGCCCCCTCGGGCACCCCGGCGTCGCGGAAGATCTCATAGAGCTGATAGCCCACGTAGGGGGTGTCCGACGCCGGCTTGAACACCACCGTGTTGCCGGCCAGCAGGGCCGCCCCAGCGGGGCCGCCGGCCAGGGCCAGGGGGAAGTTGAAGGGGGAGATCACCGCCCACACCCCGTAGGGCTTCAGGACGCTGCGGTTGTGGTGCTTGGGGGATTCCTGCTTCATGGGCACGACGTAGCCGTCGTGGGCCTCCATCTGGTCGCAGTAGTAGCGGATGAGATCCGCGGTCTCCTCCACGTCCCCCAGGGCTTCCAGGCGGTTCTTGCCCACCTCCAGGCTCATCAGCGCCGCCAGCTCGAAGGCCCGCTCGCTGATGAGGTCCGCCGCCCGGCGCAGGATCTTCACCCGCTCCGTCCAGGGGGTGCGGCTCCAGGCCGGGAAGGCCGCCTTCGCCGCCGCCACCGCGTCCGCCACGTCCTCAGGGGTCCCCCGCTGGAAGATCCCCAGCAGCCAGTCGGTGTTGATCGGGGAGCGATCCTCAAAGGTGCGCTCGGCGTAGCGGGGCTGCCCGCCGATGACCATGGGGACGGTCCCGCCCAGGCTCTCCCGGACCTTCCCCAGGGCGACCTCGTAGCGGATGTGAAGCTCCTCGCTGGGGACGGCGAGGGTGGCATAGGTGATCTTGAAGGGCTGGGCCGGGGCCTCCGCCGCCGGGGCCCCCCGGCGGCGTGGGGAGACCGCGCGCGCGGGCGCCTTCCGGGTCGTTTTACGGGCCGCCTTCTTCGGCGCCGCCTTCCGCGTCGTCTTACGCGTGGGCTTCTTCGCAGGCATTCTGACCTCCTGAGCCAGTGTTCTGCGCTTGCAAGACCACCTTCCTCAATCGAAGAAATAGGGGATCCGCAGGCCCCCGGTCAGGGTCTCCCGTTTGAGGGGGAGGATGAGACCGTGGAGGGCTTCCTCGGGGACCTTCACGCGCTTCCCTTCCAGCGTTCGGAGGCCTTCGGCACGGAGCAAAGGATCCTCTACGCCCGGAGGCGTCTGCACCTCCTCCAGGGCCATCAGGCGACAAAGGACCCGCCGCATCGCCGGATCCTCCCCCTCTACGGCCGCCCGGAACCGGGCGACCACCTGAGGGCCCTGAACCGAGCGCCACGCGAATCGGATCTCGACTTCCTTCCCGGAGGACTCCATCGATCGCTTCGTCAATCCGCCCTGATGATCTAACTTGATTATAAACCAGACCGGAGACGGTGAAGTCCTCCCCGACCCTGGGGGATTGGGAGTTGGGTTGGGATCGGATAAACTAAATTCCAACCCGGATGGCTGCGGTGGGAGAGAGGCGCTGCGTCTAAGAGCACTCCACAGGGAAAGGGGCTTCGGATGCACCGGCAGGGATCCTTCCGAGGATGGTGGCGCTGGGCGGTGATGGGCGTGGTGTTGTTCGGGCTGGCGGCTTTCTTGGCGAGATGGCCGCGGCCGTCCTCCCTTCCCTCCCGGACGCGGACGCCGCTTCCTTCCCCCACCGTCCCGGCGACCCCATCGCCTACCCCCTCGCCGACGCCGACCCCCACGCCCCTTCCCGGGGAGTGGCTGGATCGAGGGCGCAGGGCCATGCGGGTGGGAGCGTTTGAGGAGGCTGCCGCCGCCTATGCGGCGGCGTTGCAGGGCGCTTTGCCTCCGGAGGCTGCCGGCGAAGCGTGGGTCGGATGGGGACGGGCCTTGCTGGCCGCCGAGCAGCCGGCGGAGGCCGCCCGGGTCCTCGCCCAGGCCCCCGTAGAGGAGCTGCCCCCCGAGTGGGCCCGCGGGGTCTGGACGCTCCGGGGAGACGCCTGGCGGGCGGCCGGGGATCCGGCCGGAGCCGCCGAGGCGTATGGCCACGCCCTCGGCATGGGCTCTCCCCTGACGGTGGAGCTCCGGATGCGCCGCGCCCTCGCCCTGCAGGAGGCGGGCCGGCTGGAGGCCGCCGCGGCGGAGCTGCGGGCCGCCCTGCCCGCGGCCCGGGACCCCAGCCAGGAGGCTGCCCTCCGGGAGCGGCTGGCGGAGACCCTGGAGGCCCTCCAGGCTTACCCGGCCGCCCTCGAGCAATATGAGGCCATCCTGGCTTTCGCCCGAAACCGCGCCTACCGCGCGTATATCGAATGGCGGGCGGCCCAGATGCTTCTCACCGCCGGCCAGACCCCGGAGGGCTACGCCCGGCTCCAGCGGCTGATCCGGGAGGCTCCCGATACCCTTGCCGCCTACAACGCCCTGGTCCGTCTGGTGGAGGCAGGGATCCCGGTGCCGGATGATCTGCGGGGCCGGATCGACGCCGCCGCCGGGCAGTGCCTCCCGGCCGTCCAGGCCTTCGAGCGCTGGATCGCCGCCCACCCGGACCACGGGGACATCCACTACGAGGCCGCCCTCTGTTATCGGGACCTGGGGAACCTGCAGGCCGCCCACGCTCATCTCGACGCCCTGATCCGCGATCACCCGGAGGCCTCCCGCTGGGCGGAGGGATGGCTGGAGAAAGGGCGGCTGTGGATCCGAAGCGGGGCGGTGGAGTCCGCCGTGGCCCTCTGGCGACAGTTCCTCGCCCGTTTCCCGACCCATCCCTTCACCCCTCGTCTGCTCTATGAGGCCGCCCGCCTCCTGGAGCGGAACGGAGCGGAGGAAGCGGCGGAGGGGTTCTATCGTCTCCTCGCCGAGCGCTTCCCGGCGGATCCGCGCGCGCCGGAGGCCCGGCATCGGCAGGGGGTGCTGGCCTACGGCCGTGGGGATCTCGACGCGGCGGCCGCGGCATGGGAGGCGTTGCGAAGCCGGTATCCGGAGGCGCCGGAGGCCTTGGCCGCTCGCTTCTGGCTGGGGAAGGTGGCCCTGGCCCGCGGGGATCGCGCGCGGGCGGAGGCGGAGTGGCAGGCTGTCGTCGCCCAGGCCTCCGGGCGCTTCCTCGGGGAGCGGGCCCGCATGCTTCTGCAGGGCGAGGACCTCACCGACCTGCCCGAAACCCTGGAACTCCCGGATCCGGAGGCGGGCCGGGCGGAGGCCGAGGAATGGCTGCGGGCCCGCCTGGGGATCACCGGGACGCTTCCCCTCTCGCCGTCCGTGGGGCTGACGGATCCCCTCTGGCAGGCCGGCGCGGAGGCCTGGCGGGTGGGCTGGGTGGAGGAGGCGCGCGGGCTCTGGACCGCCTTGGGGCAGCGCGTGGAGGATCCCCTGGCGCTGTATGCCCTGGCCCTGGCCTTCCGGGAGCAGGGGGCGGAGGCCCTGGCCGTCCAGGCGGCCGCCCGGCTGCTCGCCCGCCTCCGGGTGGATCCCCGGGAGGCGCCGCCCTTCCTGGCCCGGCTGGCCTATCCCGTGCCTTATCCGGATCGGGTTCTCGAGGAGGCGCAACGCCGCCATCTGCCGCCTCTCCTGCTGTATGCGGTGATGCGCCAGGAGAGCCTGTTCGATCCCTACGCGGTCTCCTCGGCCCGGGCCCGCGGGCTGATGCAGATCATCCCGCCCACGGCGCAGGCCATCGCCGAGGCGCTGGGCCAGCCGTATCGGGAGTCCTGGTTGCATCGTCCGGCGGTGAGCATCGCCTTCGGGGCCTATTATCTGGCCCAGCAACGGGATCGCTTTGGGGGGAACCTGTGGGTGGCCCTGGCCGCTTACAACGGGGGGCCGGGGAACGCAGCGCGCTGGTGGGCGACGGCGCGGGGGGATCCCGACCTGTTCTACGAGCGGATCACCCTGGAGGAGACCCGCCGGTATCTGGAGCGGGTCGTCGAACACCTCGCCGTATATCGGGCCCTCTACGCCGGGCGCGCCAAATGAGTTCAGCCCGGAGAGGCCGGGCGGGTCCATAGAACCCAACCCGGGAAGGCCTCCGTCGGCCTGCACGCCGAATGAATTCGGCCTCCGGTGGCCTCCGGTCGACGGTCGGCCTGCGCCGACCGAAAAAGCACGCTCTGCGTCGGCGAAGGCCGACGCCCGGCGCGCAGCGCCTTGGAAGGCCGATTTCAATCGGCACAGAGCCTTCGGCCGGCGGCCTGCACGCCGAATGAATTCGGCCTCCAGGGGCCTCCGGCCGACGGTCGACCTGCGCCGACCAGAAAGTCCCTCCTCGCATCGGCGAAGGCCGACGCCCGGCGCGTCAGCGCCTTCGAAGGCCGATTTCAATCAGCACAGAGCCTCCGGCCGACGGTCGGCCTGCGCCGACCGAAAAAGCACGCTCCGCGTCGGCGAAGGCCGACGCCCGGCGCGCAGCGCCTTTGAAGGCCGATTTCAATCGGCACAGAGCCTTCGGCCGGCGGCCTGCACGCCGAATGAATTCGGCCTCCGGTGGCCTCCGGCCGACGGTCGGCCTGCGCCGACCGAAAAAGCACGCTCCGCGTCGGCGGAGGCCGACGCCCGGCGCGTCAGCGCCTTCGAAGGCCGATTTCAATCGGCACAGAGCCTTCGGCCGGCGGCCTGCACGCCGAATGAATTCGGCCTCCGGTGGCCTCCGGTCGACGGTCGGCCTGCGCCGACCGAAAAAGCACGCTCCGCGTCGGCGAAGGCCGACGCCCGGCGCACAGCGCCTTTGAAGGCCGATTTCAATCGGCACAAAAGCCTCCGGCCGACGGTCGGCCTGCGCCGACCAGAAAGACCCTCCTCCGCATTCGCGCGTTCGGGCCTCCCTTTCGCGGACCGTCGACGCCTCCGGGAAAACGCGTGGCGGGCCTCCGGAGGGGCCCGCCACGCCATCGACGGGGGGATGCCGGGGGAGCGGTCACTCCTCCTCTTCCTCTTCCTCCTCGACCTTCTTCCCGCGTCCGATGACCTCGACCTCGGGAGCTTCCGCGGGCAGCGGGGCTTCTTCAATGGCCTCCGCCGCGGGCGCGGTCACCAGCGCGATCAGCTCGTCCGGATCGCTCACGATGGTGACCCCCGGCGGCGCCTGAAGATCCCGCACGTAGATCGCCGCATCCACCCGATCCAGGACGCTCAGGTCCACAGTGATGGCCTCGATGAGGTCCTTGGGGAGACATTCGATCTCCACGTGGGTCAGGCCGTGCACCAGGACGCCCTCGCCCCGCTCCACCGCCGGGGAGGCGCCCTTGAAGATCACCGGGACCTCCACCCGGATCTTCTCCGTCATCTCAATGGCCTGGAAATCGACGTGGAGGATCTCCCGGCGGATGGGCTCGCGCTGCACCTCGCGGATCAGCGCCAGGTGAGTCTCGCCGTCCACCTGGAGGGTGATCAGCCGGGTGCCGCCCCGGGCCTGGGAGAGAACCCGTTGCAGCTCCCGACCCTCGACCTGGATGGGGAGGGGCGAGATGTGGCGCCCGTAAAGCACCGCCGGGATCCATCCCTGGCGGCGGAGGGCTTTCACGGCTTTCCCGATCACGCTTCGAGGTTTCGCGTTCAGCACCAGCTCGGCCATCGCCTCTCACCTCAAAAAGGATTGGAAAAACCTGCGGATCCTGGGGGCCGTCCTCATCCCCCAGACCTGGATTTCATCGCACGGACCCGGCGGCTCAGGGTCCAGCCCAGGAGCGTGCCCAGGAGGAGGCCGAGGAGCAGGCCGATCCATGAGGCCTGCGGGCCGGCGGGCGTTCCCTCCACGGAGCGGGCGAGGATCAACCCGGCCCGCCCGCCGTGCATCCGGAGGTTGCGGGCGAGCACCAGGCCGGCCCAGCTCTCGTGGAGCTCCGCCTCCCGGGAGGAGGCCAGCCCGACCGCGCTTTCCCGAAATTCCATGCGCACGCCCCGTGCTGTTCCGAAGGCCGCGCGCTGGGCGTGGACCTGGTTGGCCGCAAGGTGGGAGATGGCCGCCTCCTGGCACGTGGCCGTGTTAGCGATCAGGGATCCCACCTGGGCTCTGGAGAGCGCGATCGACTCCGCGCTCAGGGCTTCCGGCCTTCGAGGTTCGGCCTCCGACATCCTCGGACCTCAGGTTTAGATCCGATGGGACCTCCCGCGCCGCAGGGGAGCGCCCTCGGGCCGACAGGACAGGCCGCCGTCGGGGGGCGAGCGCACATCACCCCACCGCCCCCACATCCTTGCCGAAGGGATTGTATAGGGCCCAGGCAGGGGCGTCAAGGGAACCGGTTCGGGCCTCGAGGGTTGATTCTTCCTTCATAGAAGCCAGGCCGCGTGGGGAGCGAAGCTGATCGCTATCGGTTCGCCGGGATGGGGCCACTTCTGATCCCGACGGTTGAGGAGATCAATAGATAGCGAGGATCCGCCCACATCAACCTGAAGTCGCACAACGGATCCCAGGAAGAGCACATGGGAGACCCGACCGCGAAGGCAGTTGTAGCCCTCGATCGCTCCGAGCTGAAGCTCCTCAGGGCGGATCGCCAGATGCATAGCGGCACGTTTCTCCTGAAGGGGAGAAGATAGCCGGACGGGCTGCCCAGCCACCCAGGCGATCCCGGTCTCCATATCCAGCCGATCGACAGGAAGGAGGTTCAGGTGCCCAACGAAGGAGGCAACGAAGGGGGTTTGAGGGCTGTTGTAAATCTCCAGAGGGGTTCCGATTTGCTCGATCTGCCCCTGATTCATTACGACAACCCGGTCGGAGATCGACAGCGCCTCTTCTTGATCATGGGTCACGTAAATAGTAGTAATGCCCAGCTGACGCTGGACACGCCGGATTTCTATGCGTAGCTCCATTCGGATTTTTGCATCCAGAGCGGAGAGGGGCTCATCCAAGAGGAGAACCCGCGGCTCGATCGCGAGGGCGCGTGCCAAGGCAACCCGTTGCTGCTGGCCTCCGGAGAGCTGATGGGGATAGCGATCTTTGAGATCCTCCAGGTGGACCAACGCCAGCATCTGGCGAACCCGCTCTTCGATCTCCCGCGAGGGGAGCTTGCGCATCTGCAGGCCAAAGGCGATGTTCTGAGCGACGGTCATATGAGGAAAGAGAGCGTAGGATTGGAACACCATCCCGATATGGCGCCGATTGGGAGGCAAGGCTGTGATATCCTCTCCATCGAGCAGGATTCGGCCCACGGTGGGGCGTTCGAATCCGGCGATCATACGAAGCGTGGTGGTCTTCCCGCACCCGCTCGGGCCGAGCAGAGAAACGAACTCGCCCCGCTCAACGGAGAGGTTAACATCGTGGACTGCTGTCACGTTCCCGAAACGTTTCGTCAGATGGATTAACTCAAGGAATCCCATCTCTACCACCGGACTCTGGGATGGAAAATGGCTTAATTAGGCAATCTAATGGGCGCCGGGTATCTGAGCGACACCACGCCCGCGGTTCAAAACTTGGATCAAGGAAATGCAGAACCATGTGAGAGCGAAGCTGATGATCGAGAGAGCCGCGGATTCGTAAGTCTTGTTCCGGCCGACAAGCCACATGTAAGGCCCAAAGGCGTTCAGACCAACCAGGAAGCTTGCCATCGTATACTCGCCCATCACAATGGCGAGAGTGAGGAAGGATCCGCTCAGCAGGGCCACCCGTAGGTTGGGGAAGATCACCCGAAAGAGGATAGTTCCCCAGCCGGCTCCTAAGCTTTGGGCAGCCTCCGTCAGGCCTCGCACATCGATGGCCTGCAAGCCGATATCCACCGCTCGATACATGTAAGGCAGGGAGAGAACCACATATCCGGCCACCAGCAGGAAAGTGGTCCCCTCGAACGTAGAGGTCAGAGGGAGCGGGGGGCGGCTGTAAAGGCGGATCAGCCCGAAGGTCAGCACCACGGGAGGGATGACAAAGGGCATCATCGTGGTCCATTCCACCAGGCTGCGCAGCTGAGGCGCAGAGACACGGATCCAGTAGGCGGTGGGGACAACCAGGGCGATCGAGAACACGATGGTGAGCACACCGATCTCCAGGGAGAACAGGAAAGCCTGGTAAAATCGCGGATCCTGCAACACTCGTTGATAGGCCAGAAGGCTCAGCACACCCTTCTTCGCTCGTAGGGAGAACAGGAAGGTGGCCAGCAGTGGCAGAAAGAAGTAAAGGGCCCCGATCAAAAGCCAGAGCCAGGACCATAGAGAGGGACGTCCTTTCATTGCAACCACCTCTCACCCTGTTGTCGCAAGAAGCGATAAAGAATCATCATCAGGGTCATGATAAACACCATGCCCATTGCCAGGGCGTAGCCCAAATTCATGTTGTGCAACACGTCGCCGCTGATCTGTGCGCCGATGACGATGGTCACCAGGTTGATGAACCCACCGGTCAGCGAGACTGCCGTTGCATAAGCCCCAAAGGCGTTCCCGAACAGCAACACCATCGCCCCGAGGACGGATGGTGTCAGGATCGGCAGAGCGATCCTCCACCAGTATTGGAGCGTGGAGGCCCCCAGGCTCTCCGCGGCTTCTCGCCATTCCCGACGCAAGCCGTCCAGCGCGGGGGTGATCACCAGGACCATGAGAGGGAGCTGAAAATAAATGTAGGTCAAGGTCAGACCCCAGAAACTGTAGAGATTAAACCCGGCTCCGTAGAGATCGATGCCTGCCGATTTCAACAGCACGGTCACCAGGCCGGTCCTGCCCAGGGTGGCGATGAAGGCGAAGGCGAGAGGAACCCCTGCGAAGTTAGAAGCCACGCCGGAGAAGGTCAGCAGGGCCGACCGGATCCCTGAGGGCAGTCCTCCGACGGTGATGGCGTACGCCAGTAGAAAGCCCAGTATCCCCCCTCCGATGGCGGATGCCAAGCTGATTCGAACACTGATGCTGTAAGCCTCCAGGATGCTGGGCTCAAGAAGGTCCATATAGTTCTTCAACGTCCATCGGCCCTGGGCATCCTGAAGGCTGCCTATCAACAGAAATAGAAATGGGAGGATCATGAAGAAGAACACAAACCCAAAATAGGGAAGTCCCGCTATCCACCGAAGCAAAGGGAATGAAGACATCCATTGCCTCTCCAGGAGAAGAGGAAGCTTCCGCCGCTCCGAGCGGATCGCGGCCATGACAGTTCCTCCATAAGGGAGGAGGCGTGGAGCCTCCTCCCCTTCGGCTTCATCTCACACCTATTTCACTTCCGCGCCGACCACCTTCATCCAGTTATCCGCGATCACCTGCTTGGCGCGATTGATTTGCTCGATAGTCGGGAAAACCGCCCGAGCGTAGGCTTCTGCAGGAGGTAGCTTGGCAGCGATGTCCGGCGGGATGACGTTCCGCTTCACCAGGTCCGCATAGCGGATAGGATGGCAACCCCCTTTCAGCCAGATCAGCTGCCCCTCGTCGGAGTAGAGGAACTCCATCCACAGCTTGGCCGCGTTCGGATGAGGCGCGTAGGCGCTGATCGCCTGGACGTAAACCCCGGCGATCACCCCGCTCTTGGGGATCACCACTTCGATCTCCGGATTGCCCGCCAGAGCTTCCTTATCGGCCAGAGCATTGTAATCCCAGCGGATCAAAATGGGCGTCTCCCCCTTCGCGACCGTGGATTGCTTTCCGATGACGGGAACGAAGTTGCCGACCTCGTTCAGCTTTTTGAAGAACTCCAGCCCAGGCATCACGTTGTCCAGGGAACCTCCGTTGGCCAACGCTGCCGCGTAGACGCTCATCTGCGCCTGGGCAGAGAGACGTGGGTCACCCGCCAAGGCCACCATGTTCTTATATTCCGGCTTCAACAGATCCGCCCAGTCCTGTGGCACATTCTTGACGACTTCTTTGTTTACCTCAAAGGTAATTACTCCGTAATAATCCCCATACCAGTAACCGTCCGGATGCTTCACTTCGTTCGGGATGGTATCCCACGTTGAGACTTTGTAGGGCATGACCAGCCGTTCCTCCACCAGCTGAGGGGCGAACCCAAGCCCCACATCGATGACATCGGGGGCCTGAGGACCCTTGCTCCCCTTGTTCGCCTTGATGGCCTCGATCTCCTCCGCAGAGCCGGCATCAGGATTCAGCTCGTTCACTTGGATCCCATAGCGCTTCTTGAAGGTTTCGATGGCTTCCCCATAGTTACACCAATCGTGGGGCAACGCGATTACTGTAAGCATGCCCTCCGCCTGGGCAGCCTTAACCAGTCCCTCCAGACCAGGAGCGGGAGGAGGGGCCGCAGATGGAGCGGGGGTGGCTCCCGGCTGACACGCCACCAAGAGCCAGGCGCTCAAGAGCAACATCTGTGGGACAAACCTGAGAAAACGCATGGTTTGCCTCCAGCGTTTAGGATGGCCCTTAACTTCGTGTATACTCATATCACCGAAAAGCAAAATACATGTGAACAGGAATTTAATACCCTGAAATTATTTTGTTAAATCTTGTTAACAGAAGGGCGACTGGGAGCCGCTCTTCTTTTCCTCGAGGATTCAGTGCGGATGCCCTTGGAGCCAATCGGGGAAGGACTTTTGAGGGATGGGATCGGTCAGCCGGGCTGCTCGAACCCGTTCGCTCTCTCGGGATATCCCACCCTCTCGTTCATGGCTGAGCGGATCTGCCCGGATAAGAAGATTCCGCGGGGCAGCCAGCGGGCCCTGGAAGCCCCCGGATGGAGGTGGCCACCTTCGGCCCGCCGCTGGGGTGGGTCCTGGGCCAGAGGGCGACCAAGGGCCAAGATCCGACCGAGGCGGCCCTCGCGCTCCTGAAGCGGATGCCCTTGCCAGGTCAGCGGGTGACCCTGGATGCGGGGCGGATAGGGAGCCCGGTAATCCGGAAGATGGTGGAAAAAAAAGAGGTCTCCCGAGGGCCGATCCAGGGCCATCTGCCGGAGCTGGTGCCGGCGATCCGGTTATGGCTCCAGGATCAGGGGGTATGGGAGCGGACCCCAGATGTTCGGGAGGCCCGAAGGGGCACGGTCGGCTGGAGCTCCGGGAGCTGAGGCGGGAGAAGCGCGCGGAACTGGGCTCATACCTGGAGGCGGAGGATGGCGGGCCTGGGCTGAAGCACTGTGGTTGGATCCGACGGTGCCGCTGTGGGCGGTCGAGGCGGGATCGACCCGAAGCATGGGAGGGGCAGTCACTCCCCCTGCACAGGACTCGAAGGCGAGGGAACTGATGACCCGAGCCGATGAGGGCGGACAGCGTCCGGATCGCTGGCATTTTCCGCGGACGCTCCGACGTCCTGGACCCTCACACCCGAAATCACCCGCCGGGAGCCTGGGCCCCTCTCATTTGACAGATTCCCAGAGCCTGATTATGATCATATCAAAACCATGAGGCAGGATCCCGAATCTCTATGCAAACGGCTTTCATCCGCTTCCCACGCATCCGTCGTCTGGAGACCCTGCCGGGCATCGGGTCCGGTGCGGGGAGGCGGGTGATTGGCCCTTGATCGAATCCTCCCAAGGATCGCGCAAACCCCCCGGACTCGATGTCCGGGGGGTTTTTGTTTTCCCGAACGCTCTGGATCCGGAGGCGCAGGGATGTGGCGTGTGGGGATCTACGGGGTGACCGGCTACGCCGGGTTCGAGGTCTTCCGCCTGCTGCGGCGACACCCGGCGGTGGAGATCGTCTTCGCCGCCTCGGAGAGCGGCGCCGGCAACGTCCTCTCCCAGCTCTTCCCCACTACAGAGGACTTCCCGGTGGTGGGCTTCGCGGAAGCCCCCCTGGATCAGGTGGACGCGGTGTTCCTGGCGTTGCCCCACGGGATCTCCGCTTCGGTGGCCCGCCAGGCCCACGCCGCCGGCGTGCGCGTCATCGACCTCTCCGCCGACTTCCGCCTGAAGGACCCCGCGACCTATGCCCGATGGTATCGGGAAGAGCATCCCGCTCCCGAGCTGTTGCCTGAGGCGGTCTACGGCCTGACGGAATGGAACCGGGCGGCCATCCGCGAGGCGACGCTGATCGCCAACCCCGGCTGCTACCCCACCGCCACCCTCCTGGCCCTGCTCCCCCTGGCCCAGGCCGGGGCCGTGGGGCCCGGCCCCATCGTGGTGGACGCGAAGTCCGGGGTCTCCGGGGCCGGCCGCAAGCCCTCCCTCACCACCCACTTCGTGGAGGTGGATGAGAACCTCAGCCCCTACAGCATCGGCCGGGCTCACCGCCATCTGCCGGAGATGGAACAGATGCTGCAGGCCGTTCACGGCGGTCTCGGCCCCCTGGTGTTCTCCCCCCAGCTGCTCCCGGTGGCCCGGGGCATCCTGGCCACGATCTACGTCCCCCTCGCCCCCGGCTGGACCGAGGCGATGGTCCACGAGCTGCTGACCGAGGTGTATGGGCGCGAGCCCTTCGTGAAGGTGTTGCCTCGCGGGACGCTGGCGACGCTCCGCCACAGCGTGGGGACGAACTTCTGCGTGCTCTCGGTGACCGGCGTGCCGGAGGCCGGCATGGTCATCGTGACGTCTTCCATCGACAACCTGATCAAGGGCGCCGCCGGACAGGCGGTCCAGAACTTCAACGTGATGTTCGGGATCGAGGAGACGGCGGGCCTTCTGTGAGCGCGCGGCGGTGAGGAGGGGAGAGACGATGCGGGTGATCAAGATCGGCGGCCACGAGCTGGACCAGCCCTCTTTCCTGGAGGGCCTGATCGCCGCCCTGCGCCGGATGCGACCGCTGCCCCTCCTGGTCCACGGCGGGGGGAAGGCGGTGAGCGCCTGGCAGCAACGGGTGGGGCTCACCCCGCGCTACATCGGCGGGCTGCGGGTGACCGACGACGAGACCCGGGAGCTGGCGGTGATGACCCTGGCGGGGCTGACCAACAAGTCCCTGGTGGCGGCCCTGACCCAGGCCGGCCTCCCCGCCCTGGGCCTGTGCGGGGCCGACCTGGCCCTGGTGCGGGTGGAGCCCCTGCCGGAGCTGGGATGGGTGGGGAAACCGTCGGCGGTGGATGCGGAGCGCCTCCAGCGCTGGTTGGCGGAGGGGCTGCTGCCGGTGATCGCCCCCATCGGCCTGGGGCCCGGCGGCCTCTACAACGTCAACGCCGACCAGATGGCGGCGGCCATCGCCGCGGCCCTCCCCGCCGAGGAGCTGGTCTTCCTGACCGACGTCCCGGGGGTGCAAGCGGAAGGGATGGTCCGGCCTTCCCTCCGCGCCCGGGAGGCGGAGGCGCTGATCGCCGCCGGCGTCATCCGCGACGGCATGATCCCCAAAGTGCGCTCGGCCCTGGAAGCCCTCGCCGCCGGCGTCCGACGGGTTCGCATCACGAACCTGAGCGGCCTGGAGGCCGGCGGCACCGAGATCCTCGCGGAGGCATAGCGATGGAGGCAGAGGCCCTGATCGCCCTGGCGGAACGGGTGCTGGCGCCCACCTACCGGCGCCCTCCCGTGCTCTTCACCCACGGCGAGGGGATGTATGTTTACGACGCGAACGGCCGGCGCTACCTGGACTTCGTGGCCGGCATCGCCGTCTGCGCCCTGGGCCACGCCGATCCCGGGGTGGCCCAGGTGGTCGCCGAGCAAGCCCGGCGGCTGGTCCACCTGAGCAACCTCTACCACACCGAGCCCCACCTGCGCCTGGCGGAGGCCCTGGTCGCCCACAGCTTCGCCGACCGCGTCTTCTTCTGCAACTCCGGCGCTGAGGCCGCCGAGGCGGCCCTGAAGTTCGCCCGCAAGTTCGCCCGGCTCCGCTTCGGCCCCCACAAGACCGGCTTCGTCGCCTTCACCCACAGCTTCCACGGCCGCACGATGGGCGCCCTCTCCGTGACCGAGAAGCCCGCTTACCGCGAGCCCTTCGCCCCCTTAATCCCCGGGGTGACCTTCGTCCCCTTCAACGACGTGGAGGCAGCCCGGGCCTCCATCACGGAGGCGACCTGCGCGGTGATCGTGGAGCCGATCCAGGGAGAGGGCGGGGTGAACGTGGCCACCCCGGAGTTCCTCCGGGCTCTGCGGGCGCGCTGCGATGAGGTCGGCGCGCTGCTCATCTTCGACGAGGTGCAGTGCGGCCTGGGACGCACGGGGACTTTGTGGGCCTACGAGGCATATGGGGTGGAGCCGGATTTGCTGACGGTCGCCAAGCCCCTGGCCAACGGGCTGCCCATCGGGGCCGTCCTGATGCGGGAGGCGGTGGCCACGGCCCTCCAGCCCGGGGATCACGGCAGCACCTTCGCCGGCGGACCCCTGGTGACGGCGGTGGCCCTCCACGTGTTCCGACGGCTGTGCGATCCCGCCTTCCTGGCCCACGTGCGGGAGGTGGGGGAATACCTGATGGCGCGCCTGCGGGCTCTGGCGCTCCCCGGCGTGAAGGAGATCCGAGGCCGGGGCCTGCTGGTGGGGATCGAGATCGAGGGGGACGCCCGGGCCGTGGTCGCCGCCGCCCTGGAGCGGGGCCTGCTGATCACCACCGCCGGCGACACGGTGGTGCGCCTGGTCCCCCCGCTGATCGTCGAGCGGGCCCACATCGACGAGGCCCTGGGGATCCTGGAGGAGGCCATGCGGGCGGCTCTTCCCTCCCGCCCTTCCTAACGCCTGAACCGGAGGCATCCGATGGTGCGGATCCGACCGGCCCGACCGGAGGACATCCCCGCCCTGTTCGCCCTGGTGGACGCTTACGCCCGGCGGGGATTGTTGCTGCCACGATCCGAGGAGGAGATCGCGGCCACCCTGTCGGATTGGATCGTGGCGGAGGCGGAGGGCCGGATGGTGGGATGCGGCTCCCTGGTCTGGATGAGCCCGACCCTGGTGGAGATCCGCTCCCTGGCCGTGGCCGAGGATTATCAAGGCAACGGCGCGGGGGGCGCCATCGTCCAGGCGTTGGTCCGGCGCGCCCGGGCGGCCGGGGCCCGGGTCGTGTTCGCCCTCACCCGGGCCGTCCCCTTCTTCGAGCGCCTGGGCTTCGCGGTGACGGAGCGGGAACGTTTCCCCGAGAAGGTCTGGCGGGACTGCGTGCGCTGCCCCCTGCGGGAGCGCTGCGACGAAGTGGCGGTGGTCTACGCCTTCCCGGAGGATGAGGCCGGAGCGGAAGGCCAACAGCGGAACCCTGAATCCCGGAACCCCACGTGAATTTCCGAGGAGGCTCCTATGGTTCGCAAGGTGGTGCTGGCGTATTCCGGCGGACTGGACACCTCCACCATCATCCCGTGGCTGCGGGAGACGTATGGGTGCGAGGTGATCGCCTTCTGCGCCGACATCGGCCAGGGGGAGGAGGAGTTGCGCGGGGTGGAGGAGCGGGCCTACGCCGGCGGGGCGTCCAAGGTGATCCTCCGCGACCTGCGCGAGGAGTTCCTGCGGGACTACGTGCTGCCCACGGTGCAGGCCGGCGCCGTCTATGAGGGCAAATACCTGCTGGGGACGGCGATGGCCCGCCCCCTGATCGCCAAACATCAGGTCCAGATCGCCCTGGAGGAGGGAGCGGACGCCGTGGCCCATGGAGCCACCGGCAAGGGCAACGACCAGGTCCGCTTCGAGCTGGCCTACCAGGCCCTGGCGCCCCATCTGCGGGTGATCGCCCCATGGCGGGAGTGGTCCATCACCTCCCGCCGCGAGGCCTATGAATACGCCCGCGCCCACGGGGTGCCCATCGAGTGGAGCACCAGCCGCTACAGCCGCGATCGGAACCTCTGGCACGTCTCCCACGAGGGCGGCCCCCTGGAGGACCCGGACTGGGAGCCCGAGGAGGACGTCTTCCTCTGGACCACGGATCCCACCCGCGCCCCGGAGACCCCTGAGACCATCACCCTGGCCTTCGAGCAGGGGGTCCCGGTGGCCCTCAACGGCCAGCCGATGGGCCTGGTGCCCCTGATGGAGGCCCTCAACGCCCTGGGGGCCAAGCACGGCATCGGACGGGTGGATCTGGTGGAGAACCGGCTGGTGGGGATGAAGTCCCGCGGCGTTTACGAGACACCGGGTGGCACCATCCTGGTGGAGGCCCTGCGGGCCCTGGAGACCCTGTGCCTGGACCGCGAGACCATGCACTTCAAGCAGGCCCTGGCCCTGCGCTACGCGGAGCTGGTCTACTACGGCTGGTGGTTCAGCCCCCTGCGCGAGGCTATGGACGCCTTCGTGAAGGTCGTGATGCGGAACGTGACCGGGGAAGTCCGCCTCAAACTGTATAAGGGGAACGTGTGGGTGGTGGGCCGGCGCTCGCCCTACAGCCTCTACCGGGAGGACATCGTCTCCTTCGATACCGTGGGGGCCTACGACCACAAGGACGCCGCCGGCTTCATCCGGCTGTTCGGGCTCCCGCTGAAGGTGCACGGCCTGGTCCGCCGCGGGCTGCGTGGGGAGCCCCGCGCTCCCGAAGAGCGGGATTGAGGCCCCCCACGGGCCGGGAGGCTGGCCCCACCGGTTTTCGGATCGGCACAAAGCCCGATCTTCGAACCCCTCAGTGTGGGGTCCGCGCCCTGCGGACCCCACACCCGCGAAATCCGGGTCGAGAAAGGAGCAAGGATGCGCCTCTGGGGGAGCGCGGAGAACATGCCGCTGGATCCGGCCTTCGAGCGGCTCAACGCTTCGCTGCCGTTCGACCGTCGCCTGTATCCCCAGGACATCCGGGGCTCCATCGCCTGGGCCCGGGCCCTGGCCCGGGCCGGGATCCTGAGCCCCGAGGAGCAGCAAGCCATCGAGGAGGGCTTGCAACGGGTTCGGGAGGAGCTGGACGCCGGCCTCTTCCTCTTCCGGCCCACCGATGAGGACATCCACACGGCGGTCGAACGGCGGCTCACGGAGCTCATCGGCCCGGCCGCCGGCAAGCTCCACACCGGGCGCAGCCGGAACGACCAGGTGGCGACGGACCTCCGGCTTTTCCTGATGGACGAGTGGCCGGAGCTGGAGGGCGGGCTGCGCGCGCTGGAGGAATCCCTGGTGCGGCAGGCGGAGGCGCACCCGGATCTCCTGATGCCGGGCTACACGCATCTGCAGCGGGCCCAGCCCATCCGCTACGCCCAGTGGTGCCTGGCCCACGCCTGGGCTTTCGAACGGGACCGGGAGCGGCTGCAGGAGGCCTTCCCCCGCCTGGCTACCCTCCCCCTGGGCAGCGGCGCCCTCGCCGGCACGCCCTTCCCCATCGACCGGGAGGCCCTGGCCCGGGAGCTGGGCTTCCGTCAGGTCTCCCCCAACAGCCTGGACGCGGTCTCCGATCGGGACTTCGTCGCCGAATTCCTCTTCATCGCTGCTATGATCGGGGTTCATCTCAGCCGCCTGGCCGAGGACCTCGTCCTGTTCGCCAGCGCGGAGTTCGGGTTCATCGAGCTGGATCCCGCCTACACCACCGGCTCCAGCCTGATGCCCCAGAAGCGCAACCCCGACGCCCTGGAGCTGGCCCGGGCGAAGGCCGGCCGGCTCATCGGGCATCTCACCGGTTTCCTCACGGTGCTCAAGGGCCTGCCCTCCGGCTATAACAAGGACCTCCAGGAGGACAAGGAGCCGGTCTTCGATGCGGTGGACACGCTGCGGGCGGTGCTGGCCGTGATGCCCGGCCTGATCGCGACCATGCGGCCGCGGCCGGAACGCATGCGCGCGGCCCTGGAGGAGGCCATGCTGGCCACGGAGCTCGCCGACTACCTGGTGCGCAAAGGCGTGCCCTTCCGGGAAGCCCATCGGGCGGTGAGCGCGCTGGTGCAGGAGGCCCTTCGGGAGGGGGAGGCCCTGAGCGCCCTTCCCCTGGAGCGGATGCGCCGGCATCACCCGGCTTTCGAAGCCGACGTCTTCGCCGCCCTGGACCCCGAGGCCGCGGTGGAGCGACGGGCCGCCGTGGGGGGGACGGCCCGGGCGGCCGTGGAAGCCCAAATCCGGGCCCTCCGGGCCCGCCTGGCCCCAGCCGACTTCCGGTAGGAGAGACTTACAGGTTTTCCACGTTCAAACGGCGCTCGGGGCAGGAGTTCCGGCCTCGTTACCGGTAATACCCCAGTCGAGCCCAAAGCCTATCCGGTAGGAGCGGCTTTAGCCGCGAATGATGGCTTGAACCCGGGATCTACGGAACCGGATAAGGGCGTTGGGGGATCGGTTCAGAATTAAGGGGTTCTGGGGATGAGCCCCAGGGCCGACCGGGGCTTCCGTCTGCGGATCCGCTCATGGCTCTCAAAAACCAAAAAGCCTCGGGTCTTCCGGATGTTCAAGGCGCAGCTGGCACGATAGGGGTCTCCTCCTCCCGCACTATAATTCCCTCCGAACCTGGCATACACGGGAGGGATGCCCATGCGCGTGGAAGTTCGGATCGGAGCCGTTCAGGAGGTGGAGGCGGATGCGGTGGTGGTGAACCTGTTCGAGGGCGTGACGACGCCGGGCGGGGCCACGGCGGCCGTGGATCGCGCCCTGGAGGGTCGGATCTCGCGGGTGCTCGCCGCCGGGGACTTTCGGGGCCGTCTGGGAGAGACCCTGGTCCTCTACACCGACGGGCGCATCCCCGCGCCCCGGGTGATCCTGGTCGGGCTGGGCCCGGAGGCTTCTTTTAACGCCGAAAAAGTCCGCCACGCGGCCGCCGCCGCGGCCCAGCGCGCCCGGGACCTGCGGGTGCGGACCCTGGCGACGGTGGTCCACGGAGCGGGCCGGGGCGGGCTCTCCCCGGAGGAAGCCGCCCAGGCCACCGTGGAGGGGGTCCTGCTGGGCCTTTACACTTACCAGCGAAAGAAGGAGAACGCCGGAGGATCAGGGCCGGAGACCCTTCTGCTGGTGGAGTTCGACGCCGCCAAGGAAGCGGCCATCGCCGCAGGCGCCCGCCGCGCCGAGACCCTCGCCCGCTTCGTGAACCGGGTGCGGGACTGGGTGAACGAGCCGGGCTCCGATATGACGCCTCGCCGGCTGGCCGAGGAGGTCCGCGGGCTGGCCGCCGAGGTCGGCGCGCGGGTCCAGGTCCTGGATGAGCACCAGATCACCGCCCTGGGGATGGGAGCCCTCACGGCGGTGGCCCGCGGCAGCGAGGAGCCTCCCCGCTTCATCATCCTGGAATACGCGCCGGAGGGCCGCCTGGAGCGGCCAGTGGTCCTGGTGGGGAAGGGGATCACCTTCGACAGCGGCGGGCTCAACCTCAAGAGCGAGGAAGGCATGCTTACGATGAAGGGGGATATGGCCGGCGCGGCCGCGGTGCTCGGGGCGACCCTGGCCGCCGCCGCGCTGGGGCTGCCGGTCCCGGTGGTGGCCCTCGCCCCCGCCTGCGAGAACATGCCCTCCGGCAAATCCTACAAGCCCGGGGATATCCTGCGGGCCCTCAACGGCAAAACCATCGAGATCGTGAACACCGATGCCGAGGGACGGCTGATCCTGGCGGATGCCCTCTCTTACGCCGCCCGCTACGCGCCCCGCGCGGTGATCGACGTGGCCACCCTGACCGGGGCAGCCATCATCGCCCTGGGCCAGGATGTGGCCGCCGCCCTGTTCTCGGACCACGAGGAGCTGGCCGCTGCGCTGCTGCGGGCCGCCGAGGCCACCGGCGAGCGGCTCTGGCGCATGCCCCTGTGGGAGGATTACCTGGAGCGGATCAAGAGCGACGTCGCCGACGTCAAGAACAGCGGGGGCCGCTACGGTGGGCTGGGGACCTCCGCCATGTTCCTCAAGCAGTTCGCCCCCGAGGGCGTCCCCTGGGCCCATCTGGACATCGCCCCGATGGATATGGCGGAGAAGGCCCGGGGTTACATACCCAAGGGAGGGACCGGATTCGGGGTGCGGCTGCTGGTGCGCTACCTGGAGGATCCTCGGCCATAGGGCCCGCCGAGGAGCAGCCCTTTCCTTAGAAGAGAGAAAATTAAGGGCCGGAGGGGCTCCCGGGCGCCCTCCGGCCCCGGTTGCCCGAGCCCGCGCCTATCCGCGGGCGGCCCCTACCGGCTCCGGCACATAGACCGGGACGCACCAGCTCCGATACTTCGGCACCTTCCCCCGCACCACATCGAAGTAGAGATCATGGAGCCGCCGGGTGATCGGCCCGATCTCCCCGTTGCCCACCGGCCGCCGGTCCACTGAGACCACCGGGACGAGCTGGACGCCGGTGCCGCACAGGAACATCTCGTCGGCGTAATACAGCTCGGTGCGATCGATGTGGCGCTCCACCGTCGGGATCCCCAGCTCGTTGTGGGCCAGCTCGATGATGGTGCGCCGGGTGATCCCCTCCAGGATCTCATCGGTCACCGGCGGGGTGATCAGGACGCCGTTCCGGATGATGAAGAGGTTCTCGGCGCTCCCCTCGGCCACGTGGCCGTCCTCGGTCAGCACGATGGCCTCGTCGAAGCCGTTGAGCATGGCCTCGCTCTTGGCCAGGGCGGAGTTCACGTAGGCCCCGGTGATCTTGGAGCGGGCAGGGATGGCGTTGTCGTTGATCCGCCGCCAGGAGGAGACCATCACGTGGGCCGCCTCCCGCTCGATGTAGTGGCCGAAGGGGGTGGTCCAGATGGTCAGCTCCTCCTTGAGGTTGTGCAGACGGACCCCGATGACCTCGTCCGCCTTGTAGGCGATGGGGCGGATGTAGACGTCCTCCCGGTAGCCCTCTTTCTGAAGCAGCTCGACGGTGATGCGGGTGAGGTCGTCGGGGGTGTAGGGGAAGCTCATCAGGAGCATGCGGGCGGAGGCGAGGAGTCGCTCGTAGTGCTCACGGGGCCGGAAGATGAAGAGCTGCTGCTCTTCCTCGTTCCAGTAGGCCCGTATCCCTTCGAAGACGCCGGTGCCGTAGTTGAAGGCGTGGGTGCGCACGCTGATCACCGCCTCCTCGATGGGCACGATGCGACCTTTGAAGAACGCATAGCGGCCGCTCATGGCCTTCCCCCTCTGGAAGGATGGTGAACATCCAGCGGGCCCGGAGGTCCGCACCGATGCGGAGCGCGGGCCGAGGCCCCGCTTTCATTATAACGCGGCCGGGACCCCGCCGGCCCTGGCCGGAACTGGCCGGAACCGGATGGGGCATCCGTTCGCCTGTGCGGTAGAATGATCCATGCGAGGGGAGCGGGATGCAGAAACCCGGAAGCCCCTGATGGGTGTTCCGAGCGGAAGCGTTCCCGCATTTTGCGAGAGAGGATGGGATGCGATGGCCCTTCGACCCGGGGACTTCAGCTGGCTGCTGGAGCGACGACGGATGCGGCGGGCCCGCCGCCACCAGGGGGCCGCCCGATGGGTCCGCCTGGCGCTGGCGCTGGGGATCTTCGGCCTCACCGGGATGGGATTGTTCGCCGCGGCCGGCGCGGCCGGGGCTGCCGCCCTTTACGTCAGCCTGATCCGCCAGGCCGACCCCGCCCGCATCGAGGCCAGCGCCAGAGCTTTCGAGACCACCAAGATCTACGACCGCACCGGCCGCGTGCTCCTCTACGAGGTGATCGACCCCACCTGGGGCGACCGCACCTGGGTGCCCCTGGAGCGGATCCCCCTGGCCCTGCGCCAGGCCACCATCGCCATCGAGGATCGCTCCTTCTACGAGAACCCGGGGATCAACCCTCGCGGCCTGTTGCGGGCCTTCTGGATCAACCTGCGCACCGGCGGCGAGGTCGTCCAGGGCGGCTCCTCCATCACCCAGCAGCTGGTGAAGAACACCCTGATCGATCCCCAGGAGCGCTACCAGCGCTCCTACACCCGCAAGCTCAAGGAGATCCTGCTGGCCCTGGAGCTCTCCCGCCGCTACTCGAAGGATCAGATCCTGGAAATGTATCTGAACACGAACTTCTACGGGAACCTGGCCTACGGGGTGGAGGCCGCCTCCCAGATCTACTTCGGCAAGCACGTGTGGGAGCTGAACCTGGCGGAGTCCGCCATGCTGGCCGCCATCCCCCAGTTCCCCAGCCTGAACCCCATCGACGCCCCCCAGGAGGCCAAGCGCCGTCAGGAGATCGTGCTGGACGCGATGGTGCGGGAGGGCTACATCTCCCCCGAGGCGGCCGCGGCCGCCAAGGCCCAGCCCCTCCAGATCCGACGCCAGCCCGCCGCGCGTTTCGACATCAAAGCCCCCCACTTCTCCCTTTACGTCCGCCGCTGGCTGGAGGAGCGCTTCGGACCCGAACTGGTCCACCGTGGCGGGCTCCGGGTCTACACCACCCTGGACTGGGACCTCCAGCAATACGCCGAGCAGGCCGTCCGCCGCCACGTCGAGAAGCTGAAGGCGGAAAAGCGCAACGTGACCAACGGGGCCCTGGTGGCCATCCGGCCGAAGACCGGCGAGATCCTGGCCATGGTCGGCAGCATGGATTACTGGGACGAATCCATCGACGGCCGTTTCAACGTGGCCGTGGACGGCCTGCGGCAGCCGGGCTCCGCCTTCAAGCCCTTCACCTACGCCACCCTGCTCAGCCAGGGCGTGCCGGCCTCCCATCTGTTCTGGGATGTCCCCAAGACCTTCGATCAGGGGCCGGGGATGCCGCCTTACGCCCCGGAGAACTACGACCGCAAGTTCCATGGCCCCCAGCGGATGCGGCTGGCCCTGGCCCGCAGCTACAACATCCCGGCCGTGGAGGCCCTGCAGATGGCCGGGATCGCCAACGTTATCCGCCTCGCCCACCGCATGGGACTCACCACCCTGGATAAAGGCCTGGATTACTACGGCCTGGCCCTCACCCTGGGCGGCGGCGAGGTGCGCCTGATCGACATGGTCTACGCCTTCAGCGTCTTCGCCAACAACGGCTTCATGGCCGGCGCCCCCGTCCCCGAAGACCGCCGCCGGCCCGGCTACCGGGAGCTGGACCCGGTCCCCGTGCTCCGGGTGGAGACCCCTGACGGGAAGGTCCTCTGGGAATACCGCCAGCCGGAGGTCCAGGCCATCCTGGACCCGCGGGTGGCCTACCTGATCACCAGCATCCTCTCGGACAAGGCCGCCCGCTGGGAGGCCTTCGGGCGCGGCAACGTCCTGGAGCTCTCCCGGCCCGCGGCGGTGAAGACGGGGACCACCAACGACTTCCGGGACAACTGGACCATCGGCTACACCCCGCAGCTGGCGGTGGGCGTGTGGGTGGGGAACACCGACAACAGCCCGATGCGGAACGTCTCCGGGATCGCTGGGGCGGCCCCCATCTGGCACGACGTGATGGAATACGCCCACCGGGACCTCCCGGTGGAGCCCTTCCAGCGGCCTCCCGGCCTGATCGAGAAGACCATCTGCGCCGTCTCCGGGAAGCTCCCCGGCCCCTACTGCCCGACGGTGAAGGAGCTGTTCATCCCGGGGACGGAACCTCAAGAGATCTGCGACCTGCACCAGGCCTTCCGCATCAACCGGGAGACCGGCAAGCTGGCCACCGCCAGCACGCCTCCAGACAAGGTGGAGGAGAAGGTCTTCCTGGTGGTCCCGCCGGAGGCCCTGGGCTGGGCCCGGGAGGCGGGCATCCCCCAGCCGCCCACGGAATACGACACCCAGTTCGCTCAGCCGGCCGGCGACGTCGCCATCCTCAACCCTGCCCCCTACGCCTACGTCCGCGGGATCGTCCCCATCCTCGGCAACGCCCGGGGGGATGTGGCCTTCTACCGGCTGGCCGTGGGGGCCGGCCTGAACCCCACCGCCTGGATCCCCATCGGCCCGGAGCACGGCAACGCCGTGGACAACGGGCTCCTGGAGAACTGGGACACCTCCGGCTTCGCCGACGGCCTCTACACCCTGCAGCTCACCGTGGTCCGCCACGACGGGAGCGTGCACACCGCCGTGGTCCCGGTGACCGTGGACCGCACCCCACCCACGGTGCGGGTGGTGTATCCGCGGGAGGGGGAGACGTATAAGCTTTCGGAGGAATGGATCAGCGTGGTCACCGAGGTCTCGGACAACTACGCCATGGACCGCGTGGAGTTCTACGCTGACGGGCAGCCCTTCGCCGTGCGCGATGCGCCGCCCTTCAACGCGAAGTGGTATTTCAACCGGGTGGAGCGGGAGCGCCTGCTGGGCTGCCACGAGTTCTGGGTGAAGGCCTACGACAAGGCCGGCAACGAGACCGAGAGCAACCACGTCCGCGCCTGCGTCACCCGCTGAGCGCCGGCCCGCAGGCCACCCACCTTGCCGATCCGCGAGCTCCCGGTTATACTTCAAGCACCAACATCGCTCCAACTTTATGGGACGGGAGGCTGCTGCCCGGGAGGGGGCGCGGGAGAGGGGTCTTCCGGGCGGGGCCCGGCGGGGGTTGGGGGAAGCCGCTGGGCTCCGCCTGCCGGAGCGCAGGGGGGTGCCATGATGGCGGAGCTCCCCATTGCCAGAACCAAGATCTACCCGCCGGTGCGGCGCGGGCCGCTGCTGGAGCGTCCTCGCTTGCTCAACTTCCTGCACGAGAACATCGATAAGACCCTCATCCTGCTCTCCGCACCGGCCGGTTACGGAAAGACCGCCCTCCTCATCCAGTTCTATCACGACACCGACCTCCCCGTCGCCTGGTATAGCCTGGATGAGACGGACCGGAACCTCCACCGCTTCGTGGAGCACCTGGTGGCGTCCCTCCGGGAGCGGTTCCCTGCCTTCGGCCGCCTCACCCTGGGGGTGTTGCGGGCCGGCGCCCCTCCGGAGACGGTGGCCACCGCCATGATCAACGATATGCTCGAGAACATCCCCGACTACTTCGCCCTGATCCTCGACGACTACCATATGGTGGCCGAGCACCCTGGCATCCAGATCCTGATGCGCCACCTGCTGGAGCGCGCCCCCGAGCACCTTCACATCCTGCTGGCCAGCCGCGGCCCCTACGGCCTCCCGATGACCCCTCTGGTCGCCCGCCAGCAGGCCACCGGCCTGGGCGCCCGCCACCTCGCCTTCACCCCTGAGGAGGTCCGCACCCTCTTCGCCCGCCACTACGCCATGGAGCTCTCCGAGGAGGAGGCCCGGGCCCTGGCCCAGGAGACCGAGGGGTGGATCACCGCCATCCTCCTCCTGGTGGAGCACCTGCGGGAGACCGGGGCCTACCGCCCCCTGCGGCCCGGCGCCCTCTACCGGTATCTCGAGGAGGAGGTCCTGCGCCGCCAGCCCCCCGAGCTCCAGGACTTCCTCCTGGAGACCGCCATCCTCCCCCTCTTCAACGTCGCCGCCTGCAACGCCGTGCGCGCCCGGGACGACTCCGCCCGCTGGATCGAGGAGGCCGACCGCCGCCAGCTCTTCCTGATCCAGGTCGAGACCACCGCGGAGGGCCCCTGGTATCGCTATCACCATCTCTTCCGGGAGTTCCTCAACCTCCGCCTGCGCTCCTGGGACCCCGCCCGTTACCAGGTCCTCCATCAGCGGGCGGGCCGGTGGTTCGCCGACCG